>Ga0116217_10000032_pt1 | contig 174768 bp, 153 predicted proteins | sample Sb_taG_6_FD_89697 | JGI IMG/M metagenome (GOLD analysis project Ga0116217, IMG submission 89697) | Peat soil microbial communities from Weissenstadt, Germany - Sb_50d_4_PS metaG | ecosystem: Environmental > Terrestrial > Soil > Wetlands > Peat | place: Germany: Weissenstadt | collected...
CGTCCATTAAATGGGCGTCATTGGGCTGGGAACCCGGCGAGGAACCTGCCTACCTCCGGGTCACCGCTACTGCTGCGCCGAGGCGCTCTTCACCGCAGCCGCGTGACGCGAAAACACCGTCCCGTGCGGGTACGCATCGCCCTGGAATCCGTGTGGCCAGGACTTGCCGTCCATGCTGACTCCGGGACGATCGCTGCCTGCATCGCGGAATCGCGCGTCGAGCGCCAGCGCGCCCGTTTGCGGATCGAAGGTCACCATGAACAAACGGTGTTCGCCGTATTCGCCCGAGTTCAAAACGATTCGGCGACCGTCTATGTCAGCGGCGATCCAGTGCGGCTTCTGCTTGTCATCGAAGGTGATCCGCGAAACTTCGCGTATGTGGGCTAAATCGGAAATGTCATAGGTTGCCAGCGCGTGGGCCGAGGAGAGCGACTGAATCCAATAGTGCCCGATTTGCAACGGTACATCGGCTTGCGTGCCGTCAAACGTTTTGAGGTGCGTGGCGGAGGGGTGATCGGTTGCGATACCGTCCAACTCATAGAGCCCGCACTCAAAGGTGTGGACAAGCACAGTCTTGCCATCGGCGAGCAGATGCGGTTCGCCGGGGGCCAGTTGCTCCGAACCGCGTGGCCCCGGCGGCAGCACCAGCGTCCGCAGCAGCTTCAGGTCCGAGAGCCGCCACAGTTGCACCGTGCGCGTGTCCCCGTCCATATGCATGGAAGTGTTGGAGCTGACGATGCGGTCGAGGTCCGGAACAATCACCAGGCTATAGGGGCGGATGAGTTCGCTCTTCGCCGCCGGGTCCATGGCGCTGCTGCTGCGGAAGAGATGCCCGCGCTCGTCCAACTCGACCAGCCCGCCGCCATCCGCCTTTGGCCCGTGCCCGCCATGATATTGAAAGGTCGCGAGCACATGGCCGTTCGTCAGCCGCACATAGGTGTGCGGGTGCATGTATCCGTCTAGATCGCCGAATGAGGTAACCAGGGACGGGTGCAGCGGCTCGCGCAAATCGAACAGCATGGTGCGCCCGCTCTCAAACGCATTGGCCAGCAGAAAGCCATCCTCCGGCATTTCCATTTCCGTGTGATGAGGCGTCCCACCAGGCCCGGGGACGGCGACCGAAGCCACGACTTGGCCGTAATGAGGAGACTTCGCATCGGCGTCCAGCACCGCCAGGAAATCGCTGCTCTTCTTGGCGTCGTCACCCGCCCAGACGAACAGATAGGAGTTGCTCTGGGCGTATCCACTAACGGTCCCGAAAAACAGCAGCAGGAAGCAGCAAAGATCGCGCATAGGCACCGATTGTCGCCCTGCGGAAAACTCGGCGTCAACCCTTCGAGAACCGCGCCTGCGATACGATGTCTTCCCACCTCAAGCGGAAACCCAGATCCCTCGCTGCGCTCGGGTGGCGCATGTTCTGTAAGTCACTGAAAGCTGGTGTAAGTCATTGCGTTTCGGTGCAAGTTGTTGAGTTCAGGTGGAAGTGATTGAAACTATGAGTTATTGTCGTGGCTGTGAGTCTGGAACACCGGACCGCTGGCAAATGCCGTCCCTGCCCTCGCGTAAAACGCTCACCACGGCTTCTTGCAGCCCCGCATGGCGATGTTTAGCGGCCGGATGATAGGTTTCCCCTGCCTGGATAGTCGGAGGGGCTTAAATCGAGTCCTAGGGGCCTGGACTATCGCATCGAGCTATAACCGGATAGTTAATTACGCCACAGACCTCAGACCCCTTAAGGATGACAAGGCGATCCGACATACGCCGCAGATGCTAAAGTCTTCGAAGGCGTTATCCATGCCCCATCCCATCCTCTTCTACGACGGCGTCTGCGGTCTCTGCAACCGGCTTGTCCAGTTCATCCTCCACCGGGACCACGACGCCGTCTTCCGTTTTGCGTCGCTGCAGAGTGCTCTCGCCACCCGCATCTTGGCTCGCCACGGCGCCGACCCGCGTGACCTCGATACCGTTTACGTCGTCGTTAACCACGATCCCACCAAGCAAGGTCCAGCGAATGAAGATCCCGACGAGCGCCTGCTGGCTCGCTCCGACGCAGTCCTATTCGTACTGAAGCAACTGGGAGGCGTCTGGAAAATTTTCGGACTCCTCCTGGCGGTCGTGCCCAGACCCCTTCGCGACTGGAAATACCGCCTGATAGCCCGCTACCGCTATCGCGTTTTTGGCCGGTACGACACCTGCCTTCTGCCCAGCCCGGAAAATCGCGATCGTTTTCTCGACGTGTAGGCCGATAGCGCGGGTCGTTCCCCCTTCTTCTACCCGCAGCGTCTGCTCCCACCAACAAAAAAGCCCGCTCCTTGCGGAGCGGGCTCGCTGCTGCAAAAGAACGACCTAGCCGCCGTTGTTACAGATCCCCAGGCCGAAAGGATTATCCTGGAAGGTCTCCGTGCCCCCGTCCACCGAAGTGGTCTTTGGTGCGCCGAAGTATTCCAGGTACGTCAGGTCCTGCAGGTTATAGGTGAATCCATTCAGGGTGTAGGGAAACGCTCCGAAGTTGGCGAAGCCTTCCTCAGGATCCCCCACTTCCAGAATTCCGCAGGGGACCTTGTTGCCTTGCGTGTTTACTACCAGCGGATCGTCCAGCCACTCGCCCACTTCATGCGACAACGCCGACACGTCCTGCGCGAAAATGCCGGCATGGTCAATGTAGGTGAAGTGCGCGTAGGCCTGCGGAGCCGCCGTACTTCCCATCGAGCTGTGATAGCCGCCGATGCAGCAGCCCGCGCTGGTCAGATACGCATCGTAGGTGATGAAAATGGGAAGCGTATTCGGGTGAATTTGTGTGAACTTGCCGATGATCGTCTGCAGCTGGCCGTCGAACCAGTTGATATCCGCAGTTCCCACCGTGATGCCAAACTCCTTGCCCACGAAGCCATCTGCCGCCGGCACGGTGAGGGTCTGCGTCGCCAGCACGGTCGGTTTGCCCAGCAGGACGTGATAACCCGGAGCCTTCGAAACCTGCGTCCAGAAGTTTCCGCGCTGGAAGGCGTCTTCGTACTGAGTGGTGCCCAGGTCCGTTCCTCCGGGCGACTTGAAATCCATGTTTTGGAAAATCGGTGAATTGATTGTGTTTTGCACCACTGTCAAACCGTTGCTCAGTTTGTGCCCCGGACTGAACACCGTGGTTTTTCCGTTATTCACGTATTTCAAGACGATCGGAATAATGAACACCGGAATCGTGGTCGACTTTCCGGTCGAAGGTGCCGTCCCCACCATGTTGTATTTGTAGGTGTGACTGTTGCGGACGAACGTTCCGTTCCAGGTAGTGAGCGGGGTGGCCGCAGCTTTCAAATCGTTTCGCAGTTGTGGCATCGGGTGGGCATACCGCGGGACCGCTGGCATGGTGTCCTGTGAGTCCTGGGCAAATGCGGTAACGGCCAGGCAGGTCATTACCGTGAGCGCAGCCAGGATGCTGAGCGCAGCTAGTCTTTGCTTCATATGCTGGGGATTCTCCTTAAATCGTTAGAGGCACAGTTGCGGGGCAGTTGCGTTCCAGAGACTTCACTGGACACCGGAAGACAGCGAAATTCTGACCGATTGTCCTTGCGTTTCCTGTCCATGTCAACTGTGAAAATTCCTGCACGCAAGCCCACTTGCGGTGACTGCCCTCTGGAAAAACTCTGCCACGACGCCGACAAACCTGGAGCACGGTGGAGCTGAATCTGTGGTTGGCGCAGCGAAGAAAGTCGTCGCGGAAATTTCTAAGCGGCATTCCGTGAGGAGAAAAAGCCCGGGCCGCAAAGGTCCGGGCTTTTCATTGCCGAGTCAGCTGGTACCGAAACACACTATTACTAGTTCGTGACGTTGACCGTGACTGTCGTCGAATGTGTCACGCCTCCGCCCGTCCCGACTATCCTGACCGGGTGATTTCCGAGTGTGGCGGTCTTGCCCACATGGACGGTCATGGTCGAGGTCCCGGAGCCCGGCGCCGCTATGGAACTGGGTTTGAAGGTCGCCGCTCCCGGGCCCGACAAGGCAATCGCCGAGTTGAAGCCGCCGGAAATGGTCGTGGTGACCACAGACGTACCGGTGGTACCCCTGGCCACAGTCAGCGTTTTAGGCGACGCGCTGATGGTGAAGTTAGGATTCGTTCCTGTCACGGTCAGCGAGACTGTTGTGGTTTCGGTGGTGCTGCCGGACGTTCCGATCACGGTAATGCTATACGTACCGGTAACGGTCGATGAAGCTACGGTCAGCGTCATGGTAGAGGTTCCAGCCCCGGTAATCGAGGTTGGGCTGAAGCCTACGGTCACGCCGGTCGGCTGACCGGTTGCAGACAAGGAAATGGCCGAGTTAAAGCCCCCGGTCACCGTACTCGTAATGGTGGAAGTTCCCGCGCTGCCCTGCGCCACCGAAACCGAAGTGGGCGAGGCTGAAAGGCTGAAACCAGGAGTCGACGAGCTTCCCGCGAGAAGTGCGTTGATGAGACTGACCCCGTTCGGACTGCCCCAGCCCGTCGCCAAATCGTAGCCGACTGTTGCCGCAAAGCCGTTGCTCCCACTGGTGATGTCGTGAAAATCAAGGTCATAGCTTGAGCCCAAACCAATCGAATAAAGGGTCGGATTGATGAAGCCGAGCGTGGGTTGGCCGTTAGCCACTGCCTGTTGATTAACCAGAGCCAGGAAGCCCGCCCACATTGGCGCCGCAAAACTAGTTCCGCCATACTCGTTGGCGGAGCAGGTAGTTTGGTCGGCACATACGTAAAACGTATAATTCGCGTTGGCCGAAACGTCCGGGCCGTTGCGATAAGTGCTGGAACATGCCGTGCAGCCGCTGGCCGCGCTCGTCTGCCAGGAAGGAATCGCAAACTTGTCCGGCGAAATGCCGCCGCCACCGTCGGCCCAAGCAGTTTCCGAACTCCAGGGACCGCCCGCGCTGCTGGTCTCCAAGTCCGTCCCGCCCACTGACGTGACAAACGCATCGTCCGATGGGTAAATCTCGGAACCCGCCTGCCACTTACGACTGTCGCCGGACGCTTGAAACAAATTCTGCCCCTGCGCCGCGAACTCCTTGAAGAACAGGTTGTCCGTGCCAGGGTCAGCCGGCTTCCACGTCCACGAAGAGCTCAATTGCGAGTTTAGCGGCTTGGCCGTCGCCATTGCGTTAAAGATGGCGGCATCGGTAGATCCCACGTACATCACCAGGCTGGACAGACCCGGGGCCATGCCGAGCGCCTGAGTCATGTCGAGGGTCTGTTCCGTGTCGTCACACCCTAGTGATGCCAGGCAACTGGTGCTGGTCCCGTCGGTGGACTTCAGGGTGATGGGGACATTGTTCGTTTGATTCGCGTTCTTGAAATATGTGTTCAGGTCGGCCAAATCGGTACCGACATACTCCAGCAACCCGAGCGACTGGCCGCTGCCGGTGAGAGTTCCACCGTAGTACGCCGCCCTCATATCGCTGCCCAAAAAAGAGCTCGAAGGGCCGGAACCTGTAGTGGCGTTGGGCCTATCGGTCAGCTCGCGATGCACGACGGCGGGTTGTGGGATCGAGTAGTCGTCCAACCCCGCGATGTGCCACAACTGGACCGCCAGGTCCGGCGTGGGCTCCCGGTCGGGAGCGTGGAAGGTGCGGTTTTCGGTGGGGTGCTGGTAAACGCCCATGGTCAGATGAAATGCCTTTTCAACACTCGCCACTGACCCCGTGACATTCACAATCACACGATTGCGGGAAGCGCCAGCCACCGTAAAACCGTTTGTTTCCGCGAAACGGACCACGGTGTCGTAATCTTCCTGAGTGGGAGCAAATCTCTCGGTGAACTCCTCCACCGTGAGAAACCGGCGGTACGACGCGCTGGAAGGATCGTAGAGATCCCGCAAGAAGTTATCTAGCTCTGCCGGGTTGCGCAGCGGCAGAACCAGGGTCAGGCGCATCGACTGCGTGGCGGGCAGGCGGCCGATGGACAGCGCCTGCCCACTGAGAGTCACTTCCCGCACATGACGCGTCAACGGTGCCTGCCGGCGCGCATCCTGGGCAAATGCGTTCGCAGCCAGGCAGATCATCACCGCAAGTGCAGCCAGTAAGCTGAGCGAAGAAAATCGTTGCTTCATATGTCCGGGATTCTCCTTAAGTCGTTAAAGGCGCAGTTGCGGGGGGATTTGCGTTCCAGAGGACACCGGAACGCAGCGAAGTTCAGACCGATTGTCCTTGCCTTTCTTGTCTATGTCAACTGTGAAAATTCCTGCACGCATTCCCTTATCCTCCATGTTGCAAAATCTTGTCACACCACGAACAGGCTACCGGCCAGACTTACCGGAGTGTGAAGGTGGGTTGGAAATCGGCAGCGAGCTCACGCTCTCGCGGTCTTGTGCAGTTCCACCGTGCTCCAGGTTTTGTCGGCGGCGTGGCAGAGGTTTTCCAGAGAGCAGTCAGCGCACTTGGGCTTGCGGGCGATGCAGAGCTTACGTCCGTGCCAGATAATTTGATGAGAGAAGAGAATCCATTTATCGCGCGGGATGATGCGCATTAAGTCTTGCTCGATCTTTTGCGGGTCGTCGTTCGTGGTGAGTTCGAGACGGCGCGAAATGCGGTGGACGTGGGTATCGACGACCAGGCCTTCGGCTTTCTTGAACCACGTACCGAGCACGACATTGGCGGTCTTGCGAGCCACGCCGGGGAGAGTGAGCAGCTGCTCCATCTGGTCGGGGACCTGGCCGCCGAAATCCGCAACGATTTTTTTCGCCGCGCCGACCACAGATTTGGATTTGTTGCGGAAAAAGCCAGTGGAGCGGACGTCGGGCTCGAGTTGCTCGGGCGTGAGCGCGGCGAAAGCTTCGACCGTTGGATACTTGCGAAAAAGTTCGGGCGTCACGCGGTTGACGTTCACGTCGGTGGATTGGGCAGAGAGGATGGTCGCCACCAGCAGTTCCCACGCGCTGGAGTGTGTAAGCGCGCAGGTGACGTCAGGATAGAGCTGGTCGAGGCGCTTCAGGATTTCGGAGATGCGGTTGGGGGCGAGAGGATTGTAGGCTTGAACCTTGGTTGGCGCAGCCTTTGAAACGGGAGCAGGTTTCTTTCGCCCCTTCGGGGCTTGCTCGGCGCGCTGCGCCGATGCCCCACGGTTTGCGCCGTGGGCTGCAATCTGTCGCCGCTCCGCGGCTTTTGCGGATGACAGGGGGACCGTCCCTACATGAGCACCTTTGCCCACACGGGCGCCTTCCTGGCGGCCGGTGCGGGCGGGCTGGCGCGGAATGACACCGCGGGGCATGAGGGCAACATCTTAGCAGAGGGAGAAGGAAGGGAATTGTCGATTGGCGATTTTCAATTTCCGATTGCCACCGGCTTCACGGCAGTGCGGGACGTGGGACAAATCGGCAATCGACAATTGACAATCGACAATCCCCGACATGCCCCTCGGTAACCTGCGCGGTCATTGACGCCGCTCAGCGGCGCGGGTAGGCTGAAGGTAAGTTCTCCTCTTACAGGATGCAGCCGTGGCAGTGAATTCCATCCAGCTCGGGCAGGTCTGGCGCAGCGATACCGATGGCCAGGACTATCTCGTGACCAAGGTATACAACGAATTGTTCACGCAGTTTGCCATGCTGCGGCCGGCGGGGATTACGGCCCCGGACGCCCCCACCGTCCGCATCAAGGTGGCCAAGAGTCCGCAAGGCGCCGCGCTCCCCGGCTACACCTTTACCCAGGACGGATCGTTCTAAGCTCCGGCCGCTCGGCCGAAGATTTCCGATAGACTTGAACTCCCAACTCTCGATCCTTAATCTCAGTCCGAAGGATGACGGTTTGGACTCAGAACTGAGAACCGAGAGCTGAGAACTGAGAACTGTTTTCATGACTGAAAAACTTCTGGCGGTCATCTTTCTATTCATCAAGTCGATCATCGCTGTTACGGGCTACGGCGGGATCGCGCTGCTGATGGCGATTGAGTCGGCATGCATCCCGTTGCCCTCCGAATTGATCATGCCGTTTGGCGGCTACCTTGTATTTGAAGGAACGTTCAAGCTGGTATGGGTGGCGACGGCAGGGGCGCTCGGGTGCAACCTGGGCTCACTGGTGGCGTATGAGATTGGCTACTATGGTGGGCGTCCATTGGTGGAGCGCTTCGGACATTGGATTCTGATGACCCGCCGCGAACTCGACTGGGCCGACCGCTTCTTTGCGCGCTGGGGATACCTGGCCGTGTTCATCGCGCGTCTGCTGCCCGTGATTCGCACTTTCATCGCGCTGCCCGCGGGAATTGCCCGTATGCCTCGGGGACGATTCCACATCTACACATTCCTGGGATCGTGGCCGTGGTGCTTCGGGCTGGCCTGGCTGGGCATGAAACTGGGCGAGAACTGGCGCGAACTGGGGAAATACTTCCACAAGTTCGACGCGGTGATTGGCGTGGTGCTGGTGGTCGGGGCGGTGTGGTTTGTATGGAATCACTGGCAGAATCGGATCAGGTCTCAGCCGTCAGCTGTCAGCCGTCAGTAGTTCGCCTGACCCCCCGTATTCTGACCCGAAATCTGGACGTCCGTTTCAGGCCTACTCGCTCGGTTTCGCTAGCTGCGACCCCACGATCTGCCATCTGCCGTTGCGCTTCACTACCACATCCATATAGACATAGCGGACGTTGAAGAGCTTTCCGCCCTGCTCGACTTCGTCTTCTTCGGAGCCGTGGACGATGGCTATATCGTCCCGCAGCAGGCGGATCCGGCGATCGGTGGAAATCATCGAGACATAGCGGATCGCGCCGGACTTGAGATTCTCAATCACGTCCTGCTTGGTGAAAGCCCTACCGGATTCGTCGTATTGCACATAGTCGTCGGCGAAAATACGCGAGAGTTCCGCGAGGTCGGCGGCGATGAGGGCGCGGTCTCCGTCTTCGAAGAGGTTCAGGATTTGTTGTTCGTCGGTATGCATTTTGGCAGTCTCGTAGTCTGCAGGAGGCTGGAAATCGCCGGCCTTGTCATTCTGAGCGAAGCGAAGAACCTATGCACCCTGCCAACCGCGTGAAATGCATAGGTCCTTCGGCGGCAAAAAGCGCCGCCTCAGGATGACAGCGGTGAACAAGTCAAGAGCAAAGCCGCGGGTCGGGACCCAGCCCTCCCCGGCCTTTCCTTTCGCGACTGGTTAGTGTACAAGCTGATATCTACGAGGGAGGACCCTGTGATTCGAATGTCGCGCGTCTTCGCGTTGTTGCTTTTCGTCACCATCACTCTGCCCATCGTTTCCCACGCGCAATCTCCATCCGGTACCTCCGGCCAGCCCTTCGTGATCGAGTACTACTACAAGACCAAGTGGGGACATGCCGACGAGTTTCTGAAGCTGTTCAAGAAGAATCATTACCCGCTGCTCAAGAAGGAAGTCGAAATGGGGCGCATGCTGAAGGTCTGGATGGACCAGCCGCGCTACCACACCACCGAAGACGGACGCTGGGATTTTCGCGTCACCATCGTTTTCAAGAATGCGACGGTCGCCAATGAACCGTTCGATGAAGACGCGCTCAAGAAGCAGCTGTATCCCGACCAGGATGCGTATACGCGCGAGGAGCAGCGGCGCTTTGAGATTTTGGACGCGCACTGGGATTTACCGGTCAAGACGATGGACCTGGACCCGAAGTGATCGAATTGAGTCATTGCGTCATTGACTCATTGACTCATTGAATCATTGACTCAATGCCCTCAGTCCATCTTCAGGAAATTCGCCACCACCTTCTCGTGCCACTTCCAGGGCAGGATGCGCTTCATGGCGAGCTGAATCTTGGCGTCACGGCCCACCACGTAACGCAGCTTTGGGTTGGGATCCTGCGCGATGGCAGCGATGGCGCGCGCGACCTCGATGGGGTCCGCCTTCGGAATCTTTTGCACACGGTCCCGCATGCGCAGGCTGCGCTGGAAGTTCGGGGATGCGTCCGTCGTAGCTTTCCGCCCCATAACGGCGCCGCGCGTCCAGATGTCGGTTTGGAAGGATCCGGGCTCGACCAGCACCAGCTTGATGCCGAGGGCATTGACTTCGAAGCGCAGCGACTCGCTCCAGCCCTCGAGGGCGTGTTTGGACGCGGAGTAGCTGCTCACTGTCACCGCACCGTGCAGCCCGGAGATGGATGAGACTTGGATGATGTGGCCGGAACGCTGGCGGCGCATGATGGGCAGAGCCGCTTTGGTCATGGCAACCGCGCCGAAGAAATTCGTTTCGAACTGGTAGCGGAGTTCGTCCAGTTGAATGTCTTCCGCAAATCCGGCGACGGCAAACCCGGCGTTGTTGACCAGCACATCGAGGCGGCCGTGGTCGCGAACCACCGCATCGACGAAACCAGGGATGGCTTCGAAATTCGTGACATCGAGTTGCCGAAGGTCGAGATGGCTGACCATCCCGGCTTCAGCTGCAGCCTGGTCGAGGCGTTCGCGGCGCGCCAGGTCGCGCATAGTTGCGACCACGCGAAATCCGTTCTTGGCTAGCTCGATCGAGGTGAGTAGGCCGAAGCCACTGGATGCGCCGGTGATAAGGGCAATTTTGTCAGGCATAGATCTAAGAGGCGAAGGGCTCGTCCGCAAGGGTTGTAACACACGGCAGGGCTGGTCAGCGAGTGCGCGAGTTTCTGCCGTCAACAGCAACCGGGCAATAGTATGAAAAAAGTAAGCCTTCCGGGTCAATCGGTGGGAAAATAAGACGAGACAGGTCGCTCCGTGGCACACGGACGGTGTGCGAAGGAGGCCTTATGTTGGTGGCGAGAAATCGGTTCGCACGCAATCCCTACTTCCATTTTCATCCCCTGCACACCATGTTTTCCCTGGTCGCAGCCCTGATCCTCTTCGGATTGATGTTGTGGTTTCTGGCAGTGCCGGCGAAATAGCCTCGGGGTCCGGGAACAGCGCGGGAAACTCTTTGTTCCAATTCCATGCCTCTTCGTTTCCCCGATTCCGTCGCGTGTGCACGATGCTCGACTTCCGCAAAGGATGTAAAAGGATCGTAACAATCGGCGGGAAATCCTTTATCCAGACAATCAAAATTTGGAATTGGACATGGGCCCCATCGCGCCCTACGTTTGAACATGGACCAGTTCACATCAGTTGAGGATTCACAAGTTGATTTGCTGCACGAGATGGGTGTGCGGCTGGGCACGGCGGTGGGGTTCCACGAAGTCCTGACGCGCGTTGTCGATTTTGCTTCGGCTCTGGTGAAATGCGATTCCTGCCTGGTTTACGTTCTCGAGGGAGAAGAACTCGTGCTGCGTGCTTCGAAGAATCCCCACCCTGAGGTCGTGGATTCTTTGAAACTGCGCGTGGGGCAGGGCATTACAGGCTGGGTGGCGGAAAACGGTGAATCAGTTGCGGTTTCGGAAAAAGCCAGAAAGGATCCACGATTCGAGTTCTTTCAGGAGCTACCCGAAGACAGCTTCGAGGCGTTCCTGTCAGTGCCGTTGATGTGCCGCGGGCGAGTCATGGGAGTGATCAACCTGCAGCATCGATTGCCCCACGTCTACAACAAGCGCCAAATTCAGCTGATTTCCACCATCGGGTTTCTGGTGGGCGCAGAAATTGAGATGGCACGCCTGGAAGAGATGAACTCGAGTCTTGCGGAACAACTGCAAACGCGAAAAGTGGTGGAGCGCGCCAAGGGGATTTTGCAACGCGAACTGGATCTGAGCGAAGAAGAGGCCTACCTGGCGTTGCAGCGGCAGAGCCGTCAGAAGCGCAAGTCGATGAAGGAGATTGCCGAAGCAATTATGTTGAGCGATGAGGTCAAAGGGAATTCGCGATCGTTGAAGCCCGCATAACCGAAGCCGGTCCGGCCTCCCGAGACCGCGATCATCTTCAGGAATAGTCGTGATCACCCCCGGGCACAGCGAAGAATCACGCCCTGAAACTCCAAGCGCAGTGAGAGACTCCCAAACAAAAAGCCGGGAGCAGATTTGCAGTCTGCTCCCGGGCTTGCTGCAATTAGTTAGCGAGCCGAGGTCGCGGCTGAACTCACGCCGGCCTGGGCCATCTCGCGAGGCTCAGCGGGCACCGCGAAGCGCAGGGTCATGCCGTACTCGGGCAGTTCCATGGAACTGACGAAGCTGCCGCCCGGCCTTGACACCAGCTCGATCTTGCCGATGCCGGAAGACTTGGCCTCATCAACGTCGCTCACCAACATCATGTAGGCTGCACCGCCGCCCCCGCTGGTCCGGCGAAGAGTGAGCAACTGCGCTGGACCCTCGGACTCGAGCGAGAAACTGTAATCTCCCGCCGGCACGATGTTCTTCTGCCAGTGAACGTCGTGGGTGAGTGTGAAGGCCCCGCGCGCCGGTTCTTGGGCGGCCAGGCTCGGCGCCAGGTTCAGAGCACCCAAGGTCAACAGAGCTGCGTACGTGAACTTGCGAATAGATTTCATGGAATCTCCTGTTCTGAGTAAAGGAGTCCGCGTCCGCCGTTTAGCGGCAAACGCGCGGCTCGGTTATCGAGGAGAACAACGAGGTCAGGAGATTTGCCAGTCAGCAACAGGGCCGGCAAGCAAAGGCGGTTCGCAAGGATTGCTGCAGAGCAAGTTGCGAAGTGATCTCACTATCAGGCACGCGGGCGCGGGAGTCCAACGCAAAGAAGTGATGAGAATCATCAATTTGTACACTGTGATGGCGGGTTGTCCGAATTGATGGCGGCGTGCCAACCGATGCCTGCACGTCGCAGTTGACATGAGAATTTGCGCGTTTGGCGGCGTACGTTTGCAAAACTCCTGCCCGATACGAGAACATACAAGGTTTGCACATCCATTCTGATACCTACTGAGGAAGCGGCCAAATTATGGCGACACGGCAGAAGTCCGCAAAGAAGGCGGCAAAGACGGCGCGAGTAGAAATCAATTCTGAACGCACATCACGCAGCAATCTAGAACACTCTCCCGCGGCTGAGGACGCCGCCAAGGTGCAGGCGGAAGTCTCGGCCGCTTACGACGAGGCCGAGCGGACTCTCAAAATGAGGCGGCAGCCTCGCCACAACGGCACTATCGCGCCGGCGAAAGGGAAGCTGGGGGTGATGATCCCCGGCATGGGCGCCGTGGCGACGACCTTTGTAGCGGGCGTGGAGGCCATTCGCAAGGGGCTGGCCAAGCCCATCGGATCACTCACGCAGATGGGGACAGTGCGGCTGGGCAAGCGCACCGACGGGCGTTCGCCGAAGATCAAGGAATTTGTGCCGCTGGCCGGGCTCGACGACCTGGTCTTCACCGGCTGGGACATTTTTGAAGACAATATGTACGAGGCGGCGTCGAATGCCGGCGTGCTGGATCAACGGCTGCTCGATCAGTTGAAGCCGTTTTTGTCATCAATCACGCCGCGCGCGGCCGTGTTCGATCACAACTATGTGAAAAAGATCGACGGGCCCAACGTGAAGAAGGGCAAGACCAAGATGGATCTGGCTGAGCAGTTGCGCGACGATATCCGCGACTTCCGCAAAACCAGCGGGGCGAGCCGGTTGGTCACCATGTGGTGCGCTTCGACGGAGTCTTACATCGAGCCCACGGCGGCACACCAGTCGGTGAAATCATTCGAGAAGGCGCTGCGCGAGAATGACGAAATGATCGCGCCGTCGATGATTTATGCCTACGCATCCCTGATGGAGGGCGTGCCCTTCGCCAACGGCGCGCCGAATCTCACGGTGGACCTTCCGGTAATGCTCGAACTTTCGCGGCAGAACGACGCGCCCATCTGCGGAAAAGATTTCAAGACCGGTCAGACTTTGATGAAGACTGTGCTGGCGCCGGCGTTCAAGGCGCGGCTGCTTGGCCTGAGTGGATGGTACTCGACCAATATCCTGGGCAACCGTGACGGCGAAGTGCTGGACGATCCCGGCTCATTCAAAACCAAGGAAGAATCAAAGCTGGGTGTGCTGGAACACATCCTGCAGCCCGCGCTTTATCCCGAGTTGTACGGCAACATTTTCCACAAAGTTCGCATTAACTATTACCCGCCACGCGGTGATAACAAAGAAGGTTGGGACAACATCGACATCTTCGGATGGCTGGGCTACCCGATGCAGATCAAGGTTGATTTTTTGTGCCGCGACTCGATTCTGGCGGCGCCGATTGTGCTCGATCTGGTTCTGCTGGTCGACTTGGCGCAGCGCTGCTCGGAGCTGAAGGGAATCGGCATTCAGGAATGGTTGAGCTTTTACTTTAAGTCTCCCATGACCGCGCCCGGCTTGTATCCCGAACACGACCTGTTCATTCAGCTGATGAAACTGAAGAACACCCTGCGGCACTTGAAGGGCGAAGAGCTGATTACGCACTTGGGGTTGGAGTATTACGACTAGATTGTGTGGCGCGGGCACTCCTGCCCGCGTGGGTTCACTTCAGGGCGTCCCAAGGTTCAGGGTTCTGCTCTGCCCTTTCGGGCGCGTAAGCTCAACCCAATTTCTTTTCCCGCTTGTATTCGTCGAACTTCTCCAGGAAGCGGTCGACGTCTTTCTTCTGCAGGTAGTACGGCGTAGACAGCCGCAGCTTATGCGGGTCGCCGCCGCGGAGGCGGATCTTGTGGTTCTTCCACAGCCAATTTTCCAAATCCATGCGTGGAATGGGCGGGACGTTTACGCTGACGATCGCGCAGCGCAGCGCGGGGTCGGGCGAGGTCCAGGATTCAGCGCCGCGTTTCTTCATCTCGGCGAGAATGTAGTCGGCGAGCTGCCGGTGGCGGCGCTCAATGCGGTCGAGGCCGATGTCGTTGGCGAACTTGATCGACGCACGCAGGCCCCAAAGCGCAGGGACGTTCGAACTTCCGATTCGCTGGAAGCGCTCGGCGCGGAGTTTGGGATCATCCCAGCCTTCCGTGGCAATAGTGTTCCAGAGGCGGTCGATGACTTCGTCACGCACGTAGAGGAAGCCCGAGCCTTTGGGCGCCTGCAACCACTTGTGCGGGCTGGAGGAATACAGGTCGCAACCGAGTTCGTGCAGGTTGAGGCGCATCATGCCGGGCACGTGGGCCCCATCGACGGCAGAGAGGATGCCCTTCGAGCGTGCCAGCGCGCTAAGTTCTTTCGCGGGCAGCACAACGCCGGAGAATGTGGTGATGTGGCTGAAAAAGAGCACGCGCGTGCGCGGCGTGATGGCATCGTTGAACAGGTTGAGAACCTGGGCGGCATCTTTCACGGGGCGGGGCAGCGTGATTTTTTTCACCACTATGCCGTACCGTTTCGCTTTCAAATTCCAAGGGTGCTCGCCGCCGGGATGCTCCTGGTCCGTCATGAGAACTTCCTCGCCAGCCTTCAGGTCAACGCCGTTAGCAATATAGCTATTCGCTTCGGTGGCATTACGCAGCAGTGCGATCTCGTCGCGATTGCAGCCGACAAACGCAGCCAACGGGTCGCGGAATTCGTTCCAAGCCGCGTATCCCCAGATGGGGTAGTCCTCGGGGTCCTGCTGGTCCATTTTTTCGGTCGTAGTATAGCCGTCGAAGATGGCGCGGAGCACGGGAGCCGGACTCGACCCGACGGTGCCGTTATTAAGGTAAATCTCGTCCTCGGGAATCAGGAATTGCTTGCGCAGTTCGGCCCAGTAGGCGTCTTCATTCTTGTCGAGGAGAGCGTGATCCGGCAGGGCTGGAGGCACTTTTTCGAACTGAGCGAGCAGGTTTCCCCGCAGCACCAGGGAAGCAGCCACTCCGGTCATCGTGGAAGTGAGGAAATAACGGCGGTCGAGCACAGGTGCCTCCTGGGTCAGGGATGAGACGCGCCATAGTACGACCAGCCGGGGATAGGGGGCAAGCAGTGCGGGGAGACCCTGCGGATTCTACTATTTCCGCACCACGGCGGGACGCGGATAACCCCAGCCGTGATAGCGGCGTCTAACCGAAGGGTAGGGACCAAGTTCGGGGCTTGGTGTCTGCAGAGCGGGCGTATAATCGAACCGGTGGGTCACAAGGAGTTCCCTATGAAACTGCGGGTGCTGGCAATCGGGGTGACATTGGCGGCGTTCAGCGCAGGGCCCTGGACGTTGGCGCAGGTTCAGGATCAAGACAAAGACCAGCCGAAGGCAGGCGATGTACAGAAGGCGCCGACTGCGGCACCGGCATCGCTGCCGACTCAGGACGATGATCAGATCAAGCATGATGGGGGAAAGACCGACGTCGACGCAGTCGGGAACCGTAATATAGGGTGCGGTCGTGGCTTGGGCAACTGGTACACCGTGGAAGGGCAGGTGGCGCGGGGACGAGTTTATGCCCAGCAGATCGAATCCCAGGTCAAGCTGGTCAATGATCCGGTGGTCACCGAATATGTGAACCGCATCGGCCAGAACCTGGTGCGTAACTCCGACGCTCAGGTTCCGTTCACCATCAAGGTGATCGACTCCGACGTGGTCAACGCCATGGCATTGCCCGGCGGATTCTTCTACGTGAACTCGGGGTTAATCCTGGCGGCGGATGAAGAGGCCGAAATGGCGGGGGTGATGGCCCACGAGATCGCCCATGTGGCGGCTTGCCACTATGGACGGGAAATGACGCGGGCCAACCTGCTGCAGCTGGCCTCGATCCCATTCATCTTCATGGGTGGCGCGATTGGTTACGCCGGATACGAAGCAGCGGGCATCGGCATTCCCTTGACGTTCTTCAAGTTTTCGCGCGGCTTTGAGGCCGAGGCCGACTATCTTGGGGTCGAGTACATGTACCGCGCAGGGTACGATCCTTCAGCGTTCGTCTCTTTCTTTGAGAAGTTGCAAGCGATGGAGAAGAAGAAGCCGGGCACGCTGTCCAAGGCGTTCGATACCCACCCGCAGACTCCGGATCGCATCGAGAAGTCGCAGGAGGAAATCCGGAAGATCCTGCCGGCAAAGCAGGAGTATATTGTGACCACTTCGGAATTCGACGAGGTAAAGGCGCGGTTGGCGGCGATCGAGAACCGGCACAAGGTGCTGGATCAGAAGGACGCCAACAAGCCCAGCCTGCGGCGCACGTCGGCCTCGACCGATAGCACCGGCAAGGATAAGAACGACGATGACCGCCCGACGTTGAAACGGCGCGATGACTCGTCGAATTGAAGAGTCTTTTGGCGCAAAACCGGCGGCCGTGGCCGCCGGTTTTGCTTTCTGGTGGAGAGGTTGGCCACCCTCCCAACTGCCCCTCGTCACCATCTGCTGTGACTTCGGTCACTAAGGGCCGTTGGCAGACCGCCTATGCTAGGGTTAGATTAGGCTTAGAGTGCAGATAAGGAGCCCGTTCCCATGGCTGACAACACTCTCTCTATCACCGACAATCGTACCCAGCGCACCTACAAAGTGCCCATCGAGAACGGCACCATCCGTGCCATGGACCTGCGGCAGATCAAAACCGATGCCGAAGACTTTGGGTTGATGACCTACGACCCGGCTTTCATGAATACAGCGTCATGCCGCAGCAGCATCACTTTCATCGACGGGGATAAAGGCATCCTGCGCTATCGCGGATATCCCATCGAAGTGCTGGCGGAACGTTGCACGTTTCTGGAGGTTGCCTACCTGCTGCTCTTTGGCGAACTGCCTTCGGAAAAGGAACTTAAGGATTGGGTCTACAGCATCACCCACCACACCATGCTGCACGAGACCACCAAGAAGTTCATGGAGGGATTCCGCTACGACGCCCACCCCATGGCTATGTTCGTGAGCACGGTGGCCGCGTTGTCCAGCGTATATCCGGAAGCCCGCAACATCCATGACCCGGAGAACCGTCTGCACCAGATCGTGCGGCTGATCGGGAAAGTACCCTCGATTGCAGCCATGTCGTACCGGCATAATGTTGGATTCCCGTTCGCGTACCCGGACAACGAGCTGAATTACACCGAAAACTTCATGAACATGCTTTGGAAGATGGTCGAGCCCAAGTACGTGGCGAATCCGGCTATTTCCCGGGCCCTCGATGTCCTGTTTATTCTGCACGCCGACCATGAGCAGAACTGCGGCACCAATGCTATGCGGTCGGTGAGCAGCGCCCAAACCGATCCCTATCTGTCGACGGCAGCGGCGGCTGCCGCCCTGGCTGGGCCGCTGCACGGCGGAGCCAATGAGGAAGTGCTGAAAATGCTGGACGAGATTCACTCGAAGAACAACGTGCCCGCTTACATCAAGAGGGTGAAAGAGGGCGAGGTAAAGCTGATGGGCTTCGGGCACCGCGTTTACAAAAATTACGATCCGCGGGCGAAAATCATCAAGTGGGCATCCGAGCAGGTTTTCCAGGTGACCGGACCTAACCCAAAACTGGAGATTGCGCTGGAGTTGGAAAGGATTGCTCTGGAAGACGAATATTTCATCAAGCGCAGGCTCTATCCCAACGTCGACTTCTACTCCGGGATCATCTACCAGGCTATGGGCTTCCGTCCCGAGATGTTTACGGTGCTGTTTGCGATTCCACGCACAGCTGGTTGGCTCGCTCAGTGGCAGGAACTGGTGACGGATCCGGAGCAAAAGATCGCACGGCCACGACAAATCTACACCGGGTACGAGGAGCGTCAATTCGTACCCATGGAAAAACGAACGTCACAGGCTTTAGCTGCGGACTAGAAGAAGAACTGTCGTAATCAGGCATCCGAACTGCGATCAGGCCGCTTGCTTGGTAGCCAGCGAGGCGACGTACTGGCGCCGATCGGCCTGCGATGTGATGATCTTCATCTCCTGCCAGTCATAGGGAAACTCTTTCCCGCACTCCAGGCACACCACGTAGGTTCCGGTCAGGGCCGCCGCTTGACTACGCCGCGCCGATCCCCGCAGGGTCACCGGAAAACTGTATCTCGGGTGCAAACAGCCAAACAACGCATCAATCAGTTTTGCTATCATCAGACACCTTCCCACGCCCGGCACATTTTGCCTTAATTTCTTGTAATTTGAGTGCGCGTGCCCCCTCCGTCGCTGTTTTCGATACGCTACCACTCTAATACTTAGATTCATGTTGACCAAGAATGGTTTCGCATTGAGCAGGTCAACATTGGAGACGAAAGTCTCTAGAAAATGCCGGAATGGGAATGGATCGCTCGACTTGACGGCGTGGACTGTTTGCTAGCTTAGATTCAGAGCCTTCCGAATCGTCCCGCGTTCCTTCTGGATTTTCTCTTGCAGGAGTGTGATGGCGTAGATGAGTTGCTCGGGACGAGGCGGACATCCCGGGACGTAAATATCAACCGGGATCACCTGATTCACGCTTTGCACCAGAGCGTAATTCTGGAAGACGCCGCCGGAAGTCGCGCAAGCGCCCATGGAGATAACCCATTTCGGCTCCGGCATCTGCTCCCAGAGTTGCCGGATCACAGGCGCCATTTTGTTCGACACGCGTCCGGCAATAATCATCAGGTCGCTTTGCCGCGGCGATGGCCGGAAGACCTCCGCCCCGAAGCGCGCAATATCGAAGCGGGACGCCCCCATCGACATCATCTCGATCGCGCAGCACGCCAGCCCAAACGTCATGGGCCAGATCGAGCCCTTGCGCATCCAGTTCACGGCCGAATCGAGCGTGGTGAGGACAACTCCCTCGGGCGTGGGATTGCCAAAGGTCAGATCCTTGACCACTTTCTGGCCGTTTTCTACGTCAACGTAAGGTCCGAAGTTGAGTTCGCGGGGCATAAAAATATTGTAAACCACCGGAAGGCGCTGAAGACCTTCCAACGCATGGGAGAGCAGCTACTTTGGCTTATTGGCCCACGATAGAAGAATAAAAGAGCCGATGAAGGACAAGAAGACGGCCAAGGCCGTTAATCCAAGCGAGATGATTGAGATCAGAGGAACTTTCTGGGCGCTTTGCTGGTAGTAGAAGAACATCTTGAACACGGCCATTGAACTCAGGAGGGACGTAACGAATACTCCAATCCCGCTAGCGATCTCCACTGAACGCCTCATTGGCTGCTGCTTTCCGTCCTCGGTTGCTCGTCGAGAGAATTCGTCAGGCCAGTTCCAGTTCGATCTTCTTTCCTGCCCGGTCCAGTTTTGTAATCCGAAAGCTGCGAACCTGGCCGGAACGAATCTCTTCCGGCTTCGCGGACCCTGCCGCGGCTCCGCCTTTCCAGCGTGCCTGCAGCATGGAACTCAGCGACGACAAATCAGCTTTGGATTCGGCAGGCTTGTCGCCCTCGGCGGCTTTCGCAGAAGATGTCGCTGGCGCGATCCGGCATGTGCCGTGAATGCCTTCGCCCAATTCCACGCGCGCGCTTCCACCCGAAACTTCCACCACACGTCCGGTGACCGCATCGCCTTCGTTTCGTTCGGCGATGTACTCTTCGATGCTGGTGGGAACCAGCTGCTTCATGCCCAGCCGCAGACGCCGTTTTTCGATATCAACCTCGAGTACCTGCGCCTGCACGGTCTGCCCGATCTTCAGCATGTCACCCGGGTGGTTGATGCGCTTTTCCGCGCTCATGTCGCTGATGTGAATCATTCCTTCCACGCCCTCGGCCAGCTGCACAAACGCGCCGAACTTTGTCAGGCTGATGACCGGACCTCCGGCCACCGAACCCACGGGAAACTGCTGCGGCACTTCTTTCCACGGATCGCCCAGCGCTTGTTTGAGGCCAAGGGAGATGCGCCGCTCACCGGGGCTTATTCCCAAAATTACGACCTCCACGGTCTCGCCCGGCTTCACCGCGTCGCTGGCCTTCTTCACCCGCTTGGCCCACGACATCTCCGAAATGTGGATCAGTCCCTCAATCCCGGGCTCCAGCTCGACAAACGCGCCGAACTCGACCACGCGTGTAACCGTGCCGCGGACGCGCTCTCCCGCCTGATATTTTCCCGGCACGGCATCCCAGGGATGCGCCTGCAGTTGCTTCAGCCCCACCGAGATGCGCCGCTTCTCGCCGTCGATTTTGAGCACTTTGGCTGTGATCTCCTGGCCGACAGAGAGCACATCCTCGGGGTTATTGATTCGGCCCCACGAAATATCGGAAACATGCAGCAGGGCGTCCGCTCCGCCGATGTCGATGAAAGCCCCATAATCGGCCAGACTCCGCACCGTGCCGGTAACCGTGTCGCCCTCCTTCAGTTCGGAGTAGCGACGGTCTTTCATGGCGAGCTCTTCGTCTTCCGCCACGGCGCGCCGGTCTACCACCACGTCTTCATCTGCCGCGTCCAGCTTGATGATGCGGCACCGAATTTCCTGCTCGACCAGTTTTTCCATCTCCGACGCATCGCGGGCGCCGCTGCGCGACGCCGGCATGAACGCCCGCACCCCGACGTCTACACTCAACCCGCCCTTCACTACGGCGGTCACCGTACCGATGATCGGCGTTTTCTCAGCGAATGCCCTTTCCAGCGATGCCCAGTCGGTGAGGCGTGCGGCCTTACCCAGCGTGAGTTCGTAGTAGCCTTGGGGATCGCGGCCCCGGATGTTGACCTGTAGCTTGTCGCCGGGTTTCGCAGTTTTGCCCGCGGCCTGAAGCTCGGTCAGCGGAAGAATGCCCTCAGTCTTGTATCCGATATCGAGGATGATCGACTCCGCAGTGACGGAAACCACCGTGCCTTCACGGCCTTTGCCGGGTTCTGCGCCCTTGCGCACATGGCTTTTCTCAAACTGCGCAAGAACGTCCTGAAAGGACTCGTTGGATTCGTTGCTGGGCTGAGTTTCTGGAGTACCTGGATTGGACATGAAGAAGTTACAGCCTCATCGTTGGCAAGGTCCTGATAAGGATACCAAAGTGAGGGTGCCTACGTTGGTTGACCGAACGCTCTCCGTACTTGGCCAGCTACGAAAAAGCACGGCGCCTACCTGGGGCGAATCTAGCTTCGAGCGCCAGCCGCCCGCCGAACGGCCTTTTCCGCCGCTTCGGGGAGTCGCACGGGAACGAAGTACTCGCGGGGATAGAGATAACCTTCGCCGGACTCGTCGATCACGCGAATCTGGCGCAGTTTGGCAGCTACTTCGTCAGCGACAACTTGATAAACCTTCCCAAGTTCAAGCGCGGCGGCATAGTCCTTGTTCTTGATACAGACGACAAATCGCGATTCGGTCTGCTTCCTATTGATTCGGCTCATTGAATTTCCAGAATGCGCTTGATCTTGAACTCTCTTGCGCCAATACCATGCGCTTCGTACCAGTGCACCTCTGCATGACGTATCGTACCATCCGCTAACTCGACAGTTGCAATTCCCTTCAGCTTTCTCCAACGGCGACCACCGTAAAGCTTACGCAATCGCCGCCGCTCTCGAGTCCCTTTGCCTGCGGCGATCGTCTGAACATCCGAGATTCGACCGAGGATCTTGAAAAACACCGGCTGATTGTACTCCCCAGCGCCGCCGTTCCGGGGTGCTCCGGGAACACGGTTTCACGGATTCGCTACAATCTTCCCAAACATCAGGCTCTTCTCCAGATACTCATGCGCCGCCCGCAGTTCCTTCAGCGGAAAGACGCGGTCCACCACCGGCTTCAGACGGCCCGCGAATACGTGCCCCAGCACCTCGTACAGTTCGCCCATCGTGCCCATGTAGGAACCCAGCAGCGTCAACTGGCGCGCAAACAAATGCCGCAAATCGATCTTCACTTCCGGCCCGGTCGTCGCGCCACACGTCACCAGCGTACCGCTCGACTTCAGCGACTTCATGCTCTCGTCCCAGGTCGCCGCGCCAACGTGCTCCACCACAATGTCCACGCCTTCTTTGTTCGTAATCTTCCGGACTTCTTCCGAAATTCGCTGTTTGTAGTGATTGATCCCAAAATCCGCACCCAGTGCGCGTCCCTTATCGAGTTTCGCCTCATCACCCGCGGTCGTGATCACCCGACAATGAAACAGCTTGGCAATCTGGATCGCGGCGATCCCCACACCTGAACTCGCACCCAGCACCAGCACCGTCTGCCCCGGGCGCACGCCCGCGCGCCCAACCAGCATGTGCCAGGCGGTCACAAACACTAAGGGAACGCTCGCCGCCTGGTTGAAATCGAGTGCATCGGGAATAGGAATCACGTTGGCGGCCGGCGCGGCGATCAGTTCGCAGTTGCCGCCATCGACCGCGTTTCCCAGCACCGTAAACTCACGGCACTGGTTCTGCAGCCCGGCCACGCATTTTGGGCAATGCCCGCAAAAATGCATGGGAGCCAGCAGCACTCGCTGGCCAGGCTTGAATCCGCTGACGTACTCACCCACTTCCACCACTTCGCCCGAAATATCACTGCCCAGAATGTGGGGGAGCTTCACGCCCGGCAGTCCCTTGCGCACCCACACATCGAGATGATTCAGCGAGCAGGCTCGAACCCGTACCAGCACCTGATCCTTGCGCGGCTGAGGATCGGGTACATCTTCGTAAGTCAAGACCTCAGGTCCGCCAAATTGATGAATCCGAACGGCTTTCATAAACGGCTTCCCCCGTTAACTTTGACGTTAACATGGACTGTGCAAATTCTCGACCTCCCGGCTCGGGCTTGAAGTATAATGCTTTGGCGAGTGGCCTCCTCAGCCACCGAAGTTCAAGTCTCCCTTCCCCCCGTGTACGGCTAAACAAACGTTAGATTGATGATCATTTTGTGCCGGTTCGCGACAATTCGGTCGTTCTGTACCCTATCAAACGCATGATTCAAAAATGGGTGAAGCTGTCCGCGATGCTTTTGGGTCTCGCCGCATTGCTGTCGGGTTGCGGCGCCGGGTCAGGCGGGGGAAATGGGTCAAACCCACCGACGGCCACGTTGAGCGCGAGTCCGACGACGATTGCCGTTGGCCAGCACTCCAAGCTGACGTTCACTTCTACAAATGCAAACTCGGGCACCATCGACAGCGGTGTAGGAGTGGTTGGAATCAACGGCAGCACCACCGTCTCTCCGACGCAAACGACCACCTACACCTTCACCGCGAGCGGACCCGGCGGAAGCGCCAACGCCTCGGCTACGGTCACGGTTTCTCCAGCTCCGACGGTCACGATTTCGGCGAATCCTGCGACAGTCGCTCCGGGACAGTCCACCACTTTGACGGTGAGCGCAACCAACGCAACCCAGGTGGTGATTACCGATAACCTGGATTCGAATACTTACACGCTTTCCGCGAATGGCGGAACTAAAATCGTGAGTCCGACAGCGACCACCGTCTACACGGCAACCGCCAGCGCCACAAATGAACCGAATGCCACGGCTACCGTCACGGTGACGGTGCCGCCGCCGTCCGCGACTCTCAGCGCCAGTCCTGCCTCGATTTTCGCAGGTCAAGGCTCCACTCTCACTTGGACTACCACAGATGCCACGTCGGCGGTCATCGACAATGGTTTTGGCGCGGTTCCACTTAATGGCAGCCACACTGTCACACCGACGCAGACAACCACCTACACCATTACCGCCACCGGAAATGGGCAGGCTGTTGCCACAGCGACTGTCACAGTCTCGCCGGTCAATTCTTTCGAGGGAATGGCCGAGGATTCAACCAACACCGGTGAGACCGACATCGACGCGAACGGCGCGGTCGGCACGAAACAGTTTATGGAGTACGTGAACACCGAGTATCAGGCGTACGACAAAGCGACGCACGCGGCGGTGTGGTCTACTCCGAAGCCGATCGGCACGCCCTGGAGCGGCAACGTCAACTGCGACGGCACAAAGATCCGGCTGGACGCGGTGATTATCTTTGATCGCCTGGCCTCACGCTGGGTGATTGCCGCGAAAACAAGCGTGAAGAACGCCTACTACTTCTGCATCGCGGTTTCCAACACCGACGATCTCTCTTCCAACACGCTCACCTGGTACCCCTACTTCTTCAGTTTGGACTTGACTCTGGGAATGAACTCGCAGAGCAATGTCTATTTCCCGGACTGGCCCAAACTGGGCACGGGGCCGGACGCCTACTTCGCGAGCATGGACATGATTGACCCGGATACGAATGTGGAAGTAGGCGTGGTCGCTTGTGCTTTCGACCGCGCGAATATGTTGAAGAACAACGGTGTCAATACTCCGCAGTGCTTCAAAGATACGAGTGATACGAGTCCGCTCGGCGTTTACCTCGGGCACAGCTTGATCCCTGCGGATGTGGACGGCACCACCGCCCCGCCGTCCGGCCGCGACGAGTTCATGGTCAGTATCCAGAATCCCCCTATCGACGGGGTGACGACCACGTCCGCTACGTTCAACTTGTGGGATTTCCACGTGGACTGGACGACTCCAGCCAACTCGACCTTTACGCTCGCATCACAACCCCCGGTGGATGCGTACACTCCGGGATGCTACGACGCGAGCGCGCCCACTCAAACTTTCTGCGTTCCCGAGCCGCCGACCACGATTGGCCAAACGATCGACTCGGTGGGCGACCGGTTTATGCCGCGTTTCGCCTATCGTAACTTCGGCAGCCGTGAGTCATTCCTGATCAGCCACACCGTGCAAACCGGTCTGGGGAGCCGTGCGACGCAGACTGGGATACGCTGGTACGAACTGGAAGGCAGCGGTACGCCAACGGTGAATCAGCAGGGCACGATCAACCCTGATAATAACTACTACCGGTTCCTGCCCAGTATCGCCCAGGATCACGCGGGAAACGCCGCGGTGGGCTACAGCGTGTCCAATCCGGGCACCGATCCTGCCATTGACTTCTCGTACTGGAATCTTCCCAGCGCCAGTGCGCCGGGGGAGGTTATCGTTATCAACGGCGCAGGGGAAGAGGTCAGCACTGGAAACGGCCAAGGAAAATGGGGTTCTTACTCGAGTATGACGGTGGATCCAGTGGATGATTGCACCTTCTGGTATGTCAACGAGTATTGGCCGACCAACGCTGCGTGGTCGACCAAGATCGCCTATTTCAAGGTCGCCGGCTGCCAGTAGGGCGGCGCGTTCTCTCGCGTCGTCATTACGGGAGCGCGTGCTTTGCATCACGCGCGGAGGAATCTCAGCCTCCTCGAACACTTGAGCGTCAGCCGCGCATCGCGTCTGAAATATCTGCGCGAGCCGCTTTTTGGTAGCGATGTAGTTGGGATCTTATGGATCTCTTTCAGAGGCGTCATCCCGAAACCCGGCGCACTTCAGCCGGGTGAGAGATCTCGCGTGGAGCTTCCCCGAACCCTTTGCCGGGCGCGCGCAGGATCCTTCGCTCCGCCTGAAGAACGGCTGCGCTCAGGATGACGCCTGTGCGAATGGAGACGGCCGTAATTCAAACTGCACCATTACCCGTTTCTTCACTCGTTTGACTCCCTCCTGTTGACCGACTGATAATCAGTGCTGCAAGCCTCCGTGATGGATATCTACGAACAAATCGTACAGTTGCGCCGCGAAGGACGCCGCGGGGCCGTCGCCACCATTGTCAATGTGCGCGGCTCGATTCCGTCATTCCGCACGGCCAAAATGCTGGTCCGCGACGACGGTTCCATCGTCGGCACAATCGGCGGCGGCTGCGTCGAAGCCGACGTCTGGCAGGCCGCCCGCGAGGTTATGGAATCGGAGAAACCCCGCACCTTGACCTTCGATCTCAACCAGGACCCCAAATACGATACCGGGCTGGTTTGCGGCGGCACCCTGGAAGTATTTGTCGAACCGGTATTACCTCCAGCGTTACTTTATGTATTTGGCGCAGGCCATGTTGCCATCAACCTTTGCCAGGTTGCTGCCAACGCCGGGTTTGACGTCATCGTCACCGACGATCGCTCCTCCTACGCCACCCGGGAGCGCTTTCCTGGCGCCCGCGAAGTCCACGCGCTGGACTTCGACCAGGCCCTGGAAAAGCTCGATCCCAATGAGTCGTCCTACATTGTCATCGTCACCCGCGGACACCGCGATGATATGCGCATCCTGCGCTGGGCGGTGCAGACCCGCGCCCGCTACGTCGGCATGATCGGCTCGCGGCGAAAGGTGATCGAAATTTTCAAGACGCTGCAAAAGGAAGGGATGCCCGCCCATCTCTTCGACCGCGTTCACGCTCCCGTCGGCCTTGACATCGGCGCCATCACGCCCGAGGAAATCGCCGTCGCCATCACCGCCGAACTGATCGCCATCCGCCGCCACACCACTGCTGGCGTGCCCCACATGAGCTGGTTTCGCGAGCAAACCTCGTCGGCCGAATCGAACGAAGCTGATACTTCTACTGGAGCGCTCGACAAGCGCGAGTGAAAATCGCCGCTGCCGAGCATTAGATAACCCTGGCTTTCCTCTAACCGGATTGGCGAGTGCCTTTGCCCGTTTGGTTCTTATTCTTCTCAACTCCGTGTCTCCGTGCCTCCGTGGTGAATGTTCCGAATTTTCTTTTCCCATTGCCAATTGCCCCGGCGTGGTTTCCAATCGACAGTTGGAAATCGGCAGTCGGAAATCCCTATGCCACGCGCCCCCAGCTTCGCCGGAGTGATCCTCGCCGCAGGCGAGTCGTCGCGCATGGGCACCGACAAAGCCCTGCTGCCCTGGCCTCCACAAGCCGCGGGGCAATCGCCTTCCCCCGACAACTTTCTTTCCGCCGCGATTCGATCACTCTCCTTTGCTGACTTCGTCGTGGTCGTTGCCGGCAGGAACGAATCTGCGATCACCCCGGTTGTGTATGCCCAGGGCGCGTCCATCCTCGTCAACCCGGATCCCGATCGAGGGCAGTTCAGCTCGCTCCAGATCGGTTTGCACGAAGTGCTGAACCGCGGCCGGGATGCAGCCATCGTCACCCTCGTCGATCGTCCCCCGGCGCAAGCGGCTACCATCGAGAAGCTGCGCGATGCCTTCGCGGCTGCGGAAAACGACATTTGGGCGGTCGTTCCCGAATATTCTGGCAAGCATGGCCACCCCTATTTGGTGGGGCGCGAGATGATCGAGGTTTTCCTTCAGGCCGCGCCTACAGCGACCGCCCGTGATATTGAACACCAGCATCGCGGGCACATCCAGTACGTCGCCGTGGACGATCCCTCCGTCGTGCTCAACATCAACACTCCCGAGGATTACGGAGCACTCCTCGCGCAACCTCCGGGTCCGGCGTAATTGCGCTTTTCTTCACGGGCACGTTATCGTCGTTACATGGACGCTGCAGACGCAAAAAGCCACCAATCCACAGCGAAGACCTTTCTAGAATCCGTCCTGCGCCTGCAACCACGCGTCGCTGCCTTCGACTGTGATGGCACACTCTGGTCTGGCGACGCGGGCGAAACCTTCTTCGATTGGGAACTTCGACATGGCCTCGTCTCCGCGGAAGTCGCGCGATCCATGCGTGCCCGTTACGCACAGTACAAGGCGGGCAAAGTCAGCGAAGAAAACATGTGCGGAGAAATGGTCACCATGCATCGCGGTCTGCCTGAATCTCGCTTGCTGCAGGCTGCCAACGAATTTTTCGACCATTCGTTTCCCGGCCAGATTTTTCCGGAGATGCGCGAACTCGTCCACCACTTGCAGCAAGCCGGCTGCGAACTCTGGGCCGTCTCGTCGTCCAACGAATGGGTCATTCGTGCGGGGATGAAACATTTCGACATCCCGGAGGATCGCATTCTTGCGACAAGAGTCGAAATCGACGCTGGCATCATCACCGACCGTCTCGTGCGCGTGCCCTCCGGACCGGGCAAGCCTAAAGCTTTGCGTGAAGTCGTTAAGAACGAAGTCGATGCCGCTTTCGGCAACTCCCGCTGGGATACGGAAATGCTGGAAATGGCAGCCCGCGCCTTTGCCGTCAACCCCAACCCTGATCTAGAAGCCGTGGCCCGCCAGCGGGGCTGGAGCATCTATTTTCCCGACGGCACTCGTCCACGTGCCTGAGGTTCCTGATGGTCCAGGGACGGGTACAATTTGAGAATGTATTCCGCCCAGATCCTCGATCACTTTCAGCACCCGCGCAATACCGGAGAAGTTGCCAACGCGGACGCGGCGGCGGAAATCGAAAATCCGGTCTGCGGCGATGTTCTCCGGCTGACTCTGAAGCTGAGCCACGGAAGGATTTCGGAAGCGCGATTCAAAGCCAAGGGGTGCGTCGCCTCCGTAGCCTGTGCCTCTGTCCTTACGGAACTCATCATGAACAAAACGCCGGAAGAAGCCCGCAATCTGCGCAGCGAAGCTGTGACTGGCGCCGTCGGCGGTCTGCCCCCGGCCTCCACTCACGCCGCTCAGTTGGCGATAGACGCACTCTCGGCAACTCTGAAGCAGCTCCAACGTCTGAATCAGCTCGAACGTTAGTTAGGACTGCCGAATGGCCTCAAACCACACGCCCCGCCGCATTGCCTGCCTGCAGCCCAGTGCGACCGTCATCCTTTCCGCGATCGGTGAGCTTGATCGTGTCGTCGCCTGCACCCGGTATTGCGCCGACGTGGTTCCGGACGTTGCCCTGAAACCGCGCGTGATCCTTGCCGATTCCTGGACGGCCAATACTGAGGAAATCATTGCCGTGAAACCGGACCTCGTGATCGCCGCCGTCCCCTACCAGGAGAAAGCCGTCAGCGAGATTCTGAAGTCGGGTGCGCGCTTCCTCGGCTTCGCCCCTCGCAGTTTGGCGGACATCTATACCGACATCGCCACCATCGCCGGCACGGTCACTGCAAACGATCGCGCCGAACAGGTTATCGCCTCCATGCAGCGAGGTATCGAGGAAGTCCGAGCTCTCACGGCCAGCCTCGCTCGCCCGCGCGTGTTTTGCGAAGAATGGGGCAAGCCCTTGATTGCTTCCCAAACGTGGGTCGCGGAATTGGTGGACGCCGCGGGCGGAGAATTCTTGGGTGAAGCCGGCCGGCCAATCTCGAGCGATGCCGTCGCCCGGCTCGACCCGGAAATCATCATTGCCGCATGGTGCGGCGCCGCGGACCGGGTTCCTTTGGAAAAGATCATCGACGACCGCGAATGGCAAAGAACTCGGGCGGCTCGCTCCGGCCGCGTTTTCTGCGTTCGCGACGAATATCTCAACACGCCTGCACCTACGCTTCTCCAAGGGCTGGCAGCCTTGGCTTTCGCCATTCATCCTGAACTTTTCCCGCGCACGATAGGAATCCGCCAAATTACGGTTGTTCCTTCTTCCACAACCTCGGCTTCCATGCTCTGAGTTAAGATTTGCTCATGCCCGTCGCCAACAGAATTGAAGAAATTCGCCACGAGGTGACCGAATTGGAGCACGCTTCGCCCACGGCCACCGACTTGATGCGGAGCGTGTGCAAGCTTCTGCACGAGCGCATGCTCAAATACAACTGGGTGGGTTTTTACCTGCTTGAGCCCGGAGCTCAGCCGCCCATGCTTGCCTTAGGCGCTTTTGTGGGCGCGATGACCCCGCACACGCGTATTCCGCTCAACCAGGGTATCTGCGGCGCGGCCGCTTCCAGTGGCCAGACGATTGTGGTTGACGACGTCCGCAAAGATCCTCGCTATCTCGCCTGCTCTCTCGAGACCAAGTCCGAAATTGTCGTTCCCATCTTTGTGAAGGGAAGGGTGGTTGGCGAGCTCGATATCGACAGCCACTTTCCCGCCGCTTTCGCCGCCGAAGATCAGGAACTCGTTCAGTATTGCGCCGCCGTCGTGGGCAGGAAGATGGAAAAGTCAGCTCAATGAAAGTAGAAAAAAGAAAGGCGCGTGCGCCAGAAATTGAGGGCGTGTGGCTGAATTCCGTTACCAGCGCCATCCACACCCGGGTGGTCCCTCAATCATGAAACGCGTCGTCGCAGCGCTCATCGAGAAGAACGGAAAGCTGCTCGTGTGCCAGCGTACGCGGCATCAGACCATGCCTCTCAAATGGGAGTTTCCCGGCGGGAAGATTGAAGACGGCGAACAGCCTCGCGATGCCCTGCGCCGCGAACTGGAAGAGGAGCTGGGAATCCACGCTAGAATTGGCGATGAGGTTGCCCGCCTGCAGCACGTCTATCCCAATCGTACGATGGTCGAACTCCGCTTCTTCCTCGTCCGGGAATACCAGGGTGAGCTGGAGAATCGCATCTTCCGCGACATGCAATGGTCGCTTCCCAAGGACCTGCCTTCGTTTGACTTCCTCGAAGCAGACTCGTCGTTGGTGAAGGACCTGGCGGCGGGGAAGTTGCTCTAATCGGCGTTTGGCACACGCCCTGTGGTTCACTTGAACCTGTTAGCCCGATAGCCGAAGCCCGAGTCGCCTATCCCGACCTCAACGTCCAGAACCACGCCACGCTCAGCACGATCATCACCACGGTCGTCACCCAGGCGACGGCATTGAACAGTCGAGTATTGACGTACTCGCCCATCAACTCCTTCTTGTTGATCAGCAGCAGCATGAAGATCAGTACGAAGGGCAGCACCACCCCGTTTACCACCTGCGAGAGAACGGCGATTCTCACCAACGGGAGGCCCGGGATGAGAACCACAGCTCCGCCGGCCGCAATCAGCAGCGTGTACAGCCAGTAGAAAAAGGGAGCCTCGCTGAACTTCATGCCCACACCGGACTCAAATCCCAAGCCTTCGCAGACCGTGTACGCCGTCGAGAGCGGGAGAATCGAAGCCGCGAACAGGGACGCGTTGAATAGCCCCACGGCGAACAGGATGTAAGCATATTGTCCCGCCAGCGGTTTCAGTGCCTGAGCGGCATCCGCCGCATACTTGATGTCGCGAAAGCCATGGACGTACAAGGTCGCCGCGCAGACCACGATGATGAACCAGGCCACCACGTCGGTGAAGATGCAGCCCGTGATCACATCCCAGCGCGAAGCCTGGAGTCCGCGCCGGGTGATGCCCTTCTCCACGATGGATGACTGCAGGTAAAACTGCATCCAGGGTGCGATCGTCGTTCCCACCACGCCGATCACCATGTACAAGTATGCCTGGTCCCGAAACTTAGCCCACTCCGGCGGCTTGAAGGTCAGGATGGTTGCGTCTTTCCACGCGGGATGCGCCAGCACTCCGGCGAAAATGTAGGTGATATAGAAGAATGAAGCGGCGAGAAAGACTTTTTCCACGCTCTTGTACTGCCCCTTGACCACGATCAGCCAAACGATCACCCCGCAGACCGGCACCGTCACAGATCGCGGAAGGCCGAACAATTCCAGGCTGGTGGCGATCCCGATGAACTCCGTCACCACGTTCCCGAAGTTGGTGATCAGGATTCCAATCATCATGACGAACGTGATGCGCAGCCCGAACTCCTCGCGGATCAGGTCGCTCAATCCCTTGCCGGTCACGGCACCCATGCGGGCGCACATCTCCTGCACTACGATCAGCGCCAGCGTGATCGGGATCATGGTCCACAGCAGAAGATGTCCGAATTGCGCCCCGGCGGACGAGTAGGTCAGGATGCCGCCGGCATCATTGTCGACGTTCGCGGTAATAAACCCCGGTCCCACCACGGCAAGAAACAGCAGGATCCGGATCTTCCAGCGCTTTAGCAAACTCATGCGCACTTTTCGCCGACATAGGAATCGAAGCAGGTGACGCTTGAAGCCGCTCCAGAATAAACGCCGTCTCGCTCCCGGCCAAACAAAAAGTGAATGGGATTGGAGAATTCTCTGTGGCGGGATGCGGCACAGTCCACCAAATAGCCGGACTACCTCACCGTCCGCTCGTTTAAGATATTTGCTGGCCAACTCCTCAATGACCAGAAACTCTGCGCGCGCCTTTCATCTCTTCATCGCCCTGCTCGTCGTCCTGCTCGACCGCTATACCAAGCGCCTGGTGGCCCACCGCATCGCGCTGTACGCGCACATCCAAATCATCCCCGGTTTCTTCCGCCTCACTCATACGGAAAACACCGGCGCTGCCTTCAGTCTTTTTGCAGACTCGCCTGCGCCCTGGAAAACCGTAATGCTGATTGCGTTTTCCGTAGTCGCGCTGGTTGTGGTGTCGGTGCTGCTTTGGCGAGACAACCACGCTCATGCCGCTACGGGCATCGGCTTGGCGCTGATCATGGGTGGCGCTTTGGGCAACCTTTGGGATCGCGTGACCAGCGGCCGTGTGGTCGACTTCCTGCTGTTTTACGTGAAGCGCTACCAATGGCCGGTGTTCAACCTGGCCGATAGCGCCATCGTCGTCGGCGCAGCGCTACTGGTGCTGGAAATCCTGTTTTACAAATCGAGTGCCCACGGAGATACGCAGACAAACCGCGGAGGAAACTCCTAGTTGCGATTTCCCAGTCCGTGTCTCTGGCCACAGAGCTTGCACTGCGTGGGTGTCTCGGTGTTGTCCACCATGTGATGCACCGGCTTCAGAGTACGCAGATAGGCGAACACCGCCTTCAGGTCATCGTCGGTCATGTTGCGGAACATCCACCAGGGCATGATGGGCTTCAGCTTGCGCGCGCGAACCGAACCGGTGCGTATGGTCTGGACGAACAACGCCTCGTCGTAATATCCGATGCCGGAGGGATCCGGCGTGATGTTGGCTGAGTTCACGTGCTCCCCCATCGGGTTTCCGCCAGCCATCTCCATTCCAGGTATGGGGTCAAATTTTGGAGTGAGTGGAGTGTGGCAGTCGCTGCACGTTGCCATCTTGACGAGGTACGCGCCGCGCTGGACGGCAGTGGACATGTCCGGCGTCGGCACCGGATCGGTCACCGGTTGCGGCACCGCCTGAATGAGGCGGGAGAATAGAAACGGAATTTTATTCGGAGGCAGATCGCTGTGTGCCGGCGGCAGACTGCGAAGTAAGACCACGATAGAAGCCAGGTCTTCGTCGGACAGGTGGCGGAAAAGTTCATAAGGCATGATAGGAAAAAGTGCGCTTCCGTCAACCGCGATGCCTTCGCGGATGGCCCGGGCGATGGCGTCATCGCTCCACTTGCCGATGCCGGTTTCCGGATCAGAAGTGATATTGGGCGCGACGAGCCGAAACCCACCCTCTTCAAACAACACTGAGCCGGCGCCTTCCTTGGAAGCCAGCATGGGTGGGTTCGCTTTCTCGTCGTACTTGGAGTGGCACCCCATGCAATGCATGACGGCGTGCACAAGGTAATCCCCCCGCTGCATGCGCGCTGGCGTGACTTCAAACTTGCGCGAGGTGAGTGCGCGCTTCTTCGCGCCAATCACCGGCCGCCAGCCCACGGTGAAGGTTATAGCAAGCGCGGCGAAAACCAGCACAACTAGAATTCCGTAGCCGAATATTCTCGCCAGGAGTTTTCCCCAGCTCTTGGCCATGTTCCGCCTCCCCGCATCGCAATTACCAAAACGGGGAAGGATACCGCGTTAAGTCCCGGTCAGCCGGAATATTATTTTCAGTCCGGAAACGGGTATCCCGAAGCAGATGGGGTGGCAACATCTGAGGGTTGGATAGCTCGGAGTATCCCTGAATACGTGCGTCTACGGCGTCCCGTACAGCTGCTTATACACATTCGCATTCCGCAGAATCGCCTGAACGTACTCGCGGGTTTCAGTGAAGGGAATCGACTCCACGAACTCCTGAGGGTCGCGATATTTTCCCTGTCCCAGCCATTCTTCCACGCGGTCAGACCCGGCGTTATAGGCGGCGAGGGCGTACTCGAACGATCCGAACTTGTCGACCATCCCTTTGAAATAACGCGTGCCCAACTGCAGATTGACGGCTGGCGTATAGAGCTGGCTCGGGTTGTAGCGTTTCAGTTTGACTTCCTTGGCGACCAGCTTGCCCGTCTTCGGCAGCAACTGCATCAGGCCAACGGCGTTCGCGCGCGACACAGCGGACGGATTAAACTCCGATTCCTGCCGGATCAGCGACGCCACCAGATAGGGGTCTAGCGCATTCGCCGCCGAAAACCGCCTTAAGTCCGTCCAATAGGCCTTGGGAAACAGCGCTTCCCAGTACGACCGCGGCAAGTCGGGAATGTCGAGCGCAAAGTAATTCGGCGCGGAATGTTTCATCACCTCGATGGCACGGTCGTAGTGCCCGGTTTCAAGAAAGAGCTGCGCGGTTTCCGCCGGGCCCCAGCTTCCGCCATCGGTAGTGGCTGCTGCCTGCAACTCCCGGACCGCGAAATCTACCAGCCCGCCGTTCCCCAGCAACTCGGCTTTCTGCACATGCAGATCGTCCGCCGGCGGTTCGGATTCGGTGACCTTCCCGGCATTGTCGAGCGGTGGCACGCGATCCAGTAACGCGTACTGCGTAGCTACATCGGTCGCTTCCTCGGAAGGGGCCGGCAAGTGTTTCAGCCTTTGCCGCGCCAGTTCCGCATAGTAAAAGTTGCGATAGCGATCGGAAATCTTCTGATAGAAAGCGCGTGCCATGGCGGGCTGATTGTCTTCTTCGGCCAGCCGGGCACGCCAATACAAGGCTGCGGGCGTTTCTGCACCCGAAGGATAGAGTGCGATCTGCTCCTCGAACTCCTTCTTCGCTTCTTCATTGCGACCCTGCCGCAGCGTCAGCCAGGCCGCTTTCCAGTGGACGTACGATGCGCGCGGCCCGTCGGGGAAACGTTTTTGCGCCTCACGGTAGGCGTCGAGCGCCTGGTCATATTCGTGGTGCACCAGGTGCAAATTTGCCGCCGACAGCAAAGCCTGTTCCAACCACGGACTGGTCGGCGCGGACTGCCGCAACTCCTCCACCGTGCGATAAAACTCGTCATTGTCATTGGCCGCCCAGGCGACTTGCCCCAGCAGATACAGCCGCTGTGAGTTGGCTTCCCCGCTCACCCCGCCCAGCAATGTCAGCGTTTGCTTTGCGTCGCGGTTTCTGCCGCTGCGGTGGTAAGCATCCGCCAGCGCGAGCTGCAGGGCAGGTCGATTCTCCACGGCGCCCTCGCTCGCCAGACTTCGATATTCCTCGGTGGCTTCGGCATAGCGCCGCCCCTTCATCAGTAAATCAGCGCGCGTCTTCCGCTGCCCAAAGCTGGGTGGGGGGACCGAAGGCAACTTCCTCAACTCAGCATAGGCCGCATCCGCCTCTGCGCTGGTTGGCATGGTGTAGTAGACATTCGACAGCGCTTCGACCGCTTTCGAATGCTCGCCGGACGCTGCATACGCGCGTCCCAGAGCCAGTTCCACATCCGACCGCGCCGGCAGACGATTGTGCTCCAGCAATGCTGCCGCTTCGGCGGTCTGCCCCTCCGCCATCAGGGCCTGGGCAAAGGTAATGTTTGCGTCGCGCGCCAGCAGTGAATCCGGATGGGCCGTGGCGAACTCTGCCAGCGTCGACAGCGCCTCAGCCGTGCGTCCCGTCTGCAGGTAGGAAGTCCCCAGATAGTAGGCAACATAATCACCGAGATCCCCGGCATGAGGCTTGGCCCGGTTCAGGGGATCGATGGCTTTTGCGTAGTCATGATCCAGGACGTGGGCGTATCCCACCACGAGCCAAGCCAGGGCGCCCGCGTCTTCCTTGGCATGGGCGCGCGCATAAGCCTGGACTCCAGCGTAGCCTGCCAGCGAGCGATCCTGCAGAAGCTGCTGCGCCATGGGGCGTAAGCTGGCGGACGCCACGAATGCCTGCCGCATCCGGCGAACCCGCGGGGAGACCGGGCGGCGCTTCCGGGTATTGACGTAGCGACCCTTGCTGCCGGTGGCGGGCTTCTTGACGGCGGTTGTGCCGCTGGCTTTCTTTGTGGTTGAAGTGGCCTTGGCGCCCGTGGTCCCGCCCTGGGCGGTCTTGGGTTGAGCAGGTTTGTCTGCGGGGGCCGAAGTTTGACTGGTTCCGCCGGTGGCCGGATTTTGCGGGGAACTGGACGAAGCCTGGGACAAGCCCCGCGCAGATGACAGCGCACCGCCGATAAGCGTGCACGCAACTGCCGCTCTCAGCCACCACCACTTTAGCCCGGATCCAACCACTTTTGTCTTCGAAGCGAAGCTGAAACTGCCAGAGATCCCGTTATGTGTCAGCGGCGGAAATTCGCGCCCATGATCGAAGGGTCGTCTTCGCCCAGGCTGCGCACCAGTTCTTGCTGAAAATAGTCCGTGCTCGCCGCTGCTGTATTGCCGTAGCGCTTCTGATACGTGCCCCGGCTCTTCTCGATGTCGGGTTTCAACCGGTCGTAGAGGTCCTTGTTTCGCCGCCCCTCTGCCACCTTGGCCTGATTGTAGAGCTTGATCTCATCCACCAGCAGACGGGCAAAGCGCTGCGCCTTGCGATGCATTTCCGCATCCTCTGGCGAGAGTCCGGCAAGGGGATCGGTAGCTGCCGCTGGAGCCGCTCCTGCCGCGGCCGCATGCGCCGAGGCCACTTCCACAACTTCGGTCACCGGCTCGGGCTCCGGCACGGGACTGGGAGCCACATGCTTGGGGGCGTGTCCGGCAAATGGATCGGAGAACGAAGAAACCTTGACTGGCTGGGTCGCAGGCTCAACTCCGCGGGCCGATGCTTCAGCCTCTTTCTGTGCGGCCTGCTTCCGCAGCGAAGTGACTTCCAGCCATGCGCTCGTCGCCAGAACCAGCAATTCCAGCGCGGCCGAATCCATCGTTCCACTGTCGCCGCCATCGGCATAGACCAATGCGGCCACTTTTTCCTTGAGACCCAGCGGCAGCACCAGCACCTGTTCGTTAACCGGCCCGCCGAACTGCTCCACAAAGCGAGCGTCCATTTCCGCGATGTTTCCCGGCGTCGCGACTCGATTCTGATAGGCGTGCGACACAGGACCTGCGGTCATGTCCAGCGAAAAATCCTTCACCACCTCGTCTTCGCCGAAGCCCCGGCTCTGCCATCCCATGGCCACTCCGGCCTTCACGACGAACAGGGCGATGCGCGAACAATGCTCGCTTCCGGCAGTCAGCAACGCGCGCAGGATTTCCTTTTGAGTGGTACCCGCGTGAATATAGGCAACCGACCTCACCAGCCCACTGACGTCTCCCCGGGCGGCCGCAGGAGCCGCACTCGGTTGCGCCGGCAGGGCGTCCACCACGCTCTGTACCAGTTGTGCCCGCAACTGTGGCACGTGCCCTTCGAAGGCCTGCGCGATCGCGCGCTCGACAATTTGCCGCACCTCGGTGTGTTCCGCCATTCTCTAGAAAACCATTTCCCGTTCGGGTCCGCTGGGCTGCAACACTTCTCCAGTCCCACCTAACTGCTGATTATACGGCACTTGTTGGACTGTCCCAGAGTACGTCAGGACGTGTTCGACCGCGTACCGCTCCGTCTCTCTGACTGTATCGCAAACCTCGCCGCCGCTGAAACGTCAAAGCGATTGGGCAAACACCACGGTCACCAAGTAGAATAACAGTTCGATCTGGGGTTTCGCGGTTTCGTTGCCCGCAAAATACTGCATCGCCAACAGCATGAGTGCCATCGAAAATAAACTGGCAGGCCCCGTCAGCGAAGAGCTGACGCTGGTACAGGCAGCGAAGCGCGGCGACGACTCCGCCTTTGAGGAACTCGTCCGCCGCTATGACCGCAACGTTTTCCGGATCGCGCAGCACATCACGCAAAACCGCGAGGATGCGGAAGACGTGGTGCAGGAAGCGTTCCTGAAGGCATACGGCAATTTGGCCCAGTTCCAGGAGCAGTCGAAGTTTTACACCTGGCTGGTGCGTATCGCCGTCAACGAAGCGTTGATGAAGCTGCGGCGCCGCAAGCCTGAGCGCACGGTTTCGCTGGACGAAGACATAAAGACGGAAGATGATTCTCTTCCGCGTGAGATTGCGGATTGGAGCCCCAATCCCGAACAACTCTACAGCCAGTCGGAGTTGGGCGAGATTCTGAGCAAGACGATTCAGGGCCTGCCCCCGGGCTTTCGAACCGTGTTCGTACTGAGGGACGTGGAAGGACTTTCCACGGAGGAAACCGCCGCTGCGCTCGAGTTGAGCGTGCCGGCGGTCAAATCGCGTCTGCTGCGAGCCCGTCTCCAGCTTCGCGAGCGCTTGGGACGGTTTTTCCAGAAACGCGAGAGTGGAGATGGCAAACAGTGAAATGTTCTGAATTCCTGCAAGAGCTGACCAACTACTTGGACGGCGTGCTCGACGACAACACAAAAGTTGAGTTGGAAAACCATCTCTCCTGGTGCCACAACTGCTACGTAGTCTGCGACACAACCAAGAAGACCATCGAAATCTACCGCGACTCTCAGCTTTACGAGCTCCCCGAAGACCTTCGTTCCCGCCTCCGCTCCGCCATCATGACCAAGTGCCAGCAGCACAAGAAGCGCGGCCCCCAAAGCGTGTGAATTGTCTTCCGTGCGTGGGAACTGGACCTTGGGCGAAGAAGCAGCCCGGAGTTACCGGATCCCAGTCCCGCCGGGACGGGATGAAGTCCCGAGAGAGCCTGCCCTGAGCAAGCGAAGCGCGCCGAAGGGGACGGCACCCCTAAAACAAATCTTTCCACGAAATCGCTTATAATGACCCGAGCGCGCCTTGGGGTTGAGCATGCTGTGGATGCGGAGTTCGGCTCTCCTGTTTCTCCTGCCTCTTTTTGCGGTTGCGCCCTTCCTTGCCTACAGCCAGACCAACAGTTCTGCCCCGGCGCAGAATTCCGCGCCCGCCGCGACGGGGCAGGCCGCCCAGCCATCAGCTGCCACCGTCCAGGATCACTCTGCGGCTCAGCCGATTGCGTCCAACGCTCCGCGCATGTCAAAGCAAACCCGCTTTGAGATCATTCGCGATTTCGAAACCCAGCTCGTCTACTCGCGCGCGTCGTTTCCTTTGGGAACGAAAGGCCTCCGCCTTAAGAACGGTGTGATCACTCCCAGCGGCGAGGAGTTGCGCCAGCAGTTGGCTTTGTGGGGGCCAGCGGTCAGGCCCGGCGATCCTTCCCATATTTCGTTTGTCCAGATCAAGGACGACCATATTCATTTCGAGATCAACGGCGGCCCCGTGCACCGCAAGAAGTGGTACCAAAGGGTGCAGATTTCCGGGGCCAATGGACCGCCGGTTACGGGCGGGCCGGACCAGGCGCAGATCAACCCCCACGGCTCGTTTGTGGATGTTTATTTCGACAGATATGTTCCCGAGATGACGGCGCAGAAATTGCGCGACATGCTTTTCCCGGTGCTCGATTTCAACGCCCGGAACAAAGAGCAAGCCTACCTCGACACGGTGCCGCCCAAGGTGAAGGAAGCGATTCTGGCGCACCATGTGCTCGTTGGGATGAACCAGGAAATGGTGGTGCATGCCAAAGGCAAGCCGCCCAAGAAAGTTCGCGAGCGCGACGGCGAAACCGAATACGAAGAGTGGATCTACGGCGAGCCGCCGCAGGATGTCGACTTCGTGCGCATCGTCGGCGATGAAGTGGTTCGCGTCGAGATCATGAAAGTCGGCGGCGAGAAAATTGTCCGCACCGACAAGGAAGTGATTCTGGATCAGCCGGAGAGGGAAGCCAAAAAGCAGCCGGAAGAACGCCCCGCCAATGCTCCCAGTCTGCGCCGGCCGGGGGAGGACTCCCAGGACGTGCCCAAGCCCGCGAACGGTGCATCTCCCCCGCCGCCTATGCCTCCCCCTGATCTTCCGCAACCTCCGGGCAGTTCAGGCCCTGGAGACCTCGCCGGCACTCGCCGTTAGACCAGACGGCATACCCGCTCATGTGGGGACAGCCGCCCTCGGCTGTCCAACCGGGCGCAGCCCGGTTGCATGCGTACTCCCAGCTACACTCCCGCCTGAACCTTTCTGCTATTTCTCCGCCACTGCCGCCCCTTCATCCGCGAAAGAAAACGCCAGCGACACGTTCGCATACTCCTGCCCATCGACTTCCACGTAAGGATAAACAAAATAGTTCAGCGGCTTGCCCTCCTGCGCAGGACTCAGTCGCAAGTCCCGTCCCATGCTGAACTGCACCCGATTCACATCGTGCGACCCAAAGAAGTAGTCGCGCTTCCCCGGATGTTTCCAGGCTTCGGAAATATCCACCGGAATCCAACCTTTGCCGTCCACATAGAAATCGGACCAGCAGTGGTAGCCGGCAATCTCGGCGGAATGCTTGTCTGGCGGCAAGGGAAACCCGATCTCAAAGCGCGAGGGAATGCCCTGAGAACGCGCCATGGCAATGAACAGAGAATGGAAATCGGTGCAGTTGCCTTTCTTGGCGTCGCAGGCATAGAGCACGTCGCCGTGTCCCCAACCCGTCCCGGTTTTGTCGTAACGCATGGTGGTGAAGACGTAGTCGTAGATCGCCCGTGCTTTGTCGAGCGGCTCGGTTTTCGCTTGGGTCACTGTTGCCGCGAGATCCGCCGGAAGTCCTGTGACTGGCACGAGGGCGTCGGGCTGCAGGTCTTCGCGTTTCTCTCGCGATGAGAGGGAAGCGGCTGTCAAGTGAGCCACACTCCCGCCGAGTGCGATCCGCTCGTGACGCACCACATCGTATTCCACATCAAAGTGCAGTTCGGCCTGATTTACCTTGGCCGCTTGTGCATAGTAGATTTCGTTGCCGTATTTCGATTCCCGTGTTTTCTTCAGCGACAGATCGCCCCTGGCAGAGACGATTTTCACCTCTTGAAACGCGTCCGACTGCGCCGCAGGGATCCATATACGAACCTTCTTTCCCGCGGGCAGATTCTTCACGGTGAAGGCGTAATGAAACGTGAAATGGCGCGAGTCCTGGGCGAAGCTGGAGAACACGAATGCAAAGAAGTAGACAGTCGACAAGACGCAAAGCTTGCGCAGCATAAGCGGCATCCTTTCAGAACTGAGAACCGGGAACTGCTTTCAAACGACACATGGGCGTTTACAGGAGGGACGCCATCAAGTGAAGCCCCGCTTCGGAGTGCGCATAGAGAAGAGGATGCCGGAGGAAGGTCCGGCGATGCGGGAATTCTACCAAGGAGCGGGGGTGTGGAAAACACAGACCGTCCGGTTTCGGGTTTTGTCCGAACACTGCGTCGAATCGACGTGTGGCGCTAGGGAAGGGGTGGTCTGCGCGATCGCGCCAGTCGAGCCAGCGTGGCCGCGGACAGTTTTCGGAAGCGCTCGCTGTGCTCGTGGAGGGCCGATTTTAGTTCCGAAATAACCTGCTCTAACTCATGGTCTCGCGCTTCGACAGCCTTGGCGCCGAGTTCGCGAATACGATCCTCCAGCGGGCGCAAGAGCATCTCCGCAGATTGCTACGCGCCTCGGTAGATTTCTATACATCATTCTAGGTAGGTCGGTTGGGTTGTGGTGCAGTTTTGAAAGTCATTTCGAGCAAGCGTCTCTTCCGCGACGAGGGCCTGGCTACCACATCACCACCGGACTGGTGAGACTTGTAATTGTATAGTTTAGTCGCTAGACTCTTGCTGTTTCTTACACATCCCTCCGCCGTGCCACTTTTGGGTCGGTCTCTTGTGCACTCGGATGATTCGCCAAAGGCCGCCATGTTAACTCTTCCGGTCTGTCCCATCTGCGAGAAACCTGTAGACCTTGAAACCAGCAAGACCGATGAGCACGGCCATGCCATACACGAAGAATGCTACCTGCTGAAACTTCAAATGAAGCAGCCGGGGAGCCCGCCCAAAGGCTAGCAGCATTGGACACGCCCGGGCGGGAAGAGGATGGCCCGGCTACGTTAAAATGCCTAACGTGCCCGCCGCCATCCAATGTCGCGATCTGCGCAAGACTTATGACGGCAAGGTCGAAGCCGTCCGCGGTCTGAACCTTGAGATTCAGGTCGGTGAATGCTTCGGGCTGCTCGGACCTAACGGGGCGGGGAAGACCACGACCATCGAAATCCTCGAAGGACTACTCGCACCCACTTCCGGTGAAGTGTCGATCTTCGGCCACACCTGGCGCGAAAACGAGCGCGAGATGCGCGAGTGGCTGGGCATCTCGCTGCAAGAAACCCGGCTTTCCGAAAAGCTGACCGTGCGCGAAACCATCGAGCTCTTTGCCAGCTTTTATCGCGAGCCTCGTTCCCCGGATGAAGTCCTCGACCAGTTGCAGCTCACCGAGAAAGCCGACTCCTGGGTGGGCAAGCTTTCCGGCGGGCAACGGCAGCGGCTCGCGGTGGCTACGGCGCTGGTGTGCAATCCCAAAATTCTTTTTTTGGATGAGCCCACCACCGGGCTTGATCCGCAAAGCCGCCGCCAGTTGTGGGACATCATTCGCCAATTCCAGCGCGATGGCGGCACCGTGCTGCTGACCACGCATTACATGGACGAAGCCGAGCGCCTTTGCGATCGCCTCGCCATCGTCGATCACGGCCAGATCATCGCCGAAGGTTCTCCCCCTGATTTGATTGATCGCCTGGGCGGCCACCATGTCGTGGAGTTCGCGGTGAGCGGGAGCTCTGACGGCGCCGCGCTGGAAGTCTGGCGCGGCCTGCCCAGCGTCGAGTCCGTCCGCGAAGATGATGGTCTGGTTGCGCTCAACGTCAAGCAGCCGCATCTGACCATCCCCGCTCTGCTCGACGCCGTCGAAAAACAGGGAAGAGGATTGCAACACCTGACCACAAGACAAGCTAGCTTAGAAGATGTCTTTGTCCGGTTGACCGGCCGGCATCTGCGGGAAGAATGAAGGGTTTGGGAAAGCAGCGCTTCAGGTGCCGCGAAAAGGTCCTGCAGCCTCGGTGGAGCAGCGCTTCAGCGCTGCGTTGAAAAGTTCGTTTGAGATGGGCTTTAGCCCCTGAGCCGCAAAGCGGCGGTATTCATTAGCCCCGGACGTAAGTCCGGGGTAGCAACGGGAGGGAGGGCGAGTCCCGTCAGGGACGGCACCAGTTCTCACGCGGCCTCTTTGGCCCCTAAGGACCTTGTTGAATCCAGCCCTGAAAGGGCGGCATGTGAAAGCCCGGCACGGAAGTGCCGGGTAAGATGCGAATAAACAGAGCGAATCCCGCAGGGACGGCACCGGCCTCCCGTTCACTCGCACCCACTAAGCCATTTTGGGATGACAAAACTTATGATGCCGGTGAAATGCAAACTCGCACTTCTCATCGCGGCCACTGCTCTTTCCTTCACTGCTGGATGGGCGCAAACCCCTACAACCCCGGATTCCGCCGCCACCTTCGCTCCACTCGACCACTGGAAGAACGCCGTACTCGCCGGCGATGCTGCGGCCCTGAAGGCGCTCTACAGCACCAATCCCGCAGCCCAGGTCGAGGCCAATAAAATCCCCGGCGACGCCGCCTCCGACTGCGGCTTCTGGCTCGGGCTCAAGGCGCGCAGCATCAAGCTGGAAATCGTCCGCTTCCGGACGCGTACGGATGCAGCCAGCGTCATCTTCAACGCCCTCGTAGAAACGCCCAGCGGACCCATCACGATCGCCGACTCTACAGTCTGGCTCAAGCAGGGAGACGACTGGCGGCTCCGCTACGTAACGCGCACCGACGCTCCGCACCTGAAGCAGCCGTCGGACATGAAGAAGGATCTCTATCCCGCTGACGCCGATGCGCGCGCCGAGATCAAAGAAGCGGAAGAAAAAGCTGCCAAGGCTCACAAGCGTCTGCTGCTGGTCTTCGGTGCGAACTGGTGCTATGACTGCCACGTCCTCGATCTGGCCTTTCATCGTCCTGATTTCCTCCCAGTCATGACGCGTTATGAAGTCGTGCACGTCGACATAGGAGACGACGGCAAGAAAAATGCAGATGTAGCTAAAGAATTCCAGGTCCCGCTGAACAAAGGCGTCCCGGCTCTCGCCGTAGTCGACAGCGATGGTAAGTTGATCGTCAGCCAGAAGAATGGCGAGTTCGAGAATGCGCGTGCCCTCACTCCGGAGGCCTTACTCGAATTCCTGAATAAATGGAAGCCGGAGTCACGGTAAAGGATGGCTCGATGAGTGTTGCCCAGGAGACGCCGGTTACAGCAGTTAAGGCTTCGCCGAATCGTCCACCCCGGCGCAACGGCCGCTGGTCAGGGTATAGACACCTGCTCATGGCCCGTATGCTGGAGTTGAAGCGCGAACCCGAAGTCGTGTTCTGGGTCTTCGTGTTCCCGCTGCTGTTGGCCCTCGGGCTGGGTATTGCTTTCCGCAACAAGCCCGGCGACGCCGCCTCGGTTGCAATCGTCGAAGGAGCCGGTTCGCACGACGCCGAATCCCTGCTCGCCCATTCTCCGCGGCATGTGCCCTTCAAGATTCAAGTGCAAAGCGCGGACGTTGCGCAAAAGGGGTTTCGGCTCGGCAAGTACGACGTCGTTATCGAACCCGATGGCAAGGGAGGATTCCAGTACCGTTACGATCCGGCGCGCCCTGAAAGTGTTCTGGCCAAATCCGAAGTGGATGACGCCCTGCAGGCCGCTGCGGGACGCAAAGACGCAGTAGCTACTTCAGCGGTCGCGTCGTCGGAGCCGGGCTCCCGCTACATCGACTTTCTGATTCCCGGCCTGCTCGGCATGAACCTGATGAATTCCGGCATGTGGGGCATCGGCTTTGCGTTGGTCGACATGCGGCAGCGCAAGCTGCTCAAGCGTTATATCGGCACGCCCATGCGCCGCGGCGATTTTCTGCTGGCGTTGATGTCGAGCCGCCTGGTGCTGATGGTCATCGAAATCGGCCTGCTGTTAGTCTTCGGTGTGATCTTCTTTCGCATGCGCGTCCTGGGATCGGTTTTCTCCATCGCACTGCTCGGAGCGGTCGGCGCGCTTACCTTCGGCGGTCTCGGACTCCTGACCGCGAGCCGCGCCCAGAAAATCGAGAGTATCAGCGGCCTGATCAACGTCGTGATGATGCCGATGTGGATTTTCTCCGGCGTCTTCTTCTCGTATGAGCGTTTCCCAGCGGTGATCCAACCGCTGATCAAGGCTTTGCCTTTGACCGCGCTCAATGATGCTCTGCGCGCCAGCATTCTCGAGGGCACGCCGCTCAGCCATCAATGGTCGCGGTTGCTGGTGCTAGGCCTGTGGGGCGGCATTTCTTTTTTGTTGGCGCTGAAGTGGTTTCGCTGGACGTAGGCTGTGAGGTTCGTACCAGTCTCATAAACAATTGCAGTCGCTGGAACAGGAGGATTTCGTGCGGCGAATTCGCTACGCGGTAGCGGCCAGCTTGGATGGATACATTGCAGGCCCGAAGGGTGAGGCGGAGTGGATCATCCTCGATCCCGACATTAATTTTGCCAAGTTATTCAAAGAGTTCGACACCGCTTTGCTGGGACGCCGCACCTTCGAAGCCATGACTAAGGGAGGCAACCGTGCCATGCCCGGCCTGCAGACCTTCGTCTTCTCGCGAACTCTCCGCCAGCGTGATTATCCGGAGGTCACCATCATCGCGGAGCAGGCGGAGCAATTACTCTCCACTCTTCGCCGCGAACCCGGCAAAGATATCTGGCTGATGGGCGGCGGAACTTTGTTTCGCAGCCTGCTGGAAGCCGGCCTCGTTGATACCGTGGAAGTTTCCGTGGTACCCGTATTGTTGGGCGCCGGCATCCCGCTGCTTCCCCCTCCCGCCAACGAGGCAAAGCTGGAACTGGTTCGCCACACCGCATACAGTACGGGAATTGTTTCCCTGCAGTACGCGGTCAAGGCCATGCCCCGTAGCTGACTTATCCGCTCACTTAAAACATCAGCCTCGTCCGTAGTTCAAAGGGAAGTACGAACGAGGCCTTGCAGCGCTTGCGAAGATTACTGCACTTACGACTTTGCCAGCTTGGCCGCTTGCTTGCGCACCTTGGCCCAGCGTAGTCGTTGCGCTTCGGCGATGCGCCGGCGGGCTTCTTTGCTCAAGGTACGACCCGTTTTCTTGAGCCTTTTGCCACCGGCCTTGCCGAGAGCGTCCAGCGCCTTCCCTACTCTTCCCATCTCCTTTTCGAGACGGGAGTACTCCTTCTGAAGGGAAGTCACTACTTTGTTCAACGTGGTCATTGAGGACCCCCTAATAAGTCAAGGCTAACATGCGGAGCGTGGTAGTTAGCAAGAAACGCTGACATCGCTCCTCGAGTTTGATCTTGGACGGACCTCTCACATAGACATTCTCTCATTCCCAATACGGGACTCCGCCTCAATTCTTCCCGATTTCCTCCCCATCCCAACCATCCCCCTGCTACGATTAAATTGACAGGAAATTGTGAGACATCGTCAGGCGCAGCCGCGAGCTGCGCCTTTTTTCTTCCCGCAAACTTCAGGAGTTCCATGCCATCCGGGAAAAAGAGCCGCAGCAATTCCTCAACCAAGCACTCGGACAACCGGCCGGATCTTCCCCTCCGCACCGCCCGCCGCTCCAACACCAAGCGCGTCGGAGAGCGTACCGAAGCAGCCTTCCTCGACAAGGCCTATGATCTCGGCTTTGGCGTCGCCCGCCCCTGGGGCGACAGCGAACGCTACGACTTCATCCTCGACAACGGCTCGCAACTCCTCCGCGTCCAGGTCAAGGGTACCGACTCCCTCCGCGCCGGCGCCTACGAAACCCGCGCCACCTACACCATCGGCAAGAGCCGCGCCGTCTACACCCGCCGCGACATCGACTTCTTCGTCGGCCACGTCATCCCTCTCGACGTCTGGTACATCATGCCCGTCGAAGCCTGCACCCCCGCGCCCATGCTCCGTTTCTATCCTCACCGCCAGGCGAAGAAGATGCGCCTGGAGAAATACCGCGAAGCCTGGAGCCTGCTTGAAGCCCAACAAACCAGCAACATCACCATCCACGCCGCCGCAGACGAAACACCGTGCGAGACACACGAACCGTGTGGGGCGGACACTCTTGTCCGCCAGCCCTTAGGCAACAATCGACCTGGCGTGGATGCCGCGAACCGAGCGCAGCGAGGTCCCTGGCACAGACCCGTCCCCTGGCCCATCCCAACACTCGAAATCCTGATCTCCCGAAGACCCACACCCTGAGGACAACAGCACTCCCCATATCATCCTGAGGCGGGCGCTCTTTGCCCGCCGAAGGACCCATCCCCGCCAGCACCGCCACCGGCCTCACAAGGGACCTCCGCCTTGAGCCAAGAACGCTTGTCATTCTCGGTTTTTGAAAGCTTGTCATTCCGACCGAAGCGAGGAACCTGCTTCTCCCGCGCGGGACAGCACGGACGTATGGTCGGCACCACAACCGCCCGCACCACCGTGGAAGAGCGGCCCTTCAGGAGCCCGCCCTGAGGGGGCCGGGCTCATACATAGATTTTGTTTTCGCTTGCGCCATTCCAACACGAGGCTGCCCCACTCGTCGCGATTTTCGACGAGTGGGCGCCACGGACCTCCACTCCTTATTCCCTCATCGCCGACGTCCACTCGTCACAGACGTCACTTCCAGCTCTTTGATACCAGTTCTCTATGCCGACCAGTCTGCACCGCTACTACAGCACCTCATGATAAGCTCGCTGCGAAAAAACCGTCGAGGCCTATGGTGCCCACTCGTCGAAAATCGCGACGAGTGGGGCAGCCTCTTCCGTAGTGGTCCAATCAAAACAAGACTCAGAACGTGTGGGCCGGCGCCCCAGCCCCCAAGAATGCAGGCAGGGCCTAAGAGGTTGACATTTGTGGAATCCCACCTTTCGCAAAGAACGCGAAAGATGGGGCACCCGGCCCCGCCACCGACCTCAGGAGGATCTTCCGTTTAGGCCTTCGAATGCTTGTGATTCTCGGTTTTTGAAAGCTTGTCATTCCGAGCGAAGCGAGGAACCTGCTTCTCCCGCGAGCCGGCACGAACGATGGTCCGTACCACAACCACCCGCACCACCGTGGAAGAGCGGCCCTTCAGGGCCGCGTAAGCCATCAATAAATTAACCGGGCTTCAGCCCCTGAAGTGCCGCAAGCATGCAGCCGGGGCCCAAGAGGTTGAGGTTTATGGAATCCCACCTTTCGCAAAGAACGCGAAACAACGCGAAAGATGGGGCACCCGACCGGGATGAGGTTTCCTTGACAGTCGTTCTCCGCCGTCGTAGCTTCGACTGCTAAGGGAGGGCGGAAATGAAGAGCAGCGAGGAGTGTCTGGAAGCGTTCGTAAAGCTTCAAGCTGATCTACCCAACTATCCCCTCAAGGACCAGACAGAGTCTGACACACGGGCGCGACTCATAGACCGCATGCTCTCGGACGTGCTGGGCTGGCCGCCCCAGAACATCAGCCGCGAGGAGAGCGCGCACCCCGGCTTCATGGATTATGTTTTGGTTCTCAACCGACGCATTGCAGTCCTTGAGGCAAAGAAATCAGGTGACACATTCGAGCTTCCGCACGACATCACAAGACCGGGAAGGACCTTCACACTAAACGGCATCATCCAGAAAGTTGCGAACCTGCAGTCCCACATCAACCAAGTACAGACGTACTGCCTAAACAACGGCATTGAGTTCGCGATTGTCTCCAACGGTCTGCAATACGTAATTTTCCGCGCGGTTCGGGTGGACGGCATCCACATTGGACGCGGCAGGGTGTTCGTGTTTAGCGGTTTCGATGACATATCGAAGAGGTTTATAAGTTTTTGGGAGCTTCTCTCGAAATCTTCCGTAGAGTCAGGGTCCTTATCTAGGGCGTTTCAAGACCCGGCGACTCCAGCCTTTCAATATAAACGGGTTACGGATCAGCTCCATGAGTCAAAAGAAAAGGTGACGCGAAACCGCTTGAGCCCAGACCTGGAACCGATCATTAGCGAGTACATGGGTGAAATAACCGACGAGGCATCGAAGGACAAGCTGAAGCACTTATTCGTCCGAAGCAGGGCCCTCAAAGCCGTGTTGGAAGGAGTTGGTCAGCGGGTCAACATGTCCATATCCGACACTGTGCGCCTCGCGGGAAGGGTCGTGCAATCGCAAGACATGCATGATCTGAAAAAGTCCGTCGAAAAGAAGGTGCGTAGTCACGTCACGATTCCGAAGAGGGGAGAGGTGATCCTTCTTCTGGGACGGGTCGGCTCCGGCAAGACAACTTTCGTCAACCATTTTCTCAGGATAGATTTGAAAGACGTCTTCAGCAAACATATCCTCGTAACGATCGATTTCCGGCTGCTGGAGAAGGGCGGCAACGTCCACAAGTTTTTCTATGAACAGCTGCGGGCTGCTCTCGCCAAGAATGATCGATTCACTGAGATCACTTCGAAGGAACTGCGAGGCGCCTACGCCGCCGAAATCCGAGAGCTTTCCACGGGCCCCCTAGCGGTTCTTGAGAGACAGAACAAGAAGCTGTACGAGCAGAAAATAGCCGAGTTCTTGCTTGAGAAATATAACGATTCAGACTCGCACTATCCCCGGATACTCAAACATCTAGCTGACAAGCGAGATGTTCGCTGTTTCCTGGTGTTCGATAACGTCGACCAGCACGACTTTGACATGCAACAGGAGATCTTCCGCTACGCTCACTCTTTCTCAGGAAGGTGCCACGCCTTTTCCATCGTGACAATGTGGGAGGAAACATACCTGCGATCCAAGCAGATTGGCGGTGCGCTAGCGGCGTACCAGCCAGTAGCGTACACTCTGCCCCCAACCAGCGTCGTCGACATCATCAGCCGACGACTCGAATACGTGGTTGATGATCTGCGTCGAGGCGGAGTAGCGACGCGATTGCTCCCCAGCCCCCAAACAGTTGAGGATGTGTGGGACTTCCTTGACCTCGTTCGACAATCTATCCTTCACGACCAGAGACGTGCTAGGTTTTTCCTTGAATCGATCTCGATGGGAAACCTGCGGCAGGCGATGGAGATCTTTTCCCTGTTCCTAGTTTCCGGCCACACCGACACGGGAAAGATCCTCCAGACCGTCCGGCAACGCTGGGGGTACCTGATACCCTTGCACGAATTCATAAAGTCGACAGGTCTAGGCGATTCACGCTTTTACCACAGCGAGTTGAGCCGCGTTCTGAACTTATTTTCAATTTCAGACGAGTCGAGGCCATCTCATTTCACAAAGCCGCGACTGCTAGAGTATCTTCACTATCATCGAAACAGGTCAACGAGCTTCGGAATCGGCTTCATGAATCTGGAAGTCATTAAGGCGGAGTTCGGCAAAATTGGCACCAGCGAGACCGACCTTGAGCAGTCGGTGCGTATTCTCTCGACTTACCTGCTTCTGGAGAACGACCGTTATGATCGCTCGAGCGTGGGAAACGCTTATCGAATCACGCCAGCTGGTAGATATTATCTTCGCTATCTGGTGGGAAAGTTCTCGTACCTAGACCTGGTCTGCCAAGACACGCCGATTTGGGACACGAAGACTTTCGACATAATCAAAGAGCTGATTAGCAGCAGTGACCTGGAGGACAGATTCAAACGTGTCGCGGCGTTCGTCACGCATCTAGCGGAGGAAGAAAAGCAGGAGCACGCGGCAATTCTCAGTACCTCCGAGTCCATACCGTTGCGGGGCGAGATTATGACGACGCTAAAGTCCGACTTCGAGGGAGACGTACAGTACATTCGTAAGAACCGAAGTCGCCGCGGGGTCGAGAAGACGCCATACTCAGCGAAGGAATAAGTACTGAGTGAGGGGATAGGGGGCCGGGTGCCCCATGTTTCGCGTTCTTTGCGAAACGTGGGTGGCCGTATCACACGCGACCTTTCCAATATCCCGGCCGTCGACGTCCATGAGCCACCGCCAGCACCAACGTCCGGGAAGAATCGCTTTGGTAGACGATGCTGAAAGGAAACTGGCGGAGGGTGTATTTGCGAAAGCCCGTAAAGTAAACCGGCCAGCGCTCGGGCAACTCTTTGATCGTCTGAATGGCTCGTCGGAAAGCGCCCTCGAACTTCACTGCTGCCGGGAGACTCCGCTCACGGTACCAGGCTAGAGTGCTCAGGTATTCTTCTTCCGCCTCGGGATGAAACTCGAGCGGTCTGTCTCCCATGCTGGCTTACTTTCTATCGAGCAGCGCCTGCCCTTTCCGCCGGACTTCATTCCAGGGAATGGGTTTGACCTTCCCCGATCGCACTTCGTCCATACGACGCGCGATCTCCTGCTGCCATGCTGTTTCGGCGTCCTCGTCCACGGTTTGGTCGAGGCTATCCAGAAGGGAACTGGCCAGGGCGGCGCGGGCCTCGGGTGGAAGGGACATCGCTTTCTTGAGCAGGTCGTCGAGTTCCGGGGACATACGCAGATTCTACTCCCAGGCTCCGGGCCGGGCCGCGTGCATTTCCACCTCGCGTGATAGCCACTCCTCCTCCAGGCAGAAGGTCTGAAGTCCGAGAGCCTGCCCTGAGCTCGTCGAAGGGTCCGAGGTCTGAGCCACGCCGTCCTCCTTTCCTTTCAACAACTTAACCCCGTCTAATCCCTGAAAAGACCGCTAAACCCTGTTTTTGCCCCGTTCGTTGGGTTATGGATGCACCCATCCTGGGGCTTCTGTACGATGATTTCAGACATCGACCCAGGGAAAAGTGTAAGAACCAGGTGCCACAGCAGGGCCTTTATTCCCCGGGCAGAGCTGTCTTCACCCAAAAGGCAGTAGGAAAAGTTCGAAGTTCAGGAGCCAGAAGCGAACATGCGCAAGCCGATCAAATACGTGGAAAAAGCAGTTACCGTCGCCGCCAAAGGCGCGTGGGTGGTGTTCGATCGCCTTAACCAGATCAAGCCCAACCCGTCGCCGACGCCGAAGTGGTCGGATAAGCCGCTGCTGAAGTCCTACGAAAAGTCGAAGCCGCCGCTGGGCTGGCCGCGCTCCACCGATTCGCTTTGCCCGAGGTGTGTGCCGGAAATCCGGCAGCAGATTCTGGACGGGCACCTCCCCCACGAAGTTCTGATGAACGAGAAGGTCGGCGAAATCAAGGCGACCATCGTCGAGCGCGACGGCAAGATCCTGATGGTGAAGGACTGCCCCAAGCACGGCCACTTCGAAGATGTGATGTCGATCGACACCGAGTTCTCGCGCCATCTCGAAGACGTTTTTCCGGGCCGCGACATCCGCGCCCACAACGACGAGAAGCTGCACCACCACGGCTCGTCCACGGTGAAGTATGGCCGCGGCTCGGTGCTGACCATCGACCTTACGAACCGCTGCAACATGATGTGCGATCCCTGCTTCATGGACGCCAACCAGGTGGGCTTTGTCCACGAGCTGCAGTGGGAAGAAATCAAGACCATGCTCGACAACGCCATCACCATCAAGCCGCGGCGGCAGATGAGTGTACAGTTCTCCGGCGGAGAGCCCACGCTGTCTCCGTATTTCCTGGATGCCGTTCGCTACGCGCGCAAAGTGGGATACAACTCGGTGCAGGCTGCGACCAACGGCATCGAATTCGCCAAGAGTCTGGAATTCGCGCAGCAGGCTGCGGACGCAGGTATGCGCTATGCCTATCTGCAGTTCGACGGCATTGGCAACGCGGCCAACGCGCACCGCATGGTCGGCAACTTGTTCGATGTGAAGCTGAAGGCCATCGAGAACCTGCATAAGGCCGGAGTGGAAATCGTTCCGGTCGTCACGATTGTGAATGGAATTAATAACGAGCAGGTCGGACGCATCATCAAGTTCGCCCTGGACAATCCGAAGAAAATCGGATTCCTCTCGTTCCAGCCGGTAAGCTTCACCGGTCGCGACGAGGCGGTCACCGACGATCGCCGCCAGGCGCAACGCTACACGCTGTCGCACCTGGCGCACGACGTGAAAAATCAAACCGGACTGGGCGAGCCGGCCCGCGACTGGTTCCCCATCAGCTTCATGTCCACCTTCAGCGACTGGGCGGATCTGATGCACGTCGAAGACAAAAACAACGATTGGGGCCAACTCTCATGCGGTTGTCATCCGAATTGCGGGACGGGGATGGCGGTGATGATTGACAAAGAAACTAAGGAAGCCGTCCCGGTGACCGCATTTCTGAAGGGCGATCAGCTGGCTAAAGATATTGCGCGGGTGAACGATGCGTCGCGCGGGAAGTTCCTGACCATCTTCGGGATGGCTCTGTGCCTGATGAAGAACTACGATCCGTTCCAGGCGCCGACGCACTTCAAGTTGATGGACCTGCTCAAGAAGTTTGACAAGAACTTCAATGCGACGGGAAAGAACTACGGCAAGGTGGGTCCGGAGCGGACGATTGACGACGTCATGAAGCGACGGCAGGACCGATGGAACTTCCTGTTTATCGCGGGCATGTGGTTCCAGGACCTGTTCAACTACGATTTCCGGCGGACGGAGCAGTGCATTATTCCGTACGCGACGCAGGAAGGCGAAATCAGCTTCTGCGCGTATAACACGGGCGTGGGCTGGCGGAACATCATCGAGAAGATGCATATGACGGCCACCCTCACCAAGTGGTACGACGAGCATGGACGGCACGAGATCTTCGCCGGCGGCAAGAAGGTGAAGATGGAGGACGTATCGCACTCGCTGCTGCTGCGGGATGAGATCGTGACCACGGAACTGCAGCATGACCTGGACAAGCTGGGCATCGCGAAGAATGCGCGGGAAGAGAAAATGCGGGCTAGAGATGCGAAGGCGGCTTCGGGCTCCCGGCCTCCGGCTTCCGGCGACGCGCCTGAGGTTGCAGCGCGGCGTCGTGGACCACAGAAGGATGAGGAAGCCTACAACGCTCGCATGGCTTCCCTTTATCGTGAGGTCGTTTTGAAAGAAAAGCCGGTGGTGGCGGAGAACGGGTTTATTCCGCTGGGCGCGCTGGCGAAGCCAAACGGCAACGGAGCGCACGCTCCCAAGCCGGAGATGCCGGAACCGGTGGCGGGGGATTAGTTCGGGCTTCGGCCATCGGGCTTCCGGCTTCGCTTAAACTCAACGGGCCGCCTCTGGGCGGCCCGATTTGCTGCACCCGGAGGGTTCCGGTGCGATCGTGAGCACCCACAGAAACGGACTGTGTCGCCAAACCCCACCACATTGGCGTGATTCGTTGACTCGGGGAGGTCGCGTCCGTAAGATGGGGCGTCCCGCTAGCCGGGCGTTTCCCGAATGATCGACCAGGTCATCTCTCACTACCGCATTCTCGAAAAACTCGGTGGCGGCGGCATGGGCGTTGTGTATAAGGCCGAGGACACGCGCCTGCACCGCTTTGTTGCTCTCAAGTTCCTGCCGGAAGAAGTTGCCCGCGACCCGCAGTCGCTCGCCCGCTTTCAACGCGAGGCGCAAGCCGCCTCGGCGCTGAATCACCCCAACATCTGCACGATTTACGACATTGGCGAGCAAGACGGGCGGGCGTTCATCGCGATGGAATTTCTGGACGGGATGACGCTGAAGCATCTTATTGCGGGAAAGCGGACCGAGATGGATGTTCTGCTCGGCCTGGCGATCGAAATTGCCGAGGCTCTGGATGCCGCACATTCGGAAGGGATCGTGCACCGCGACATCAAGCCGGCGAACATTTTTGTCACTAAACGCGGACACGCCAAGATTCTGGACTTTGGGCTGGCGAAGGTCGCGACCGGGGGCAGTTCAACAGGTCAGCCAGCATCGGCAAATACGCTGATGGAAACAGTTGACGAGCAGCACCTGACCAGCCCCGGTTCCACGCTGGGGACGGTCTCTTATATGTCCCCGGAGCAGGCGCGAGCCAAAGATCTGGACAAGCGCACTGATTTGTTCTCGTTCGGCGCAGTGCTTTATGAGATGGCGACGGGAATGCTGCCTTTTCTCGGCGAAAGTTCCGCGGTGATTTTCAAGGCCATTCTTAGCGAGGCGCCGACGTCCGTGGTGCGGCTTAATCCGGATGTGCCGGCTGAGCTGGAGCGAATCATCAATAAGGCTCTAGAGAAAGACCGGAACCTGCGCTACCAGAGCGCCGCGGATATGCGAGCCGACCTGCAACGGTTGAAGCGGGATACCGAGAGCGGCCGGGTGCCCGCGGCTAGTTCGTCTGCCGTTCCGGTTGCGCAGAGTGCACCCGCTCCGCCTGCTTCTTCCGGCAGCGTGGCTGCGGTTCAGCCTTCCTCTCCGTCGGCTTCATCGGCGGCGATTCCGCCGACGGCAACTACGCCCGGTTCACGTTGGAAGATACTGCTTCCTGCGGGGCTTGTCGTTCTTGTCGCTCTCGTGGCCGGAGGCATCTATCTTCGCTCGCACTCGACGAAGGCGGCAGCAACCGCGGCCCCGCTCACGGAGAAAGACACGGTGGTTCTCACAGACTTCGCGAACTCCACGGGCGACCCGGTGTTTGACGGCACGCTGAAGCAAGCACTGGCGGTGGATCTAGAGCAGTCTCCGTTCCTCAACATTCTTTCGGACCGAAAAGTCGGGGAGACACTGAAACTGATGGGCCGGGGGCCGGCCGAGCACATCACCGCCGACGTCGCCCGGGAACTGTGCCTGCGCACCGGCAGCAAAGCGGTTCTAAGCGGAACCATCTCAAACCTCGGAAGTGAGTATGTGGTCTCGCTCGATGCCGTGGCCTGCAATAGCGGCGATAATCTGGCCAAAGAACGCGCCGAAGCTCCCAGCAAGGAAGGCGTGCTCAAGGCGCTCGACACTACCGCCACCGCCATGCGTGCACGGCTGGGGGAATCGCTGGCCTCGGTGCAAAAATTTGACGTGCCGGTGGAAGCCACTACGCCTTCGCTGGAAGCGCTGAAGGCTTACAGCATGGGCATCACGACCGGCCGTACCAAGGGGGACGCGGAAGCGATTCCGTTCATGAGGCGGGCCATCGAGCTCGACCCCAACTTTGCCATGGCCTATGTCGGTCTGGCGGTCGAGTACTCGAATCTTGGACAGGCCAGCCTGGCCGCGGACTATTCAAAGAAGTCCTACGACTTGCGTGATCGCGTCAGCGACCGCGAGAAGTACCGCATCTCTGCGTTCTACTTCCAGTACGTTACTGGCGAAGTGGAGAAGGCCACAGAAGCTTACGAACTTTGGGGGAAGAGCTACCCGCGTGACTCGGTGCCTCACGGGAATCTGGGTTTCATCTATAACTCGCTGGGGCAATACGACAAATCGATCGCGGAAACGGAACTGCAGCAGCGCCTAGAACCCACGATCGTGGGCTATGGAAACCAGGCGGGCAACTACATTGCCGTCAATCGGCTCAAGGACGCCCGACAGACGCTGCAAGAAGCACAGCAGAAGAACTTTGATGGCCTGAACATACGGAGCCAGCAGTATGCTTTGGCGTTCCTGTCCGGCGATACCGCCGAAATGGAGCGGCAGGTGGAATGGTCGGCGGGGCGACCCGGCGAGGAAGACCAGATGCTGAACAGCCACGCCGATACCCAGGCCTACTATGGCCGGCTGGGAAAAGCGCGCGACCTGGCGCGACGCGCCACCGACTCAGCCGTGCGCGGGGATGCCAAAGAGACGGGAGCGTTATGGCTCGCGTTTCAGGCCCTGCGCGAAGCGGAAGTGGGCAATGGGGCTGCGGCCCGGCAAGCTGCCGCCCGCGCCTTAGCGCTAGCTCCCGGGCGTGATGTGAAGGCCGTAGCAGCTGTGGCGCTGGCACGCAGCGGCGAGGCCGCGCAATCCAGAACGATCCTCGAATCGCTGCAGAAGTCCGAGTCCACGAACACACTTTTGAAGGTGTTGTCGTTTCCGATGATCGAGGCGTCGATCGATATGGCGCAACAGGCGCCAGACCGGGCTATCGTCGCGCTCGAGCCATCCTTGCCCTACGAGCTCGCGGGCCAAGCCTTAATGTATCCCGAGTACCTTCGCGGCCTGGCCTATCTCGCCCAAAAGAATGGGCCGGCTGCAGCCCCCGAATTCCAGAAGTTGATCGATCATGCCGGAATCGTGCAGAACTTCGTGCTCGGTTCGCTGGCCCGGCTCCAACTCGCCCGTGCGTATGCCATTTCCGGCGACACCGCGAAAGCCAAAGCTGCCTACCAGGACTTCCTCAAGCTCTGGAAAGACGCCGATCCCGATATTCCTATCTTGAAAGAAGCGAAGGCGGAATACGCGAAGCTGCAGTGAAGCTGGTCTCGGTGCGGGCCGGACTTATCTCTAATAACCCGTCCCTTCCTGGCGGACACGAATGGTCCGCACTCCACAGAAAATAGTGCAAAGTGATGACGCGGCGGTGACAGTGCGATGACAAACGCCGGCAAGGTAAATCGCTAGGATCGCGGCTATAGCAGGCCAGGGATTAGCAGATCGATGCTGCGTTGAACCGTGGGTGTACCCCTCGCCAGGCCTGCACAAAGGAGAATTTCTTTATGCCGCGTTCTGTACGTCGGATGATCGCTCTTACCAGTTGCCTCGGGACTCTGCTCATGTTGGGTGCGAGCACGGCCGTGGCGCAGTATCAACTCACCAATCTCTCCTCGAACCAGGTCGGACAGGCCCACCACGATGATCCGCTAATCGTGAATGCCTGGGGACTGGTGCATGCCCCCGGCTCAGCCTGGTGGGTGAGTGACAATAACTCAGGGTGGTCGACCTTGTACGATGGCCAGGGAAATCTGAATCAGGGACTGAAGGTATTGATCCCGACCGGGGGAAACGGCCCGGATTCGCCGAAGGGATTGAACGGCCCCGGTTCACCGACGGGGATTGTGTGGAACGGATCGAACGGTTTTGAGGTACAGGGATGGGCAGCGGTTTTCCTGTTCTCCACGCTGGACGGGACCATCAGCGGGTGGGCGCCGCAGTCGAACTTTAACCAGGCGATTCTGGCGGTGGACAATAGTAAGGCGGGAGCAGTGTATACCGGCCTGGCGATTTCGAGCAGCGGGAACCTGCTGTATGCCGCCAACATAGCCTCGGGCGCGGTTGAAGTTTATGATGCAAACTTCAACCTCGTGAAGAATCCGGGCGCATTCACCGACCCGAATATCCCCACGGGCTTCGCGCCCTTCGGGATCCAGGATCTCAATGGCGAGGTCTACGTCGCCTACGCGAGCACGACCGGAGGCAGTGGTGGCTTCGTGGATAAGTACACGGAAGGCGGCACGCTAGTGAACGGGAAATCCCTCATTCAGGGGGCTCCGCTGAACCAGCCTTGGGGAATCGCGGCGGCGCCCAAGAACTTTGGACCGCTGAGCAACACACTGCTGATATCGAACAACACCAACCACGGAACGATCAACGCCTTCGATGCGGTCAGCGGGAAGTTCGTCGGCACAGTGAAGGATGTGAACGGCAAAGCGATCTCGATCGACCAACTGTGGGGAATCGGGTTCGGGGATGGGATGGGCCATAACGGAGGGGTCAATCAGTTGTTCTTCACGGCTGGTCCCGGCAACAACCTGGCAGGGACTTTTGGCAACATTGTGTTCAAGCCATAGGACAGAGCGCGGAGGTGATGCAGCGGGCAGCCGTGAGGCAGCCCGCTGTTTTTCCGTAGGGATGTGCTGGTCCTAACTATTTTCTGCCAAAGACTTCCTTGAGCAAGGCCGTAGTCTGCGCGGCAGGATTCTTGCGAATCTTCTCCTCTTCTCCCAGCATATAGAACAAGCCGTCGAGGATTATCCGATCTGGCGAGTTTTGTTGCCAAGGCGCATAATCGTCGGCGTTGTCGATAGGAGCGTTCGGACATGCGCCGGATGATTGGTGTGGGAGTCTTTTTATTGGTTTGGATCGGGGTCTTAAGTGCGGCGAAACCTCCGGCGAAGCCGCTGCACATTTATTTCGTTGATGTGGAAGGCGGGCAAGCGACGCTGGTGGTAAGTCCGTCGGGACAATCGCTGCTGATCGATACCGGCTGGCCCGGGTTTGACGGGCGGGATGCGGGCCGCATTGTGGCGGCGGCGCACGCAGCGGGGGTCAAGCAACTCGACTACGTGCTGATCACGCACTACCACCGCGATCATGTGGGTGGAGTGCCGCAACTGACGGGGCAAATCAAGATCGGGACGTTCGTGGACCACGGACCAAATCTGGAAGATTCCGACGTGACGCGCGAAGACTATGCCGCCTATCAGAAGGCGATTGCGGGGCACACCCGCCTGATCTTGAAACCGGATGAGGGGTTGCCGATGCGGGGGATCACGGTGCAGGCGGTGACTGCGGCGGGAGAGCACATCGCCGATCCGCTGCCGGGCGCGGGAGAGGCCAATCCTTATTGTGGGTCCGAGGCGGAGCCTTCGGCGGATGCGAGCGAGAATGCACGATCGCTGGGAGTCTTGGTTACTTATGGAAGATTCCGGTTTCTCGATCTGGGTGATCTCACGAAGAAAAAAGAGATGGAATTGGCGTGTCCCAACAATCTGATCGGGACGGTGGATTTGTACCTGACGACGCATCATGGGCTGGATCAATCGAATGCGAAGGCTCTGGTGTGGGCACTACATTCGCGAGTGGCGGTCATGAACAACGGCGCGCACAAAGGAGGGAGTCCGGGGGCGTGGCAGATCGTGCATGATTCTCCGGGCCTGCAAGATTTGTGGCAGCTGCACTACGCGATGGATGGCGGCACCGAACACAATGTCGGGGAGGAGCGGATTGCGAATGTCGATGAGAAGTGCGCGGGGAAGTACATCACGGTAACGGCGGAGGAGGACGGGTCCTTCACCGTGCTGAATGAGAGGAATGGGTTGAGCAAGACATACGGGAAGAAGTAACGGCACGGCATGATTGTCATCGTGATGGGAGTAACCGGGGCGGGGAAGACGACGGTCGGGCGTCTGCTGGCGCAGCAACTGGGATGGGAGTTCATCGAAGGAGACGATTTTCATCCCGCGGCGAACGTGGAGAAGATGCGGCGGGGGATTTCGCTGAACGATGACGACCGGCGGCCGTGGCTGGAGCGGCTGCGGGTGGAAATTGCGAATCGGGAGGCAAAGGGCCAGAACTTGGTGCTGGCGTGCTCGGCCTTGAAAAAGGAGTACCGGGAGATGCTCGCTGTGGGGCCGGCAGTGAAATTTGTGTATTTGAAGGGAAGCGCAGAAGGGATCGCAGAGCGGCTGAGGGCGCGGCAGGGGCACTTCGCCGACGAAGGGATTCTCGCCGGGCAGTTCGCCGATTTGGAAGAACCAGAAGCGGCGTTGGTGGTCGAGACTGCTACTACGCCGCAGGAGATTGTGGGAGAAATCCGGGAGACGTTGGGGTTGTAACCGAGCGCGGAGAGTTCTTGAACCGAGCGCCTGATCAAAGCTTAGAGTCCCTCGTGGTCGCGCGGCTGATGTGGCGGCTGATGCCGTTTCTCTTTCTTCTTTATATTGTTGCCTACCTCGACCGCATCAACGTGAGCTTTGCCATCCTGCAGATGCGGGAACAACTTCATTTGAGCGACCGGGTCTACGGACGCGCCGCGGGTATGTTTTTCGCCGGGTATTTTTTCTTCCAGGTGCCGAGCAACCTGGTGCTGGAAAAAGTGGGCGTGCGTCGCTGGATTTCGGGGCTGATGGTGACATGGGGATTGGTGTCGTGTTCGATGGTGTTCATTCGCGGACCGGTGAGTTTTTATGGATTGCGTTTTCTGCTGGGCGCGGCCGAAGCGGGATTTTTTCCGGGGATGATCCTCTACATGAAGCAGTGGTTCCCGGCGAGTGCCCGGGCTCGGGCGGTGGCGTGGTTCATGACCGCGAATCCGCTGGCCGGAGTGGTTGGCAGCCCGATCTCCGGAGCGCTGCTGGGAATGCACGGCGGCGGGCTGGCAGGATGGCAGTGGTTGTTCGTGATGGAGGGAGTGCCGGCGATCGTGCTAGGGACTGCGGTGTATTGGGTATTGACGGATCGTCCTGAGAATGCGAAGTGGCTGTCCGAGGGGCAGCGCGGCTGGCTCCTCGAAGAACTCGAACGCGAACGGCAGGCGAACTCCGGCGGGCAGAGCGGCAGCTTTTGGAAGGTGCTGGCGAGCCGGAGAATCTGGCTGCTGGCGCTGGTGTATTTCGGCGGCCCGGCATGTATGTACGGTGTGACGCTGTGGCTGCCGAGCGCGATCCGGAGCCTGTCAGGACTGGGATACTTCACGACTGGCCTGGTGGCTGCCATTCCCTATCTGGTGGCTGCGGTGGCGATGGTGCTCTGGGGCATGCATTCCGACCGAACCGGCGAACGGCGTTGGCATACGGCTTTGCCCGGATTGCTGGGAGCAACGGCGTTAGGGATGGCGGCCTACGGCAGGGCACCGCTGCTGGTGATTGTGGGAATGAGCCTGGGAATGTTGGGGGCAGAAGCGATGACGGGACCGTTCTGGGCGATGGCGACATCGGGATTGAGCGGCACGGCAGCGGCCGCAAGCATTGCGGTGATCAACTCCATCGGGAATCTGGGCGGATATTTTGGGCCGTACATCATTGGGCTGGCACGTTCGTCCAACGGAGAGTTCCGCGGGGGTTTGCTGGCGATCGGGGTCACGCTGGCGGTGAGCGGAGTGCTGGCGCTGGTTCCGGGGGCGAAGCGGGGGACGAGATTCGGCTAACTTCTTTCCCTTGTGCGGTGTAGAGTTTATTCCATAGCCTTTGGATTGAGCGGGTAAGTGGTCGTCGATCCAGGCGGTTGAGGTTACGGAAGTTGAACGCATTGTTTACAATAGGAGATTCGTCCGCCCGGTAGCCGGGGAGCCCTGTAGAGGGACGAAGACATTTTGGAGCAGGCAAACCACAATTCCAGCGCGTCCCCCAGCGTGTACTGGCGGGTGGAGGGGAGTTTGCTCGACCTGACCGTGGTCGAGCCGGTGGCGTTCTTCACCTGGAACGCGCAGACCTTCACCGAGCGCTTCCGGCGGCGGGGACTGATCTTCCTGATGGCAGCGCTGCGCCCCTTTCTCTATTCGACCAACCGCAAGTTTGCCACGAGGGTGGTGCACGCCACGCTGCGTGGCGTGACGCGCGACCGCCTGGATCTGCTGGGCGAGGAATATTTCCAGTACAAGCTGAAGCCGCGGTTGAAGGCGCGGGGAGTGGAGAAGGTGAAGGAACTGGTGCGCGCGGGCGCGGATGTGATCCTGGTAAGCCAGGGGCTGGATCACGTGATGAAGCCGCTGGCGCGGCATTTGGGAGCGCGGCGCGTGGTCGCCAACCGGCTGGAGTTTCGCGATGGCATGGCGACGGGAAGGCTGATCGATCCGGTGATTCGACCGCGCGGCGCGTTTGCGCGGATCCGGGATGAGCAGCCGGATGGACGGCGGGCTCCGAAGACGCTGGCGCGGCAGCTGGATATTTCGGTGGAGCAGTTGCGGGCAGCGGTGGAGCCAGCGGCGAGAGTCTCGCACTGGCCAATCGCGAGAGAGTTGCATTCGCAAACTGTGGGGGAGCGGCCCGTCGTGCATTTTGATGGGCAGAGGCAGGCGGCAGGATTCTCCGTGCGGCGGGCGCTGGCGGGCCGGCACGTGATGCTGATCGGTGTGACCGGGTTCATCGGCAAGGTCTGGCTGGCGAATCTGCTGATGGATTTGCCGAAGATCGGGCGGATTTACTTGCTGATCCGGCGGCAGAAGTCGAATCCTGCGGAGCGGCGGCTGGAAAAGATGGTGGAAGAGTCGCCGGTGTTCGATCCACTGTTCAAAAAGTATGGGGCGGGGCTGGCGGAGTTTCTGCGGGAAAGAGTGGAAGTGGTCGAGGGCGACGTGACGCAGGCAGGGCTTGGGCTTGCGCCAGACCTGGCACGGCGCCTGCAGCGAGACTTGGACTTAGTCATAAACAGTTCTGGGCTGACGGATTTTAATCCCGATTTGCGGGATGCACTTGCGACCAACACGGACGCGGCGGTGAACATCCTGGAGTTTGTGCGAGGCACGGACCACGCCGGCCTGCTGCATCTTTCGACCTGCTATGTGGCGGGCGAGAGTGATGGGCGGGTGGTCGAGAAGCTGAACACGAACTACAACCCGCGCCGATTGCGGGATTTCGACGCAGAGCGGGAATGGCAGGCGCTGCATGAGCTGGCCCGGCAAGCGGAGGCGCAGGCCGAGAGCGCAGAGGTAACCGCCGGATTGAAGATGCAGGCGCTGGCCAAGGAGCACGCGGCCAAGGGTCTGCAGGGCGCGGCGCTGGAAAATCAGATTCGCAAGAATCGCCTGCGCTGGCTGAAAACCTATCTGACCGAAGCCGGGACGCGGCGAGCGAAGGAGCTGGGCTGGCCGAATACGTATACGCTGACCAAGAGCCTGGCGGAGTCGCTGATCGCCAAGCATGGTGCGGGGCTCCCGATTGCGGTGGTGCGGCCGGCGATTGTGGAGACATCGGTCGCGAAGCCGTTCGTGGGTTGGAATGAAGGGATCAACACCTCGGCGTCGCTGTCCTATTTGTTGGGAACGTATTTCCGCCAGTTGCCGTCGAATGAGAGCAAGCGGCTGGATATCATCCCGGTGGATGCGGTGTGCGCGGGGATGACGCTGATTGGGGCGGCGATTGTGGAGCGTCGGCATGACCGGCTGTATCAGCTGGCGACTTCGGTGACCAACCCGTGCGATATGGGGCGGTCGATCGAGCTGACGTCGCTGGCGCACCGCAAACATTACCGTGCGCAGGAGGGACTGGAGTCCTGGCTGCGGCTGCGGTTCGATGCGATTCCGGTATCGAAGACGCGGTACCAGAGGATGTCGGCGCCGGCGCAGAAGGCGATTGTGAAATCGATTCAGCGGATCATGTCGCCGCTGCCGCTGAAGAAGACACCGCTGGTAAAGGCGGAGCGGAACCTGGAGCGGGTGGAAAAGCTGATCGAGCTGTTTGAACCGTTCATCCTGCTGAATGAGCACGACTTTGCGGCGGATAATGTGGAGAAGCTGTCGCACGCGCTGGTGGAAGAAGAGCGCGAGGATTTTGGATACAAGACGCAGTGGCTGGACTGGTGGGATTACTGGATCAACGTGCATATTCCGGCGCTGCGGCGGTGGACGTATCCGCTGATCGAGGGCAGGCCGCTGGAAGCGCGGGCCCCGCGGAGTCTGAACTTGGCGGGTAATGGAGAAGCGGTGCGGACGGGGACTAACGGGAGAACGTGGTGACTCGTACGTCAGGGGCTAAAGCCCTTATTTATCGCTAGGGCTGAACCGCAGCGCTGAAGCGCTGCTCCCCCGAGACGCTTGGTATCAAGAGTTGGTGTCATCGGCGACGGTGGTCCGGCGTGCCCCAGAGGCAGCCTAGGCGTCCGTAAGGTCCCTCATGGAGCTGACGCTCCATTCGGGATGACATCGAATAGGAAGAGCGGCGTGAATGGCGATTTTTCTGACAGGATCGACGGGATATATCGGAGCGCATGTGGCGGCGAACCTGCTGCGGGACCACGGCGCGGCGCTGAATGTGCTGGTGCGGGCGCGGGACGCGCGCGAGGCGGAAGAACGCTTGTGGCAGGCGCTGCAATTGCATCTGGAGTTCCCCCAGTTCTATGAGCACCTGCAGACACGGTTGCGGATCTTTCGCGGGGATTTGACTGCATCCGGCTTCGGACTTGGGCGCGACGACTATGACCGCCTGGTGCACACCACCGATTCGGTGATTCACTGCGCGGCGTCGCTGAACCGGAAGTCGGAGAAGAGTTGCCTGAACGTGAACCTGCGGGGCACCCTCGAAGTGCTGACGCTGGCGCGGCACGCGGAGCACTATCACGGGCTGCGCCGGTTCAGCCAGGTGAGCACGGTGGCGGTGGCGGGGAAGCGGCAGAACGAAGTGGTGACCGAGGACCGGGCGATTGAGTGGGACCGGTCGGATTACGATCCCTATGCGCGCACCAAGAAATTCTGCGAGCACATGATGCGGGTGCTGCTGCCAGAAACGCCGAAGACGGTATTCCGACCGAGCATCGTGCTGGGCGACAGCCGATATGCGGAGACCACGCAGTTCGACATGGTGAAGGCGTTCGTCTTTCTCGCCGGGCTGCCGGTGCTGCCGTTTCGCCCGACGGACAAAATCGACATCGTGAACGTGGATTTCGTCGCGGATGCGATTTCGACGCTGCACCAGAAAGATCATCCGCGGTACGACACCTATCATCTTTCGTCGGGAACGGGATCGCAGACCTTTCGCGAGATCACCAAGGCGCTGGCGGCGGCACAACAGAAGCGGGCGCCGGTGTTTGCTCCCTTCGCCGAGCGGCCTTTTGCGGGATCGGTGAGTTTTCTTTCGAGCCGCAAGGGGGCGGTGGGATATGGCGCGTCGCTGATGAAAGTATTCATGCCCTATCTGGTGTGGAACACGGTGTTCGACAACACGCGAGTGACGGCGGAACTGGGAAAGAGGCCGGTGCCATTTTCTGAGTATTGTTATCCGCTACTGAAATTCAGCCGCGAGAACCAGTTCGAATACAAATACCGGCGCTGGCCGGCCGCGGCGGGAGGATCGGCCGCATGATGGACTTCATCCTGGAAGCGTGGGTCAGCAGCTCGATCGAGCGCGCCAAGGCGGCTTGGATCCTGGGCGGAGGCAAGCGCTGGCAGCCGGGCGAGAAGCTCAGACTGTTGTTCGCCGGATACAACGGCACGCGCAACATGGGGTCGGACGTGCGGGTGGAAGAGATGCTGCGCCAGATCCGGCACATTCTCGGCGCGGAACGGGTGGAGTTCAGCGTGATGAGCCAGAATTTCGAGTTCTCTCGAGGATATTTCGAGGGCACGAAGCAGGTACATCTGCCGGATATTTTTCCTCCCTTTCTGGCCAATGAGGTACCCAGGCACGATGGCGTAGTCGCGTGCGAAGGGTCCATGTTCAAGAGCAAGTTCGCCAACGCGCTGACCACGATGATGATCGGGTCGCTGGGAATTGCGGCGGCACAGAATAAATTGTCCGTTGGCTACGGCGCTGAGGCAGGGTACATGGATCCGCTGGTGGCGAAGATGTGCGGACGGTATTGCAAGAATTCTTTTGTCATCACGCGGAACGAAGAATCGCGGGGCATGCTGCGCGAGCTGGGTGTGCCGACGGAGTTGGGCACGGACACGGCATGGACGTTTGAGCCGCGTCCGGCAGAGTATGGGCAAAGCGTGTTGCGCCAGGTGGGATGGGATGGGCGCACGCCGGTGCTGGTGGTCTGCCCGATTAACCCGTTTGAGTGGCCGGTGAAGGCGTCGGTGGCGAAGTACGCGGTGCACAGTCTGACCGGGGCCTACAAAGACAGCCACTACCGCACCGTCTATTTCCATAGTTCGGGGCCGGCAGCGGAGCAGAAATACCAACGATATCTGACCGCGATTGCCAACGCGGTGGATGCGTTCCGCAAAAAGAAGAACGTCTTCGTCATCCTGGTAGCGACGGAGAGGCTGGATGCGCGGCCGGCGAATCGCATTTCCGAGAAGCTGGGAGGCGTGCCGGTTCTGACTTCCGATCAGTACAACATGTATGAGTTGGTGAGCATTTTGCGGGCGTGCCATATGATGGCGTCGTCGCGCTATCACGGCATTGTGACCTCGATGCCGGCGCTGGTGCCTTCGGCGGGAATCACGATGGACGAACGCATCCGGAATCTGATGCGCGAGCGTGGGCACGAGCACCTGCTGATGAATGTGGACGACGCGGAACTGGAAGGGAAGCTGCTGGCGGCGCTGGAAGCGTTGAGTTCCCAGGGCGAGGAGATTGCGGCCGGCATTGCGCGCACCGTGGTGAAGAATCTGAAGGTGATGGCGCGCATGGGGGTGTATTTCGAAGAGGAAGTGCGGAAAAGGTATCCGGAATTTCCCACGCGGACGGGGGAGTGGAGCTGGGAGAATTATTTGCCGCCGATGAACGCTTGTTTGCGGGACTTGGTGGCGGCGTATAGCTGAGTCCGATACGGTATCAAGCCACGGAAGCTCGGGGAGAACGAACCCAGGAATCTTTCCGGAACCGTGGTTCAGAGCACCGGCGTTTGAAATCATCATGCCATTCGTAGGCGAGATTTTCTCGCAACTAAAAGCGGCTGCGGACACGCGGATTCTCGCTGAGATTCGCGATGGCGAAGTCACGGGGGTGACCGGCGGCGAGTTGTTGGAAATGGTGCGCAAAGCGCGCACGTTTCTCGCTTCGAGGGGATTGAAGCAAGGTGACCGGTGCGGACTGCTAGCGGCGAACAGCATCCGCTGGGTTGCGATGGATTTGGCCATCATGGCCGAAGGGCTGATCGTGGTGCCGCTGTACGCCAGGCAGGCTCCCGCCGAACTGGTGGCGATGATGAAGGATTCGATGCCGTCGCTGGTGTGCTGCGGAGACGAGGCGTTGCGGAATGGGATTGCCCAGGCTTGGCCGGAGGCGCCCCCGCAGTTCCTGTTCGACGAGATCTTTGCCGGAGTCGAAGGCATACAACTGGATCGAGTACAGGTAGGGGTCGCCTCGCCTGTGACCATCATCTACACGTCGGGAACGTCGGGCGAGGCCAAGGGCGTGGTGGTGACCGCAGCGAACGTGGGATTCATGCTGGAGCGGACCTCGGAACGGCTAAGCGAGTTGATGCCGGGTTCGGTGGGGCAGGACCGCGTCTTTCATTATTTGCCTTTTACGTTTGCGGCGTCGTGGATAGCGTTGCTGACGTTTTTGAAGCGGCGAAGCCTGGTCACGCTAAATATGGATTTGACGAAGATTGCGAGCGACATGCGGTCGGTGGCTCCGGACTATTTCCTGAATGTGCCACAGTTGCTAGAGCGCATGCGGCGGGCGGTCGACGAACAACTCTGGAAGACAGGCGGCGTGGCGCTGGCGATTTATTCGCGCGCCAAGGGTGCGTGGGCCCGCAAACAGGAAAATAAGCCGAGGTCCGGCGATGTTCTATGGCTGTGGCTGGCGAATAAGGCCGTGTTTCCGACGATCCGGAAAAAGATGATCGGGGAAAACCTGAAGGCGTTGATTTGCGGGTCAGCCCCGCTAAGTCCCGAGACACAGCTCTGGTTCATGATGCTGGGGATTCGCGTGTTGCAGGTTTACGGGCTGACGGAGACGACCGCGATCTGCACCATGGACGATCCGAACCGGGTTGAGGTGGGGCACGTGGGTCCGGCGATTGCGGGCATGGAGATGAGGCTGGGAGAGAATGACGAGATCGTGGTACGCGGGCCCAATGTTTTTCCGGGATACTGGAACCGGCCGGCGCAGACGGCCGAAGCGCTGCGCGATGGATGGTTCCACACTGGCGATCAGGGCGAGATGAATGGGGCGGGGAACTGGCGCATTGCGGGGCGGATCAAGAATCTAATTGTACTGGGCTCGGGGCACAAGATTGCGCCGGAATCGATTGAGGATGCGATCCTGAAGAGTTTGCCGGGAGCACAGCAGGTGGTGGTGGTGGGGAATGGGCGCGGGTATTTGTCGGCGATTGTGACCGGGGGCGCGACGCAGGAACAGGTACAGACCGCGCTGGATGCGGTGAATTCTCAATTGCCCCACTACAAGCAGGTGCGGACGTTTGTAGTGCGCCCAGAGGCGTTTTCGATTGAAAACGGCATGCTGACGGTGAACGGCAAGCTGAAGCGGGATGCGATTGCGGCAGGGATGAAAGGCGAGATTGAGGAGATGTACCGGGTGAAGCAGGCGGTATAGGCCGGGATAGAGCCGCGGAGCGCTGTAGTGCGGCGAGGACATGAAGGAATTTCGGGGGAAGGCACTATCGTGGGAGCTCAACAGCGGCGTCATTGAACTGGCGCTGCACCGGGAGCCTTGCAACGAGCTAGGATCGCTGTCGCTGGAGGAGTTCGAGAAGTTTGCTGCGGCGCTGGAAAGCCTGCAGAAGGAAGCGCATGCACTCATTATTTATAGCGAGCTGAACCCTGGGTTTTGCGCAGGAGCGGATTTAAGGGAACTGTACGAACGCTCCCAGGCGATGGAGCAGGCGGCAGCGGTAGCGGGAGTTCGGGATTTTCTGGTGAGGATTCACCATGTGTTGAACGCGATCGACGCCGCTCCTCTGACCACCCTTGCAGCAGTGCACGGAGTCACGTTCGGCGGAGGGTTGGAGCTGGCGTTGGCATGCGATTTGATCATCGCGGACAAGATGGCCCGGTTTTGTTTTCCGGAGTTGCGCCTGGGGCTGATTCCGGGGTTTGGTGGAATACCGCGACTGAAGCGGGATTTGGGCAACGCGGTGGTGCGCGATTTATTGTTGACCGGGCGCAGCTTTAACGCCAGTAAGGCACAGCAGGTTGGGCTGGTCAGCCAGGTGGTGGGCGAGGGCGAGGCGTTGCGGGCGGCGCGGGCAACGGCGGCGCAGCTGGGGAAGTTCGATCGCGCGACTGCGATAGCGGCGAAAAAGTTCATTAAGCCGATTCCGCAGGAAGAGCTGCGGCGAGAGATCGATATTTTTTGTGAATTGTTTGCGCGTCCGGCAGTACAGGCCGGGCTGAAGAAGTTCGTGGAGAGCAGGGACGCACAGCCCTATTTGCCGTAGTTGAGTTGCGGGCAAGGTGGCATAGGTCCTTCGCTTCGCTCAGGATGACAAAGCATTTATGAATACGGCCGACCAGACTCTTGATGAAATACTGCAGCTTGCGGCGGCGCATTTCAAGGTGCCGCGCGAGAAGCTTTCGCCTGACGACGACTTTTTCAAGACGCTGGGCATTGACAGTCTGCAGACCCTCGATCTGCTGACCAAGCTGGAGAACCACTTCCGCGTCGAGCTGCCAGACTATGAGCTGCAGGGAGTTTCGGATTTCCGCACGCTGGCGCAGAAGATTCAGGCAAGGCTCTAGGGGGAATCCAGTGCGGAGGCTCTGAGACACTGAAAAGACAACGAACAGGAAGCACCTCCGGTACACTCTCGACCGGTTTCTCAGCGTATTCAGGTAATGAACTGATTAACATGCTATTCTCCGTGCCTTCGTGTCTGTGTGATGAAATAAGTCTTTAATGCTCGATCTCCAAAAATATAGCTGTCTGGGCGCGGCGTTGCGCGATGCGCTGGACCGCTTTGCTGGCGAAACCTGCCTGATTGAGGCCGACCGCGAGCGCGAGAAGACGCGACTCACCTACTCCGACTTCAAGGAGATTGCCACGCCGCTGGCGAGGGCGCTGGAGGATGCCGACTTCGATCCCGGCGATCGTGCCGCGATCATCATGACGAATCAGTCGAAGTGGCTGATTTCGGCGTATGCGATCTTTTACTGCGGCGGGGTGCTCGTTCCGCTCGACTACAAGCTTACCGCGGCCGAGCACCTGCAATTGCTGGCACACTCGAAATCGAAGGTGCTCATTGTTGAGTACCATCTTTGGCGTGCGATCATGCAGTCGCCCGAGTTCCAGAACATCAAGACAAAGATGGTGCTGGTGACGGAGGCTCCGATGGGAGCCGACCTGGCAGGCGGATTCCGCTGGGGAGATTTCAAGCGCAAGGGCGCTCCTGATTTCGTGATGCGGCAGCGCGAGGACGTGGCGTGCATCGTGTATTCGTCGGGAACGGGCGGTCGGCCAAAGGGTTGCGTGCTCACGCATGAGAATTATCTGGAGCAATGCCGCGCGCTGACGGCATGGTATCCGTTCTGGCCGGGCGTGCGGTATTTGAGCATTCTGCCGACGAATCATGCCATCGATTTCATGGTCGGATTCATCGGGCCTTTTGTGTGCGGGGCGTGCGTGGTGCATTTGCGGACACTGCGCCCGGAGTTTGTGCGCGACGCGTTTGTGCGCTACCGGATCACCTATGTGTCGCTGGTACCGATGATCGTCAAGAACCTGGAGCGCGGGCTGCGGGCGAAGCTGGACGAGTTGCCCGGCTGGAAGCGGGCCCTCCTGAATCAACTGATTTCGATCAACAAAATGCTGACGCGACGCAGGCCGCGAGTGAAGCTGAGTCGCATTCTGCTTCCGCAGGTGCATCGCGCATTTGGCGGCGAACTGCTGGCGTTGATCACTGGCGGAGCGTTTCTGGAACCATCCACGATGCAGTTTTTCTATGATCTGGGCATTCCGGTGGTGAATGGTTACGGGCTCACGGAGGCCGGGACGGCGTTGACGCTGAACGACCTGAAACCGTTTCGAGCGGACTCGGTGGGCAAGCCGCTGCCGGGAGTAGATCTGCGGATTCTGAGTCCGGATGCGGAAGGGATCGGCGAAGTGGCGGTGAATAGCAAGACGGTGATGTCGCATTACCTGGACGATCCGGAGTTGACGCTGGCCACGGTTGTGGACGGCTGGCTTCTGACCGGCGATCTGGGACGGTTTGACCGCAGCGGGCATTTGCAGCTGTTCGGCCGGAAGAAGAACATGATCGTGACCGAGGGCGGAAAGAATATTTATCCCGAGGACGTGGAGACGGTGTTTGATGGGCTGCCGGTGAAGGAGTGTTGTGTATTTGCCGCGAACTACCTGTGGCCGCGCAAGGAATTGACACAGGAGAAGCTGGTGATCGTGCTGCGGCTGGAACAGAATCAGCAGTTTGATAGCACGCTGCTGGAGGAGCTGACGACGCGTAACCGGCGCCTACCGGATTTCAAACGCGTGGGCGGGTATTTGATCTGGGAGAGGGACTTTCCGCGGACGGCGTCGATGAAGATCAAGCGACAGGAACTGGGTGAGGAAGTTGGGAAGACGGCGCAGCGCGGGGGGATGGTAGCGTTGTGAGAACTGCATCTTTGGAGTGAAGCTTGGCGGTGGATCTCAGCGACCGCAATCACAGTGCAAGCTGACGTAAGGGCCCTCGCGGGCTGACGCCCGTTCGGGATGACAAGCGCTTGCGGGGAACCGCGTCCGTCGTTGGGCAATCATTTAGGGCAATCCTTGTGGGGCAATCTTACTTAGCGATAGTGAATCCGGTGGCGGGCGGAGGACGGAGCCGCAAGATGCTCGGTCCGGCTCTGGAGCGGTTGCGGCAGGGCGGCGTCTCGCTGGACGTGGTCGAGACGCGCGCGGCGGGCGATGCCACACGGATTGCGCGCGAGGCTTACGGGCGCGGAGTGCGGAGGTTTATCGGGATCGGCGGTGACGGAACTTCGTATGAGATTGTCAACGGGCTATATCCCGAGGCGTGTGGGGGAGAACGCCCGACGCTGGCATTTCTACCGCTGGGGACGGGAAATTCGTTTTTGCGAGACTTCAGTGATCGTGGCGTGGAGCATGCTATCGAGTCGCTGATTGCGGGCCGAAGCCAGCCTAGCGATGTGTTGCGCCTGCGACATCGAGAGGGGGTGATCTACTCGATCAACCTTCTCAGCATGGGTTTTGCCGCGGACGTTGCGACCTTGCGGGCACGGCGTTTCAGCAGTGGGGGAGAGCTGGGGTATGTTGTCTCGATTTTTCTTACCCTGGCTCGATTCCAACGCAGGCCGTTTCCGGTGCGGGTTGAAGGGCAAGGAGAATTTGACCGGCGGCCGTGTCTGTTTCTCAGCTTTAACAACAGCAAATATACCGGCGGGACAATGATGATCGCTCCCAAGGCTGAGATCAACAGTGGCCTGATTGAATATGTCCGATGGGGGCCGATCGGGCGGATCGGACTGATCCGGAATTTGCCCGGACTCTACGACGGCACGCACATCGAGCATGCTCTTGCCGAACGAAAAGCGGTGCGGCAAGTGGAGTTTGATTTGGATACGCCGGTGGATGTGATGGTCGACGGGGAAGTGCTGACCGTGCAGTGCGAGGCGCTGGATGTGCTGCCCGGCGCGCTGAATGTTGCGGCGTAGACGCGACGATCCGCGGGGTCAATTTCCAGTTAGAGTTCTCGCCACACGTCTTTGAAACCGTAGAAGCCCTTCTTCCCGGCCAGCCATTCGGCGGCGCGGATGGCTCCTTCGGCGAAACCACGGCGGGACTTGGCGTCGTGGCAGAGATAGATGCGGTCGGCATCCGATTCAAGCACGATCTCATGCATGCCGACGACCTCGCCCTCGCGGAAGGAAATAATCTCGATCTCCTCTCCACTGGCGCTGGCCTCGCGGATTACTTGCTGAATGGCGATTGCGGTGCCGGAAGGCGCATCTTTTTTGTGCATGTGGTGCCGTTCAAAGATCTGGCCAGAATAGTTGTGACGCAAGGCTGCGGCCGCGGCCCGGGCCACGTCGAAAAACAGGTTTACGCCCACGGAGAAATTCGCGGCATAGAGGAATCCGGTTCCGTGTTTCTCTACAAGTTTCCGGACACGGTCGATCTCGCCGTGCCATCCGGTTGTGCCGACGACCATGTTCTTGCCGGCTTGCACGCAGGCCTCGATGTTAGCGAGGACGCAGTGCGGTGCGGTGAAATCAATGACCACGTCCACATCGCGGAGTTTCTCGCTGGTGAGGGCGGCGCAGTTCGCATTTTCTGCAGCCCCGGCGACCGTCAGGCTGTGCCCGCGCTCGCGAGCGACTTCGGCCACCAGGGTTCCGGTCTTGCCTCGGCCTAGAAGAAGAAGATTCATTGGAACGTGTATTTCATCAGAAAATCAGCCAGGAAGCTAACCCCAGCGGCTAAAGCCGGGGTTGATTTGCGACACTTACGGCGCGGCTGGAAGCCGCGCCCTTTCAAAACTTAGCCTGACTTTTCGGCCAGACTGCGATTCGGGCTCTTCCCAGCCTTTCCTTCACGCGAACACTTCCGGATCCAGTTCCGCGAAAAACGTGTTGTGCAGGCGCTGGATCACCTCGGGCACTTCGTCCTCCTCGATCACAAAGGTCAGATTGATTTCCGAAGCGCCCTGGGAGATCATGCGAATCTTCTTATCGGCCAGTTCGCGAAAAACCAGGGCAGCAACGCCCGGCTTGTCGCGCAAGCTTTCGCCCACCAGGCATACGATCGCCTTGCGACCTTCATATTTTACGTCGGCCAGCTTGGCGAGATCGGCGGCCAGGGCGGGGATGGCCTGATTCGAATCCACGGTGAGCGAAACGCTCACTTCGGAAGTTGAAACCACGTCAACCGCGACTTCGTGCCGGTCAAAAGCCTCAAAGATGGCACGCAGGAAGCCATGGGCCAGCAACATGCGTGGGGCGGCCACGTCCACGATAGTAATGCGCTTCTTGACGGCGATCGCCTTGAAAATGTTCTTCCCCTGGGGTGCGCGGGTGGTTATCTTGGTCCCTTCGCAGGACGGGTTCCGGGAATTGAGGACGTAGACGGGAATGTTTTTCTGAATTGCAGGAAGAACGGTTGCCGGATGCAGGACCTTGGCGCCGAAGTACGCCAGTTCCGCAGCTTCGTCGAAGCTGATCACTTTGATGCGCCGGGCCTGGGGACAGATTCTGGGGTCGGTGGTGAGAATGCCGTCCACGTCAGTCCAGATTTCGATCTTCCCTGCGTCGAGGCCGGCGCCGACGATGGCGGCGGAGAAATCCGACCCACCGCGCCCGATCGTGGTCGTGATGCCAGCGCGGTTGGCGCCTATGAACCCGCCCATCACTGGGACTTGGCCTGCATCCAAGAGCGGTTTGACCATGGTCTTCAGCCGTTGATTGGTTTCCTCGGTCTGGGGCACGGCCTGCATGTAATTGCTGTCGGTGACAAGGACGTCGCGCGAGTCGACGTGAGCTCCGTTCAAACCCTGCGCGGAAAAAGCGGCTGCAACAATCTTGCTGGATAACATTTCGCCGAAGGCGGCAACGTGGTCGGTGGTGCGCGGGGTTAACTCGCCCACGGCGGAGATACCACGCAACAGCTCGTCTAGGGCCTCAAAATCCGTGCCGAGTTCAGAATGAAATTCCGTGAACAGAGCAGTGCCGAGTAGCTCACTGGCAGTGTTGTAATGGCGTTCCTGGAGTGAGCGGCAGAGCTTGAGGGCGGCCTTGCGTTCGCCGGCCCCGGCGGCGCGCGCCATGGTGAGCAGCGTGTCGGTGACCTTGGCCATGGCGCTGACCACGACCACCGGTTTCTGCTGCAGGCGTCCCTTGACGATGGAAGCCACGCGCTCGATGGCCTTGGCGTCTTCCACCGAAGTGCCACCGAATTTCATCACGATCATCGGCGTGGTTTCCTTGCGAACGGATTCTGGAGGTCGCGCTGGGCCATGACCTAACCCGCGGGAAGGTATCCCTTGGCCTTCAGCAGTTCTGCATTGAGCACGGCGGCTCCGGCGGCCCCGCGGATGGTGTTATGCGAGAGAACCGTAAATTTCCAATCGAGCACGCCACAGGGACGAAGACGGCCGACGGCGGTTGTCATGCCGGCGCCCAGGTCGACGTCGAAGCGCGGCTGGGGGCGGTCATTCGCCCCGAGATACACGACCGGCCGCTCCGGGGCGCTGGGCAGCTTCAGTTCCTGCGGTTCGCTGCGGTAGGCGTTCCACGTTTCGATGATCTCTTCCGGCTTGGCTTTGGTCTTGAGCCGAACGGAGACGGACTCGGTGTGGCCGTCCTCGACGGCCACGCGGTTGCACTGCGCGCTCATGGCAAAAGTTGCCGGGATGATTCTGGTTCCGTTGATCTGGCCGAGGAGCTTGCGGGTTTCCTCCTCCATTTTTTCTTCTTCTTTGGCGATGTAGGGAATTACGTTGCCCAGAATGTCAAGGGACGCGACGCCGGGATAGCCTGCCCCGCTGACTGCTTGCATGGTCACAGCCATCACGGTTTCCAGGCCAAAGCGCTGACTGATAGGGGCCAGCGCCAGGACCAGCCCAATCGCCGAACAGTTGGGATTGGTCACCACGAATCCGCCAGACTTTTTCCGCCAGGCCTGCCCATCGATCAGCCGGATATGGCCGGAGTTGACCTCGGGGATTACCAAAGGCACGTCAGACTGCATCCGCAACGCACTCGAGTTCGAGACCACGGCGCAGCCGGCGTCGGCAAAGCGCGGCTCGAGTTCGGCGGCAATGGAGGCGTCCAGCGCGGCGAAGATGATCTTCGGCGCGCCTTCCGGGGTCGCCGGGGAAACCGTCATCGCAGCCACCTTGGCCGGAATTGCTGTTTTCAGCCGCCAACGGGCGGCTTCGCCGTAGGTTTTACCTTCGGATCGATCTGAGGCGGCCAGCCAGGCGACCTCAAACCACGGATGGTGCTCCAGCATCTGGATAAATCGTTGTCCGACAACGCCGGTTGCGCCCAATATGCCGATTGGAATCTTGCTGTTCATAAGAGGGTTATTGAGATTTTACAACACAGTTTCGGGAGTACCACCCACATGGGCCACCCGAAGGTCACTGGCGAAAGTGCGGGTCTTTGCCGATGGAAACCCTGGGAGGATTTACCCATGTCCGAGTTGCGTCAGAACTTTCTCACAAAAGAGTGGGTCATCATTGCGACAGAGCGGGCCAAACGGCCGGAAGAGCTGGCCACGCACCGTCCCGTACAGCTCCCCCCAAAGTTTGTGGAAACCTGCGTGTTTTGTCCCGGGCACGAAGATAAGACTCCGCCGGAAGTAATGCGGTTTCCTCCCGATGTTGGCAAGCCCTGGACAGTACGGGTGGTGCCCAATAAATTCGCGGCGCTTTCCGCCGATGCCGTGCCTGCCCGAAGCCTGAGTCACTTGCGTCGGAAGATCGAAGGGTTCGGCTTTCATGAAGTCATTGTGGACACCCCGAATCATGCGCACTGCATGGCGCTGCTGACTGACGCCGAAGTGGCCGACATCCTGCAGGTGTATAAGCAGCGCCACAATGCGCTCAGCCTCGACCGTCGCATCGCCCACGTCACGCTCTTCAAGAACCACGGAGCGGATGCGGGGGCCAGTCTGCAGCATCCCCACTCGCAATTGATCGCGACGCCGGTGATCCCGAGCCAGGTGCGGCACCGCATCCATGAAGCCCTGCGCCACTATGACGATGTGGGCGAGTGCATGTTCTGCCACCTGGTGGAACGCGAGGTGGAGGAGCAGACCCGGGTTGTACTCAAGAGTGAACACTTCGTTGCCATGGAAGTGTTCGCCTCCGCGACGCCGTTTGCCACGCATATTTTTCCGCTGCGCCACATGGCGAGCTTCGGGGATATCAGCGCGGCGGAGATTGTCGACCTGGCCCGTGTGTTGCGCACAGTCCTGGCCAAGCTCTATGTTGGCCTGGAAAATCCGGACTACAATTTCACCGTGCGCAGCGGCCCGGCGGCTGACACCGGCGCCCGCCACTTTCACTGGTACGTGAGCGTAATTCCGCGGCTGACGCGGGTTGCCGGTTTCGAACTAGGCTCCGGGATGTTCATTAACACAGTGTTGCCGGAGGCCGCAGCCGAGTTTCTACGCAAGGTAAATACGGACAAGGCGATTGCAGCCAGCGCGGGAGGATAAGAGAACTGAGAACTGATCCCCTCCTCACTTATGCGGCGCGAGCTGGCTGCCGAGAACGTACTCATTCAGCGGACCAAATTTTCGTTTCTCGGCATAGAGGCGCCAGCGCCTGAAAACGATACGGAGGCTGGCCATGACTGGGATTGACAGGTAAATGCCAAGGATGCCGGCCACTTCGCCGCCGGCCATGACGCCGAAGATGGCCGCCAACGGATGCATTTCCACGCTCTGCCCCATGATGCGGGGTGAGGAGACGTAATCCTGAATCATCCTCCACGCAGCCAGAAACACCAGGATAGCAATCCAGTGTTTGTAGCTCATCAGTAACGCCACGCTGATGATGGTCACTCCAGCCACCAGCGGGCCGAGAACCGGAATGAATTCGAGCAGACCGCCAATGGTGCCCAGGACGAGCGCGTAGGGTACCCGCATCAGGCCGAGGAAAGCCGAGTACATGGCCAGGCTGAGCGCCGCCAGGATCAATTGGGCGCGGATGAAGTGGGCCAGCATCTGGTTCAGGTCGTTCAGCACGCCTTGCAGCAGTTCACGCTGGGGCCTCGATTGCACCAGCGAAAGCAGAATATCGCTGAAAGCGCGTCCATCTTTCAAAAAGAAAATCGACAGGAGTGGAACGATCACCAGCAGCCACGCCTGTTTGGCAACATCGGCGATGCGCAGACCAACTCGCTGGGCCAATTTCGTGATTTCTTCGCTGTGGCTGGCGAGGAACGATTGCACCAGTTCGGTACTTCTTTGGTTCCAGCCGTGTTCGCTGCCGAGTTGCTGGGCGAACTGGCCATTGCTTACCCGCGTGAGGAGGACGGGCAGCGATTGCCCGAGCCGCGCTCCTTCGCGCGTTACTTTCGGGCCGACCACGACTAGAAATACGACCACAAGCGCGAGCAGGAGTGCGTAGATGACGGCAATGGCTCGTCCGCGTCCGCGCAGCAGCTTCTCCAGATAAGAGACCAGGGGGCTCATGAGGTAAGCAAAGAAAATGGCGAACAGAAACGCGATCAGAGTTTCCCGCGCTACGTAGAGAAAGCCCAACCCCAGCGCAAACAGCAGCACTGTGATGAGGACCCGCGCCGTACGTGCATCGGTGAGAACCAAGTATTCTCCGAACCGCTCCCTTAACTAAGCTGCGAGAGCAGCTCCTTAATCCCGCACTACCTCGGTATTATCGTCCGCAATCAGCACGCGCATTAGCTTGAACTGGTCTTTCTCGTCCACCCAAAGGGCCCAAGTAAAGCCTTCGCCGCTCAGATTCAGACGCATGAGTTCGCGCTCGGCTCCACGAATCGTTACCTTCTCTCTGCCCACCAGTTCCATGCGCACCCGGATTGAAGTGCGGTCTTGCGGCACCAGCACGCCGTACTCGGACGATTCCTTCTTGCATCGGAATGCCCCTCCCTCGCTAACGCAATTCGTCGCCAAGTAACGCCAGGCCAGCACTTCTCGAAGCACGAAGAAATTGTTGTCGAGGATGACGGAAGTGTTGGGCATCAAGAACGGTTGTTCGGCGGGCTTGGCGGTGGGGGAGGCGGTGATTTTCTCGATCAGAAATTCGTCCTTCGGCGTAACCGTCAACGAACCGCTTACCGGGCTGGTCTCGGACCATTCATACCGGATCAGCTCACCGCTGGCGGTCATCTGCAGCTCCGACTTCTGGCTGCTCGGGCTTGTGCCGGTGGTTTCTTTCAATTGAGAAGCGACTGTGCTGGCGCCGTTCTCCTGTTGCACGCTGAAGGTTTCCGTCACCACGCGCTGCCCTTTGACGAAAACGCCGAACGATCCGGAATCGACGATTTGCGACCTGGGTTTTGGTTTGTCGCTGCCCAGGGAGGCTACCGGGACGGCGAGCGCGCAAAGCACTACCAACATCCCCGAAACCACCCTCGTGATGAGAACCCATGCTGTTTTCATTGCACTTCCTTACTTGCGCTGATCCAGACCCAAGGCCTCTACAATCGCTGCCACGATTCCATTGATGTCTTTCCCACTCGTGTCCAGTCGCATCGACGCCTTTAGGTACTTGGGCTGCCGGACCTCGTAAAGCTTGCGAAAACCTTGCAAACTATTGAGCAACGGCCGCTGCATTCCCTGACTGTGGGCTTGCTCGCAGCATCTGCGCCACAGTTCCTCTACGGGCGCGTCCAGAAACACCGTTGGGACGCCGCTCGCCTCGATCAATTTGGCATTCGCGGTTTGGATGAACGCTCCGCCGCCCAATGCCACCACTTTCTGCGCGCCCCCGCGCAACTCGTCCAGCAACTCGCGCAAGGCCGCCCGTTCCGCCCGTCGGAACTGCGCTTCTCCCGAATCGCGGAAGATCTCCGGCACCGTCCGTCCTTCGCGCCGTTCGATGCGCTGGTCAAGATCTTCGAAATCGCAGTGCAGGCGCGCGGCCAGAGCACTTCCTGCAGTAGTCTTGCCCGCCCCCATGAAGCCGACCAGCAGCACCGACTGCACGCCAGCGTGACGCCGAGGTGCCGAGGGCTTCCGTCGGAACGTGCCCGGACGCTCTTGTGCCGATACCGGGCTTTCAGGACGCCGTTTGAAGCGATCCGGTTTGCTCTTCGTCTTCTTTATCGTGTTCTTTACTTGTCTGAGCGTTTTCTGAGGTGGATTTTACCACTGAAGGTGCGCAGCACCACGGTCGAGGACGCGGCGACGCGACCCATCGTACCTGCAAAGGCACGTCCCTTGTCCATGGCGAACCAGGTGTGCGTCTTAGGTTGGAGAGGGATGTCGTCATGCACCTCCCCGCGCACGGAGCGGGCGCTCACGTCAGCGGAGGTCCATTCGGGGATGGTGGCTTCGATATCGCCACTGTGGCTGGTCAGACGGTATTCGCCGCTGTTGCCAAAGTCGCCAATGTAGTTGATCCGGCCGCTGGTGGACACAACCTGCACGAGCGGTCCGGTCACCCGGTTGAGGGTCACTTCGCCGCTGAGCGAGTCGACTTCCACGTGCCCATTTTGCACATTGTTCAGGTTTACTGGGCCGTTCATCGTTTTCACGTGCACGTGTGCGTCCGAGATGTCGCGCACATCTACGGTGGCCCCCGAGCCCTCCAGGGTCACGTCGCCATGCAGCTTTTCGGCACGCAGCGGCCCGGTGGTGGAATGCAATGTGATGCTGCAATCGGCGGGAACCAGCACTTCGTAATCGACGCGGCCGGATTCGGCGTCCGCACCAGGCAGCAGATGCGATTGGATATCGACTCGGTTTCCGCTCTGGTTGTTGTCGACCTCTACCTTGTCGGAGTGCAGAATCGCATTGACGGTCACAGTGTTGTTCAGGGAGGGCCGGACCGAAATCGATCCGTACGGATTCATCACCGAGACGCCTGATTTCGGGCCTACGGTGAAGTGATATTCCTTCCGGCTCTCAGCCACCAGCGTGCCCGCCACGATCACGCCAATCGCGATGAGTTTTGCCGTGCGTTTGTTCATCATGCGACCACCCCCGAGCTCAATCGCCAACTGCCACCACCTGCCAGCATTCCTATTGGGCCAAACCAAAACGCAATCATTATGGCAGAGAACGGTCCATCGCCATCTCAAAAAGCATGGCTTTCTGCTGATAGGCATCCAACAGCGACCGCCGAGCCTCTGCGTCGTTCGGATTCTCATCCACCACGCTCTGCGCATCGCGGATGTAGTCGTTTGCTCTGCGCAGGTTGTCTTCCCACTGCACCCTCATCCCAGGAGCGCTGTCTGCGACCTCTTGCAGGAAGTCGTCGTCGTTCAGGCCGGCCACTATCTCCGGAACCGGCTTGCGAACGTCGCTCTGTGCCTGCTGGCCGGGGGCTGCTGAATGCGGACGCAAGTAAATTCCGATGGCAATGAGCAATGCCGCGGCCAGCGGCACCAGCCACCCGGCGCGTCCCCAGCGCGCATTGAATGAGGACACGGGACGGCGATCCGCTCGCGGCGGATGAATGAGCCCTTCCTGGCGCAATGCGATTTCGATGGAATTCCACACCCGCGGGCTGGGTTCATCCGCCGCTTGCAGCTGCCATGCCGCCGAAGCGATCCGGTTCAATTCTGCGACCAGCGCCGAGCACGCCGGACAGGTCTTCAGGTGAGCCCGCTGTTCGGCCCGACTGGCGTCCTCGATCTCAGCCAGGCTTTTCTCCAGTTCAACGCAATTCATAACCTCTCCCCAAGTCGTTGCAAGAATTTTACTGCGGCTTCACTGCCCCCGCAGGTTCTTGCGCCTCTGCCAAGGTTACTGACGTTCCTGATCGTTAACTTCCTGCCGATCAGCTTTCGCTGCTCAGGACTTTCCGGCCTTTTCGGCTCTTTCCATCTTGAGCAGGTCTCGCAATTTCATGCGTGCTTTGTGTAGTTGCGACTTGCTGTTTCCGATCGAACATCCCACGATGGTGGCGATTTCGTTGTGCTCGTAGCCTTCCACATCGTGCAGGACAAAGATCGTGCGATAACCGGGAGGGAGATTTTCCACTGCCTTCTGCAACTGCAGCCGGTCAATGGATCCGGCCAACGCCACATCGTCTGCCCCAAAGTCTTTCTTGGGTGTGTCTTCCTCGCCGCCTTGCGTAGTTTCTTCCAGCGAGACTACGGGAAGACCTTTCTTCCTGAGGTGCATCAGCACAACGTTCACCGAGAGCCGGTGCAGCCAGGTCGAAAACGCCGACTCGCCGCGGAAGGTCGCGATCTTGCGAAAAAGCTGCAGAAACGCTTCCTGGGCCAGATCCTCGGCTTCGGCGGTATTCGCTGTCATCCGCAGACAGAGCGAATAGACCCGGCGCTTGTGCATCTCATAGAGCACCTGAAAAGCTTCCGCGTCCCCGTGCTTGGCCCGGTCAATCGCCTCGGCTTCGCTGAGCTGATTGCCCTTACGCTGTGCTGGGTCGGTCAAGTTGCCTTTTCCGGCCGCATATCATCAGATGCGGCTTAAGTAGTTTGTGTTGTATCGGTTGCGGACGGTCGCAATCTCAGGATGCGGCTCACCGAGGCTCCAGAATATCAGAACCCTCTACCGATCTTGGGAGCGGTTCCGTGGGTACCGCTTTCAACCATGACCCTCGTGGAAAGCGTTTGTCACTACGGGTTTGGAGCGCACGCGGCCCCAGAATGTTGAAACCCGAGCGGCGAGTGCAAGTCGCATTCTCCCAAATTCGGTACGGCCGGTGACAAAAAAGGGCACGATTTGCCGGTGACTTCCTGCCTCACAGGTCGATCAGCAAGGCGATTCCCAAAGCCGAGACGGCAGCCTCTACGCAGCTTTTGCCGTGGTAATCGTCTCCAGGCCGTGGCCGTGCGGCCCGACTTCCCGCTGCCGGAGCAGGAAAGCAAACGTCAGGCCGAGAAAGCCGAGGGTCGAGAAGATCCACATGCCCAGGTTGTATCCGGCCGGATTGCTGGCCCCGGCATGGCTATGGTCGTTGGCCCAGCCTACCATCAGGTTGAACCCGGCCAGGCCGATGTTTTGGATCATGGTCATCAAGCCGTAGGCCGTGCCCAACTTCGACTGGTCAACCAGATAGGCCACCGATGGCCACATCACCGCCGGGATCAGAGAAAAGGCGATTCCCATCATGGCCATCGTCAGCAGCAGGATCGGTGGCAGGTGGTGCGCCACGAAGGCGAAGTGCCCGTCCGCGGACGAGGGCAGGTAGACGGTGACGTAGGTGGCCGAACGCACGTACGCCATCATCAGGTAAACGGGGATGAGAAGCACTGATCCCAACATCATCAGCAGGGCGCGGCGGCCAAGTTTGTCGACGAAGAGTCCAAAGGTTGGCGTACCGAACATAGTGAACAGGGTTAACATGCCGACCAGGTCGCCCCCCGCCTCGCGCGTGACGTGATGCGCGTCCATGAAGAACTTGTAGGCGAAAGTTTCGAACGGGAAAATGGCCGAGTAGAAGGTGATGCACAGCAGCACGATGTACCAGTAGGAGAGCCCGAAGGCCTTGATGTCACTGAACACGACCTTGTCGGTCGCTCCTGCGGGGCCGACTTGGTAGCGCTTCTCGGCGTAGACCTCAAGTGCCCAGTAGATGATCGCGCCTACGACGCACAAAGCGCCGAATCCCACGGAAATCAGCAGCGGGTTACGCCAATAGTTGTAGGCAAACCCTGCCCAGGAAGGCGATTGCTGGGCCAGTAGCGTTCCGGCGCGCGAAATCATCAGGTTGATGCCGAAGGCAAAGCTCAATTCCTTGCCGCGAAACCACTTGGCAACGGCGGTAGTCACGGCGACGATAAGGGATTCGGCGCCCAGGCCAAAAATCAGGCGGCCGCCGGCCATCACGGGAAGCTTTCCAGCCAGGACGGTCACGATCGACCCGAGGAAGCAAATCATCCCAAAGATGAAAAGGGCCTTGCGTGTGCCGATGCGGTCGACGACATAGCCGCCGACCAGCACCATCAAAACGTTAGGGATACTGTAGATCGCCTGCAGGAGCCCAATGTTGGAGTCGGAGAAGGCAAGTTGCTTCGCCAGCAGATCTGCGATCGGCGCAATGCAGTCGTAGACGTAATAGTTCCCGAACATCGTCAGGCTGACAAAGATCAGCACCAGCCAGCGAAAACCGCGGCTGGGTTCAGGACGCACAGTTTCGGTCATCAAATGTTTTCCAGAAACAGGATTAGACCCCGGTGAATGCGAGCAGAGAAGAGTAGCAGATTGCGCGAGCGGTTCGCACGGAACGCCGTGAATTTACCACTGAGAACAGGAAGGCACACGAAGGAAGGTCGCCGATTTCTTCGTTATGTGTAGCTCCGTGTCCTTTGTGGTCGATTGTTGGGGGCCTCAGTACTGCACAATCGCGGCGAACGATTTCGGGTCGAGGGAGGCCCCGCCGACGAGCGCGCCGTCGATTTCTTCCTGGGACATCAATGCGGAAGCGTTGTCCGGTTTCACCGAGCCGCCGTAGAGAATGCGAAGCTTGGCGGCGAATTCCTCGCCAAACGCTTCGGCGGCTTCGCGCCGGATGACAGCGTGGGCTTCAGCGGCGAGCTCCGGCGTGGCCGTCTTACCGGTGCCGATGGCCCACACCGGCTCGTAGGCGACCACCAGCTTCGCGGCTTTCTTGGCGGAGATGGCATGAAACGCGCGGACACACTGGCGGCGGAGCACGTCCTCGGTGAGTCCGGCTTCGCGCTCCTCCAAAACTTCTCCTACGCAGCATATGGGCGTGAGTCCGGCTTCCAGCGCAGTCTTCAGCCGCAAGTTGACGGTATCGTCGGTTTCGCCAAAGTACTGCCGCCGCTCAGAGTGGCCGACGATCACATGGGTCACTCCTAGGCACAGCAGCATGGCGGCCGAAATTTCACCAGTATAGGCACCCTCGGCTTTCCAGTGCACGTTTTGGACGCCAATGGCGACGCGCGAGCCTCGGGCAGCCTCAATCGCGGCTGCCACATCGGTGTAGGGCGGACATACCACAATCTCGTCGCGGCTGTGATCCGCAACCAGAGGCAGAAAGTCGCGGAAGAAATCGCGAGTTTCGTCCGGCGTTTTATTCATCTTCCAGTTGGCGGCGATGAGCTTAGTTCTAGGCATAATCTGCGATTAGGACCTCGTATGGATGACCCAATGTGGGCTTCCGCTGGGCAAAAGCGGTCTTCGCGAATGTATCCAGTGTTGATTTGTCGAACAGGACCAGAAATACCAGCACCAGGTGTCTTGCTGATCGCAGGCCCTCAATGAGCGTCGGAATCGCCACCCAAGCAGCTTGCTCCACGGGATATCCATAGACGCCCGTGGAAATTGCCGGGAACGCTATGCTATGCAGCTTTAGTTCATCGGCGATACGCATCGACTGGCGGTAGCAGCTGGACAGAACTTCTGCTTCACCATGTTCGCCGCCATGCCAAACTGGGCCGACCGTGTGGATCACGTACTTAGCTGGAAGTTGCCCGGCCGTAGTCGCGACCGCCTTGCCGGCCGGAAGCGGTCCCTGCGCAGAGCGGATACGGCGGCACTCCTCGGCAATCGCCGGACCACCCGCATGGTGTATTGCACCGCACACACCACTACCGGGCAGCAATTCAGAGTTCGCTGCGTTCACAACCGCGTCGGCGGGATATTTCGCGATGTCACCGCGTTCCAGGCGAACCTCGTAAGGATCACCCACCCGCAGCATCACCACATAATCTTTATGAGGCAGATCCATTCGTATCCAGTCAAAGATGGGCTACTTGTTGGTCAATGCTTCGACCCCCGGCAGCTTTTTCCCTTCCAGAAATTCCAGCGAGGCGCCGCCGCCGGTAGAAATATGCGTGATCTTGTCGGCGACTCCGGCAGCATGGACGGCCGCCACCGAATCGCCTCCACCGACAATCGAGGTCGCGCCTGCGTTCTCCGCTACCGCCTGCGCGATCTTGAAAGTTCCTCTGGAGAATCCAGGAACTTCGAAGACACCCATGGGTCCGTTCCAGACAATCGTTCGCGCCCGCGAAATCTCCTCGGAGAAGAGTTCGATGGTTTTCGGCCCGATGTCGAGGGCCATTTTGTCGGCCGGGATGGGCTGATCCTCGCCGATCTGCTGCACCACGGCATTTGCTTCGGGTTTGGCGGCTACCACGTGATCCACGGGGAGAAGGAACTTCAAGTTTCGCTTCTTCGCTTCCGCGAGGAGTTGCCGGGCCAGGTCTAGCTTATCTGCTTCCAGCAGCGACTTGCCGATCTCCTGTCCCTGCGCCTTGAGGAAGGTGTAGGCCATGCCGCCGCCGATGATGAGGGCGTCCACTTTGTTCATCAAGTTGCGGATCACGCCGATCTTGTCGCTGACTTTGGCGCCGCCGAGAATCGCGACAAACGGGTGCTCGGGATGCTCAAGTGCCTTGCCTAGATACTGCAGCTCTTTTTCCATGAGCAGGCCGGCGGCGGATTTTGGCACGAACTTCGTGATGCCGGCCGTCGATGCATGCGCGCGATGGGCCGAGCCGAAGGCATCGTTGACGTAATAATCGGCGAGATTCGCCAGTTGTTTGGCGAATTTTTCGTCATTGGCTTCTTCTTCAGCGTGAAAGCGGAGATTCTCGAGCAGTAGCGTCTGGCCTTTTTCTAACTGAGTGGCGACTTCCTCAGCTTCGGGACCGACGCAATCGGGCGAGAAGCCGACGTTTTCACCGCGCGCCAGTTCTTTGTCGAGCAGCATGCGGAGACGCTCCGCCACCGGCTTGAGGCTCATCTTTGCATTGGGCTTGCCTTTCGGCCGTCCAAGATGCGAGGCGAGGATCAGGCGGGCGCCATGGCGCAGCGCGTATTCGATGGAAGGCAGCGTTTCGCGGATGCGGGTGTCGTCCATCACGCGGCCGTCTTCGAGGGGAACATTGAAATCCACGCGCATGAAGATGCGGTGGCCGTTCAGCGGGAGATCACGAATGGAAAGCTTGGACATGATGGCCGTCCTTTAACAGGTCGTATAAGGAAGCGAGCCCACCGCGCGATCATTGCATCGCGCGGCTCGCCCAGATCCTTCGGCGAGCCCACCGCAGGCCCGCCTCAGGATGACAATGGATCTTAGAGGCCCTTGCCGGCAATATAGTGGATAAGGTCGCGCACGCGGCAGGAGTATCCCCACTCGTTGTCGTACCAGGAGATGACCTTCACGCAGTTGCCGCCAACTACCAGCGTCATGGGTGAATCGACGATGGAGGAGCGCGCATCACCGCGATAGTCCGCGGAGACGAGTTCGTGCTCCTCGTAGCCGAGATAGCCCTTCAGCGGACCGCTCTCGGAAGCTTTCTTCAGGGTTGCGTTCACTTCTTCTTTGGTCGTTTTCTTTTCGACCCACACCACTAGATCGACGACCGAGACGTTCGGCGTAGGCACGCGCATGGAGAATCCGTCGATCTTGCCACCGAGTTCCGGGATCACCAGCTTCAGTGCCTTGGCCGCCCCGGTTGTGGTCGGAATCATGGAAAGTGCGGCCGCGCGGGCGCGCCGCAGATCCTTGTGCGGGAAGTCGAGGATCACCTGATCGTTGGTGTAGGAGTGGATCGTGGTCATGGTCCCGCTGACGATTTTGAACTCGTCGTTGATGACCTTGGCGATAGGCGCCAGACAGTTCGTGGTGCAGGAAGCGTTAGAAATGATGTGATGCTTCGCGGCATCGTATTTGTCCTGGTTGACGCCCAGCACTAGGGTGACGTCCTCATTTTTCGCCGGCGCCGAGATGATGACTTTTTTCACCGGCCCGCGCAGGTGCTTTTTGGCGTCGATAGCGTCGGTGAAGCGGCCGGTCGATTCAATCACGACCTGCGCGCCAACCGATTCCCAGGGAAGAGCGGCGGGGTCCTTTTCCTTAAAGACCTTAATGACCTTTCCGTCCACCGTGATGTTATCTGCACCCGCACTGATCTTGTTGGGCAGGTTGCCGAGGATGGAGTCGTACTTCAGCAGGTGCGCCAGGGTTTTGGGATCGGTGAGGTCGTTGACTGCCACGAACTCCAGTTCAGGGTCATGGAGTGCGGTTCGTAGAACGTTGCGGCCAATGCGTCCGAAGCCGTTGATACCAACTTTGATTGCCATGTGGTTCCTCTCAATCTATGAAGGCGAGATCAGAATTCTTTTGGGCCCGAAGTGCAAACACTTGATGTTAGCAGGGACGGGGAAGCGGCGTAAATGATCCCCGCTGGGTTACGGAGGTCTCTCCGTTCCCATCACGGAACTGCGTGCCGGGGACCATTGACAAACTGGCCGGCGCGCCGAAGGCCAAGGCATAGCTCAAAACTACGATTCGGAGAAGCTCAGCTCAAAATAGGTGTCGGTTCGTCCCCAAATCAACGGCAGACGCGCAGCCCAGTACTTGCGATCGATGGTTTGACGGGCGTGGGCATGCTCTTCTGGCGGCAGAATGCGAACCGTAGCCGCAAACGCAGGGCCGGTGACCCGGCCTCGAATGGTGCATGGCGCCACCTAGACTTGCGGATTGTTGCGAATGCGCTTGGCCTTGCCCAGGTCGCTGCGGGTCATGACATAGAGTTTGTCGCCGTCCTCGCCGAACCATACCGGAGTCGCGACGGGAGTGCCGTTCTTGCGGAAGGTGGTGAGCGATATATATTTCTGGCCGTGGATGGCCGAGGGAATTGCAGCGGGCATGGCGCTATTGTAACGGCTGGTTGAGAATCTTGTGTACTCCCGCCCCAGGCCAGGTTCGGCTGCCGGGTGTGGTTCACTGCGGAGGGCAGCGATTGCTCCGGCCTCACCATCTGTGTTACAAGCCAATCATGCGCAAATGGATGCGCGAGCGCTTACAGCGCCGCAAAAAGAAGGCCCCCGAGCAGGCCGAGCAACCTGCGCCTCCGCCTCTGCAGCCGGCATATTTTGACGCAGAACAGGCAGAGCCGCCGGCGCCGGAAGCCCCTCGTGCACTCGAGGCTCCGGTTTCTCGTCGGGCGTCCTCTGAATCCCGGCCCAGCCGTGAAAAAGCAGAGAGCACGCAGTCTGCGGAAGAGCCGTCGGAGAGTGCCAGTTCCCCTCAACAACCTGCGGCTGGTGGTCCTGGCCAGCGGGGGCGGAGCCGCCGCCGGCGAGGCGGGCGGGGAAGAAGCGGGAGAGGCCGCGAACAGGCGGTCGCCCAGGCTTTTTCTCCTGGGGCGGCAAAGGGTTCGATTCCTGAGGTGGGGCCGGAAGAGGCATCCCCCATAGCTGTTGAAGTCGAGGGCGAGGCCCCGGCTATTACTCCGGTGCTCGAGACGCCAAAGATGCCGCGGGCTCCGGCTGCTCCCCAACGCCCCCCCAGAGGCGTGGTGGTGCTGGCGATCGGCCTTCCTGGTTCGGGCAAGAGTTCCTGGTTTAAGCGGCACGACGTGGTGCCGCTGTCGAGCGATTCGCTGCGGGCGCTTCTGTTTGACGATGTGCGCGAGCAGCGTTTTCAGGACATTGTCTTTTCTAACCTGCGGTCCTTGCTCAAAGCGCGGTTAATCGCGCGCCGCCCCACAAACTACGTGGACGCCACCAACCTGACCCCGCAGGAGCGCCATCACTGGATCAAACTAGCCAAGGACTACAACTACGAAGTGCACGCGGTCTTTTTCGACGTGCCACTGGAGGTTTGCATCGAGCGCCACCAGCGCCGGGACCGCGTCGTGCCCGAAGACGTGATGCGGCGCATGGCGGCCAAGCTCAAGCCGCCGTCCTTTGAAGAGGGCTTCGCCAAAATCACCGTGGTGCGGGTGAAGAAGAAAGATGGCGGATCGGTTTAAACCAGGACTTCGCGCACTCCTCGCCGCGGACTGGCCAGCGCGGCACGCGAAGGATATCCGAAGCGAAACATAAAAGTCGGCTGCCAGCTGGCATCTACGATGATTTCGGTGAGTTGCGAGGCCGTATGAGGATCGCGGCCCAACGACCTTTCATGATCCACCAGTTCGACCACTTCATTTACCGGTCTCGCTGCTAACCCTTGCGCCGTTAACCACAGATGAATGCGCTGCCACAGTCTGCCGGCCGTCAGACTCTGGGCACGATCATAGCGATCCCGAACCGCGAGGATGCCGAAGACGGGTGTCGCTTTCAGCAACTCAGCGTACACCTCGTTTCCTTTCTTCGCGAAGATCCTATTCAAAACGCTCGCTGGAACGGTCTTGATCACGGCGCTGGCGAGCGGAGGCAGGCCAAAGGCGTCCACGGTCAGGCCATCGTGATACTTCTGCACGTCCCTCCATTCGATGCGCACCCAGCGGCGGCTGCCTTCGTCAACCTTCGGATCAGCGTAGACCTCATCGTTCGCCTTCAGGATCATGGCAACGATCTTGTCGCGCTCCTGTTGCCCCGGAAAAAGAAACACTTTCAGGTCCGGCTCCGGTTCGGCGAGGCGCAGCAGCCGGTCCTGAACATCGGCCGGCAGCGGTTTCTGTAGATCGTACGGGGCTCGATTGGTGTGGCGGCGGGGAATGGCTTCATAAAGCTCGCTGGGCTCGCGGGCAGCGGGCTGCAGCTCGATCTGCGCTACAAGTTCTGCCTGTGGCTTCTCGAGGATGCCTTGCAGCTGCGCGGGAGGCAGGGTTATGCGGGCAGCATAGCCGTTTGCTTTCGCGGCGAGTGCGAGATTCTCCAGGGCGCACCCCAAGCCGATATGTAGCTCGCGCAGGAACGGGTCCAGCGCACCCGTGTTTCGCTGAATATCGGCATAAAGCTGAATCCGAGAATCGGCCACTTTGAACAGCCACGGCTGCGTATTGTGCGGACTGGCCGCGAGAATAGCCGCGCTCACCAGCGCCAGCGGGCCGGTTTGCGGACTGCGCCAGTCGTTCCACGGTTCATAGGCCGGACCCCTCCCGACGCTGAAAACCCCCTGATCATAAGCGCGCCACACTCCCCCACCCACGACGAGTACGGTAACGGTGCCAGCACCTTTAAGGAATGATCTGCGGCGCATCGGCATGCTCCTTAGTTTTTCCTCGATCTGAAAAGGACCAGAAATCTACTGACTGGAGCCGCGGCTACCCCTTCAAATAAGGCAGCAGTTCTTTAAACGCGGGCGATCCCGACGACCGCATCAGTTCGTAGATCATCATTTCAGTGGAAGAAATCACCGCGCCGGCGGCGCGCATGCGCTCCAGGCCAATCTTCCAATTCCATTGCGTGCGCGAACTGACGGCGTCCGACGCCACGTGCACGACGTAGCCGTCACGCAGGGCAGCCAGCGCGGTCTGCGCCACACAAATATGGCTCTCCATCCCGCACAGCAAAACCGTATTGCGGTTGCCGGGCAGGCGCTTAAGCAACGTGCAGAAGACGTCGCTGCCGAAGCAGGAGAACAACTGCTTGTCGATAGGCTGACTCTCCGGCAGAAGGGAAGCGATCTCCGGCACAGTGCCGCCGAGTCCCTTGGAATATTGCGTGGTCACCAGCGCGGGAATCTTCAGAATTCCCGCCGCGCGGATCAACAGCTGTGCATTCCGTACCAGTTGTTCCTTCTGGAAAATCGGAGGCAGGAGTTTTTCCTGGATGTCGATGACGATCAGCGCGCACTGATCGGCCGCGAGCGGCCGGCGGGCAATTTCAGCGTAGTCGGCTGGGGCGGGAAGATTTTCGAAAGTTGTAACCATGGAGTACCTCTCTGCGAGTCAGAGCTGATTCTAGCGCGTCATTAAGCCTGGGGCGAGTGGCGGTGTAGCTTGGCAAAGAACTCGACGCGCGCAGTTGAGGCAGTCAGAACACGGAGTTCGTATTGACCGCACTTCATCCCCGCCCATAGAATCAAGTCAGGCCGGCGAGAGCCGGCTCCAATCTTGTTGCTGCCCCCTCGTTCAACGGCAGGACAGCTGACTCTGGATCAGCATATCGGGGTTCGAATCCCTGGGGGGCAGCCAAATCAAATCAACAACTTCCGCGTTCTCTCGCTGCCCCTCACTTTCCCGTAGGTGCGTCCGAGGTACGGGGTGGGACAATTTCTCAATGAGTGCTAACGCCTGTTAGCAACAGTCAGCGTGGCCCCGCGGGTGAGATTGGGAGATAATATCGACGGACTGCATCTCGCTCTATGCTTCGCAAACGGTTTCACATTGGTGATACTCAGACGAAGTCCCGTCTCTCGTTCAGGATTCCAGAATCTCAACCGCACACGAATCTGAAGCGAACACTTTTTCGGGACCCTGCCGCTTTACCGATGCTTCAAAACATCGCGGAAGGGCTACACGCGCAAGGATACGAAGTTACGAAGCCCAAGACAGGCAAAGCGTGTCACGGGTCTTGTCGGGTCATCTTCCCGGATGTGGAGATTTCAGTAGTCCTGCTGGTAGGACGCCGCCGAGGGAAGATCGAATTTGAGATTCTTACTTGGCCCTCGCAGACATTGGGGCAGAGAATCTCAGGCCGCAGGATGAAATCCGCAGACTGCACAAAGTGGGCTGAGTTGTGCTCAGCCATGCACACTATCCTCGCCGGGGACTCACGGGTGGAGTCCGTGCGTTTGAGAACCTTTTCGGACTCCGGGGATAGCTCGTAACTGTTGAAACATCGCCATTTCACTCAAAATCCCAGCAATGACCAGCATGGATCTCTCAACGGTGCTCGATGGCCGCGCGCAAGATAAGAAAAAGTTCAGCTTATTTCGCGTTCACATCCACCTGGAAGATTCCGAAAGTATTCCCCTCGGCATCGACGAAATAGCCCTGCCAGCAAGTCTTTGGGACCGCGAATTTGGGCAATGCCACAACGCCCCGAGTTGCTCGATTATCTTTGCCGTCTGATCAAAGTCCTCCACTTCCAGAGAACAGACAAACGCATTCGTGCCGCACTGCGTTGGTGGAGTTTTTGCGGGGCGCTTCAGCAATCCGCCCCGGGATCCTCCGGTCTCAATCCGCCAATAAGGAACTGGAAGGCCTTTCACTTCGGCGAACTTCCACCCGAAGACCTGTGAGTAAAAACTGATTGCGCGGGTCGGATCGTCGGCCTGTATTTCAAAATAGATGTGCCCTTTGTTCATGAACAAAATATAAACCCAAGGTCAGTTGGCGTAACATCGCCATTTCACTCATTGACGGCCAAAGGGCGGCCAAGGGAGGGGGACTCGGTGGGTCAATGAGTGTAATCGCCTGTTCTCGACAGTTACAGCTAGACATGGGGCGCCAGACGAGCAAGAATAGTGGCGGAGTCATATGGCACGCCTCTCCCGATCTGCGGTCGCCGCGATCATTTCAATCTTCGTTATCGCCCTCCTGTTAACCTTCGGCACGGCCGCGCTTCGACATTGGTCAGGCACCAGTCGCGAGCTACCTAATGTGCTCCTGCGATGCTTCATTACACTACCTATTGTCATGGGCGTCTTGGCTCTGCTGTGGCCCAGTGGGAAGCAAAGCATCTTGCCAGTCGTGACTGTCGGATTCGTGACAGGGCTGGCGTACGGGTTCTTGGCTGTTCGAGTGTTCCACCGCCTACAGTCCGGGAGTTGGCAGATACCCGGTGGAACTTGGCCGGAGGAAACGGGGCTATCGTTCTTCAATCCACTATCTTGGGACATAGACCTTCAGGCTATTGTCTTCGGTGCTGTTGCGGGCATGTGTTCCCTACTGCTGGCCATTCCAAGTGGCAGGCACCTGCTTAGGATGGCGTCGGCGACAGTGGTGGTCATCGTTGCAGTGTTCGCGCCTGTACCCATCCTGAACGCCATCGCTCATAACCAAGAACTCTGTAGCTATGGTGATGCGTAGGGACGCTGTCCCAAGAAATCCGGTGGAATGGTCGGTGCGGTACATTCGGCCCATAGATATTCGGAGCGAGGTTGCTACTGTCGCTCAAGCGCTGAAGGATGCTGGCGTAGACGGCGACTACGAAGTCGTTCGGTTGTTTCGAGAAGGGCACGGCAAGAGAGTTCTGGCCATTGTTGTCGTCCCCCAGCCGCTGACGGAGACGAAGGTACCTGAGCCGCGCGGCGTGAACGCCATCTATCTGCCGCAGTCGGGCGGTTGGGGGACGATTCCAGAACAGCTCCCCACCGTCGATCGAAGGATTACGATCCTACCCTCCATTTCCGCTGACAAAGGTGATCCGTGTCAGGGATACCTGTACGTTGATGACATCCTTGGAACTAGCTATGGGATGGGCATTCCTAAGCCGAACGATTCAGAGTGTCTATGCCCGAGCAACCCGTGATGTTGGCCCCCATCGCCAGGGGTCAACTGTTGATAAATCGCTATTACACTCATTGACCGGGTTATGAGTGTTCTTCGGGGCTAACGTCTCCCGCGCAGTAATGTTTAAGGCAGCTCAAGGCCAGCCGGTTTTCTGGGGGCAGCCAAACCTACTTCGGAATTCCGAACGCGGAGGTCCCTCGGGGGCCTCGGGATTTCGCCAGCAGGCTCCCGCTTCGCTCACGCCTGCTGAACGGCTCAAGTTCGAATCCCTGGGGGGGAGCCAAATCAAATCTTTTCCACAGCATCCCTCGTTTCAGTCAAGTGGAATCCGTCCCGAACAAACAAAAACCCGCCAGGCAGCTTGTTGCTTGCCTGGCGGGTTTGCTTTGGTCTGCAGGGGGCGGTGACAGTCAACCCTGCAGAAGTTGCATAGGTCCTAGTCTCCACTACCGCAGGTGCAGATTCCGTGGCCGCTGCCATCGAGGTGGATGGCGAAGCACTCGTTCTGCAGACGGGTCTGTTCGGTGGCGCTGAGAGTGGCGTCTTGTGAAGCCGTCTCAGTCACGGAGAAGTTGCTGTTCTGGATGTGAGTGGCCCAGGAACGAATCGCCGCCGTCGGAGTCAGCCTGGTGGCGGTGTTCGCAGTAGTTGAGACGATCTTGATCAAACCAGTGGTCAGGACTACTCCGGTCAGCGGATTGCTGGTCAGGTCTGTGTTGACCGAGGCAGCGAGCGCGCCATCCCTGCTCAGGAAGCATGGGCAGCACTCACTCATTTCTTGATCAGGACTGAAAACGTAAATGGCGGCATAGAGATCACCGCCACTGGTGCCCGGGTTGGTGAGGCGTAGTGTGCCATCTGGGGCACCCGCCGTATTGGCGTTCGCAAAATAGTCAACTTTCAGCGTATCGGCTGGAGGCGGTGTAGTGGCTGCCCATCCGGCCGTGGTGAGTAGACCTGCCATCAAAGCACAGATCAGGAGCAGTGTGGTTTGGCGCATTTAATATCCTCCTTAGAGGTTTGGGGCGGGTTCGAGACACACCTCCTGGATATCATCCTTCGGTGAGGCAGGCCGGTGCAAGTCTCCGTATGTATTAACTTGATCTCACTAGAGGTAGGTTGAAAGACTGCCGGGGCGGAAGTCACAGCGTGCTGCGCCGCAAAACGCCCAAAATCAAGTTGAGTTAATAATAAGCATCCGATGGAAGCCGGGGTCAAATAGGAGCTCCGAGAGTATTTGTCCAGATACCGCCAATACCTTGCCCTTCGTTGACTTAGCGGAACAAGAGACGTAACATCTTGCGCCAGTGATCGGGCGGACGATTTCGCACTACCGGATTCTGGAAAAGCTGGGCGGTGGGGGCATGGGCGTCGTGTACAAGGCTGAAGACACGCGCCTGCACCGCACGGTCGCACTGAAATTTCTAACCGACGATTCCGCGCAAGATCCGGCCGCTTTGGAGCGCTTCCGGCGCGAAGCGCAGACTGCATCAGGACTCAATCACCCCAACATTTGCACCATCTATGATGTCGGCGAAGAAGGTGGATCGGCCTACATCGTCATGGAGTATATCGATGGGCAGACGCTGAAACACCGCATCGAGGGGAAGCCAATCCGGCTCAGCGAGGTGTTGGAAATCTCCGCACAAATCGCCGACGCGTTGGATGCGGCGCACGCGCAGGGCATTGTTCATCGCGACATCAAGCCGGCGAACATCTTCATCACGCGCAGCGGGCAGGCGAAAGTTCTGGACTTCGGCCTGGCCAAATACACAGCGGAAGCCCAATCGAAGCACGAGGTGGGGGCCACGCAATCGATACCAACAGCGGTGAACGCCCATTTGCTGACCAGTCCCGGTTCGGCCGTGGGAACCATTGCCTACATGTCGCCGGAGCAGGCCATGGGAGAGGAATTGGATCGGCGCACTGACCTGTTTTCTCTGGGGCTGGTGGTTTACGAAATGGCCACGGGACGTCAGGCGTTTTCCGGTTCCACGAGTGCCGCGGTATTCGATGGGATCCTCAATCGCGCCCCCGTTCCCCCTTTGCAACTGAACCCTCAGCTCCCGGCAAAGCTGGAAGAAATTCTGGAAAAAGCCCTGGAGAAAGATCGCAAACTGCGGTACCAGAGCGCCTCCGACTTCCGCGTAGACCTGCAGCGTTTGAACCGAGGTTCGGACTCGCACTCCAGCACGAAGATCGCGGTAGAAGCCGCGACGGCGGAGCCGGTGTCCGCTGCGGCGAGCGGCACGCTCCAGCGCGGTCGAGTCATCGCTGTGGCCTCGGCGATCGTTGCGATCGCGTTGATCGCCTGCGCGTATCTTGTGGGAAAACACGATGGGCTGGCTTCGAGCATTTCGCCGCCCACCTATCACCAGTTGACTTTCCGCGGCGGCACCATCCGCATGGCGCGTTTTGCTCCCGATGGAAAAAACATAGTGTATAGCGCGGCCTGGGAGGGAAATCCAATTGAATTGCTGGTGACGCGGCCCGACAGTCCCGAATCCCGGCCCTTTGGCCTTGCGAAAGCGGAAGTGTTGTCGATCTCGCCGGAAGGCGAGATGGCGGTTCTGCTAAACAGCCACAACATCGATCCATACATCAATGCGGGCACATTGGGTCGAGTGCCATTGGGCGGCGGTGCTCCCCGAGAGGTCCTGGAGAATGTTCAGTGGGCAGACTGGTCGCCCGACGGAACAAGTTTTGCGGTGGTGCGTGAGTTCGGCGGGTTGAGTCGCCTCGAGTATCCCATCGGGAAAGTTTTGTATCAGACGGGGGGATGGCTCAGCCATCCGCGAGTCAGTCCCAAGGGAGACGTGGTGGCTTTCATTGAGCACCCCGTGCGGCGGGACGACGCGGGATCGATCGCAGTGGTCGATCTTTCCGGGAAAAAGAAGACGTTGTCCACGGGCTGGGAGACCGCATGGGGATTGGGCTGGTCTCCGAAGGGAGATGAGATCTGGTTTTCCAGCACGCGGCTGGGCTACGGACGGTATCTTTCCGCAGTGAGCCTGTCGGGCAAGGAGCGGCTTCTGGCGCGGGAGCCGGGCACGCTGACCCTCCAGGACGTGGCCAAGGACGGACGCGTACTGATTACACGGGATGTGCCACGCGTGGGAATGGTTGGGAGGACTGCCGGCAGCAGCAAGGAGCGCGACCTTTCCTGGCTGGACTGGTCGGCGCCCAAGGATTTGTCCCCGGACGGCAAAAAGCTGTTGTTCACGGAATCGGGCGAAGCGGGCGGGGAGAACTACTCGACTTACCTGCGCGGCACCGACGGTTCGCCCGCGATCCGGCTCGGGGACGGAACAAGCTTCGCGCTCTCTCCGGATCAAAGATGGGCATTGTCAGGTCTGCCGAGTCCACCGGTGCAGTTCACGCTGCTTCCGACCGGCGCCGGAGAATCGAAACAGCTGACCAAGGATCAGATCAATCGTCTCGACGCACACTGGTTTCCTGACGGCAAACGAATACTGTTCTCCGCCGATGAACCCGGCAAGGGAGTGCGGCTTTATGTCCAGGACGTGAACGGCGGTCAACCGAAGGCGATTACCGATGAAGGCGTGAACGGCAGCCTGATCACGATCTCCCCCGATGGCAAGCAGGTGGCTCTCGTCGGCGCCGATCAAAAACCCGCGCTGCTCACAGTGGACACCGGCGAGATTCGTCCAATCCCTGGCCTCGATGCTGGAGAAGCTCCGATAGCGTGGACCGGCGACGGTCGCTCTCTCTTTGTGTATCGGCTTGGTGAAGTTCCCGCCACGGTGAACCGACTCGATCTGGCCACGGGCCGCAAGCAGCTCTGGAAACAGCTGGTTCCACCGGACGTGTCCGGGGTCACCGACATAAGCTCAATCCTCATTACTCCCGACGGCAACAACTACGTGTACGAATACGGCCGCACCCTTTCCGATTTGTATCTTGTGAACGACCTCAAGTAGTCGCCTACCCCCAGGTCACACTTGTTGGCCCCAGACTGTTTGGATCACAGCCACAGCAAAGGAACCAGTCCCAGCGCCGCCAGAGCGGCCAGGAATCCCAGGCTCTGAAGGCCCGTCTTGCGGTCCGCCAGGCTGTAGGCGTAGATCCCTTTCACCAGGTTATTGCTGGCGGCGGCAATGAGGACCGCTGCGGCCGCCACTTTCAGGGGAGTGAGCGTTCCAGCAGCTTGGGTCATACCCATGATGAAGGGGTCGACGTCGGTGACTCCCATGACGGCGGCCAGGGTGTTGACCCCGGCTCGGCCCAGATAAGTGACGGCTAACTGCGTGGCCACCAACATTACCAGGAACAACAGAGCGAAGAAGAAAGCGGCCAGCAATTCCAGAGGATTCTTGGGATCAAACTCGCGCTTGATCTGCGAAGTCCGGGCGTCCGGCCGCCGGGACCACAACCATCCGGTTGTGATCGCAAGCCCGGCGAGGACGAAAAACGCCGGCGCCAACAAAGCCGCGAGGTGACGGTTGAACAGAGCCAGCAGCGCGACCAGCCGGAGATACATCACGCCCGAGGCGATCAGGATACCGCCTGCGAAAAGATGCGGCCGGTCCTCGCGCGCCGCCCTCCGTGACATGACCACCGTGGTCACCGTGGACGAATATGCTCCGCCAAGGAATGCGGCCAGCACCACGCCACCGTTCTGTTTCGTCCACTTCTGCAGGAGATAACTGCCATACGAGATGGCGCTCACCGCGACCACGACCAGCCAGGTCTTGAAAGGATTGATGTGAAAAGAGGTAAATTCCTGCCTGGGCAGGATCGGCAGAATGACCGCCGTCAGCAATAGGAACTTGGCGAAGGTGAGAATCTCTTCCGGAGCAGTGCGTCCAGCCAGAGATTCCAGAACGGTCTTGAGCTCCAGGAACAAAAGACTGGCTACGCTGAGCGCGGTCGCAATCCAGAAGTGGTCGTAATAGACGAGCGCGCCGACCAGGTACGTTGCCAGGCCAGACATCTCCGACGTAACGCCGGCGGCCTCAGTGCACGAAACCTTGTGCCAGTAAGACAACAACAGGAAACTGCCCACCACCAGGAACCCGATGGTCACCGGGAGCAACTGCGAGCCGGAAAGGAGAGCGATGGAATAGCCGATCAACCCGATGAGCGGAAAGGTGCGCACTCCACCGAACGAGTAGGTGCCAGCTGCGGTGCGATGCTCCTCGCGCTCCAGGCCGATGAGGAACGACAGAAAGAGGACGAGGACAATCTTGACCGCCTCCGGTGGTAGCCACTGATAGAGTTCGACTGGCGTTTATGCCTCCGGGTGAACCTTCGCATTATAGGCATGTCGGCCGGTTTTGCCAGAGTTTTGTTGCACTTAGACCTTCATTCCTCAGAAGGTGGCCGAAGAAGATGTCCGTCGGCCCGAGGCTGGGCGGATGGTCCCCTCAGGCAACGCAGGGCTCACGCTTCGCAACTAACAAATTAGTTGACCTTTTTGAACCTGCCGCGTCTGATGGGTAGCGACATCGTGAAACTAAGGAGGACGCCTTGCCCCGAAGTCGGTCCGCAACCCTGACTGAAGCGGAGTTGCGCATCATGAACGTGCTCTGGCAGAAGGGCTCGGCGACGGTCCACGAGGTACTGGAGGCCCTCCCCCCCAAGCCCGCCCTCGCTTACAACTCCGTCCTGACGATCGTTCGCATCCTGGAGAAAAAGGGATATGTGAAGCACCTGAAGGATAGGCGCGCTCACGTTTTCAGCCCGCGGGTAGACCGGAAGGACGCGACGCGCTTCGAGGTCGGGCATTTGGTGAGCCGTTTCTTCGGGAACTCCCGCGACCTGCTCGTGCTTAACATTCTGGAAGACAAGGGCATCGACGCTGAAGAGCTGGAGCGCTTGCGCCAGCTGCTGGAAGGGAGCAAGTGAACCGGCGATGACAGGAGCGCTCGATTGGAATGCGGTCGCCCAGACGTCAGCTTTGCGGATCGTAGACTGCCTGGTTGAAGGCACTCTTATCGCTCTCTGCGCCAGCATGGCGTTGAGGCTCGCTCGCCAGCGAAATTCAGGCACACGATTTGCAGTGTGGTTTTCCGCCCTGATGGCCATGGCAGTGTTGCCTTTGTTGAGAGGCACGTTGTGGCTGCATGGCGGAGGCGTTGCATCGGGAGGCATCACGAACCACTCCGCGATCATCGTGCCGAGTTCCTGGGCGCTTTACTTGTTTGCAGCATGGGCTGCGATGGCAGGATGGGCTCTGCTACGCGTCTGCTTAGGTGTAGTGCAGTTGCGCGCGCTCCGCAAGAGTTGTATCTGCGTTGAGCCGGATTCTTTGGATGCCGGATTGCGCGAAACGCTGGCCCACAACTTGGCAGGACGGCCGGTGGCGCTTTGTCTGTCCGACCAGGTGCAGGTCCCTACGGCGATCGGCTTTTTGAAACCTGCAGTCGTCATTCCGCGTTGGCTGATGCACGAGCTTTCTCCCGCACAGTTGAACCAGGTCGTGCTGCATGAACTCGCACATCTGCGGCGCTGGGACGACTGGACGAACCTGGCGCAGCAGATCGTAAAGGCACTGCTGTTTTTTCATCCCGCGGTGTGGTGGATTGAAAGAAGAATCTCGCTGGAACGGGAAATGGCGTGTGACGATGCGGTTCTGGCGGAAACGGCCAGCCCTCGCGCCTATGCGGAATGCCTCGCGCATCTGGCTGAAAAGAGTTTTCTACAGCGTGGCGTAGCGCTGGCCCAGGCGGCCGTGGGACGCATGCGGCAAACCTCGTTGCGTGTCGCGAAGATTCTCGATGCGAACCGGCCCGGAGAAGCGAGACCTACGTGGAAGCCGGCGGTGGCACTGGTAGCTGGGTTCGCAATGGTGTGCGTTGTAGGCGTGTCGCGGGTACCCACGCTGGTTGCGTTTCAGGATAGTGTGCCACCGCGCGCGGTAAGTCCAGCACCGGTGATCGCGTCCAATGCCGCGTTGGACCGCGTCGAGGGTTTGCATGTTTTGCCAACCGCCGCGATTACGCGCACGGCTGCGTGGAAGCCGGCGGCTCCGGCGCGGCCTGCTCGCGTGGTGAAGGCGCGAAGCGAGGTCGGCGCAGCGGTTCCAAGTTCGAGCGGCTCTGACACCCTGGAGAGCCGTTCCTTCATTCAGCAGCTAGGTTCGCAAGTGAGGGCTGACGATCTGGCCCAGCGCGCAAGCCTGCGGACGATGCCTCCTACGACAGAAGCGGTGTTTGTAGTCGTGGAGGGCCATGAGTATGGCGAGACCGGTCAAGCCGTGTATCAGATCAGCGTGTGGCACGTAACGTTCCAGCAACCGTCTCCTGATCCTGGCAGCAAGACGATTCCCCGCAAAACTTAAACGTTAGAGAAGGGAACAGGGCGGGATACTTGGCATAGTAACTAAGGAATTAGTTGTACACACTTCAATCCAAGGATGTGAGTCATGAATGTGAAAGCGTGGTTAAAGCAACACTTGAACATCAGATGGACGCGGCGGCTGTTACTCCCGGCGCTGGCAACAGCGCTGGCCGCTGCGTTCGCAACCTATGAATGCCTGAAACTGGCAGCAGCACGCGCGGCAGAGGCCGCTCCCGCGGCGGCACCACTGGCAGACGGAAGCGTCAGCGCGCTGCTTGCCCTTGACCGCGCAATGGAAACCCTGGCCGCCCATGTCACTCCGGCGGTGGTAAACGTCACGGTGACCTCGCGCACCAGGCCGGATCAGGCTGGCGAACAGTTGCCGCAAGACTTCCAGAGATTTTTTGGCCAGGGCGATCAAGGCGGCCCGTTCGGACAGTTCTTTGGGCAGCACATGCAGCCGCAGCCGCGAATCGAGCACGGCCTGGGCAGCGGCGTCGTGATCTCTCCCGACGGATACATCGTCACCAACAATCACGTCGTTGACGGCGCAACGGACATCCGGGTTACGACCAGCAATCGCCGCGTCTTGAAGGCGAAACTGATTGGAACCGATCCGTTGACCGACCTGGCGGTTCTCAAAGTGGATGCTACCGGCTTGGCGAGCGTTCCGTGGGGCGACTCGAAGGAAGTGCGTCCCGGCGAGACTGTGCTGGCCTTCGGCAACCCCTATGGGTTTCGTTTCACCGTGACGCGCGGCATCGTGAGTGCCATCAATCGCGCCAACCCCGACGCCAGCGATCGCCGCAAGCCCGGCGAGTTCATCCAGACCGATGCGGCCATCAACCCGGGGAACTCCGGCGGACCGCTGGTCGACGCCCGCGGGGAAGTGGTCGGTATCAATACTTTCCTGGTCTCCCCGTCGGGCTCGTTCTCAGGCATGGGATTTGCTATTCCGTCCCAGATCGCCAAGCCGACGGTGGAGACGTTGATCCGTTACGGCAAAGTCACGCACGGCCACATTGGCGTTGGCATCTCCGATGTGACGCCGGAGAATGCCAAGTTTTTCGATGACTCGACAGCCAGCGGCGCTGTGGTGACGGAAGTCGATCCCGACTCGCCGGGTGCGAAAGCCGGCTTACGGATCGGCGACGTGATTACTGGAATCGATGGCCAGAAAGTGAACGACGCTGGCGAGCTCCAAGTCATGGTCGGACAGAAACAGCCGGGCACGAAGATCACGCTCGACGTCCTGCGCGACGGCAAGAGCACAAGCGTTCCAGTCACGTTGGAAGAAATGGGCAGTCGCACAGGTGAAGGCAGCAGGACTGCGGGCGAGGGCCAGGGGAAAATGAGGTGGGGTATCGGACTGGGCGACCTCACACCGGATGTGCGTGAGCAGTTGCAAGCGCCGCGGGACCTCCACGGAGCTGTGATCGAGGGTGTGCAGCCGGGCAGTCCCGCGGACAATGCTGGGCTGCAGCGCGGCGACGTGATCCTTGAGGTCAATCGGCACAAAGTGCAAACGATGGCCGATGTTCGCGATGCGCTGTCGAACATTCCAAAAGGACAAGACGCGCTGTTGCTCGTGTGGTCCAACGGCGGCAACACGTTCCGGGTGATGCACTCGGCGGAAGGTGAAGGCTCGTAATTCAAAGCGATCCTCGCGCGGGCCCAGAGCCGCAGACAGCTCTGGGCCCAACTTTTTTGCAGCAAGCCGTCTCATGTACTTTTTGGGCTGTCTCCATTCGCACAGGCGTCATCCTGAGCGCAGCCGTTTTTCAGGCGGAGCGAAGGATCCTGCGCGTGCCCGGCAGAGGGATTCGGGGAAGCTTCACGCGAGATCCCCTTCGGCTTCGCTCAGGGCAGGCTCTCACCCGGCTGAAGTGCGCCGGGTTTCGGGATGACCCATCTGAAAAAGGTCCAACAGATCCAAAAGATCCAAACGGCACCGCCATCGATATTACTTCGACGACAGCGCGGCCGACGGGCTAGCCGCTTACGTGCGCATGCGTCGCCCGCCGCAGAAATTCTCCCTGCCCGGCGCGGCCTAGAAACTTGTCCCCGTCTACGATCACGCGGCCTCGACTGAGAACCATGTCCGGCATGCCGGTAACCTCGATGCCCTCAAACATCGAATAGTCCACGCGCATGTGGTGAGTCTTGGCGCTGATGGTGTGCTTGCGATTGGGATCGAAAATCACGAGGTGGGCGTCGCTGCCGACGGCGATCGTTCCTTTGCGCGGATACAGTCCGAAGAGTTTTGCCGGCGTGGTCGACACCAACTCAACGAAACGGTTGGCGTTGAACCGGCCTCCAGCCACGCCGCCGGAGTAAATCAAGCTCATGCGATGCTCCACGCCTGGGCCGCCGTTGGGTATTTTGGTGAAGTCGTCGCGCCCGAGTTCCTTCTGTTCCTTGAAGCAGAATGGACAGTGGTCGGTGGAGACGACTTGCAGATGATCGCGTGTGAGTCCGTTCCAAAGTTTTTCCTGGTGCCACTTTTCGCGTAGCGGCGGCGTGAATACGTACTTGGCGCCTTCGAAACCGGGGGCATCGAAGTTCTCGATGGAGAGATACAGATACTGCGGACAGGTTTCGGCGAAGACGGGTAGTCCGCGGTCGCGGGCTTCGCGAACTTTTTCCAGGGCCTCGTTGCAGCTTAAGTGCACGATGTAGATGGGCGCACCCGCCATTTCTGCCAGCGCAATGGCACGGGAGGTGGCTTCTGCCTCCGCAGTGGTGGGGCGGGTCAACGCGTGATATTTTGGCGCTTTCTTTCCTTCGGCCAGGGCTTGCTGCACGATCACGTCGATCGCGCTTCCGTTCTCGGCGTGCATGCAGATCATCGCGCCGTTTTTGGATGTTGTCTGCAGCGCCCTGAAGATGCTGGCGTCGTCGAGCATGAACACGCCAGGATATGCCATGAACAGCTTGAAGCTGGTGACCCCTTCGTCCACCAGAGAGTTCATTTCCTGCAGTTGGCCGTTGCTTATATCGGTGACGATGCAATGGAAGGCGTAGTCGGAGACGGCTTTTTTGGAGGCTTTTTCCATCCACGTGTCGAAGGCTTTGCGCAGTGGCTGACCCTTGTATTGAATGGCAAAATCGATCAGCGTGGTCGTTCCGCCAAAGGCGGCCGCGCGCGTGCCGGTTTCAAAATCGTCGGCGCTGGTGGTGCCGCCGAAGGGCATGTCGAGGTGGGTATGTACATCGATGCCCCCGGGCAGAACCAGTTTTCCCGACGCATCCAGAACCTTGGTCGCATTCTGCTGTGGCAGGTCGCGTCCAATCGCCACGATCTTGCCATCGGTGATGGCAACATCCGCCGCGTAAGTATCCGTTGCGGTCACGACACTGCCCTTTGTGATGATGGTGTCAAAGCCCATAGAGGTCTCCGTTTCCCGCCGGAATAAAAGAGGAATTTTATGCTAAACTGCCGCACCTCGGTTCCTGTTATTTCCAGGGAGATGGAAGGCACGCTATGAAGTTCGGCATCACGCTGAAGCCCGATATTTCAGTGGAGCGCATCGTTAGCTTGACCCGCCAGGCCGAAGCCGCGGGATTTGAGTATGGCTGGATTTTTGATTCCCACGTTCTGTGGAAGGAGCCCTACCCGCTGCTGACGTTGATGGCGACGAACACGCAACGCATGCGGCTGGGCACGTGCGTGACGAATCCTGCGACACGCGATCTTACGGTGACGGCTAGCTTGTTCGCCACACTGAACCTGATTTCGGGTGGACGGATGCAGTTGGGCATTGGCCGCGGCGACAGTTCGCGACGCGTTCTGGGGAAAAAGCCGGTGAGTTGGTCACAGTTGGAGGAGGCAGTCAAGCAGTTTCGCGATCTGACTGCGGGCCGCGAAGTCCAGCATGATGGCCAGCCAGCGCGGCTGAGTTGGGCGACGGGCTCTCCGCCAGTCTGGATTGCGGGCTATGGTCCCAAGTTATTGCACATGGCGGGCCGGGTGGCCTACGGAATCATTCTTCAGTTTGCCGATCCCGATTTGATTTCCTGGTGCATGGGTTTCGTGAAAGAAGGCGCGCTTGCCGCTGGACGCGATCCGAAGAGCATTGAAGTAATGGCAGCGGCCCCGGTCTGGGTTTCGAACGACTTGCCGACGGCACGCGAGCGTGTCCGTTGGTTTCCGGCGCTGGTCTCCAATCACGTGATAGACCTCATCCGCCAGTACAAGCCGGAAGACTTGCCACCCGCCCTGACTTCCTATGTGCAGGACCGCGGGCACTACGACTACCAGCATCACTGCAAGGTCGGAAGTGAGAATGCAGATTTTGTTTCGGACGAAGTGATTGACCGGTTCTGTCTGCTGGGGCCAGCTAAGGCGCATCAAGAAAAGCTCTGCGCTTTGGCGGCAGCGGGCGTTACGCAGTTCAATATTTATCTCATGTGTGGAGACGAAGAAGAGAACCTCGGCGTGTTCCAGCGCGAGGTTCTGCCGGGGTTTGGGAAGAACGCGTAGAGGTCCGAGCTTTACAAAACGTTCCGTGCGGAACACTGTGAGAAGGAAGCCCGGATTTGCGGCGTGCAAGTCGTTGATATTTTCCGCCAGTGTTGATGATATGGGAGTTAGGTTGTGGAAGAAATGTCTACTTTCGTGTACGTTGCGACCCACTAAAGTGGACTTGATTTTCGGGAGATCTCTCCGCCAAAGGGAATCCTCGGGCTTAGCAAAAAGGCGCCCGCGGTTCCATCTTGTTGACGCTTACCCAGCACTTACGTGCTGGGCTAATGAATGTCGTCGCTTCGCGACTGGAGCGTCACTTCGCTTCGCGACTGAAGCGTCATCATGGCGTAGTACGTCACGAAAGAAATTGCGAAGCCGACGAACCAGGAGTAGTCGTAAAGACTGCGCAGGGACGGGGTTGTCAGTCCGGCCAGCGCGGTTCCCGCGCCCAGCGCGAGCGCAACCACCGCGCGCCAATTGAATCCTCGCGAATACTCGTAGATTCCACCGCGAAGGTAGAGGTCGTCGAGCTGCAGCGTTCGCTTGCGCACCACAAAGTAGTCGCAAATCATGATGCCGGCAACTGGGCCGAGAAACGCAGCATAGCCGCCGAGCCAGCCGAGGATGAAGGTGTTGTAGTCGGCGAGCAGCTTCCACGGCATCAGCGCGATTCCCATAAAGCAGGTGATGACACCGCCGGTCCGAAAGCTGATGCGCCGCGGCCACAGATTCGAGAAGTCATTGGCCGGCGAAACCACGTTCGCGCCGATGTTCACGTTTAGAGTGGCCAGCAGAATCGCCACCAGCGAGATCACCACTGCCACGGGCGAATGAAATCGGCTGAGCAGTTGCACCGGATCCCAGATCGCTGTCCCGTAGATCACCACCGTCGCTGAAGTCACTGCGATGCCGACGAAGGCGTAAAGGGTCATCGTTGTGGGCAGAGCCAGGGCCTGGCCGATCATCTGCTCCCGCTGGTTGCGGGCGAAGCGCGTGAAGTCAGGGATGTTCAGTGAAACCGTGGCCCAGAATCCAACCGTGCCGTTCAGGGCCGGAATCAGAAACTTCAGGAACGCAGGAAAGGTCGTGAACCGCGACGGCACCGATAACATCGGACCGAAGCCGCCCGCCGTGTGATAAGCCCAGCCCAAAAGAAGCAGGCCTACGCCCAGTAGTACCGGTGCGCTGATTCCTTGCAGGATGCGGATGTATTCGATCCCCTTGAGGATGACGGCAAGATTGATCAGCCAGAACAGGAGGAAGCATATGGCGGTGCCGTGAGGGACATCCTTCCATCTGGGCGTGAGAGTTGCCAGCAGCGTGCTGACGGCTTCGCCGCCGATCCAGGTTTGAATGCCGAACCATCCGCAGGCAACCAGAGCGCGCAGAACGGCTGCGACGTTGGCGCCCAGTACGCCGAATGAAGCGCGCGCCAGCACCGGAAACGGGATTCCGTACTTGGCCCCAGGATGCGAATTCAGCAGCATGGGACCCAGCACGATGACGTTGCCGACAAAAATGGTCAAGACCGCCTGCTTCCAGTTCATGCCACCCTGAATCAGGCTGGCGGCGAGCATGTAGGTCAGGATGTTGACCGACATCGAAATCCACAACGCGGCAAAGTTGTAGGTTCCCCAGTGGCGGCGGTCGGACTGCGCGGGTGCGAGGTCAGGATTGTAGAGAGGGCTGGCTTCGATGCGGGATGAGGGATGCGACGTTTCCGGAATGGTCATTGCTGTCGGGTTTGGAACATCGCGCTGGCTCGTTAGAGGCCGAGGCTTTGAAGGTGGTGCGCGCCAGATCCCTCACCCGGCTGAAAAACGCCGGGTCTCGGGATGACGCCTTCTTAACTTACAAAATCTGAGCAGATTTGCGGTTATGTCGGTCCCTTCAGTCCGCGGCTGCTGCCTGGCCGGTCTGTGCCGTGATAGGGCCATAGCTGTCTGGGCGGCGGTCGCGGAAGAACTGCCACACACGTCGAACCTCTGTGATCATGTCCAGATCGAGATCGGCCACCACCACCTCGTCCTTATCGCGGCTGGCCTGGGCGACGATTTTGCCGCGCGGCGTGCAGAAATAACTCTTTCCGTAAAACTCGCCAATGCTCCACGGCTTTTCCGTGCCAACACGGTTGATCGCGCCGATGAAATAACCGTTGGCTACGGCGTGTGCGGGCTGTTCAAGTTCCCAGAGGTACTCGGAGAGCCCAGCCACGGTGGCGGAAGGATTGAACACAATCTCAGCACCGTTCAATCCTAAGATGCGCGCGCCTTCCGGGAAGTGGCGGTCGTAGCAGATGTAGACGCCCACGCGCGCATATTTCGTCTCGAATACGGGATATCCCAGATCGCCGGGCGTGAAATAAAACTTCTCCCAAAATCCGGGGTGGCAGTGCGGAATGTGGTGCTTGCGATATTTGCCCAGATAGCGTCCGTCGGCGTCGATCACAGCGGCAGTGTTGAAATACACGCCGGGCATCTGCTCTTCGTAAACCGGGACCACAATCACCATGCGATGCTTGGCGGCGATCTTCTGCATCAGCTTGGTCGTTGGACCGTCGGGCACGCGCTCGGTCAGTTCGTACCAGCGGGCATTCTGTTCCGCGCAGAAATAGGGGCCGTAAAACAGTTCCTGCAGGCACAGGACTTGAGTCTTCTTCTTCGCGGCCTGCTCGATCAGTTTCAGATGTTTATCGATCATAGCTTTCCTGATCTGCGCGAGGGGACGCTCCGTGCTGAGCGCGTTGCTGGCTTGAATCAAGGCACAGCGGACAATGCGAGGCATGAGACCTCCGAGGAAGGCAAATATAGCAGAAAACTCGAGGCCAACTGCGTTTCGAGTGGCGACAGAGCAGGAAGGGAGTTGATCCCTGCGCACCCGATCTAAGCGGGAGGGAAGGACGAACTCAACTCCCGACATATCGCGCGTACAAGCTGCGCGCCACGGCGGTGTCGGTGGTACCTTTGATGATCGCCCGGCCGTCGGGAAACAGCGTCATCTCATAAGGCTCGTGCCAAAACTTCAGCACGAACTCGTTGTACCGGACGAGGCCATGCGCGGCCAGTCGCCGCTGCATCTCCACAAAGTCTATGGGCCGGTGGCGCTCATGAATCTGCACTGAATTCCTGCCGCACAAGGTGATGTGTGGCCGTCCTTCTCCCGCCAGGTGGATAAAATTCCGCTCCGCACAGGCTCTGCATCCCGGCCGCGGGTGCGCTGCGGAGATTTCGCTGCGCTCATTCGTCCAGACATCAAACGAAAGCAATGTCCGTCGAAGTTGGGCAGCCTGCACACCTCCGACCAGCATCTTCATCGCTTCGGTCGCGGCGATCGAGGCCACCAGATTCACCGCGGAGTTCAGAATCCCGGAGGTTTCGCAGGTTTCCACCATTCCGCGCGGCGAATCCGGAAAGATGCAGGCCAGGCAAGCCGTGGTTCCCGGCACCACATTCAAAGTCACCCCATAGCTTCCCACTGCCGCGGTGTACACCCAGGGCACAGACGTCTTCACGGCATAGTCATTGATCAAATACCTCGTCTCGAAATTATCGGTGCCATCGAGGGTTACATTCATTCCTTCAAGTAGCTCATCAACATTGCCAGGAACCAGGTCTTCGACCCGCGGTTCGACCTTAATCTTGGAATTGAAGGCCGCTATTCTGCGCTGCGCGGCGATGGCCTTTGGCAGCGACTCGGATGCGTCGCTTTCATCGAAGAGTGATTGCCGCTGCAAGTTGCTGGTTTCGACATAATCGCGGTCGATAATCCGCAAGGTTCCCACGCCGGCGCGAGCCAGCAAGGAAGCGAGCGCCGATCCGGTTGCCCCGCAGCCCACAATCGCGACCCTTGCCGCCGCGAGCCGCTGCTGGCCTTCCGCTCCGATCCCGGGAAACAGAATCTGTCGTGAGTAGCGTTCTGCGCGTTGCTGTTCTTCCGGCCTCAAGGAGGTCATCAGTTCCTACCTGCAAAACCTTTATTATAAGGGGCTGGACTGGTGACTCAGCGAGCGCTCCGCGATCGGAGCAAACAAAAACGTGCCATTGGACGAGCTCTTGCTGCCATACAACACGGCCTGTGCGCGCTTCATCAAACCGATGCGCGGGCCCAGGGGCATCTTTTGCTAAGACGCCACGCGGCATTCATGATTCTTGCGGTATTGTCGTTCGGCCCGGCTATGCACGCCGGATCGGCGGCGGCTGCGCTGGCTGAGGCTTCCACGCAAGACCAGCAGGCGACCACGCCCCAGTCTGCGCTTGCAACCGCGGCGCTCTATGCTGGGCGGATAGTCCAATCCATCGACCTTCCCGGCGTTCCGGATCACGACCGGCAACACCTCCTGCAACTTCTGCCGCAAAAAGAGGGCCAGCCGCTGGACCGCGAGCAAATCCGCGAGAGCATTCGCGTCCTTTTTGCCACCGGACGTTTCGTCGACATTCAGGCCGAGGCTGCCCCCGCTGGTGCCGGCGTGCGGCTCACATTCACCACCTCGCCGAACTATTTCGTCGGGGCTGTCGATGTCGAAGGAGCGCCGAATCGTCCCAACCAGAACCAGATAGTCAATGCTTCCAAGTTTCAGCTGGGCGAGCTCTACACACGGGACAAACTCGACCGGGCCGTCCAGAACATCCGCCAGGTCATGCAGGAAAACGGGTACTACCGCGCCCGCGTCACCGCGGAAAGCACCTCTAACGTCGCCACCCAGCAAGTCAATGTGTTGTTCCACGTAGCGACGGGAGAGGCTGCGCACGTGGGCGAGGTGAGGGTAACGGGCCCTTCCGCTCTCACTCCCGGGCAGGTGCAGAATATCGCGCACATCGACTCCGGCGATCGAGTTACCGCCGCTCGCGTTACCAACTCCCTGCAACGCTTGCGCAAGCGGTTCCAGAAGCAGCAGCGCGTGCTGGCCCAGGTTTCGATTGCCGAGCAGCTATACCGTCCGGAAAAGAACGCGGTGGACTACACGTTTCAAATCGATCCAGGCCCCGTTGTCGTCATCTACACCCAAGGCTTTAAGGTCAGCCGCAGCGTTTTGAAGAAGGAGATTCCCGTCTACGAGGAGAATGCACTGGACGACGATCTGCTCAACGAAGGCAAACGCAATTTGCTTGACTATCTCCAAACGCGTGGCCACTTCGATGCGACGGTCGATATTCAGCGGGAATCGGATCCGCAAACTCTACGCGTCACCTACCAGATCGATCCTGGTCCGGTGCACAAGCTTGAGCTCATCGAAATCACCGGCAACAAATATTTCCCGACAGCCATGCTCCGCTCGCGCCTGGAAATCGAATCCGCGGGCAAGTTTTTGTCGCACGGTCGATACAGCGGCGCCTTGTTGAAAAACGATGTCAGTGGCCTGAAAGCTCTGTACGTCTCCAACGGATTCCGCCAGGTTGAGATTCAGAGCAAAGTGGATGACAACTATCACGGCTCCGATGCCCACCTTGCCGTGCACCTGATTATCAAAGAGGGCCCCCAAACCCTGGTGGGCGCGCTACGCGTAGTGGGTAACGAAAAGATTGCCACCAGCGCATTTCCCGAACTCGACACGCAGCAGGGGCAACCCTACTCGGAGCAGAATCTGGCCAATGATCGCGAGAGAATTCTCAACTACTACTTCAATCGCGGATTCCCCAACGCGACGCTCGACATCAATACGGTGGCTTCCTCCTCTCAACCCGGACGGGAAGAGGTCATCTACAAGATTCAGGAGGGTGAACAGTTCTTCGTCAATCAGTTGATGGTTGCGGGGCTCGATCACACTCGCGACTACGTCGTGCAGCGCGAAATTCAGGTACAGGCCGGTGAGCCGCTCAGCCAGCAGGATCTCCTCGACACCCAGACCAAACTGTACGACCTCGGCATATTCAGCCAGGTGGATACCGCGGTGCAGAATCCGGAAGGTACGGACCCGCAGAAAAATGTACTGGTGCAGGTACAGGAAGCCAAGCGTTACACGTTCACCTACGGACTGGGCCTTGAGTTTGAGACGGGGCAGCCTGGAGGCACCAACCAGCCGTCAGGCTCGACTGGCGTTAGTCCGCGCGTGGGGTTCGATGTTACGCGGCTCAACGTTGGAGGCCGCGACCAGACGCTGAGTTTTCAGTCCCACGTTGGCCGCCTGCAACAACGGGGCCTGATCAGCTACGAGATCCCGAAGCTGTTCAACAACGACAGATTCAAACTTATCTATACGATCTTCTATGACAACAGTCTGGATGTAGCCACCTTCACGTCGCAGCGCCTGGAAGGCAAGATCGACCTTCGCCAGCAACTCGGAAAACTGGCGGCAACGCGCGCGACTTCGACTTCGCTGACTTACCGGTTTGAATTCCGTCGAGTAAAGGCCAGCAACTTCGCCACCGACTTCTCTCCTGGCTTGATTCCACCACTATCTTTGCCGGCGCGCGTCGGGGGTCCTGGATTTACGTTCATCCGCGATAAGCGCGACAACCCGCTGGAGAGCACGAAAGGCAACTACTTCACGCTCGACGGTTTTGCCTCCTCGGGCTACCTAGGTTCGGAGGCGGACTTTGGCCGCATGCTTGCACAGAATTCCACGTACTACGCATTTGGCCCCGCTAAACATAAGCTCGTGTTCGCGCGTTCCACGACCATCGGGTTGGAGCAGGTCTACCGGGGAACGCGCGTGCTGCCTCCCGGAGCCTGTCCTGTCAACTCCCAAACTGGAGTGCCCACCTGCGGCACAAAAGAAAACCCGATTACCCCTATCCCCTTCCCAGAGCTCTTTTTCGCTGGAGGCGGCAACTCGACCCGTGGTTTTGGGTTAAATCAAGCAGGGCCACGCGATCCTTATTCCGGCTTTCCCCTAGGTGGCGCGGCGCTGTTCGTCAATAATGTCGAACTGCGCTTACCCCCCGTCAGCCTGCCGTATCTGGGACAAGGGTTTGGCTTCGCAATTTTTCACGACATGGGAAACGTCTTCACCGCCGGACACGACATGCTGAAGGGCTTACTGCGCTGGCACCAGCCGGACTTCAACCAATGTTTGCCGGCGAGTGGCGCAACCCCAAACGCATGCATGACTTCCCTCGACAACAGTGGCTACGACTACACTTCACATGCGCTGGGCATCGGGTTGCGCTACAAGACACCCATTGGTCCGCTGCGCTTCGACTTCGGGTACAATCTGAATCCAACGCGGTATTTTCAAGGGATCGCTGATACCAACAAGAATATCACAGGCTTTGAAACCCAGCGCCTGCGGCACTTTAACGTGTTTTTCAGCATAGGCCAGCCATTTTGATGAAAACCTTCCGATCGCCAAATCCGATCTCGCTGTTAGCGCTGACAATCACGGTCGGGGCTTTCTTTGTCCCTACCGCAGCCTCCGCCCAGGTCATCGACCGCATCGTGGCCACGGTCAACGGCAGCATTATTTTGCAGTCCGACTGGGACGAAGGTCTTTGTCACGAAGCCCTGCTCAGCCATCGCCCCCTTGCGCAATTTACCGCAGACGACCGCCGCGCCGTTCTTGACCGGCTGATCGATCAGGAACTGCTCCGCGAGCAGATGAAGTCCGCGGACTTTCGCCATGCCACCGAGGCCGAGGCCGCCAGCCAAGTTGCGGAGGCGCGCAAGCAATATGCTCAGGCAACCAGCGACGACACATGGGAATCGCGACTCACCCGATACCATCTGACCGAACAAGACGTCCTCCGCCACGCCCAGCAGCAGATCGACCTGATGCGGCTGGTTGACGCCCGGCTACGCCCTGCCGTGCAGATCGATGCCAAATCCATCGAGGCCTACTATCGCGATAAGTTTGTTCCCCAGCTGAAGCAATCCGGCGCTGAAGAGCTTCCCCTTGGCGAAGTGTCGGGCAAGATCCGGGAACTGTTGACGCAGGAAAAAGTGAGTGAGCTACTCGTTTCGTGGCTGCAGAGCCTGCGTTCGGAGAGTCAGGTACGCCTACCGGGAATCACGCCACCCAGCGAACCCGGGGTGCAAACTCCGTGACGGAAGCGTTGCCCCCTCCCGTTCGCCGACGGTGGTGGAAATATCTGCTGATTCTTGCAGGCGGCGGGGTGCTTCTGGCCTTCGGCCTGCTTTGGTATCTCAACACCGATTCCTTTCAGGGGCTGGTGCGCCGCCGCTTAATCGAAGAAGTGGAACGAATCACGGGCGGCCGGGCTGAAATCGGCAATTTCCATACCATTCCGTTCCGCATGCAGGTGGACGTCCGCGATATCACCGTTCACGGCCGGGAGTCCGCGCAGGAAATTCCTCTGGCCCACGCCAACCGTCTGGTCGCGCGCATGAAGATCAGCTCTCTTCTTCGCAGCGAGTTCGGGTTCCATGAAGTCATTCTGGATCGGCCTGTCATCCATGTTGCAGTTTATCCCGATGGCACGACCAACGTTCCACAGCCGAGAGTTCGTGGTACTTCGGGGAAGACCCCGGTCGAGCAACTATTCGCTCTTTCCATCGACCATTTGGAAGTGCGGCACGGAGAGATGCTCTGGGACGATCAGACGATCCCGCTGGACTTCGCTGTCCGTAACACTGAACTCCAGCTCGACTATTCTTTCCTGCGCGGCCACTACGTGAGCCGCCTGCTGCTCGGCAAGGTGGACACGAAGTTTGAGGACTGCCGTCCGTTCGCGTGGATGAGCTCGACGGAATTCACCCTGGCCTCCACCTACGTCGACGTCACGTCCCTCAAGTGGAACTCAGGGCACTCGCACCTCGATGCCCGCGGCCGCATCAGCGACTTCCACCATCCCCACGTGGAAGGCTCCTACGAAGCCCAGGTTGACTTAACCGAAATCGCTGGCATCTTCCGTCGCCGCGATCTTCAGGGAGGTCTGCTCGAATTGAAGGGGCAGGGAAATTGGTCAGTCCAACATTTCGCGGCGAATGGCCAGTTGACGTTCCGCGACCTTGCCTGGCGGGACGACCTTGTGTCTTTTTCCAAAGGCGCTTTCGCTTCCGATTATTCCCTCACGGAAGATCAGGTCAAGCTGTCGAAGTTGCAGGGGAAGGTCTTTGGCGGAAGCTTCACGGGAGATGCTCAGTTCAATCACTGGCTGTCCCCGGCCCAGCACGTCTCGCAGGGAAAAACTTCCGGGACGGAAAACATGGCCGTTATAACCGCTGGCCGGCCGGATATAAGGTCCGGCAAGAAAACCCAGAAGGCCAGCCAGCCCGAAATAAGGTCGGGCAAGAAGACCCAGAAGGCCAGTCAGGCCGAAATTCAAACCGGGATTATTCTCCTCCGCTTGCGTGATTTGTCTGCGGAAGAACTTGCTACTGGCCTCATTGCGCCCGCGCACCCGCTCGGGCGTTTCCGTCCGGCGGCATCGGTGTCAGGCGCCCTTGAGACGCGCTGGAAGGGAACTCCCCGGGATGCCGAAATCGAGTTCTCCCTGGAAGCTAACCCGTCTGCCAGACAGGCTACCAGCCAGTTGCCGATCACAGCCCTCGCCAAGGGCACCTACCGCGCCGGTAACGATTCGCTCGATCTTTTGCAATTCACGCTTTCCACTCCGTCCACGCGCATTCAGGCGTCAGGCAATCTATCTGCGACTTCGGCTCTCCGTTTGTCGGTCTCCACATCGAGCCTGGAGGAATGGCAGCCGCTGATTGCCGCCTTCCGCGGTCCCCTTCCTCTGCCCCTTACTGTGAAGGGGAATGCCACGTTCAACGGGAATGTGACCGGCGGGGCATTTTCCTCTCCGGTGCTTGGCGGCGCTCTGGTGGTTAACGACTTCGACGTCACCATCCCCGCGAGCCCACACCTGGCGCAGCAACAAGTCCACTGGGATTCACTGGCCACGAGCGTCCAGCTTTCTGCTCACAACATCGCTCTTCGCGGCGCCACACTGCGCCGCGACGATACCACCGCTGAGTTCGAAGTCACCGCGGCTCTGCAGAGCGGGCATTTCAACGAGGATAGTCCGTTCACACTTCGCGCGAACCTGCACAACGTCGATGTGACCGCAGTGCAAGCCCTGGCCGGCTACGACTACCCGGTTACCGGCAAAGCGGATTTGTTTCTGGAGGCCTCAGGAACCGAATCAAATCCCCAGGGCTCGGGCCAGGTCCATCTCAGCGGTGCTTCTGCCTACGGCCAGTCGATTCAGCAGTTCGACGCCAACCTGCGATTTGCCCAGGGTGAAGCCGCCTTCGAGAACATTCACTTATTCCACTACGACTCAGTGGTTACCGGCAGCGCGGCTTACAATCCTTCCTCGCGGTCTTTTCGTCTTGACCTGACCGGCAGCAATTTCGACCTGGCTCGCATCCACGAGATTCGCTCCGGTCGCGTGTCGGTGGAAGGACGCGCCGACTTCACGCTCAAGGGGTCCGGCACCTACGACGCCCCTTCCATCACCGCAGACGTCCACGTTCGCGATCTCACGCTTGACCACGAACTTGCGGGCGAACTCGACCTGCAGGCGGTCACGCAGGGCTCGGAACTCCATCTCAGCGGCAACTCGCACTTCCTGCGCGGATCCGTCTTGCTTGACGGCAACGTCCAGCTACGCGACGACTATCCCATGAAACTCGCTTTTCGCCTGGACCATCTTGACCTCGACGCCCTGTGGCGTTCCTATGCCCACGGCCAGATCACCGGCCACTCGGCCGTTGGTGGTTCCATCGAAATGCACGGTCCGCTGCGGGAACCCGGCAAGTGGAACCTCGACGGCAACCTGAACGATCTCTCCCTTGATGTGGAGAACGTCAAGCTGCGTAACCAGGATCCGATCCGTTTCTCTGTCGCCAATGACTTCGTCCACATCGACCAGTTGCACATGTTGGGGCAGGGAACTGATTTCACGGCTCACGGCTCGATGCACATCTCCGGAGCTCGCGAACTCGATCTCACCGCCGATGGCCGTCTCGACCTCAAACTGGTCTCCACCATCGATCCCGACTTCATCAGTTCGGGTCTGGTCAGCATGAACATGGCCGTGGGCGGTACGCTCTCCGATCCGTTTCCCCAGGGACGCCTGGAGCTCACCAACGGTTCGATCGCCTATGCCGGCCTGCCCAGCGGCCTGAGCGAGCTTAACGGCTCGCTGGTTTTCACCCTCGACCGCGTCCACATCGAGAATCTCAAGGCCCGCACCGGGGGTGGCACGCTCGATCTGAAGGGCGACGCAACTTATTACAATCAGCAGCTCAACTTCAATCTCACCGCCAGCGGCAAGGATGTTCGCCTGCGCTATCCCCCCGGCGTCAGCTCGACGGCCGACGCCGAGTTGCACTGGGTCGGGACACGTTCCTCTTCCACAGTTTCCGGCGACATCTTGGTCACCAAGATCGCCGTGACTCCCGGCTTCGACTTCGGCTCGTATCTCGAGCGAAGCCGGCGGTATTCCAGCGTCGCTGCGGCTAATTCACCGCTCTACAACATCAAGCTAGACATCCACGTGCAGACCGCGCCCGAGCTTCAGATGAGAACCGCCGTCGCCCGACTCTCGGGTGACGCCGACCTTCGCCTCCGCGGTTCCGTGGCGCGTCCCGCCGTTCTCGGCCGCGCAGACGTTCTGGAGGGGCAAGCCACGTTTCATGGCACCAAATTTACTCTGGAGCGCGGCGATATCACGTTCGCCAATCCCGTCGCCATCGAACCGCAGCTCAACCTTCAGGCCTCCACTCACGTCCGCAACTATGACCTCAACATCACGGTGACCGGCACGCCAGACCGCGGCCTGAACCTCAACTATCGCTCCGAGCCTCCTCTCCCCAAGTCCGACATCATTGCGCTGCTCGCCCTGGGACGCACCAATCAGGAATCCGAACAACTCCAGGAACAGTCTGGACAGAGTGCCTTCACCGACCAGGCCACCGCCTTGATTCTCAACCAGGCTCTTAATGCCACCGTCAGCGGCCGTCTGCAGCGCCTGTTCGGAGTCAGCAACATCAAGATCGATCCCCAGGGCCTCAGCACCGAAACGAACCCCACGGCTCGCGGCCCGCAAGTCACTATCGAGCAGGAATTCGCCAATAACCTTACTCTTTCCTACAGCACCAACGTCTCCCAGAGTTCGCAGCAGATCATCCAGGGCGAGTACTATTTCAATCGCAATCTTTCGGCAGTCGGGACCCGCGACCAGAACGGGGTGGTGAGCTTCGACGTGCGCCTCCGCCGCCGCAAGAAATAAATTAGTTTAGTAGGGATAAGATGAGAGGCGACGGACGACCCGGTCGCTCGGACGAACTGCTGGTCACTGAGAATTGGCCGCCGACCACCGTTTTCTCATGCTTGACTTCTCCAGCGCCCGCTCGCGGATGGTCGATCAACAGCTTCGCGCCCGCGGCATCGCCGACCAGCGTGTCCTTGACGCCATGCTGAGTATTCCGCGCCATGAATTTGTTCCTGAGACGTACCGTGCCGAGGCCTACGACGACCATCCACTTCCCATCGGGGAAGGCCAGACCATCTCGCAGCCCTATATCGTCGCCCTCATGCTCGAAGCGCTCGAGCTCACCTCGCGCGACCGAGTGCTCGAGATCGGCACGGGCTCGGGATACGTCACCGCGCTGCTTGCGGAACTTACCGCGGAAGTGTTCTCGATCGAGCGCCACGCAGGGCTCGCTGACCGAGCCCGCGACCTTCTGGCCGCTCTCGGTTACACCAACGTCACGATTCTCGCCGGAGACGGCTCGCTGGGCTTGCCCGCCAGCGCCCCATTCGACGCGATCCTGGTGTCGGCCGCCGCTCCCGATCTACCCCGCGCCCTGCTCGCCCAACTAAGTGAGGGCGGCCGCATGATCGTTCCCGTCGGCGCCTTCGATGCCCAGCAACTCCAACTCATCCGGATTCGCGACGGCCAGCCTGAGATAGCGTTTGGCGAACCCGTTCGTTTCGTTCCGCTAATATTGGGAACTCCAGATCCCGAGTAATTCCCGCTTTCGGGCTTCGGTCTCCAAAATTTCCGCCCCTATCGCAACCGATGAGGCCTGCAGCCTGTTTTACAATCGTTTCGTGCCTGTCTTCCACAACCTGCGCGTCACGCTGGAAATGATTAAGTGGGAGCATTCCATTTTTGCGCTTCCTTTTGCCCTTTGTGTAGCCATGCTGGCCGCCGGAGGTTTACCCACGGCGCACCAATTGCTCTGGATTGTCGTCGCGATGGTTGCCGCCCGCTCCGCCGCAATGGCTTTCAACCGGCTCGCGGACGCCTCCATCGACGCCGCCAATCCCCGCACCCGCACCCGCGCCCTGCCTGCTGGACACCTCACACCTGCTTTCGTCGCGAGTTTCGTCATCATTTCCAGTGCTGTGTTTGTCGTCGCGGCTTCTCAGCTCAATCGCCTCAGCCTCTGGCTTTCTCCGGTCGCCCTCGCCGTCTTGTTGCTTTACTCATACACCAAGCGTTTCACCCGCTGGTCGCATCTGGTCCTGGGTTTCGCGTTGGGCATCGCGCCCTCGGCCGCCTGGATCGCGGTTCGCGGCTCGCTGGACCTTCGCATCCTTCTGCTCACGGCTGCGGTCACGTTCTGGGTGGGGGGCTTCGATGTCCTCTATGCTTGCCAGGATTTCAATTTTGACCGCGAGACCGGACTCCACTCCATCCCCCGCCATCTCGGCATTGCCAGGGCACTCTGGATTGCGCGTGTTTTCCACCTCATCATGTTGTTGTTATTAATCACGCTGCTCCCGGCCTTCGGACTTGGCAAGCTCGCCATTGCGGGAGTCATCGCGGTCGCCGCGCTGCTCGCTTATGAACATTCGCTGGTCTCCTCCCATGACCTCTCCAAACTCAATGCCGCCTTTTTCACCATGAATGGAGTCATTTCCGTCATCTTCTTCGTGTTCGTGGCTGCTGATGTCCTGGCGCGGAGATAGCGTGATATGCGAGCAGTAGAGCTTTAGCCTGGGTAGTTGTGTGCGCGGGTCACAAATAAAACAAGCGCACGCACCCCCTGCGGTGCGAGCGCCCGTTCCCCATTCCCTCCCGGTGACGGAGGGCGTGAAGATTTCGATCCACGGCCCTGGGGGCTAATCGGATCCAGGTAGCCCGTTGAATCTGTTAACAAAATGCCTCAACCCCTTCCGCCAGTTGTCAAAACCATGTTTCCAGTTTGTAAAAACTTCGGCGCCTGTTTCGAGTACGGTGAGAGATGGGTCGAGTTCGCGGGCCACTTTTAACCGGGCTCACGTCCAAAGGCGACCTACCGCGTTCCCTTGGTAACCCTATCCAGTTGCGCCCAAACTGGTAGCATGAAGATTCCCCAACCAGAAGCGCTTGCGGTGGTTCCTCCAATCCGGCATTCTCCTGCTGGCTCTGCCCCTCCTGGCACAGAGCAACAGCGGAGAACTCCGCCTCAAAGTCACTGACCCTCGGGGCGGTGCCGTGAAAGCCTCGGTTGAGCTTTCCAGCGACGCGACCCAGTTCCACCGCTTATTCTCCGCTGACGATTCCGGCCAGCTCACCGCCCGCAATCTTCCGTTCGGCCTTTATCGTCTGAAAGTCGAGTTCGAGGGCTTCGCCTCCTACGATGGCCTCATCGAGATTCGTTCCGCGCTGCCCACCGAGTATGCCGTCAAACTCAGCATCGCCGCCCTTAGCACCGCCGTCCAGGTAACCGCTGAGACAACCCTCCTCGATCCCGACCGCGCCGGCGCCTCCAATCATCTCGACCAGCCAGAAATCGCCGAGCGTCCCGCATCGCTCCCGGGGCGCTCCCTGCAGGATCTCGTCAACTCGCAGCCCGGCTGGATCTACGAAGGCAATGCCGTCCTTCATCCGCGTGGTTCCGAATATCAGACCCAATTTGTCATTGATGGTATCCCGCTCACCGATAACCGCTCGCCGAGCTTCGGTCCGGAAATTGAAGCCGACGATGTCGACTCGCTTACTATCTACACCGCCGGCATTCCTGCTGAATACGGACGCAAGATGGGCGGCGTCGTCGAAGTCAACACGCTGCGCGACAGCCAGCCGGGCCTCCACGGACAGATTATTCTGGGCGGAGGCAGCTTCGATACAGCCGGCGCCTTCGCCGAACTGCAATACTCCGGCGGGCATAACACGTTTGGCGCCAGCGCCTCTGGCGACGGCACCGCCCGCTATCTGAATCCCGTGGTTCCGGAAAACTTCACCAACCGCGGCACGACCGGCGACTTCGCACTTTCCTTCGCTCGCGACCTCACTCCGAAAGATCACTTCAGTGTCAACGTCCGCCACGAACTCTCGCGCTTTGAAGTCCCCAATGAGCAGATTCAGCAAGCCGCCGGCCAGCTCCAAACGGCTGACAACTTCGAAACCATTGGCATCGCCGCCTATCAGCACATTTTTTCATCTAATGTTCTGGCCGACTTCCGCGGCATGGTTCGTGACGACTCCAACGACTTGAATTCCAACCCGAACTCCACGCCGATCATGGCCGGGCAGCGCAACGGCTTCAGAGAGGGATACTTCAATGCCTCCGGTTCCATCCACCACGGTGTTCACGAATTCAGGGCTGGCTTCGAATCCGACAATCTCTTCCTGCACGAAAACTTCAGCGACGTCATCACCGGGAATCCCAATGATCCCGACTATCCCTTCGATCCAGGAACGCCTCTTACATTTGCATTCCCCGGTAATTTCCCCACGGAAGGCAGGCGCCCAGATCTTGAGCAGGCGGCATACTTTCAGGACCTCATCCACCTCGGAAATTGGACCATCGCCGCGGGGCTCCGCTGGGACCACTATCAGCTTCTGGTCAATCAGAGCGCCGTGAGCCCGCGGCTTTCCGCCGCGCGCTTCTTCCCCTCGGCTGGCTTGATCGTGCACGCCTCCTACGACCGGGTCTTTCAAACGCCGTCATTCGAAAACATTCTTCTTTCGAGTTCTCAGCAGGTCACTTCGCTTGATCCCAACGTGTTGCGCCTGCCGGTCGAGCCTTCTCACGGCAACTACTTTGAGCTTGGAGCGACGAAGGGGTTCGCCGGCGAACTCCGCCTCGACGCCAGCTACTTTCGCCGCTACGTCAACAATTACGCCGACGACGACCAAATCCTCAGCACCGCCGTCAGCTTTCCTATAGCGTTCCGCAAAGCCATCATTTATGGCGCCGAGGGAAAAATCGAACTTCCGCACTGGAACCGGTTCTCTGGTTTTCTGAGTTATTCCTACATGGTGGGGAATGCCTGGTTTCCCGTCACTGGCGGCCTCTTCCTCGGCGACGACGCCGTCAGCGCACTCACCCGGGTCAGCGGACATTTCCCCGACTCGCAGGATCAGCGCAACACCGTTCGCGGCCTGATTCGCTACCAGGTTGCGCCGCGCTTCTGGCTTGCCGCCGGCACCGAGTATGGCAGTGGCCTGCCTTTTCAATACGCCGGTACGCCAGCCGACGCCCTTGCCACCTATGGGCAAGGCGTTGTCGATCGCCTCGACTTTAATCGGGGACGTGTGAAACCCATGTTTTCAGTCAACGCATCCGCCGGCGCCGATCTCTACAAGAAGGAAAAACGCTCCCTTCGCCTGCAAGCGGACTTTGCCAACCTCAACAATCGCCTGAACGTGATTGACTTCGGCGGTTTGTTTTCCGGCAACGCCATCGCCCCGCCGAGAAGCTACTCTGTTCGCCTCGCCGCGGCGTTCTAAGACTCTGCGGCGGCTAAAGCCGGCCTTCCTCTGCGCGAAGTCGGCATGCCTGAAGGCATGCTCTGATACGAATCTCGCGGTGGCGAGAGGCGATAACTGGGTTCTTCGTGGACAGGTGAGGGGGCTGTGCCTACATAACCCCCAAGCGAACCGCGGCTCGGCGTCACTACACCACAAAATACTTCGCCCCCGGATGATGCACCACGATCGCCGAAGTGGACTGCTCCGGCTCCAGTAAGAAGCCGGAAGTCAAGCGCACTCCGACGTTCTCCTCCGGGTGCAACAGCATGAACAATTTTGTCTGATCCTCCAGGTTCGGACACGCTGGATACCCAAAGGAATACCGGGACCCACGATACTTTTGATGGAACAAGTCCCGAATTTCCGGCGCATCTTCGCCCGCAATTCCCAACTCCTCGCGCATCTTCTTGTGGTGCAGTTCGGCCAGCGCTTCGGCAGTTTCGACGCTCAATCCGTGCAGGTACAAATACTTGGTGTACTCTCCGCCCTCGAATAGCCGCTGCGTCTCTACCGAAGCCCGCGATCCAATCGTAACCAGCGAGAGGCCAATCACATCCATCTTGCCCGACGATTTCCCGGCAAAGAAGTCTGAAATACAAAGCCGACGCCCCTCCTTCTGCCGGGGAAACGTAAAGCGCAGAAGTTCCGCAGCGCCGGCGTCCCGCCGGCTCTCGCCAGGGCGTCCCGCCCCCGGATCTTTGGCCTCATATACGACCACATCATTCCCATCGCGATGGCAGGGGAAATACCCCCAGACGACTTTCGGCTCAAACAAACCCGACCCTGCGATCTCTTCTTCCAACTTCTTCTTGATGGGACGGAACTTCTCCTCCACCAGGCGCACATAGTCCGCTTGCGACGCCGTCTTCAACTGCCACTGATTCTTGAACAACGCCGTATCGTTAATGTACGGAAACACATCCCGCACGTCGTAGTGCTTCGTCCGAACTCCCCAAAACGGAGGCACCGGAATGTTCGGCGCATCCCCGACTGCCGCGCTACGCTCGGCAAACACCGGCCCGGTTTCTTCATCCACGGCAGCGGCCTTGGCGTACTCTTTCACCGTGCGCCCCTCGCGCAGGCGCGCATCCCGCGCCCCGTCCTCCGTGGTCAGATCTTGCATGACGTGCAGCCCGGCAAATGCATCTTCGGCGTAAAACACGGCATTCTGATACTCCCGCCGCAGATCGTCCTCGACATACTTGCGAGTCAAAGCTGCCCCGCCGCAGATCACCGGAAACGCAAGCTTCTGCCGCTGTAAATCCTGGATGACATACTTCATCTCCAGCGTCGACTTCACCAGCAGCCCGCTCAGGCCAATCGCGTCCGCCCCGTGCTCTTGCGCGGCCCTGATAATGGTGTCCCCGGGCTGCTTAATTCCAAGATTCACCACCTTGTACCCGTTGTTCGACAAAATAATGTCGACCAGATTCTTTCCGATGTCGTGCACATCGCCCTTGACGGTTGCCAGGACGATCGTGCCTTTCTGCGACCCGGAAGCCTTCTCCATCTTCGGCTCCAGGTAGGCCACCGCTTGCTTCATGACCCCCGCGGAATCGAGCACCGAGGGCAGCTGCATCTTGCGCGCGCCAAACAAATCGCCGACGGTCTTCATACCGTCCAGCAAAACGGTGTTGATCAGTTCGAGCGGGGAATAGCTGGCCAGCGCTTCCTCCAGCAACTCTTCCAGCGACTTCTTTCGCGCGCCCTCGCCCACCGCCTTCTCACCGTTGATGATGGCGAACTTCAGCTTGTCCTCCACCGACAGCGTATCCACGTGCGCGGTGGTGGAAGCGGCGGGCTTGCCCTTCATCCCGGCGAAATGCGCCATGTAGGTCTGCAACGGATCGCCCACGCCCTCGCGATAGATCAGCTTGCGCGCCAGATCCACTTCTTCCTGAGGAATCTTGTATAGCGGATAAATCTTGGTGTAATTGACGATGGCCATATCCAAGCCGTGGTCCACCGCCTCATGCATGAATACGGAGTTCAGCACCCGACGCGGATAAGCATCCAGCCCAAACGAAATATTGCTGACGCCGAGAATCGTTTTCACGTCCGGCAGTTCTTTCTTGATCCGCTCCACCGCTTTGAGCGTCTCAATCCCCGCCGTGCGATATTCTTCCTGCCCGGTCGAAATCGGAAGCGTGAGCGCGTCGAAAATCAAGTCCGTCGCATCCAGTCCATACTTCTTCGTCGCCAGATCGAAAATCCGGTGCGCGATCGCGGTCTTCTTCTCCGCCGTCAGTGCCATGCCGTCTTCGTCGATGGTAAGAGCGATCACCGCCGCCCCATAACGCTTGGCCATCGGCAGCACTTTGGACGTGCGCTTCTCGCCATCCTCCAGATTGATCGAATTGATGATCGCCCTGCCCGGAATCCGCTTCAGCGCCTCTTCCACCACATCCGCCTCGGTTGAATCCACGAGAATCGGCGCCGGCACGCGCGTTGCAATCCTCTCCAGAATCGATGAGATGTATCCCTTCTCGTCTTCCCCGACGATCGCGCAACACAAATCCAGCATGTGCGATCCGTCGTTCACCAGCTTCTTGGCCAGCGCCAGAATGTCGTCGTATTTCTTTCCCTGCACGAGATTGCGGAAGTGCTCCACCCGTGTGGTGGTGTTCATTTCCTCCGCAACGATCAAGGGCTTCGGCTCCAGATCCAGCGGAACCGATGTGTACGCGCTGGAAGCCGCTCCCACGCGTTTGGCTTCGCGCTTTGCTGGCTCGACTCCGGACACCGCGTTCACCACGGCTTTCAAGTGTTCCGGTGTGGTTCCACAACACCCGCCGACGATGCGAACGCCGTAATCCTGCACAAAATGTTTGTGATACTCGGCCAGTTCCCGCGGAGTCAGCTTGTAAACCGCGTGCCCGCCCTCGTTCTGCGGAAGGCCCGCATTAGGCAGGACCGACACCTCCTTCGTCGAGTTCACGGCGAGATGCCGGACCGCATCGTTCATCTCCTTCGGCCCGGTCGCGCAATTCAACCCGATCACGTCCACGTCAAACGGTTCAAGGGCGGTCAGGGCCGCGCCAATCTCGGTCCCAAGGAGCATGGTCCCAGTTTCCTGCAGGGTTACTTGCACCGTGACCGGCAGCCGCTTGCCGGCCTTCCGCATCGCATCCAGCACGCCGATGGTCGCAATCTTTGCTTGCAGCAAATCCTGGCAAGTCTCGATCAGAAGCACATCCACGCCGCCCTCGATCAGGGCTGCCGCTTGCTCTTCATAAGCCGCCGCCATCGCCTCAAACCCGATGTGCCCCAGCGACGGCAACTTGGTCGTCGGCCCCATCGATCCAGCTACGAACCGCGGCCGGTCCTTGGTGGAAAACTGCCGCGCCACTTCCCGTGCCAGTTGCGCCGCTTTGACATTGATCTCGCGCACTCGATCGGCAAGGTCAAACTCTCCCAGAACAATCCGCGACCCGCCAAAGGTGTCTGTCTCCACGATGTCGCAGCCCACGGTGAAGAAATCGGCATGGATCTCACGGATAATATCGGGACGACTCAACACCAGCACTTCGCTGCAGTTCTCCTTGCCCCAGTAGTCGTCCAGGGTAGGGTTGCGCTTCTGGATGTTCGTCCCCATGGCGCCGTCGTAAACGACGACGCGCTCCTTCACGATTTGTAAGAAATCAGCCATCAGCTTTCAGCCGTCAGCCCTCAGCGCTGCCCGCGCTCATCCACTAAAATCTCCGTTCCTCCACTAAAATCTACGGCGAGTTGTAGCCGCTCAATGCTCGGTACTCGCAGCTCGCTCATGCACAAACGCCGGCCCGTTCCGGGCCGGCGTGTCGCGCATTCGAACTGAAACCTTGAATCCTACATCCCTTGCGCTATCTGGGTTGGCGCCCCACCGTTCACGTCGGCCTGGTTGAACACGATGTTGGCTCCCATGTGTGCCGGCGCGGGCGCCAGCATCTGCTCCTTGCGGTACACCAAATTGCTCGCGTTGAACGTGGCCAACTCAAACCCGTGCCCATGCGTGATTGCGTCCGTCGGACAGGCCTCGACACAGTATCCGCAAAAGATACACCGGTTGTAATCAATGTTATAGACCTTCGCGTAGCGCTCAGCGCCGCTGACCCGGTGTTCGGCGGTATTTTCCGCAGCTTCGATATAGATGCAGTTGGAGGGGCAGTTGGCCGCGCACAGAAAACAGGCTACGCACTTTTCCAGGCCGTTTTCATCGCGCTGCAGCACGTGAGCGCCGCGGAAGCGCGCCTCGATCTTGGCCCCCTTTAGCGGACCGTCGCCATCGGGATAGTTTTCCACGGTCGTGGGCTGAAACATCTCCATGAAGGTGATGCTCATACCTTTGGCGATTGCGGCAATGTTCTGGAGCACCGGCATGCAGTCTAGTATACCGAAAGAGCGGCGCTTGAGGCGCGGCCTCCCAGGTGCTGCGCCCGTGGTTCCAGGGTCCTAGTTGGCGGTGGCTGACTTTCCCGTTCTTCCGTTGTGGAGCGCCTGGCGGACTTTGGTGAGCAATGATTGCAAGGTAAAAGGTTTTTCGAGAAGCAGAGTGCCAGCCTCCAGCACCCCGTGTTGCGCGACCAGATCGCCGGTATAGCCCGACATATAAAGCACCTTCAGTCCGGGCTGCAGCTCCACCAAGTGATTAGCCAATTCGCGTCCGCTCGCTCCCGGCATTACGACGTCGGTCAACAGCAGATCGATCTTCCCGCGATGTTGGCGGGCAAGTTCGGTGGCGGCTGCCGCTTCGGCCGCCTCCAAGACCTTGTAACCCCGGCCTTCCAGGCAAGTGCGGGCCAGTTTGCGGAGACCTTCTTCGTCTTCCACCAGAAGTATAGTTTCAGCGCCACCGGGAAGCATCAAAGCCGCGGCCGGCTGGGTAGCCTGCGCGGCTGCATTCACCCGCGGAAAGTAGATCTTGAATGTGGCTCCTTTGCCGGGTTCGCTGTAAACCTGGATGTAGGCTTCATTTTGCTTCACAATGCCGTACACCGTGGATAGTCCGAGACCGGTGCCTTTTCCCGGATCCTTGGTGGTGAAGAAAGGCTCGAAAATGTGGGCTTGGGTTTGTTTATCCATGCCACAGCCTGTGTCGCTCACACTCAACATCACGTAGGCGCCCGGAATTACATAGGCATTCTGACGGGCATAGATTTCATCCAGTTCTACGTTGGCGGTCTCGATGCAGAGCCTGCCGCCAGTCGGCATCGCGTCGCGGGCGTTGATTGCCAGGTTCATCAGGACCTGTTCCACCTGGCCGGGATCGATCTTCACTCGCCCTAACTTGGGCTCGCGCTTGAAGGTAACCTGGATGTCTTCCCCAATTAACCTGCGAAGCATCTTTTCCAACTCGCCGATCACGGCATTGAGCTCGAGGACAACGGGACTGATCACCTGCTTCCGGCTGAAACCCAGCAACTGCCGGGTGAGGGCGGCAGCACGGCGCCCGGCCTTGCCCACTTCCTCCGCGTACTTGCGGAGTGGATCTTCGGGGGAAAGCTGGATTTGCAACAGATCGCCATAGCCGGTGATGACGGCCAGCGCATTGTTGAAATCATGTGCTACTCCACCGGCCAGGCGTCCTACCGCTTCCATTTTTTGCGCCTGGCGCAGTTGATCCTCCAGCAGCTTGCGCTCGGTGATGTCTTCATTCATGCCTTCGTAACGCACGATCACGCCATCCTCGCTGATGGCGCGGACGCTGGCGGAAAGCCACATCTTGCTGCCGTCCTTGCGATAGGCCTGCAACTCGAAGTGCTGCACCACTCCATGCTCTCTCAACAGCCTTTGAAATTCGTCACGGCGCCGCGGGTCCACGTAAACCTGCGCGCCAATATCTGTGACGCCGGCAACCAGGTCCTCGGGCGAGTCGTAGCCCAGCATCTTTGCCATTGCAGGGTTCGCGGTCACGTAGCGCCCCTCTGGCGTGCTCTGGAAGATGCCGATAACGGCATTCTCCGCAATGCTGCGATACTTCTGTTCTGCGTGGCCCAACTGCTCTTCCAGCAGCTTGCGTTCGCTGATGTCTTCGAACGTCCCCTCGTAGCGGACCACCACTTCACCGATCCTCACCGCGCGGGCGTTGGCGGAAAGCCACATTTTGCTGCCGTCCTTGCGAAAGACCTGGATCTCAAAATGCTGGACTGCCCCATTTTCCTGGAGCAGGCGCTTGAATTCGTCTCGTCGGCGCGGATCTACGTAGAGCTGGGCTCGGACGTCAGTGACGCTGGCCATCATCTGCTCCGGCGACTCATAGCCGTAGAGGTGAGCCATGGCGGGATTCGCGCTAAGGAGCCGGCCGTCGGGCGTGCTCTGGAATATGCCCACCATTGCCTCTTCAAAAATCTGGCGGTACTTCTGCTCTGCCCGTTTGAGAGCTTCGTCGGCCCGCTTGCGTTCGGTGATATCGCGGGTGATCTTGGAAAATCCGTGCAGGCTGCCTTCCCGGTTTCGAACGGCGGTGACGATCATGTGGGCCCAAAACCGCGATCCATCCTTGCGCATGCGCCAGCCTTCCAGTTCGCAGCGGCCCTGGGCAGCGGCCTGCTGGAGGGCGTGGGCATGGTCGCTGTCCTTCAAGTCTTCCGGGGGACAGAAGCGAGAAACGTGGCTGCCGATAATTTCCTGGGCCTTGTACCCGGTGATCCGTTCCGCTCCCTGGTTCCAGCTGATGACGTGTCCAGAGGGACTTAGCATGTAAATGGCATAGTCTTTGACGCTTTGGATCAGTTCGCGATACCGCTCCTCGCTTTCTCGCAGCGCCTGTTCTGCCTGGTTTCGGTCGGTTACGTCCTGTACTACAATCAGTTCTGCATCCCGTCCGCCAAATACCAAGGTGTGGGAAGTGACTTCGACATCGACGACCTTGCCGTTCTTGAGGGTGTGCCTCCATTGCCCCGAGTACTGAAAGCCCATCCGAGCACTGGCCACATCCGCGAGCAGGCGAGGAACATCTTCGGGTGGGCGAATGTCGGTAATGCGCATGGCCAGGAATTCCTCACGGGAATATCCGTAGTTATGGGTTGCGGCGTGGTTGACTTCGAGGAACTGGAGAGTCTTGAGATCGTATACCCACATTGGCTGTGGGTTATTCATGAACAGGATGCGGAAACTGGCGTCGTTTTCCTGCAGCCCGGGTTCAGGGGACGGAGAAGTGGGCGGGCCGGAGCGAGCGTCCGGCTTTCGGACAACGCGTTTGGACATCGGTACGACTCGGCCGCGCAAAAAGAGGACGCGCTGCCTCTACCCCACATCCGGCCGGCTTTGCCCGCAAGTCGGCCTGCAGATAACTCGCGACGATATAAGTAGGGAATATCACCTCTCCGTACCCTTTCCAAGGTTACGCGAGTAACCCGGCGGCTCCCGAAGTGGACTCACGCAATCCCCAGCACGCGGTTGAGTGAGCCGACAATGTATTTCCACACGAGGTAATAGATCACCAGGGCCACGCAGAACACGGGCGCGATCAGCGAGTAGGGAATCGTGATCTGCTGGAACCATGTGGCGCCTTGGGTGCCAACGGTCAGAACGCCGAGGATTTTGCCCACTGCTGCTCCCAATGGCGCCATGATGAGGGGCAACAACGCCCCGTGAAAGCCGATGGGCAGCCGGCGCTGCGACCACACATAGAGAATGTTCCAGACCCCGAACAGGTTGGGTACCAGCGCCATGGGAAACACGATGACGCGCTCGATGGGAATCGGCACCTGAAACACCAGCCGCGTCAGAATGAACAAGCTCAGCACCAGCAGCAGAACCAGGCTGGGCGTGAAGATGCCCGCCATGTAGGCCCGAAGATATGGATGCGTGTTCATGAGGTTCTCCTTCTACAAGTGATAAAGCAGCACTGGAATCGCCGCCGGAAAAAATGCCAGCCAGACGGCAACCGCCGCCACTAGCGCCCAGTCGAACCAAGCTGATTCGAACCAGAGCAGAGGCGCGGGAGGCTGCTGCAGGCGCCGTAGCATGTTGGGCCACAGATCGCGGTTGAGTTGCGCGCTATCCGATGCTCCATCCGTTATTCCCTTCGCCCCGACGGGGGGAAGTGCCTTCTTCAGCAGGGTTGCGATTCGTTCCTGTTCGGATGTATTCATGGTTCGATTCCTTGTTGTTTGAGTTTCTTTCGCAACAGACGCAGGGCGCGGAAGACGCGCAGCTTGACGGCTCCCGCAGAAATGCCCAGCGTCTCGGCGATTTCCTTGTAAGGTTGCTCCTCGATCAGTGCCAGCGTGGCCGCGACCTGTAGTTTGGGCGGAAGCTGGCGGAAAGCTTGCGCCGTCTTGGTCCGAATCTCCTGGGTGATTCCGGGATCGGGCATCGGCGGCCGCGGGAGATTCTCCACCGGATCGGGCGCATCATCCCACGCTCGCGCTTTCTCGGCGAAATTGTGGGTTGCCGACTTTAGATGATCGAGGGCGGCGTTGGTGGCAATGCGGCGCGCCCAAGCTTCGAAACTGCGCGCCGGATCGAAGCGGGCGTGAGCCCTGTGAATGCGCCAAAAAGTTTCGACGGTAAGATCCTCGGCGATCCCGGGATCGCGCACGATGCCTACGATCCAGCGGTAGACCTCCGCCTGATGCCGGCGGAACAGCGCCTCGAAGGCATCCAGGTCGCCGCGCGCGAACTGCTGTAACACGTCGGGCGATGGTCCCGCCGCCGACTGCCCCAGTGACGACTGTCCCAGCGATGGCTGTTCCAGCACGGGCATCCTTTCCACCCTTCTGTATACGCTTACGACGGCAGGGAGGGGGAGGTTACAGGAATCCAGGCGAGGAGGGGAGGGCAACGCCCGGGTTGCATGGACCCGGGCAGAGTACCTCTCGTTAGGTCAGGCCCTAGGCCTGCCAAAAACGCAGAAAGTGGAGCAACTTCGGTGCGGGAGTGCCCGCGATCCAGCGGCAAAATTGACCACCTCCACTGCTAGAATCGGGACAGTGGGCTTGGAGGTGTGCGGTGGCACGATTACACGTTCTCTCCGTTTCCGCCTGGGTAATTTTTGTTTCTCTTCTCCCGGCTTGCTCTTTCGCACAGGACCAACCGGTGGGCCCCACTGTGTTTCTCCCCAATCAGGAGGTCCGCGTCACCAATCTACCAGCGCTGACGGCCTCGAAGCGATCCGAGGCGCTGGCAACGGAGTTGGAGATAGTCCTCCATGACAAAGAAGTGTGCTGCGGAAGGGACTCCGCGCTGGAAGACGTCGCGCTCTACGCCACGCTGTCCGCAGTGTCATTGAAAGAACTCAGCACCAAGTTGCAGGGAAGGCATCTGTTGAGCGACGGCCGGTCCTTCATGGTGAATGCGGAATATGTCCCAGCAACCTCGATTAACGCCGGCGGCATCGTTGTCGGTCTCAAGGATCAGCACGCGCAGCTCTTTGAGTGGAAGTCGCGCATTTACGTATTGTACGGGGCGATCTTTGATGAAGATCTCGACGCCGACACTGGAGCGGCCTATGCAATCCACAAACTTCTGCTTCTGGACCCGCGATATTCTGACGAGCGCCGGCAGGTCGAATTCAACCGTGATACCGATGACTTCGGAAAGGTTCAGGGACTTCTGACGTTATCGGTTGTACGGCCGTAGGCGGAAGGAAATCCGAGCTGCCTCGCCGATATCCATCGGAAAAACGAACTTCGCGCAATCTTCTAGCATCTTCCGCCACGCCCCGAGCTAAGGACGCGAGGCAGGCATCGCAATGCTGAGTGCGCGCAACAAAGCAAGGTACCCAACCGACATGAACAAGAACCGCGCCCTGTCTACGAGGATCCAGCGGCGCAGAAGCGCGCGAATCTCCCCGTCGGTACGGTTGCCTCCTGCCTGACCGAAGAGAACTTCGTTGATCGGATGGACATATGTCAAAGTGAAGGCCACGCCGACAGTCACACAGATCGCCGCTATGCTAAAAAACGGCCGATGAGCCGGCAAGTTCCACCCGAACAACAGAGCGCCCACACCGGCAGAAGACGAACAGGCATCCATCGAGGACCAAAGAACCTTCGGATGTTGGTGTGGAAATTCGCAGTCTTCAGAAAGGCGCGCAGAGACTCAGGGGGTGCGGAGGTCCACACGGGAACGAGCACCAACATCTGGTAGATCGTGCCGCCAAACCAGATGCTCCAGGATAGTACGGAAACCCACAGCAAAACCAGGGTGATTGTGTCGCGAGTCGTCAAAGGGTTCCTCGGCGATTTCCATCATCGATAACACAGGGGTCACTCAACCCCCAACTCTTTCGCCAGCGCTTTCCACTTGCTGTCCACCAGTGCTTTCGTCCTCGCATCCATAACAATCTCGTCGGGCCAGGGGCGAGTGAAGCCCTCGCTGGGCCACTTGCGGGTAGCGTCGATCCCCATCTTCGATCCGTAGTTGGGCAGACGAGAGGCGTGGTCAAGGGAATCGACCGGGCCGAGGGTGAATTGAATATCCCGTTCGGGATCAATGTGATTCAAGACCTTGAGGGTGACGTCGGCGAGGTCCTGCACGTTGACATCTTCGTCGACGACGATGACACACTTGGTGAACATAGCCTGACCCAGCGACCAGATGGCGTTCATCACTTTACGAGCCTGCCCGGGATAGGACTTGCGGATGGAAACGATCATCAAGTTATGGAAGACGCCCTCGATAGGCAGGTTGATGTCGACGAGCTCAGGAATGGTGAGCTTCATCAGCGGCAGGAAAATGCGCTCTACGGCCTTGCCCATGTAGGCGTCTTCTTGCGGCGGCTTGCCCACGATGGTCGTGGCGTAAATAGGATCCTTGCGATGCGTAATGCACGAGACGTGGAAGACGGGGTAGAGATCTTCGAGCGAATAAAAGCCGGTATGATCGCCGAAAGGGCCTTCAGCGCGGAGTTCGTCGAGGTGGACGTGGCCTTCAAGGACGATTTCACTCGTTGCTGGAACCTCGAGATCAACCGTTTCGCATTTGACCAGTTCGACCGGGGCGCCGCGCAGGAAGCCGGCGATGAGATATTCCTCGATGTCCGGAGGAGCCGGGACGATGGCGGAGAAGGTGAGGGCGGGCTCGGTGCCGATGGCAACAGCGACCTCCATTTTGCCGGAAGGATGATCACTGGGGGCGAGGACGGATCCTCCCGAGGTGCGCGCCATGATGTCGACGGCTAAACGGGCAAACTCCGCGCGCGCCGGACGGGCGAGGTCCTGCCCTGAACTCGTCGAAGGGGCGCCCGTCCCCACACGGTCCGTGGCCTGGTCAGGCTCGGTTGGCGCAGCAGCGCGACGAAGTGATTCGCGGTAGTGTTCGGCTCCAATCTTCTGTCTCTGCCAATGCATTCCCGTCGTGCGCTCGTCGTAGATCTGCATCCGATACATCCCTACGTTGCGTTTGCCGGTCTTGGGATCACGTGTGACCACACAGGGCAGCGTAATGAAGCGACCCGCGTCCTGGGGCCAACATTGCAGGATGGGAAAGTCGGGCAGGGAAAACTTTTCGCGCTTGATCACCTCTTTGCAGGGACCAGTCGGGACGGTTTTGGGAAAGAACTTGCCGGCTTCGGCCAGTAGCGGGAGCATCTTGAGCTTGTCGAGAAAGCCCTGGGGAGATTTAACGTCCATGAAGAGGCGGATGCGGTCGGCAATCTCATCCAGCGAGTTGACGCCGAGCGCGAGCTTCATGCGGGATTCGGAGCCGAATTGGTTAATCAGGAGCTGGGAGCCGGGATGGCCCTTGAGGTTTTGAAAAAGGAGAGCCGGACCGCCGGGGACCGCGCGCCTCGCTGCGCTGGGCTGAACAGCCCCTTCGGCTCTGCTCAGGGCAGGCGAGGCGGCCGTCCCTACATGGCCTGTGGTGCCGCTCACGCCTTTGCTCACGCGGTCGGTTATTTCTGCAATTTCCAGGATGGGATCGGCTTCGGTTTGAATTCGGCGAAGCTCGCCGGCGCGGTCGAGGGCGGCGATCCAGGCGCGAAGGTCGTCGTAGGGCAAAGGGATCTCCTGGGAGAAGCGATGATTATAGAGTTGCCAGTGGCCAGTTGCCAGTTTTCGCGAGCTCTTACAGCTTGGCCCGGAGCATGGCGATGACGTCGTCGGAGGTGATGACGCCCATGAGCTTGTTGTGCTTGTCAACCACGGGGAGTGTGAGGAGATTGTATTTGTCGAACAGTTCGGCGACCTCGTAGTCGCCGGTGGCTTCGTGGCTAAGCACCAGGGGCTCCTGGGTGAGAGAAAGAAGCGGGGTAGAAGACTGTGCGAGCACCAGGCGGGCGAGCGGAACCGCGCCGACCAGGGTGCCGTGGGAATCTACCAGATAGATGGTGCTGACCGATTCGACTCCGCCTTCGAAGTGTTGCATGGCGCCGATGGCGTTCTCGACCGTGGCCGTGACAGGCAGGGCGAGGAATTCGGTGGTCATGCGGCCGGCGGCGGTTTCTTCCTTGTGCTCGAGGAGTTCGACGACTTCCTGGCTGGCCTCGGGCTCCATCTGAACCAGAATCTGCTCCGTGCGATCCTCCGGCAGCTCGCCGAGGAGATCGGCAGCGGCGTCGGGATCCATTTCCTCGACGATGTCGGCCGCACGGTCGGAGTCGAGCGACTCAACGATGGCTTTCTGCACCTTGGGCTCGACCTCCTCCAGGGCCGAGGCGGCGACCCCTTCGTCGAGCGTTTCGAAGACGGCTTCACGTTCGTCGGGAGCCAGGTCCTCGACAATGTCGGCAATGTCAGCCGGGTGGAGTTTGGCGAGGCCTTCGTGGGAGATCTTGAGCTTCACGCGACGGGCAGGATCGGTTTCGATGAGGTCGACAAAGCTCCACGGGATGTTGCGGGGAGGAATCCGGTCGAGCAGAGCATGCAGGGCCGGGCGCGGAGCTAGGCCGCGGAGAAGGCGGCGAATGGCGCCACGGGCGCCTACGTCGACGGAATGGATGCGCAGCACGGGATGAGGGCGCCCGGCTTCTCTCTGGGTGTCGACCTGCAGGTCGACGTCGTTGACGCGGACCACCTTGCGGCCATTGACGTCGATGACTTGCTGATCGAGCAGGTCGCGTTCGAGCAGGAACAATCCCTCGGTGCCGTTGGAGGCGGGCCAGTCCGCCGCGGCGGTGGAGGCGCGAATGCCGCCGTTGATGGCAGAGACCGACGCAAAGGCCAGAACACGATTGCCGGACTTGGTCTTGACGATGAAAGAAGCAACGCGGGAGCGATCCTCCTGGGGAGCGAGGGTGACTTCGCGGACCCGTCCACTCGCCGCGCCGGACGGGTCATACACCGGGCAGCCCAGGAGTTCGGAAAGGGGCAGCGTCATCATCCGGGTAGAGGATACCCAAGATCGTTAGGAGAAAGGAACGGAATTGTGAGGGATAGTCCAAAAAAGTGTGCCCAGGAGGCAGGGCGGGAGCCCAGCGAGGCCGAAGAGTCTCGGTGGAGGCGACGAGTGCACCCAGCCGACGGTGCCGGATAATGGGGCCGTTTACGGCCCGTATAATTGAGCCTGATGCGATTGGTGTTGGACATTTTCGGGCAAACTCTGCGGACACTGTGGGCGCACAAGCTGCGGTCGTTTCTGACCATGTTCGGAATTGCCTGGGGCGTTGGCTCGCTGCTGTTGCTGGTGGGGCTGGGCGAGGGTTTCCGCTCGGGGAACAAGAAGCAGTTCGACACCCTGGGCGAAAACGTGATGTTCATCTGGTCCGGACGGGCGCCGGTGATGCAGGGAAGCTTTACGGCGCTGCGGCAGTACTACCTGACATACCGCGACTATCAAGATATTCTGCGCGACTGCCCGAGCGTGGGCGCGGCGGCACCGGTAATCCGGCGCAACGATATCCGGGAGGTGAGCGATTTCTACCAGGCTAGCGGGCAGACGATGGGAGTGCCGGCGATGTTTAACCAGATCCGTTACCTTCCCATCAAGGAAGGGCGCTGGCTGAATTCAATGGACGACGCGCAGAAGCGGCCGGTGATCGTGCTGGGCGACGAGGCGCGGCGCACATTATTTTCCGGCCGGCCAGCAGTGGGGAGCACCATTCTGTTGAACGGGGTGCGGTTCTCGGTGGTGGGGACGCTGCAGCGGATTGGACACGGCGATAACAACACGCAAAACCTGCAGTGCTTTGTACCCTTCAGCACGATGCACGAAGACTTTCCGCCGACGAATGTGGGTGAAGCGCAGGATGTCATCTCAGTGATCAACTATCAGCCAAAGTCGCGAGCCCTGCATGAAACGGCGCGGCAGGAAGTGCACAAAGTGATCGCGAGAAATCATGGATTCGATGCCAGCAACGCCGACTCGTTCGACGAGTGGGACACGGTACAGACGGTCGATCAGGTGGGAAAGATTTTCGATGCGATGAATACGTTCCTGGGCAGCGTAGGCCTGGTCACGCTGGCGCTGGGAGCGATCGGGATCATCAACATCATGCTGGTGGCCGTGGCGGACCGGACGCGGGAGATTGGTCTGCGCAAGGCGGTGGGAGCCACGAATGCCAGCATCATGTTCCAGTTTTTCGTGGAAGGAGCGTTTCTGACGTTGCTGAGTGGCGGGATCGGCATCGCCGGCGCAGCGGGGCTGATGGCGGTGTTGTCGCGGGTTTCGCTGGGAGAAGGCTTTGATCCGCCGAAGCTGGTGGCGCGGACGGCTGTGCTGGCAGTGGTATCGCTCGCGATTGCGGGGGTAGCGGCGGGCTTGTATCCGGCGCGGCGGGCGGCGCTGCTGGAACCGGTGGACGCGCTGCGGAAAGAGTAAGAGTTGCGGGTACCGAGTACCGTGTAGCTTGAGAACTTGTCGACGGCGGATTCACACGCAAAGGCACAGAAGAGCATCTGGTGGCTGAGCAGCCATGCATCGGGACTTAATGCAACAGGCGTTTTCGGCGATGCGGCATGACTTGCGCAAGACCTTGCTGACGATGGCGGGGATGGCGTGGGGAATTGCTACAGTGGTGTTACTGCTGGCGTACGGGAACGGCTTCGGGCGGGCGATCGAGAATATTTTCGAAAGTTTTGGGGCGACGTCGGTAGGCGTATTTCCGGGGCGGACCTCGCAGCAGGCGGGAGGCAACAAGGCGGGCGTATCCATACGGTTCACCAACGATGATATCGAACTGCTGCGCAATAACATTCCATTGTGCAAACACGTGGTGCGGATGTCGCAGAAGGATTCCACGGTACAGAACGGGAACCGCTCCTTCATATTTCCGGTGATGGGGCTAGATCCCGCGATCGAGGAAATCTGGAACTTGGATACAGGTGATGGACGTTTCCTCGACGATGCGGACAACCAACGCCACGGGCTGTACGCGGTGATCGGGTCGGAAGCGCGCGACAGATTATTCTCCGGAATGCCGGCGGTGGGCGAGGACATCCGCGTGGACGGAGTGACCTTTCAGGTGGTCGGGGTGGTGAAGCCCCGCATGCAGGAGGGCGACAGCGACGACAACCGGGTGATCTATATTCCGTACAACTCGATGGATGTGGTCAAGGACAACCACTACCTGGACGGAATCTGGTTGGATTCGCAGGGGCTGAATCACGACAAACTGGACAAGACGATCCGGGACACCCTGGCAGCCGCCCATAGCTTCAAGAGCGACGACAAGCGGGCGATCTTCGTGTTTGATGCGCAGAAACAATTGCAACAGTTCGGCATCATTTCGCTGGCCCTGAAGGTGCTGTTGGGATTTATCGGAACGGTGACGCTGGGCATTGGCGGAGTGGGGTTGATGAACATCATGCTGGTGTCGGTGACGCAACGCACGCGGGAAATCGGAGTGGAGAAGGCGCTGGGAGCGCGGCGGCGTGACGTCCTGTTTCAGTTCTTGGCCGAGGCCATGGTGATTACCGCGGCGGGAGGAATGCTGGGGATCTTGCTGTCGTATCTAGTTTCGATTTCGTTGGGGCGTCTGACGTTATACAGCGCAATGGCGAAGCACGCTGAGGCAGGAGATATCCGGCTGGTAGTGTCGCCGATGATTTTGCTGGTGGCGACCTCGATTTTGGCGGTAGTGGGTGTGGTCAGCGGTATGGTTCCCGCGATGCGCGCGGCGCAACTGGATCCGATTGAGGCGCTGCGGTATGAGTAAGGAAGCGAGCCAGACACGCGATTAATGGGTCGCAAAGAACGCGACCCGTTCGCGCGGCTCGCCTGGGTCCCTCACTGCGCATGGAACGCTTGTTCGGGATGACAAAAAAGGCCGGGGCAACGGTGCTGCCCCGGCTCGAACATTTGCGACTGAAGATCAGGCGGCGGCGGTGAGTGTCTCGACCAGCCGCTCGCAAACGGTGGTCTCAACCTTGAACATCTTTACCTCGATCGGCGCGGCTAGAAAGGGTTTCAGCATCCCCTCGATCCGCGGGAACACCTCCTTCGCATACTTCTCGGCCTCATGTTTTTCGGTCCACAGCGAAATGGCGATCCATTTCTCGTTTTTGCTGTCCGGGACCAGCGGTAGAACTTCGAGGAAGCCATGCTGCTTCTTCATGATGGGAAGAACTTCATGACGCAGGGTTTCGACGAAGTCCTCTTTCTTTTCGTATTTGACAGAGACTTCAAGAACGCGAGCAAACATGGGACATTTCTCCTTCAGGGTGGGGGGAACTCGGAGCGGGTCTCGATTTTCGGGGGCCTCTGGCGAGTCCATTCCCGAATTTGCGTCCACAAAAATTCAATGAAGTCTGGCGCTGGGCGCGAGGAAAGTCAGTGATGTTGAGTACAGATGCGCGTGACGGGAGATACTGACTTGCGCCCGAGCACGCTAGGCTTTCATTCGCGTGAGGGTTGGCTGATTACTTGGGGAGTCGGACCCGAGTTTTCCACAGGCTGGAGGGAGATGTTTTCGGGCGGAATGGAATCGCAACGATGATTATGCGGGATGACATTCTGCAATTGCCGTCGCCGAAGGCGGACAGCCGCATTACCTATGGCAGCGAAGCTAACCAATTCGTGGATTTGCGGCTGCCAAAGGCGAAGGGGCCGCGTCCGCTGATGGTCAACATTCACGGCGGCTTCTGGCGGGCGAAATACGATCTGGAACACGCAGGGCATCTGTGCGCTGCGCTGACAGCGAAGGGAATCGCGACCGCGAACCTGGAATACCGTCGCGTGGGGAACGCGGGCGGAGGCTGGCCGGGGACGTTCGCCGACATCCGTGCGGGCTTTCAGTTTCTGCTGCAGAACGCGCCCAAGTATGACCTTGATGTCAAGCGGGTGGCGGTTATGGGCCATTCAGCGGGCGGTCAACTGGCGTTGTGCCTGGCGGCACGCGAGGCCGGCGCGAAAGCAGTGGTGTCGCTGGCGGGGGTGGTGGATCTGCAGCGGGCTTATCAACTCCACTTGAGCAACGATGCGGTGGTGGAGTTTCTGGGGGGGACGCCGGCGGAAGTGCCGGATCACTATCGCGAAGCGGATCCCATGAAACTGACGGTGCGGGCGCAGCAGTGGCTGATTCACGGTTCGGCGGATGACACGGTTCCGCTGGATTTCAGCCGGGATTACGTGAAGACGAAGCGCGCGGAAAAAGAGGATGTGCAGCTGGTCGAAATCGCCGGGGCGGGACACTTCGACCTAATCGATCCGCGGGCGGCGGCGTGGAAGGAAGTAGAGCGGGCTGTGATAGAAGCGGTGGGGTGAGTGCGCAATTGCGCGCCCTGTTCAACAGCGGGTCCCTCCACGTCGCCCTCGCTGTGGCTCCAGCTGCGGTCGGGATGACAAGGCATCCGTTAGGTTAGAAAATAGTGCTATTTGCGCTTTTTCCGGCTGGATCGTTTTGCCTTCGGACGCGTCCCGGTGTGCTCGGGACTTCCGCCGGGCTCGGGGAAATCAGTGTCGTAGCCTTTCAGACGCGGGTCCTGATCGCGATGTCCGAGCTGTCCAGCCAGGCCAAGATTGCCGTCGTGCACGTGAACTTCGGTTTCTATTGCGCCTTTGGCGCGGTCCTGATCATTTTTAGCAATGGACATGCTGACTCCTCACCGGGGCCAGGCTATTCGCCCGGACGGGCCGGAGAAACTCCCAGCTTGCGCAGGCGCTCCCGTGCCTGCAGCGCCTCATTGGAACGCGGATAGCGCTGGATGACGTGCCGCAGTTGCTGCACGCCGTCGTCCTGCTTGCCGAGTTCGATTAAGGAGAAGCCCTTCTTTAGTTCCGCGGAAGCAGCCTTGTTGCCGCTGGGGAAATTCTGCAGCACCTGATCGTAGCTTTGCGCAGCTTGTTGGTAGTTGCCCTGGCGAAACTGAATTTCGCCGAGATAGAAATAACAATTCCCGGCAAGATCAGTGTTGGGATAGAACTTGACGTAGTCGGAAAACTCCTGGGTGGCAAGATCGTTCTTGCCGCCGTTGTAATCGCGCAGCGCGTTGTTGTAAAGGACGTCAGGCGGGGGTGCCTGCGCCTGGGCCTGCTGCTGCGCCTGTTGCTGGGCCTGCTGCGCAGCCAGGCTTTGCTGTGAGTTCTGCATGTCGTCGAGTTGTTTGCCCACCTTCGCCAGACGGGCCTTCAATTCGTCGATCGAGTCGTTGAGCGCCTGAATCTGGCCGGAGATCTGATCGACGTGCGTGGCGGAGTCACCTTGCTGTTTTTGCAGGGTGGCCTGCAACGTGGTGAGGGCACCGGCAACTTTGTTGACCGCGTCGGTATCCTGCTCGACCAGGTTTTTCATCACGCCCATGCGTTCGTCGAAGCTGCGCTGCATGGCGGTCATCTGCTGCTGTAGTTGCTGTACCTGCGTCTGGAGCTCGACCATCTCTTTGTTGACGCCCCAAGCAGGCGTGACGGAAAGCCACAGGATGGAGAGCAGAGCGAAAAGGGTGGAGCAGCGTCGTAGTGTCATAGGAGTTCCTGTGAGTCCATTTTAGATGCCTTGGGGGTTGTTTGTGCTGTGAAGTTTCTAGAAGGCGGACCTCGGACGTTGGACCTCAGCCCCGTCCTGCTCAGTGAGTCTTAAGGTCCGACGCCTGAAGTCCGAGGTCCGACGTCCATATTTCGGAGGCATGGGGCGGCACGAAGCCGTCCCCATGCATAGGTTCCGCTTACTTCTGGTAGACGAAATGGCCGCGGCGGTTCTGCTGCCAACAGGCTTCGTTGGACTCCAGGCAGAACGGTTTTTCTTTGCCGTAGCTGATCGTCTTGATCCGGGCGGCGCTGACTCCGGCGGCGGTGAGCGCATTTTTCACAGAGCTGGCACGCTGGTCGCCCAGAGCCAGGTTGTACTCCGTGGAACCACGCTCGTCGCAATGTCCTTCAATCGTGAAGTTGATGTTGGCGTGCTGATTGAGGAACGCCGAGTCGGCCTGTACCGCCGCCTGCTGGTCGGCGCGGATATCAGACTTGTCGTAGTCGAAATAAATATCCTTGACCGTTTGTCCGAACAAGTCTTCGTCCGTGGGCGACGGAGTAGCGGCGACCGGTGCGGGTGGCTGGGTCACTGTGAGTCGAGCGGTCGCCTCCTGCGATCCACCTGCGCCTTTGGCGGTCAGGTGATAGGTAGTCGAGTCGGCGGGACTGACCGACTGCGAGCCGCTGGCCTGGACCGCACCAATGCCGTCAATGGAGACGTCAGTGGCATTGCTGGTCTGCCAGGTTAGTGACGCCGACTGGCCTTTCTCGATCGTGTTAGGACTGACCGAGATGGAGGCCGTAGGCGACGGCGACGCGGGTGGTGGTGGGGGCGGGGGCGGTGCTGTTTTTTTCTTGCAGGCGCCCAGCATTAGCACAGCGCCCATAGCGACGACGAGTGCGAACCACTTCAGGTTACGGTGCTTCACGTTGATCCTCCCAGCGGACCTGAAATCAATTCTTTCCAGGTCGGACAAAGTGTGCTTTATTTCCAACTCCAGTTTGCTTGCGAATTACGTCCTGTAAAAGTCAGTTGGTGCAGCTTGGTGCCGTCGGCCAGCATCTCCCAGATTTCTTCCTTACCGGAACGGCCGGACTGAAACGCGATGTGCCGCCCGTCCGGGGACCAGGTCGGAAAATCATTGTGCCCGCCGTCGTGGGTGAGCTGCACCCACTGTTTGCTGGCGATGTCCATCAAGTAAATGTCGGAAGATCCTGGCTCGCCCGGACCGTACTTGCGGACCCAGGCAAACGTCAGGAACTGGCCGTTGGGCGACCAGTTGGGCGAGACAGCGTAGCCTTGATCGGTCATGCGGGTCTGGTTGGTGCCGTCGGCTTCCATGGTATAGATCTGCGGCAGGCCGGTGCGCCCGCTGACAAAGGCGATCTGCGCGCCGGTTTTGCGGTTCCAAGTGGGAGAAACGTCGGGACCCTTGTTGGCGGTCATGCGGTGCAGGTTGGCGCCGGAAGCGTCGCAAATATAGATTTCGGAATCGCCGCCGCGCGAAGAAGCCAGCGCCAGCCGCGTCCCATCGGGCGACCAGGATGGCGATAGATTGGTGCCGCCCAGATGCGGGAAGCTGACCAACCGGTTGAGATCGAGCGAGTACAGCATGATCTCCCAGCCGGTTTTCGTCAGGGAACTGAAGGCTAGGCGGGAACCGTCGGGCGAGACGCGGGGCGACAGCGAGATCGAACCCTGGTGGGTGATCTGGTGCTGATTGCTTCCGTCATAATCCATCGCCCAGATTTCCTTGTGGCCGGAGCGGTCACTCACGAAGAAGATCTTACTTTCCGCGATGCCGGGAATGCCGCCGCCCAGGCGCAAGATGATTTCGTCGGCAAACCTGTGGGCGATCAGGCGCGCGGCGTCGTCGGTAACGACGTCGGTGTACTGTTTGCCCAGCACCTGGGGAGACGCCGTGTTCTTGACGTCGAACAGCCATCCTTGCACGGTCATCTTGCCGGCCGCAGCCCCCAGATTGCCGAAGGCCAGCATGGCCGCGTCGGGCGGAGGCGCGTTCCAAAGCCCGAAGGTTACGTCGGCGGGCTGGCCGGGGACCTGGAGTGGATAGAAGCTCTTCGACACGAGTTCAACCACGCCGGAGTTGTCCAGATCGTTCCAGAAGGTGTCGTTGAACGTTTTCAGCAGGGCGGCGTTTTGCGGGTCAGCGCTGGAGGGCTTGAAGTCGGGGACCGCGAGACGAACTTTTTGCACCCCAAGAGAGGTGCCGGTTCGGACCCAGTCCTGAGCGAATGAGGAGCAAACGAAGACCGAGAGCAGCAGGAGCGTAATGAAGGTTCCGGCAAGGGCAAGACCGGGGGCCCGACTCCCGGAGGCTTGGCTGTCGCTGGCGTCCATCCGTCTTGAGTTCTGCGGCAAAACGAAGAAGAATACCCCGTACGACAATATCGTAGACCGATATGTTCTCATTGGCAAGTTGCTTTCCCTCAAGCCTACCAGTTCGCCAGCCATGTTTCTCGTTAGAGATGCTGCGCGGCCGATCGCGGTGACACAAATATCAAACTGGTTCATCTCTTGTAGTCGAACCAGAATTCCACAGAGACCTTGCTGCCAGAATAGTCCGGGGGCAGGGGTCCGAAAGTATCGATGCGCTGAATCGCGCGAACCGCCGAGATATCGAGCGAAGGCACGCCGCTGGACTGCTCGACCCGTACATTGAACGGGTGCCCGTCCTTCGCGACGTCAAAGGTGATGTAAACCCGCTGCGCCGAAGAAATTCCGGGATCGACCTCATACTTCAGCCAATTTTCGGAAACTTTCTGCTGGATGACACGCACGTACCACGCATACAGGGAGCCAAAGTCGCCGCTGCCGCCGGTGACGCCGAAGCCGCCTTTCGCACCGCCAGCAGTGAAATTGCCGTAGGGCCCGCTGACCGGCCCGCCCTCGCCGAAGGCCACCTGGTTGCTCTCCGCCTCGGGTTCGGGCTGCGGTTTGGCTTTGGTCGGGGTGGGCGGTTTCTTCGGTTTGATCTTTGCGTTTTTCCCTTGAATCTCAATAGCCTCGGGCTCTTTTTCCTCGATCTTGGGCTGCGATTGGGTCAAGCCCTTCGATTCGTTGGCCAGTACATTCTGCGTCTGGGTGGGGTTGGCGGGCAAGGGCACAGTGCTGACCAGAGTGACGCCCATGGCGCTACCGCCGCCTCCCGCGCCCCATCCTGTACCCGGGCGGCTGCCAAGGACCACGGAATAGAGCAGAAGCAATCCCGTCATGGCGACATGGAACCCCGCCGACCATGCCAGGGCGCGGCCCCAGGGATCGTGCTCGAAGTAGATCTCAGCGTTTGCCGCCATTTTGTTCCAGTGGCTGGGTCACGATACTGACATTGGTGATGCCCGATTGTTTGACCGCGTCCATGACCGTGGCGAAGGCGCCGAAGGGCACGTTTTCATCGGCGCGCACGAAGATGAACTGGTTCCTGGGATCGCGAATTCGTTGCCGCAGTTTGGCCGCAATCTCGTTGATGTTGACGGCGTCATTGCCGAGAAACACGCGCTGGTCTTTGTTGATGGTGATGACGGTGCGTTCTTCGGTGATTTCCTTGACAGTACGGGTCTTTGGGACGCTGACGTCGATGCCGGACTGCAGAACTGGCGCCGTGACCATGAAGATGATGAGCAGGACGAGAACCACGTCGACGAGCGGAGTAATGTTGATATCGGCGAGGGCGGATTGCGTGCGTCCGTTGGCGGTGGTGAAGGCCATCAGCGTCTCATTTCCGCCGCAACCGGCTGGATGTGTTCGACCGCGTTGAGCACTTCGAGGGAGAAGTCGTCGCTGCGGGCGGCGAATTCGCGAATCGAGCTGCCGATCAGGTTATATGCGATAACGGCGGGGATGGCAGCAGCGAGTCCGGCAGCGGTCGTGATCAGCGCCTCGGAGATGCCGGGAGCGACGGCGCGCAGCGTAGCCGCTCCGGCAGTACCCAGACCGTGAAAGGCGTCAATGATCCCCCAGACCGTGCCGAACAAACCGATGAACGGCGTGACGGCGGCGGTAATGGCGAGCCACGGAACGTTGCGCTCAAGGCGAGTGACTTCTTCGGAAGCCCCAATCTGCATGCCGCGCTGCACCGCGGTCAGGCTGCGCAGCGAGCCTGCCGGCCCAGCCACCTGGCGCTTGTATTCCTCGAATCCGCCTTCGAAAACTCCGACCAGCGGACTGGGACGGAATTGATCGGCGACGGCAGCCACGTCCTGCAGTCTCTGTGCCTTGCGGAAGGCGCGCACGAAGCGTCCGCTCTGCACTCGAGCCCGGCGCAGCAGGCTCCACTTGGTCAGAATGATTGCCCAGGAAATCAAGCTGAAGACGAACAGGGTCACAAGGACCAGCTTGGCGACCGCGCCCGTGTTCGAGATCATGTCGACGATCTCGCCGCCGACGAAGAGAGACAGCAATGGGATTGGTTGCATCGTATCCTAGGGGAATGCCTTGGCCTGATTATAGATGCCGGTGGTGATCGCTGGGGCACTGGTTTTCTGCACGTATCCCATCTGTCAACTCGATTAAAGGGCGGGGCGAGGGACTCCGGGATTCACAAGCGGAGTGCGTCAGTGGAAAACTGGCTACTAGTCCCTGACCGCTGCTTTCGTGCTATGCTGCGCAAAACTTCCTCATTTCAGGACGGGCTGTGCTGGTTGAACTGCGCCTCGAGAACTATGCAGTCATCGACAACGTGGCGGTTGAGTTCGCCGCCGGACTGAATCTTCTGACCGGCGAAACCGGAGCCGGAAAATCCATCCTGATTGATGCGCTGGCCTTGCTGCTGGGCGACAAAGCATCGAGCGACGTGGTGCGCGCGGAAGCAGAGCGAGCCGTGGTCTCGGCCGTGTTTGAATGCGAGGGCGCGGCGGAGAAAGCGCTGGAGAAAGTACTCGAAGACAATGGCCTGGACGAATCTGACGACGGTTCGCTTATCTTGCGCCGCGAAATTGCGGCCGGGGGCAAGGGACGCGTGTTCGTCAACAACCAGCCAGCTACGGTAGCCGTGCTGCGGCAGCTGGCGCCGCATCTGGCGACGATCCACGCGCAGAACGAATCGATGCTCTCGTTCGACGGTCCTGCGCGGCTGGCGCTGCTCGATGCGTATGCGGGCACTCAAGTTGAGTCCGCGGCCTCCGCATTTGAAGCGTGGAAGGGAATTCGCGCACGCATCGACGATCTGGAAAGGGGTGAGCAGGACCGCTTGCGTCTGGTCGATTTGTGGATATTCCAGAAGCGCGAGATCGAAGAGGCCAAGCTGCAAGCGGACGAAGATGAACGGCTGGAGGCGGAGAAGCGGGTTCTGGCTAATGCGGAAAAAATCTACAACGCCGCGATGAATGCCTTCGATCTGCTGTATGAGGGGAACGGGTCGACTTCGTCGTCGCTGCGGGCGGCACAGAAGCAGGTCCAGGAACTGGCGCGCTACGAGCCCAAGTTCCAGGAGGCCCTCACCGCGCTAGAGACTGCACTCATCAGCGTCGAGGACGTGGGCGCAACACTGCGCGACTACGCCGGCGGAATTCATGCTTCGCCGGAGCATCTGGCGGAGGTCGAAGACCGGCTGGCCTTGCTCGACCGTTTGAAGCGCAAGTACGGGCCAGCGCTCGAGGATGTGACCCGTTTTGGAGCCGAAGTCGCGCAGAAGCTTTCGGAGGTCGAGAACAAAGATGAGATTCTGCGCCAACTGCGGGCCCAATTGGCGCAGGCCGGTGACGACTATCTGCGGATTGCGCGGGTGCTCTCGAAGAAGCGCAAGGACGCGGCGCGCAAGCTGGAGAAAGTGGTCGAAGCGGAGGTCAACGATCTGGCGATGAAGTCGGCCTTCCGCATCGGGATAACGACGTCGGAAGAGGAAGGGAACTGGGCCGCGTCGGGCGTCGATCAGGTGGTGTACATGATCTCGACGAATCCGGGCGAACCCTTACGGCGTCTGGAACATGTAGCTTCCGGCGGAGAGTTATCGCGGGTGATGCTGGCGTTGAAGGCCAGCGTCGAGGCGGCCAACGATCCTGCCCTTGGCGGGAAACGCCGGGGACCGGACACGCCCAGCCCCACCCTTCGACTCCGCTCAGGGCAGGCCTTCTCGAGAGGACGCGAGAAATGGGGCACCCAAAGGACGATGGTCTTTGACGAAATCGATACCGGCATCGGCGGCCGGGCCGCCGAAGCGGTGGGAAAGAAGCTGAAGTCTCTGGCGCGATCGAATCAAGTGCTGTGCGTCACCCACCTGCCGCAGATCGCGACGTTTGCCGATCATCACTACGTGATCGAGAAGAAGGAATCTGGCGGGCGCGCTCGCACCAGCATCCGTGCTGTGACTGGCGAGGAGCGCACCGAGGAAGTGGCGCGAATGTTGAGCGGAGCCAAACTGACCGACACCTCGCGCAAGCACGCCGAACAGATGATCAAGGCCAACGCCTAGCGCCGCCGATGTGAGACGATTGTGTAGTTTCCGTTCACCTCCCGATTCTCCCCCTTCGCTGCTAATTCCAGCTGTTTCTGTCGCTTACGTTGACCAGAACGGTACTTTTCAGTAGTTTATAGGTATCGCCACAATGGGGATCGTATACCCTATTACACAGCTTTTTCGTCAGAATTTGCATCCCAAACGGGTTGGGACGATCCGAGGAGCAGGGGTTCGATAGTGCCTAATAGTTCAGCCAAAGCCGGGGACAAGACGTTACTTCTGTTGAAGCCGCGGGGGTTCTGCGCCGGGGTAGTGCGGGCCATCGACGTGGTCCGTATCGCGCTCGAGGCCTTCGGGCCGCCGATCTACGTGCGCAAGGAGATTGTCCACAACAGCTTTGTGGTCGACGAGCTGCGCGGCAAGGGCGCCATTTTCGTCGACAGCGAGGATGAAGTTCCCAACGGCGAGCGCGTGATTTACAGCGCGCACGGGGTTTCACCCGAAGTGCGGGAACACAGCGCCCGGCGCGGACTGCGCGTGATTGATGCGACTTGCCCGCTGGTCACCAAGGTCCATGTGGAAGCGGTGAAGTTCGCCAAGGAAGGGTATTCGCTGATCCTGATCGGCCACCACGATCACGATGAGGTCATTGGCACGCTGGGCGAGGCTCCGCTGGTCACGCAGGTGGTGGGCTCGCCGGAGCAGGTCAAGTCGCTGACCGTGCCAGATTCGAATCGCGTGGCGTTTTTGACGCAGACCACGCTCAGCCTGGACGAGACCAAGGACATCATTGCCGCGCTGAAGAAGAAGTTCCCCAACATCAAAGGGCCGGCCGCGCAGGATATCTGCTATGCCACCGAAAATCGCCAAGTAGCGGTGAAGCAAGTAGCTTCAGACGCGGATCTTCTCCTGGTGGTGGGCTCGGAAAACAGCTCCAATTCCAACCGGTTGGTGGAAGTGGCGCGCAACTTGGGGACGAACGCGCATCTAATCGACAGTTGTGAAGATATTGAACCGGACTGGTTGCAGGGCGTGAAGACCATCGCACTGACCGCGGGCGCTTCGGCGCCGGAGTGCCTGGTGGAAGAAACCGTAAAGTTCCTGGCGGCTAAAGGCTTCGGCAATGTGCAGGAACTGGAAGTGATGCCCGAGAACGTGCGCTTTGGGTTGCCGCCGGAGATCGTGGAGGCTATCGCGGCCGCTCCGGCGAGTGCCACTGCGGATTGACGGAGCCGTATCGAATGGACATAAACTCCCCCGATTCCAACCTGGCTTCTGATCCACAACTGCGGTTTGGCAAAATTGACGATCTGGCGAGCCGGGTCTCATCCGCAATCGCTGCCGCGCGGAAATATCTCTTCTCCTTGCAGCATGAAGACGGCTATTGGTGCGGCGAACTGGAAGCCGACACCACGCTCGAATCCGATTACATCCTGCTGCACACCTTGCTGGGAACCGGCAATCCGGAGCGCTTTCAGAAAGCGGCAAACTGGATCCTGCAGCATCAGAACGAAGACGGCGGGTGGAGCATCTACGCCGACGGGCCATCAAACATCAGCGCGTCGGTAAAGGCATACTTCGGTCTGAAGATGGCGGGGTATCAGGCGGATCATCCCGCGCTGGCTCTGGCGCGAAAGAAGATTCTGGAACTCGGTGGCGTCACCGAGGTCAACACTTTTACCAAGATTTATCTCTGCTTCTTCGGGCAGTACGATTACGACGCAGTGCCCGCCATTCCACCGGAAATCGTGCTTTTTCCCAACTGGTTCTGGTTCAACATCTACGAGATTTCCTCCTGGTCGCGGGCCATTCTGGTGCCGCTTTCCATCTGCTACGCCAAGAAACCGTTCAAGAAAATTCCACGCGAGATGGGTGTGGAAGAGTTGTTCGTCGGCGGAATGCTGAAGTCGCGCATGCATTTGCACTGGGCAAAGAAACTGGTTTCATGGCGCAACTTCTTTCTGTGCCTCGACCGCATCACGCACTGGGCCGAGCGGGTTCACATCCGGCCCCTGCGCTCAATCGCGCTCAAGAAGGCGGAGAAGTGGATGCTCGAGCGTTTGGAGATGAGCGACGGGCTGGGCGCGATTTATCCCGCCATGATGAATGCCATCATCGCCCTGCGCTGCCTGGGATATTCTACCGACGATCCGCAGGTGATCCGGGCGCTGGACGAATTTGAAAAGCTGGGCATTGAAGAAGGTGACACCTTCCGTATGCAGCCCTGCACCTCTCCGGTGTGGGATACGGCTTACGCGCTGTTTGCGCTGGGCGAGGCGGGAGTGCCGGTCAATGATCCGCGAATGGTCAAGTGCGCGGACTGGATTCTCCAGAAGCAAGTCCGCAATCCCGGCGACTGGCAGGTAAAGAACCGGAAGGGAAAGCCGGGCGGCTGGTACTTCGAGTTCAACAATGAGTTTTATCCGGATGTCGATGATAGCGCGATGGTTTGCCTCGGCTTGAGCCGGGTGGAACATCCCAATGGCCGCTACCAGAGGGAGTCGGTGCAGCGCGCCATTGACTGGATCTTTTCCATGCAGTGCAAGAACGGCGGCTGGGCGTCGTTCGACAAGGACAACGACCGCATGGTCTTCCAGTACGTTCCGTTTGCCGATCATAACGCCATGCTCGATCCGCCGACGGTCGACATCACGGGCCGCATTCTCGAGATGCTGGCGACTTACGGATACGACAAGAACCATCCCGCGGTGAAACGGGCCATACAGTTCATCCGCAACGAGCAGGAGCCGGACGGCAGCTGGTTTGGCCGCTGGGGCGTGAACTACATCTACGGCACGGCCTTGGTGCTGCGCGGGCTGGAAGCCATGGGTATGGATCACCACGAGCCCTGCATCCAGCAGGGCGCGGAGTGGCTGCGCATGGTGCAGAACCCGGACGGCGGCTGGGGCGAGAAATGTGACTCTTACGACGATCCTGCCACGCGCGGCGTTGGGCCGAGCACGCCCTCGCAGACCGCGTGGGCGATTCTGGGATTGTTGGCTGCCAATGACACGCGCAGCGATTCGGTGGCGCGCGGCGTCGCCTACCTGTTGCGCACCCAGAAAAAAGACGGCTCCTGGGACGAGCCGTACTTTACGGGCACGGGTTTTCCCCGCGTGTTTTACCTGATGTATCACCTGTACCGGCAGTACTTCCCCCTGCTTGCTTTTACGACGTATGCCAAGGTGATGGAGAAGAACGGCAATTAGCACTCAGCAGTCAGCATTCAGCCGAGATCGGGCGCGGCGACAATCTGGATAACGGACTGAGTGCTGAGTGCTGAATGCTCGCTCTCGTCACCGGCGCAACGGGATTCCTCGGCTCCCACGTGGCTCGTGTTCTGGCCGAACAGGGGGCAGACTTGCGGCTGCTGGTGCGCTCGACCAGCAACCTGAAGAATCTGGAGCGGCTTAAGGCAGAGACGGTAACGGGCGACTTGCGCGATCCGGTGTCGATCGAGCGGGCCCTGTCCGGTGTCGACACCGTGTTTCACGTGGCTGCGGACTACCGGCTGTGGGTGCGGAATCCGGCCGAGATGTACCGGTCGAATGTGGAGGGCACGCGGACGATTCTGGAAGCGGCACGCAAGAACGGAGTGCGGCGCGTCGTGTACACCTCGAGCGTCGCCACTATGGGATTTACAAGGAACGGCCATCCGGCGGACGAAGACTCTCCGGTGGCGCTCGCCGACATGATCGGGCACTACAAGCGTTCGAAATTCATGGCCGAGCAAGTGGCGCTGGAAGCTGGGCGCAGCGGAATGCATGTGGTGACCGTAAATCCGACGACGCCCATCGGCGAGCGGGACGTGAAGCCCACCCCCACCGGGCGGATCGTCGTTGATTTCCTGAAGCGGAAGTTTCCCGCGTATGTGGAAACCGGCCTCAATCTGGTGGATGTTCGGGAGTGCGCGCGCGGACATGTAACCGCGCTGGAGAAAGGGAAGAGTGGCGAGCGCTACATTCTGGGCGGCGAGAATCTGACTTTGAAACAGATTCTCGACAAACTGGCTGGGATCACGGGGCTGCCTTCGCCGACGGTGAAGTTGCCGTACTTTTTCGCCTACATGGCCGGCGCCGTAGATGAAACCGTGACGGGTCGCCTGCTTCACCGCGAACCCCGCGCGACGGTCGATACCGTGCGCATGGGCAAGAAAAAAATGTGGGCCAGTTCCGACAAAGCGGAACGCGAGCTGGGGTGGAAAATAGTGCCGGCGGAAGACGCGTTGCGCCGGGCCGTGGAATGGTTCCGGGCAAATGGATATGCCTAACCTCGCGATCGTGGCTGCGCTGGAGCGCGAGGTCAAGCCGCTGATCGTCAGTTGGCACAGCCGGGAGCGACAGCACGGCGGGCGCAAGTTCAGGTTTTTTGAGAAAGACGATGCCGTCCTGATTTGTGGCGGCATTGGCGCGGAGGCCGCACGCCGGGCTACGGAGGCTGTCATCGCGCTGTACGCCCCGGCGGTTGTTTATTCCGTGGGGTTTGCCGGCGCGCTGCAACCGAGGCTACGAGTGGGCGACATTGTGGTTCCGGGGCGATTGCTCGACGCCCGCGACGGCAGCAGGGTGGATACAGGCGAGGGTGACGGCGTATTGGTGACTGTAAGCTCTATCGTGGACTCGAAAGAAAAAGCGCAGCTGGCGGCGTCCTACGGCGCGATGGCTGCGGACATGGAAGCCGCGGCTGTCGCTCGCGGCGCACAGGCAAGAGGAGTAAGGTTTGTGGCGGTCAAGGCGATCTCCGACGAAAGCGATTTTGTCATGCCCGCGATGCGGATGTTTATTCGAACCGGAGGAGAGTTCGACACCGGTCGCTTCGTTCGCTTCGCGCTAGTGCGTCCCTGGCTGTGGACTACGCTGGTGCGCCTGGCACGAAACAGTCGCCATGCGTCCCACGCGCTATGCGGTTTTCTGGAACGGATGATTGAGGAATCCGCGCACGGAGCGGCAGCTTCCGTACAACCGGCGGCCAGTGGGGATGTTGCCAACCGGTGATGAATCGAGTCTTCAGAGTCGCATTGTGGTGCCTGGTGTTCGCCCCCGCCCTCGGGGCACAACGCGTGCCCGAGACGCTTTACGCGGAGAGCTTTCGCCACGGTTCGACGCGCATCACGGAGGAAAGTTTCGAGGCGAAGCTCGATCCGCGGAATGCGGCGTATCGCGAGCGCATCAAAGATACGCGGGGCGTGGACCGCTACGTACTGTCAATCGTTCCGCTGGGACCCGTGGGCGACAACAATATTACGTCGTGGCAGGTGAAGCTGGCCGATTTGCACCACGGCATCTACGACAACATCCTGCTGGCCTCGCAAGGGCCTTCGCAGGATCCGAAGAATAATCTTTGGTGGCTCACCCCGCGGCGCTACTCGGCGGTCCCGATCGACGCCCGGCGAATCATCAAGGTTGACGGATTTTATGTCGTACTCCAGGCGAAGGGGTATCATTTCACTCCGCTGGATTCACCGTACCTGGATTCGATGACGGTGCAGGTACAGTTCACAAATTCCGATCCCCGGGTTGGGGAGAATCGGTAACCCGGATGTTTGCCGAACTTACTGGTGGCATTGGGCAATTGAAGCGGACAGGCAACCAGGTTCATCAAGGACGATAAAGACGAAGTGGCCATTGCCGGACAATTCGCAGTCGAGGAGCGCAAGCGGTCGATTCCCTCGACCATGCTGGCAGCGGTCTATCGCGGGGTGAATGACGTTCGGCTGGAAAACGTACCCGTGCCTGAGATCGGGGCGGGGGAGTTGCTGGTGCGGGTGCATACCTGCGGCGTCTGCGGTACGGATCTCAAGAAAATCGCCACCGGTTCCCATTCTGCGCCGCGCATCTTCGGCCACGAAACCTCCGGGGTAGTGGCTGCGGTGGGCGCGGGCGTGAATGAGTTCCAGCCCGGGGACCGGGTTGTGGTGTTTCATCACATTCCTTGCCGGTCCTGCTACTACTGCCGGCACAAGACTTTTGCGCAGTGCGCCACTTACAAGAAAGTCGGCTGCACCGCCGGATTCGAACCTTCTGGGGGCGGTTTTGCCGAATACGTTCGCGTCATGGACTGGATCGTGCAACACGGTACGGTTCGTATCCCGGATGATGTTTCCTTTGAGCAGGCTTGTTTTGTCGAGCCGGTTAACACTTGCATGAAGGGGATTGAGGCCCTGAGATTGGAGAAAAACGAGACGGTGCTGGTCATGGGCCAGGGCCCGATCGGCATCATGCTCAGCGTGCTGGCGCAGCGGGCCGGGGCCACGGTAATTACTTCCGATTTATATCCCGACAGGCTTAAAATAGCAGAAAGCTTCGGATTGGGCAGCACGATCGATGCTTCGCGCACCGATGCAGTGAAAGAGATGCGTGAGCGGACGGACGGGCGGGGTGCCGACGCAGTCATACTGGCAGTCGGCAGCAACGCGATGATTCGCCCTGCCATGGATGCGGCACGTCCGGGGGGCCGGGTTCTGTTATTTGCGCAGACGCAGCGTGGGGAAGTAGTGGTCGATCCGGCCGCTATCTGTGTGGATGAAAAGGCGCTGGTGGGTTCTTACAGCGCCTCAGTCGATTTGCAGGAAGAGTCGGTGCGTTTCGTAATGAAGCAGGAGATGGAGCTAGAGCGTCTGATCAGCCACCGGTTTCCGCTGCAGGAAGCTGCGCAAGCCGTCGAACTGGCAGCGCATCCGAAGCCCTCGTCGATGAAGATCGTGATTCAGCCCGGGATCGTCTGGGAAGGAAGCCAGCAGTGAATGGAAAAATGACAGCTGCCGTCCTGTACGGCAAAGAAGACCTGAAGATCGAGCGCGTGCCCATCCCCCGCGTGGAAAAGGGAGAAGTTCTGGTCAAGGTGCAAGTGGCACTGACTTGCGGCACCGACCTGAAAGTCTACCAGCGCGGCTATCATGCTCGCATGATCGTGCCTCCGGCCCTTTTTGGCCACGAACTGGCCGGAGTAGTCGAGGAAGTCGGCGAAGGAGTACACGACTTTAAGAAAGGCATGCGCGTGGTGGCGCTCAACTCCGCGCCCTGCCAAATGTGCTTCTATTGCTCCAAACACCAGGAAAATCTCTGCGAAGATTTGCTGTTCAACAACGGAGCCTATGCCGAGTATATCCGGGTACCCCGGCGGATTGTCGAGGCCAACATGCTGGTCATTCCGCCCAACGTCAGCTTCGAAGACGCGGCCATGACCGAGCCGCTGGCCTGCGTGCTGCGCGGCTTGCACGAAACCAAAGTCGAGATCGGCGACACCGTGGCTATCATCGGCGGCGGACCCATCGGATTGATGTTTGTGCAGGTGGCTCGCGCCATTGGCTGCAACGTGATCTCCGTAGTGAAGCGCGACGAACAAGTGGTAGCAGCCAAACACATGGGCGCGCATGAAATCGTGCAGTTGACCAAGGTGCAGAACGTAGTCGAGGCGGTGCGGTCTCTGGCGCCCCAGAAGCGTGGCTGCGACGTCGTGGTCGAGGCAGTGGGCCGGCCCGAGGCCTGGGAGTGGGCTGTGGAGATGGTGCGCAAAGGCGGCGCGGTCAACTTTTTCGGCGGATGCGCCAGTGGAACCAAGGTGCAGCTGGATACCAATCGCCTGCACTACTCCGAGATGACGCTCAAGGCCACCTTCCATCACACACCGGAGACCGTGCGCCGCGCCTTTGGTCTCATCGCAGCCAAGAAAATCCGTCCGACGGACTACATCACCGGGGAGGCGCCGCTCTCGCGCCTGCAACAGGTACTCCGGCACATGCTGAACCGCGGCGGCGACATCAAGACCGCCATCATTCCCGGCCACTGAGTTCGACTGAGAAAACGGCCCTATCCAAGCGAAGCGTTGGCCGGGAATGGACACTTTCATCCTGAGCGAAGCGAAGGACCCCATGCAAGCGTGCCGCATCTCCGGCGATGGAAGGCGTTCTCACGATACTCAGGGTTTTGCTCGACCCCGAGGATGCTTTTAGCCCCATGACCCCGACCGCCAGCGACGCCCAGCTACCTCCCACGAATTCCGTGGGCTGGAGTCGTCTCCCTGCGGCGTATTCCATCCCGCCGTCGGCGCCTTCGCTGGACGAGGCGCGTGAATACTGCCGCCGCCTGGCGCGCAGCCACTACGAAAACTTCTCGGTCGCCACATGGTTCTTGCCGGAGCGCCTGCGTCAGCATTTCTGCAACGTTTATGCTTACTGCCGCATCTCCGACGATCTCGGCGATGAGGTAGGTGACGCCGCGGCTTCGCTTGCACTGCTTGATCAGTGGGAGACGGAACTCGATGCCTGCTACGGCGGCGTCCCCCGGCACCCAGTCTTTGTCGCTCTTGCCGAAACTGTGCGCAAGTTCGCGATTCCCAAACACGAGTTCTCCGATCTGCTGATTGCGTTCCGGCAGGATCAGACGGTTACTCGCTTCGAGACCTTCCAGGATGTACTGGACTATTGCCGCTATTCGGCCAATCCGGTCGGACATCTGGTGCTTTATCTCTGCGGCTACAGTGACGCGGACCGCCAGCAGCTTTCCGACTACACTTGCACCGCGTTGCAATTGGCCAATTTCTGGCAGGACGTGAGCGTGGATTATGCGAAGGGCCGGGTCTATCTTCCGCTTGAGGATCTGCGCCGCTTTGCCGTGAGTGAAAACGATATCGCGCAGAACCGCAATACTTCGCAGTTCTGTCAGATGATGAAGTTTGAGGTCGAGCGTGCTCGCGAATGGTTCGCAAAAGGGCTCCCGCTAGTCGGAAAAGTCGATCAAGAATTAGCGGTCGACTTGGAACTTTTCACTCGCGGCGGGCAAGAAATTCTGAACTCGATCGAGCACCAGGGTTTTGCCGTGCTGGGCCGGCGTCCCGTAATTTCCAAGCCGCGGAAACTGGCGCTGGTGGCGCGGGCCGCGCTCGGCAAGCTGCGGGGGAAGCTCTTGTGAGCGCCGGCGTGCAACCAGCGACAGTTCCGTGGAATCCGGCGCCGGCGCAGTTGCACATGGCTTATTCTGTCTGCCGCGGGATCACGCGCTCGGCAGCCAAGAATTTCTACTATGCTTTTCTGGTTCTCCCCAAACACAAGCGCGAAGCTCTATGCGCCGTGTATGCCTTTATGCGGCGTTGCGACGACATCACCGATGACTCGTCCCTCAGTCTGGCCGAACGGCGGGTCAAACTCGACAGCTGGTCACAGGCCTTGCACTGCGCGCAGCAAGGCCAGCCCACCGACGATCCCATCCTGCTGGCCCTGACCGACGCGCAGCGCCGCTACACGATTCCCGCGGGCCTGCTCGACGAACTCGCCATGGGCACGGCCATGGACGTGGAAGGCAGCCAGCCGAATGAAGGGCTCGACGACAGCGCCCCTGGCACGGCAGGGCTCCGCGTGCGCTATACAACGTTTGAAGAACTGAAAGTCTATTGTTACAGGGTGGCATCGGTGGTGGGGCTGGTCTGCATTCATGTGTTCGGATATCGCGATCCTGCGGCTGAGCCGCTGGCCGAGCAATGCGGCCTCGCGTTTCAGCTGACCAACATCATCCGCGACGTGAAAGAAGATGCGGCCATGGGCCGGGTTTATCTGCCGGAAGAAGATCTGGCAAAGTTTGGACTCTCGGTGGACGAGTTGCTGGCCAAGCCGAATGCGGCGCGCTTCCGCCCGTTGCTCACGCTTGAAGCGGACCGCGCTCGCGAGTTCTACAAGGCGGGCGACGAACTTCTGCCGTACATCGCGGAGGACAGCCAGCCCGCTCTCTGGGTGCTGGTGAATATCTACCGCAAATTGCTCGACAAGATCGCCCAGCGCCAGTACGACGTATTCAGCGCCAAGGTGAGCCTCACCGTCAGCGAAAAACTGCGGATTCTGGCGAAAGGTTTCCTGCAGCGTCTTACCTGATGCCCATCCGGCGAAATGATCCTTCGCATGTAAGCGAGAATCCACCGAGCCAGAATCCCACATGAGCTCGAACTCAACCCAACCTTCTGTCGCCATAGCGGGCGGCGGTTTGGCTGGACTGGCGGCCGCATGCGCGCTCGCCGATTCCGGTTTACGCGTCACCCTCTTCGAACGCCGCCCTTATCTCGGTGGGCGGGCTTCTTCCTACGAGCATCCCGGCACGGGCGAAGTCGTCGACAACTGCCAGCACGTGCTTTTTCGCGTTTGCACCAATCTGGTTGAGTTCTACCGGCGCATCGGCGTGGAAGACAAAATCCGCTGGTATGACGAGATGACTTTTCTTGAGCCGGGCGGCCGCGCGACCATCATGCGCGCTTCGCCGCTGCCCGCGCCGCTGCATACCGCGCCGTCATTTCTGCGCTTCCCCTTTCTCACCGCGAGAGACAAGTTCGTGATCTCCCGCGCCATCGCGGCACTGACCCTGACCTCGCAGCCGGACACCGGCCGGTCGTTTCTGGAGTGGTGTCAGCGGCACGCGCAGACAGGCAATGCGATTCAGCGATTCTGGAAGCCGATTCTGGTCAGTGCTCTGAGCGAAGATCTCGACCTGATTTCAATTTCGTACGCGGCGCAGGTCGTGCGCGAGTCGATGAAATCGAAGGAGGCGCGGCACATGGGCGTGCCTAGCATTCCCTTGACCGATCTCTACAACCGAGCCGGAGACTACATTCGCGCCCGTGCCGGCGAGATTCGCTTCCGCAATTCGCTCGAAACGTTTTCTCCTGAACCATCGCGGGTGCGTGTTCGCGCAACCGACAGGGAAGAGACGTTTGACTATCTGGTTCTCGCTCTGCCGTTCGATGGCCTCGAGCGCGTACTGCCGGCTGGCCGGGAAGCTGCGCCGTTGCGCGACCAACTTGCCCACTTCGAGCCATCTCCAATCACGGGAATTCACCTCTGGTTCGACCGGCAGATCAGCGATCTCGATCACGCCGTCCTGCTCGACCGAACAATACAGTGGATGTTCCACAAATCGCGGTTGCTAGCCGCCCGCGGCGAAGCGGCTAAGGGTCAATCGAGTGGCAGCTACATCGAGCTCGTCGTCAGCGCGTCGAAGAGCCTTATCGACAAGTCGCGCGCCGAGATAGTGGAACTTGCCGTGAATGAAGTCCGCGAATTCTTCCCTGCGGCGTGCGCGGCGAACCTGGTGAAGTCCACTGTCATCAAGGAAGTGCATGCGACCTATTCGCCGCGTCCGGGTATCGACGCCTACCGGCCGCCACAGGCCACAGCGTGGCCGCGCGTCTTCGTGGCTGGCGACTGGACCGCCACCGGCTGGCCCGCCACCATGGAAGGCGCGGTGCGCAGCGGATATCTTGCGGCGGAAGCGCTGACGCGAGCGGCGGGGATAAAATCCTCACGGTTCCTGTCGCCCGATCTGCCCGCCAGTGGATTCATGCGACTGTTCCACTATTGGTGACTGCAGAAGTAGTAGGGCTTACCCCGCCAGCAGCGCCACTCCGCACGCTACCAGCACGGCGGCGATCCAGCGACGACGGTCCACGCGTTCGTGGAGAAAGATTCTGGCGGCGAAGGCGTTGCCGATAAAGGTGAGGGAAGCGGCGGCCGGGGCGACCAAACTCACGTCGCCCCATGAGAGCGCGAACAGCAGGCTGAAGAAGGCGAAGGCCATAGCGACAATGCCCAGCGAAAAGTTGGGATTGCGCAGGGTACGCCCGACCACCGTCCAGAAGCCGCTGTGCCGCCACAGGTCATGAACGTCTCCCACCTGCTTCATGGCACGGGCCAGCAGCACGTCGCCGATGACGGAGGCCAGGACGATGACGAGAATCCCGCTCCAGGTGCAGACCTCTTTCATACTGTGTTACCCAAACAGACCTGCGGGTGGTGGCGCAACCTGACTTTCGACGACCGTGGCGACACCCGCAAGATCCCGCGCTCCGCCTGAAGCGCGGCTCCGCTCGGGATGACGCCGATCGGGAGATAGATCGTCAGAGAGCTCACAATTCAACTCCCCCGGGTGCCCCATTTCTCGCGTCCTTTGCGAGAAGTGGGTGCCGCGCGGCCGCAATGGCGACGGGTTCACGCTCCGCCTCGCCATGCTCCGGGTCATGCGGATGCGTCGTGAGTGCGGGCCCTCCAGCCACGAATCCCACGCCGCCGGAGATCAGGGCAATTCCCAGCCAGCGCATCGGGCTGACCTGTTCGTGCAGCACAAACTTTGCGATCAGCGCCAGCAGCACGTAACCCAGAGAGGTTGCCGGCAAAACATAAGTGAGGTCGGCCCAGGACAGGGCGGTCGTATAGGTGGCAAAGAAGGCGAGCAGCAAGGCAATCCCAACTGCAACCCAGGGATTCAGCACGGCCAGGATGAGGCCTTGCGGATGGTGCAGAGAGATGGCGCCGGTTTGCTTCATCCCGTGCGAGAGCATGGAGTCTCCGGCGGCGGCGAACACCGTGACTCCGGCCAGCACAAGATATTTGCGAAAGGTCACTGGAAGATAAGCTGGTGGAGCGCTTGCAGCCCCCGGCCGAGTTCACAAAAACATCTTCACCACGGAGGCACGGAGCCACAGAGAGGACAAAGAAAAAACAAAAACTAAGGAGAGATCTTCTCCGTGTCTCTGTGCCTCTGTGGTGAAAAGCTTTTTTGGGGCCTTCCTTTTACGCTTTAACCGGCTCTGCCGCGGCGGCGGCCTCGTCGCTATGCTTCTTCACCAGTTTGTTGCGCATGGAGCGGACCTTCAGGAAGGTCTTGGCCTCTTTGTAGAGGCGCTTGCGCTCGTGACCGTCAAACGCAGCCTTCTTCAGGATGCGGAACACGGCCTTGGGCCGGAAATAATATTCGTCATAGAAGCGGTGCACGGCGGAAAGAATCTCATCGGCAGGCAGGCCTGGATACTGGATGTGCGCCAACTGGTGGCCGCCTTCGTCGACCATCTTGTTGTCGGCGACCATGAAGCCGTTCTTCACCGCGTAATCGTAGAGTTCGGTGCCGGGATAGGCGTGGGCCACCGATACCTGGATGGTCTCGACGTCCAGTTCCTTGGCGAACGCGATGGTGTTGTTGATGGTCTCGCGGGTCTCGCCGGGCAGTCCCATGATGAAGTCGCCGTGGATGACCAGGCCCAGCTTGTGGCAGTCCTTGGTGAACTGGCGGGCGCGCTCGATGGTGGCGCCCTTCTTGATGTTCTTCAGAATCTGCTGATCGCCCGATTCGTAACCCACGATCAACAGCCGGCAGCCGGCTTCTTTCATCGCCTTCAGCGTTTCGAAGTCGGTGGTTACGCGCGACGTGCACGACCAGGTCAGGCCGAGGGGTTTGAGCTTGGCGCAAAGTTCGATGGTACGTGCCTTCTGAATGTTGAAGGTATCGTCGTCGAAGAAAAATTCTTTTACTTCCGGCCAGTATGCCTTGACTTTCGCCATTTCGGCTGCCACATCGTCGGTGGAACGCTTGCGCCAGGGATGTCCGCTCAACGTCTGCGGCCACAGGCAGAAGGTGCATTGCGCCGGACAACCGCGCGTGGTGTAAAGCGAGACGTAGGGATTCAGCAGGAACGGAACGTTGTAGCGGGTGACGTCAAGATCGCGCTTGTAAACGTCGGTGACATGCGGAAGAGCGTCGAGATCCTGAATCTGGGGTGCGTCAGGATTGTGCACCACCTTCCCATCCTTCAGGAAAGACACACCGGCGATTTCCTCCAAGGGCTTGCCGTTGGCGTAGTCCACCACAGCGTAGTCGAATTCCTTGCGGCAGACGAAATCGATGACCGGACAATCGCGCAGGGATTTTTCCGGCAGGACGCTTACGTGCGGCCCGACGAAGGCAATCTTGATCCTGGGATTTACGTCCTTGATCGCCTTGGACAGACGAATGTCGCCGGGGAAGCCGGGTGTCGAAGTGAACAAAACCAGAAACTCGTAATCCCGCGCGATCTGGATGGTCTGCTCCGCCGAGATGTAGTGCGGAGGGGCATCCAGCAAGCGCGCGCCCTCCAGCATCCCAGCGGGATAGGCCAGCCACACCGGGTACCAATAACTTTCAATTTCGCGAGTTGCGGGCCAGCGGGAACCGGCCCCGCCGTCGAAGTTCTCGAAGGAAGGCGGGTTGAGAAACAGTGTTTTTAGAGGCATAGGGAGTAAGTTCTTATTTTACCATCCAGCAGAGTCAATTCCGGGTCCGACCCGGTGTTTCCGCAGGTTCGTCCCGCGAAGCAAAACCGTCAGAAGAATCCCCAGAACTGTGGTCGAATGGCTTTGTATAAGTCTATCGATATGAGGCACATCCGCAAAGCATCCAGGGGTTAAACAGGGGGTTTGATGCAGCGAACAGCGAAAAAGAGGCGTCAGAGGGGATGCATGGTTGTGCGCGGTTCCCGACCTTGCATTGGGAAGGATCTGAATGCTGATGGCAGGAGTGAACTAAGGCTGCTTGGCGCCGAATCGAAGCTCGACCTGTTCGGTCGTGGCATGGGATGCTGGAGCAAACTTCCAGTTGCGGACCGAGTCCAGAGCGGCCTGTGCCAGCACCGGATTGCCGCCCTGCACAGTCGCCAAGGTCACCTTGCCGTCAGGCGCGACCACCACCGAAAGCCGCACGTCTCCGCGAAGGTTGCAGCGTCGCGCCAGCTCTGGGTAGGCCGGCGCAATCCTGTAAATCACATCGCGCTTACTCGGGGCATCACCTTGTGCCATGGACGCACCTGGGAAGACCACGACCGCAGCCAGGAGGACCAAGAGCCAAACCGGATTCTTCGCCGCAGCCATCGCCATAGGGATTCCCGCAAGAATGGTTTCGTGCTTGATCTGGATTTTCCCTCAGTGCTCTCGCCCATGCACGTTACTTCCGTTCCGCAGGCTGTTGGTCCTTCCGGATGCGGCGCGAGGCGGGATGAGAAGCTTCGCGTGGTGCGACCTCGTTCGCGAGCGATCAAATTCGGTGATGTGATCTGCCAGGTCTAGTTTGAACCCAGAGCCCATTTTTCAAGGTCGCCAGTGGAGCGCATTAAGCCTACCTGGCTGCGCTCCAGTTCGAAGTTCACGTCTTGCAGCGTTATGAAGCGTTCGCTGGCCTGGGAGCGGGCGTCGTCGAGATCGTGCAGGTTAGCCGTGCCGGTGTTCATGCGGGTTTGGACCGCATCCACGTTTTTCTGCGCGATTTCGTATTCCAGTTCCCCCACGTCGCGAGCGGCCTGCATCTGCGCCACGGAGCGCTGCAGGCGCAGCGTTTCCTCGGAAACCTGGTTGCGCGCTGCCTCAGCTTGCTTCCGGGCTTTGAGCGCGTCGGCGTCGGCGGCTTCAGCGCGGGCGCGCTGGGGAGCGTTCAAAAAAGAAAATCGAATGACCGCGCCGATGGCGGCATTGTTGCGTTTGAAGCTGCCGACTTGAAAGTAGTCCTGATAGTGGTTGAACCGGGAGAGCACAGCATATTGCGCGGCAAAATCCAGACTGGGCATCCAGGACTTGTGCTCGCCCTGAGCCCGGAGATATTGAGCGTGGGCGTGTTCGACGGCTGCCTGGACCGCAGGATTCGAGTCCGCCGCCGCGGCATTTTCATCCGGCACGACCTCTGGCGGAGCAGGGATGGAATCCTCTGTCTCAATGCTAGCCGCAGGCATGCCTGTAAGTTTCGAGAGATGCTCGCGCAGCACATCGGCTGCGCCCTGGGCCTCAGCAATGCGCAGACGAATGCGGGCAGCGGACAAGCGGGCTTTGGTGCCATCAAGTTCGCTGTCGACGCCCTCCTTCACTCGCTGTGCGACGGCAGCTTGCATTTTCTGCGCTTCTGCGTCGGTGTCCTTCAAGCGCACCAGGCGCTGCTCCCACTTCTGCAGTTCGGCATAGCTCAGCACGGTGTCCTGAATGATCTGGTTGCGCTGGTCTTTGCGGCGCAGGGAAGCGGCCGCGGAGTCGGCGCGCGCCGCTCCCAGAAAGTCGTGCAGTTCGAAGTGAAACAGCGGAGACTGCGCAGTGAGGTTAAACAGCGAAGGGGCGGCGCCTTCAAGGCTGAGCGGAAATCCATAGGACCATCCCAGGCCGGCGCCGGTGGTCACCTGCGGGATGAAGGTATTGTGCAGCTCGCGGTAATTGGCATCGGCGCGCTGTTCGTCCGCGGCAGCGATGTCGGCAGAGGTGGCATGCTTGAGGGCAAGCTCGACCATGCGTTTTAGCGGAATGGTCTCTGCCAGCAGCGAAGTCGGCAGCACGAACAGCAGCACGGCAAGAAACGCATTCTGAGCGCGCGCAGCACACCACCAGTTCGGTTTCATCGTGTCCCCTTTGAAGTGATCTGGGATGATTCTATGGACAATCTGATGCAAGCGAAATGTTAAATGGCGGGCAGCTCGATCAGCGTTCCACTCGCTTCAGGCTTTCCTGTGCTTTGGAAAAGTTGTGAGCGAGGGCCAGCGAAGCACGATATTCCTCGGCTACGGCTTGCCGGTCGCCCTGCTTTTCGAGCAATTCTCCCAGAAGGTAGTGCGCCTTGAACACGGGCGCCTCTTCCACAGTGGGAGAGGAATCCATATATCGCCGCAGCAGGCGAGTGCCCAGCGGAAAATCGCGGCCGGTGCGCAGTAGAACGCTGGCGCCGTCCATCAGGGCCTCGGGACGATCGAGCGGCGCCGACTCCAAGGTCCGCAGCGCCCGCTCCATCTCGTCGATGCGGCCGGTATGACGGTAAAACAAGGCCAGATTAAGCCAGGCGCGAGCGCCTCCGTTACTGGCATCGATCGCGGCGCGATACTCGTGCTCTGCCGTTGCGGCGTCTCTATTTCTTTCAGCGAGGCGTCCGTTTACCCAATGAGCCATCGCTGGATTCCGCGGGGCTATCAATTCGGCCTGGGCGCGTGCCTTGTCCTTGCCGCCGCCGACAATTCCGGGAGCTTCCAGATAGAACTCGGCCAGATCGGTTCGGGCTTCCCAACTATCCGGGCTCAGCTCCACAGCCCGCTCAAATTCGGTTCGAACTTTCGAGGCCATACCCGCTGCCGTCAAGAAGCTGGCGCGGTCCGCCTTCTCGCCATAAATGCGGCCCAGCCAAAGATGATACAGACCGTTATTCGGCTCCAGGGCGACCGCTTTCTCGCACGCCGGAATGCCCCGGTCCCACTCATCGAGAGTGAAGTAAGAGCGGCAGAGCAGGTTGTAAGCGTTGGCGCTGGGAGAGCTGCGGATCTGCTGCTGCAATCGTTGGATGGCCTGATCCACGCGGCCAGCGGCGAGCAGGCTTTGGGGAGAATCGGCTGCGGAAACATTGGCCAGTGCGGCCACCACGAAAACTAATAAACGAGTCAGCCACTTCATGAGCTAGGGCACCACCTCAACCCTGGCGCCGTCGTACAAGGGCCTGGAGTCGGCGGCGGAGAGGGCTACCACCGCGTTTTCCGGAAGACCGGCGGTGATCTCGACGCGGGTGAGATTCTGCAGGGAAATCTCCACCTCTCGCCGTTTTAGCTGGCGGTCCACGACCTGATAAACGTACGGTTTGCTGTCGTCGATCCGCACCGCCTCGCGCAGCAGGGTGAGCACGTTGTTGTGTTCGGCGGTGATGATGGTCACGCTGACGTTCACGTTGGGCAGCAGACGCACATCGTGATTGTCCACCGCGCAGGTAACCTCGCCCACATTGCGCGCTCCGCGGAGCTTCACGGTCGAGGGCACGGTGCTGACGGTGCCCTTCCAAACTCGCCCCGGGACGGCATCCCATACAACCTCGATCTTCTGTCCCGCGGTCAGACGGCCAATGTCCGGCTCGTCGACGAAGGTTCGTACCAACATGCGCGAGAGATCGCCTTCCTGCAACAGGAGATCTCCGGTTTGCACATACGCGCCTTGCTTGACGGGCAGGGAATAGACGATGCCATCGAACGGTGCACGCACATTGCACTTCAGCAGAGCGTCTTCGGCGGCGTCATACGCGGCTTGCGCTTCGGTTCCTTGCGCCTGAACTTTGGCGACCTCGGGCTGCGAATAACGATCTTTCTTTTTCTGTTCGAGCAGCGTGACGTCGGCTTGGGCCCGTTGCAAGACATCTTCGGCTTGCTTGACTTCCCCCGCGGAGGCGGCGCCTTGTTGCTGCAATTGGCGGAAGGCGTCCAGGTTGCGCTAGGCGAGGTCGCGGGCGCTGCGCGCTTTCACCAACTGTGCGTCGAGAGTGAGGACCTCTTCCTGTGTGCCCCCGGTTTTCAACTCACTCTGATCGGCCTGTGCGGATCTCATATGGGCTTGCGCGCGAGCCGCCTGGCTGCGGACGTCGGCATCGTCGAGCTGCAACAGCAATTGGCCCTTGAGGACTTTGTCGCCTTCTTTCACCAGCAAACGCTTGACCGTAGTGGGAACCGGCGCGTGCGCCTCGAAGTTCTGGATGGGCTCGACCTTGCCGTTGGTGGAAATCAGGCTGCGGATAGGACCGCGCACCACGCTGATGACGCGCACCGGCATGGGTCCGCGGCGAGTGAATACAGGAATCAGCACCGCGGCTGCTACCGCTCCCACCACGAGCCAAGTCCATCGCCGCCGTGCCGGCGGATGCGAATTGTTGCTACCAGCCAAACTGTTTTCTTTCAGGATGTGGCAAGAACAACTGCAAGCTTTAATTTACCACTGCGGCCGGGCGCGTCGAGTATACGCGCCCTTTGAGCCCGGTATCCCCTTAGATGCTGGCCGAGGCCGCCAGGCCGCACGGTCGGGACTGTGTTTGTGTCTTTCGAGGGTCCCGTGCGCACGAAAGCGGCGGTTTTCGCACGCTTTTCTAACCGCTACAATGTTTCCATGGCGAAGCGCCCCCGCTACACCCGCGAGCACGCTGCTGCGGGACTCAATTACCGGTTCCCAGAGATCGAGACCTGGCCCAACCAGTTTCCCGGTTACGAAGTCGTGATCGACGATCCCGAGTTCACCTCTGTCTGCCCCAAAACCGGCTTGCCCGACTTTGGCGTGATCACGTTGCGTTATCAGCCGGATAAGGTTTGCCTCGAACTCAAGTCGTACAAAGAATATCTCCAGACGTACCGGAATCTGGGAATCTTCCAGGAGAACGTCGTGAACCGCGTGCTGGAAGACGTGGTGCGCTGGGCGAAGCCGGTATGGGCCGAGGTTAAGGGAGAGTTCCGTCCGCGCGGCGGGATTTCTACGACCGTGGTGGTGAAGTGGCCGAGGCCAAAGGGGAAGAAGAAGTAGACCTAAGGTTTACGCCGATCCGGTGGCGCGCGCCAAACGTGCGCGCGGTCGTAACTCAGCGCTTCAACCCCGGTTACAACAATCCTGCGAACGTCCGGGGGGCGCGTCGCCCCATGCTATATTCGCAGAACTCGTGGACGACTCGAAACTCTATCCCCGCACCGCGCTGGTCGTGCTCACGGCCCTGAATCTGCTGAATTATGTGGATCGGAACGTGCTGTTCGCGGTGCAGCCTCTGGTGCAGGACGAATTCCATCTGACGAAGGAGCAGGTCGGCTACCTCACCAGTGCGTTCCTGGGGTTCTACATGGTGGCCGCACCATTCGTTGGCCCGCTGGCAGACCGTTACTCGCGCAAGCTCATCATCGTGCTGGGCGCGGTCTTTTGGAGTGGGCTCACGCTGCTTACGGCCGTCACCCATACCTACACCGAGTTGCTCATTCGCCACACTCTTGTCGGTGTCGGCGAAGCCACCTTCGTCACGATCGCGCCTACGTTTGTGGCCGATCTCTTTGCGGAGAAAATCCGCGGGCGGATTCTGGGTGTGTTCTATCTGGCCATACCCGTGGGATCGGCGGCCGGCTATCTGCTAGGAGGCTATCTGGCTCCGCACTATGGCTGGCGCTTTCCGTTCTACATCGCCGCGGCTCCCGGCTTTCTGTTGGCGATCGCTGTCCTCTTTCTTAAGGAACCGGAGCGCGGGCACTTTGATTCACTGAAGGGCACTCCAGAGCGGGCGACAGTGTTCGGCTTGGTCCGCAACTCTGCGTTCCTGACGTCAACTCTGGGCATGGCCGCGATGACGTTTTCGTTGGGTGGCATCCAGGTGTGGATGCCCCAGTTCTTATACAGCGAGCGGCACTACTCGCTGGAGGCGGCCAACCTGACATTTGGCCTCATTATTGTCGTGGACGGGATTCTCTCGGCCTTGGCGGGTGGCTGGCTTGGCGATTATCTGTTGCGCCGCATGAAGAGTTCGTACTACTTGGTCTCGGCAGCCAGCATGGCGCTGGGGGTTCCCGTCATGATTGTGGCGCTGTTCGCCAAAGGTCGCGTCATGATTCCGGCGATCGCGGTCGCGGCCTTTTTTCTCCTGTTCAATACCGCGCCGCTGAATGCGGCGGTTATTAACTCCGTGGACGCTCACATCCGTGCCACGGCGCTGGCGGTGAACATCTTCATCATCCACATCCTCGGCGACGTGCCCTCGCCCACGATGATGGGGTGGGTCGCCGACAAGCGCTCGCTGCAGTCCGCGTTTGTTCTGCCGGTGATCGCGATGGTCATTTCTTCTGCCATACTGTTTTACGGGATGAAATTTGCGCCAGCTGTGAAGGTTGACGGCGGCGCGACCTAATCAGGAATCGAGGCAGGGACGACGCATCGGGATGCATTACTTTCATTGGATCGCAGGGACGATTCTGGCGCTGGCCTGGTTTTCCCGCATCGTCGATGCAGCAATCGGCATGCCCAGCGTCACCGATGTCTCCCACCCCGAGTGGGATCGCAATCCGGTCATGCCAGCGGGCAATCCACGGGTCTCGATCATTGTCCCGGCGCGCAACGAAGAAGAAACCATTGCGGCTTCGCTCGCCACACTGCTCGCGCTCGACTACGACAATTATGAAGTGATTGCGGTCAACGACCGCTCCACCGATCGCACCGGCCAGGTCATGGAAGACGTTATGAAAAATTCCCACCCGTCGCCTCGCTCAGGGCAGGCTTTCCCGCAAGGGACGCTAGAAATGGGGCACCCGAGCTTGCGCGTGGTTCATCACCGGGAGTTGCCTGTTGGATGGCTGGGCAAAACACATGCTATGTGGACGGCGGCAAATCAGGCGACCGGCGAGTGGCTGCTCTTTACCGATGCCGACGTACTGTTCAAAGCGGATTCGCTGCGCCGGGCGCTTGCCTATGCCGAGGCGGAAAAGGCTGATCATGTCGTGCTGTTTCCGCGCATGATCATGAAACGTCCGGGCGAATTCATGATGATTGCGTTTTTTCAGACGATGTTTGTCTTTGGTCACCGGCCTTGGAAAGTGGCCGATCCTACTACCCAAGACCACATGGGCGTAGGGGCGTTCAACCTCATCCGCCGCAACGTGTATGAGGCCGTGGGGACGTATGAAGCGCTGCGGATGGAAGTTCTCGACGACATGAAGCTGGGCAAGGTGGTGAAGCAGTCCGGCTTCAGGCAGCGCAACGTGTTTGGCGAAGACCTGATCTCGATCCGCTGGGCACAGGGCGCGATGGGCGTGGTCGACAACCTGACCAAGAATTTCTTTGCGGTGCTTCAGTTTCAGTGGTGGCGGACGCTGGTCTCCGCTTTCGGGCTGGCTTTCCTGAACCTGATGCCGTTCCTGGGGGTGTGGCTGGCGCATGGCTGGGAGCGCGTGCCGTATGCTGTCGCGCTGCTCTCGATGTTTCTGATCTATCTGGGGATGTCGTGGCGGTCGCCGGTGCCGCCGTACTACTTTCTGTTGCATCCGGTGAGCGCGGGGCTGTTTATCTATACGCTGATGCGGTCGATGGTGCACACGTTGTGGAACGACGGCATTGTGTGGCGCGGCACGCGGTATCCGCTGGAGGAATTGCGGAAGGGGATGGTGTAAGGGGGGACGTGGGCAGGGTCCGGGGCGGCTGCGCAAAGCACCCTACTACGCCTAATTACACCGGCTCGAGCTTCGCTCGACCGGACAGCCGAGGGCGGCTGTCCCCACATTTGCATTGCCGATCTGAGGCTACTCCGGAGGCGGGTCGCCTTCCACGTCGTTGCCGTAGCTTGCGGTAGTGTTGGGCGTGGCTTTTGTCTTGGCGGGTTTCTTGGTGGGGCGGAGGCGGCCGGCGCTGTAGTGGCCCTGTTTCTCCACGTCGTAGTTCTTGGGCAAGGGTGGGATCAGGGTTGAGCCGCCAGTCAACTGGCTGACGCGGTTCAGGATGATCTCGGCCCGGCCGTCGTAAAGTTTGACCGGTCCGCGGATTTCGATGGTGCGACCGGCGAGGCGGCGGACGTCGCCAACATCTTTGAGATCGGCGGGGAAGACCACAATTGAGAAGGGGCAGGCCATCTGGTCTTCGCAGAAGTCGAGAAAGTGCACACCGCGGGCGCCGACTTTGACGCGCAGGACTTTGCCGGTGACGCACGTAACTTCGCCGACGTGCTGGGAAGCGCCTTGAATGGGGAGGCAGCCGGTGGCGGCGAACAGCGGGGAGACACCAAGCAGAAACAGCGCAGCGAAATATCCTGCCGAACGCATGACGGTTCCAGCGCGAAGGTTGATCGCCTTTGATTATCGTAATGCCCGCGGCTGGGCCATGCGGATGCGGGAGAAGAATTCTTGCGGATGCTTTCCCGAAATGGAAAAGGGGGACTGGGCAGGCCAGTCCCTGTTCAGGCGGTACGGCGGCCGCGCGGCCGCCGGATTACTTGAAGGCCTTGATGGCGGCAGCCTCGTCGTCTTTCACGTCGAAGACGGTGTAGAGCTTGGTGATCTGCAGCAGATCGTGAACCTTCTTGGTCAGGTGGAGCAGCTTGAGCTCTCCACCCTGGTTTTTAGTGGTGGTGAAGGCGCTGACCAGTTCGCCGATGCCGGAGCTGTCGATGTAATTGACGTCGCCCAGGTTCAGGACGATCTTCTTGTTGCCCTTGGAAAGCAGGTCGCGCACGGTGTCACGCAAGGTCACGCTGCCTTCGCCGAGGGTGATGCGACCGCTGCAGTCCACGATAGCGACTCCATCCACCTGCCGACTGCTGATTTTCATGCTCACTGAGAAGCCTCCTTGCCGCCCGCGGATGGCCCGTGGACGTGCTTGATCAATTTCACTTCTGTGCCCGTCCGGGACGGGCGTATTTCCACCACGTCCATGAACGAACGCATCAGAAAAATGCCGCGCCCCGAGGTCTTAAGCAGATTCTCCGGTGCCAAAGGATTGGGAATCCTGCTCAAGTCGATGCCTGTGCCCTGATCCCGAATGGTGATGACCAGATCCTGCGGCGTGTGCTCGAAGGCCAGAATCACCTTTTTGTCTGGGGCGTACGCGTTGCCATGCAGGACCGCGTTGACCGCGCCTTCGCGCACGGCCATGGAAATCTGCATGACTTCGTCTTCTCCGAACCCCAATTCTGTAGCGATACGGGTAGCCTGTTGCTCGGCATTATCCACCGTGTCCAAAGTGGAATCGAGGGTGTAGGAGACCGGTTGCTCCATAGACGATAGCTTCTGACCCGCGGCTGCTTTGTGCTTCCGAATGGGCTTCACGCGTTCGCCGGAAGCCTTTACCCGGCGAAGGCGGTAGTTTGCCTGTCACAGGCGGAATTGTCAACGCGGGTGTCCGCTTGAGTTCGCGGTCCCGAGTATAATGCCACCCCGTGACCGCAGTCCAAGCCGGCAGTCTCCGCTATCTGCTCAGGCGAATTGTGACCTACGTCGTTCTCTCCGCCGCTGGAGCTTTGGCGGTGGTCTACGGCGGTGACTGTTGCGCTTTCCACTTCCGCGTCGCGACCAGCCGCCAGCCGTTTGGCAGCGTGACCGTGACCCGATATTACGCCGTCCCGCAGAAAAACGGTAAGACGGAATTCCTGTTTGACCCCTCCAGGGACGCAGACGTGTGCGAATTCATTGTTTCCGCAGGCAGGATACGTTCCCTGCTGGTACCTAAAGCGGCACACGGAGCAGCGGATCGATATCTGACTGAGGGAACGCTGCCTGCTGCCTCTACTGAGTCAGCGGAACCGTCAACACTCCCGCGAGCTGGTTGGGCGTGGCCGCGTTAACCACGTAGAGAGTCTGCGTGAGGATGCCGGAATTGCTGAGGGTCGCCTGGTAATAGCCATAGTAAGCGACGGCCTGGCCCTGGAATGTTCCCTGGACGGAGAAGAAATTGCCGGCGACTGGGCCGGAAAGCGAGAAGGTCGTGTTGTCGGCAAGGACTAAGTTGACGCTGAGGGCGGCGCTGGAGCCTTCGCTCAGGGTGGCGGAGACGCTGTGGCTGGTGCCGTCGGGGAGAATCAGCTGGCCCAGGTAGGTGCCGGAAAGTTTGGAAACGAGTAGCCCGGTGACGGCGCCGCTGTCACCGTCGAGGCAATTGGAGCCTACCGGCGAGGTGTAGGTGCCCATCATGCTGCTGCCGTCGCCATTGAGGGTCCCGGTGACAGTAAAGTCGTTGCCGTTTTCGTTGTAGGTGAAGTTGAACGAGCCGCCCAGGCCCGAGATGGTGCCGACCAGATTGTTGCCGCTGGTGTCAGGACCGGCAACCGGGCAGTTGCCTCCGAACGCCAGTCCTCCCTTGTTGATCCCGACGAAGCTGATCTGCGTGCCCGAAGCGGAGATCTGGCCGTTGGGCTGGTACTGGCCGCTGGTGCTGTCGAAGGATTTTCCTTCCTTCAGGGCGAGCTCAATGCCAGTGGTAGAACCGTTGTTGATCGTAGGAGCGGCAATTAGCTCCCATGCGCCGCTGATGTTGGGCAAGGGCTGGGGAGCAAACTTGGAGGTGTTCGTGCCGCAACTGATCAGCGAGACCGCCATAGCGGCCAGGAGGATTGCAGGAATGATTTGTCTCATGAATCCAAGGCCCTGATTGACACAGTCGTACAGAAACGCATTACGAGCCGCCCGGTGAACGCGACCGACAACGACGGCCAGCTCTGCCAGGTATTGGCGGAATGCAAGCGCGGAATTATGACATCCGGAAATGGCATCTTTTGTTAATGCGGCGTTAAATGTTGATGAATAAGAGGCGGACGCGGCAAAAGGCCGGGATTCCACCAACTTGCGGGTACGAACACCAGACTAGGCTAGAATGGCGTCCGGCGATTGCTGCACAGATCTGAGTTCAAGAGGGCTCCATGAGGGATCGGCGTTCCCGCTTTGTTTTGGCGAAGTTGACGGCTGTCGCTTTGGCCGCGGTGTTGCTGATGGAATCGATGTGTGCGGCGCAGCCGCAGAATGCCAGTTCCGCTTCTTCCGATCCGCGGGCGCAGAAGGGCTACCGCTTCCAGCAGGGCGGCTGGACGTATGTTCACCTGGAGGGCTCTCCTTCTGACATTGGCTTCCAGCACGGGTATCTTCTGGCCGCCGAAATTTCAGACGCTTTTGAAGCGATCAAGCTGTTCGACACGCACGCGTCGCAGCGCGAATGGGAGTTCTTCCGCAAGACAGCACGCGAGATGCTCTGGCCCCACCTCGACACCGAATATCAGCAGGAACTGCAGGGCATCGCCGATGGCGTGAAAGCGCACGGAGTGAACCTCGATATCTACGACATTGTGGCGCTCAATGCCTTTGAAGAAGTCCCTGATTACTACGTGCCGTGGCTGAACAAGAAGGTGAGCAAGAAACTGGGTACCAAGTCCAAAAAGTCGGCGAGCGCGCCCAAACTGGCTGCGCCCGGCAACTGCAGCGCCTTCATCGCCACCGGAGCCTACACCAAGGATCACCAGATCGTCATCGCCCATAACAATTGGACGAGCTATCTGGCGGGCGAACGCTGGGTCGTGATCTTCGACATCGCTCCGCAGAACGGGCAGCGCATTTTGATGGACGGTTTTCCGGGGGTGATTACCAGCGACGATGACTTCGGCGTGAACTCGGCCGGCATTATGATCACCGAGACCACGATGGCCCAATTCGAGGGATGGGATCCGAATGGCAAGCCCGAATTCGTGCGCTCACGCAAAGCGCTGCAGTACGCGCAGAGCATTGACGACTACGTGCGCATCATCAAAGAAGGCAACAACGGCGGCTACGCCAACGACTGGCTTGTCGGAGACCGCAAGACGGGCGAGATTGCGTATCTGGAGCTGGGACTGAAAAACACGCCGCTGTGGCGCACGAAAGACGGTTATTTTGTGAGTTCGAACTTTCCCCGGGATCCAAAGTTGATTCGCGAAGAGACCAGTGGCTTCGATCCCAACGACACGTCCTCTTCGATGAACGCGCGACATGCGCGCGCCGATGAAATGGTGCAGCGCGCCAAGGGAACGATCGACGTCGAGATGGCCGAGCAGTTCCTGGCGGATCATTTCGACAGCTTTGAGAAGAAAGAGCAGCCCAACGAGCGTGCGTTGTGCGGGCACGTCGACGCCTCGCCACGCGGTGTGAAACAGTGGGACTGGGAAGCTTACAATCCTGGAGGCGCGGTGCAGGGCAAAGCCACCGACAGCACAATGGCAGCGAACATGAGCTTTGTGGCGAGAGCGGGCCATCCCTGCGGCGCGGATTTTGTGGCGGCGGATTTTCTGGAGCATCATCCCGAGTATTCCTGGCAGAAGCCGTTGCTGCGCGATATGAAGGCTGGGCCGTGGACGAGGTTTCGGGCTGGGCAGAAAGCCAGCCAGTAGCTCACGCGGCTCACTTAGCGACAGCCGCCCCGGCTGTCCGAAGGCGGAAGTCCCCGCACGATGCGGCGCCCGCGAAAATAGGAGACTAACAAAATGAACGAAACACCGCAGCAATACACGCAGCGAGTTTTTGGTTACATCGAAGGCAAGCAGCCTTTGGCGGTGCAGGGAGCCACGGCAAAGAAACTCGAGCGCCTGATCAAGGGTGTACCCGCCGCCAAACTGCGCAAACGGCCGGCTCCGGACAAGTGGTCCGTCAGCGAGATTCTCGCGCACCTGGCGGATGCGGAAATTGTAGGCGGGTTTCGCATGAGGCTGATACTTGGGGCTCCGGGGACAGCCATTGCGGCTTTCGATCAGGATGCGTGGGTGACTAGCGGGCACTATAACAAGCGCGACCCGCGCAAGTCGGTCGAGCAGTTTCGCGCCGTCCGCGAAGCCAACCTGGCGCTGCTGAAATCACTGACGCCCGAGCAATGGAAGCACTACGGCATGCACTCCGAACGTGGCCAGGAGTCGATCGAGCACATCGTGCGCATGTTCGCCGGCCACGATGTCAACCACCTGCGGCAGATCGAAGGGATACTGGCCGGGAAGTGACTTCCGCTTTGGTCTTCTCCGACCCTGACGAGACGCTGTGAATTCCGTCGTCCGGGAGCTCAGAAAAAAATCTGATCGGGCGGTCCCGAAGATCCGTGTCTGGATGCAGGCATATCGTGCTACCGTCAGCGCTACTTCAATGGTTCCGCGCATGTTTTGCGATCCGGAATCGGAAAAGCGGCTGTAAATGACGACAAAGGCTTGCATGAACAGCAAGTGCCCGGCGTACGCGCACTTTGTTTATACCGTGGCCATGCGCTGCCTTTTTTGCCGGTGGGATTTGAGGGCCGCACAGCGAAAAGTCGAAGGGGTAGGTCGTGAGCCCAGGCACGCGGGTAGTGTCGCAGAACTGTCTGGGAAATCAGGGGGATCAGACGCCGTCACGTAAGAGAAGAATGGCGGAGAGGGTGGGATTTGAACCCACGATACCCGTTAAGGTATGTCCGCTTTCGAGGCGGATCGTTTC
>Ga0116217_10000036_pt1 | contig 164659 bp, 147 predicted proteins | sample Sb_taG_6_FD_89697 | JGI IMG/M metagenome (GOLD analysis project Ga0116217, IMG submission 89697) | Peat soil microbial communities from Weissenstadt, Germany - Sb_50d_4_PS metaG | ecosystem: Environmental > Terrestrial > Soil > Wetlands > Peat | place: Germany: Weissenstadt | collected...
AGAAATACGTCGAGGCGAGCGAATCGGCGGACTTTCGGGCTTTCGAATCGATCATCCGTGCGGACGCGACCTTCCGCATGCCGCCCGATTTCGGCGCGGCCGAAGGCCGTGACGAGATGTTCAAGCTATGGGTCGAAGAAGGATTCGGCTCCGAACGATTTGGTCGCCTCCACTGCGTTGTGACCCATGCCAACCTGCAGCCGGCGGTCGCAGCTTACGTGTGCCGGCCCGGTGATTCCATCTGGCGGGCCATGGCGCTGGATGTTCTTCGAATCGAGGACGGCTTGATCACGGAGATCGTGGTGTTCCCGCCGGACAGTTTCCGACTCTTCGGGCTGCCGACATTGATGGACGCGCCGCCGGAGATGAACACGTGTCATTGATCTACTCGATGCTCATGTCCTTGGACGATTACGTGGAAGATAAGCCAAACGTTCCCCAGTTTTTCGACGAATGGAAATTAGTGAGCGTCCGGTCTCCCCAGCTTCTCCAAAAAACTATTTCGCCTCGGCTGTCGATTTTTTCTGTGCGCAACGACTATAGGATGAGCGAATCGAAAGGATGAACGAGCGAGCGCCCAAGGCCCCAAACTCTCATAAGCACTGGTACATAAAAGGAGATCAGGACAATCCAATGAGAAATCTAATCTACGCAATCAACATTACGCTGGATGGCTGCTGCGACCACACCAAATTCAAACCCGATGAAGATACGTTTGAGTATTTTACGCGCCTCTTGCGAGATGATGCTGACCTGCTCGTCTATGGGCGTAAAACCTACCAATTGATGGTTCCTTATTGGCCTGATATCGCAAAAAGCCAGTCCGAGACCAAAGCGGATATCGAATTTGCTCAAACCTTTGTCTCCAAGAAGAAGATTGTTTTTTCACGATCGCTAGACAGCGCTGAAGATACAAATACGAGAATTGTTCGTACGAACCTTCGCGACGAAATACTCAAACTGAAGCAAGAACAGGGCAAAAATATTTTGGTCGGCGGTGTAGATGTTCCTTCACAATTGATGGAGCTTGGCCTGATTGACGAATATCGTTTTGTCGTTATGCCAACCATTGTTGGAGAAGGCAGACGATTGATGGAGGGCGTCAGCCTGCCCGAGAAATTGCAATTGAAGCTGGTTGAGTCAAAGCCTTTTAAATCAGGATGTGTTGCGCTTCGTTACTTGAAACAGTGAGAGAGAACTCTGCAAGGCTACACTTTTCCGGGATCTTTACCGCAAAGGCTTCGTCTGCGTCGTGACAGTGAACGCTTGCTGGTTTGCCCGCAGTCCGAAGCCGTTTTGCGCGGACCTCAGGCGCTGAGGCGCGGGTTGTCTGCGTTGACTGTGTGGCACGAGTTAACAACTGCGGTTCGACGGACCTGCAGTGCTTCAGGTGCGAAGTAAGTCACTGTACCTAAAACGTACCCAATATTCAGGAATGGTGCCTTTTGAGGCCTTCTCGTCAGTATAAAAATCAATAAGTTACGCGCAATCAACACTCTTCAATAGTTCGATCCCGTCTAGCTCCACCATGTTTTCAAGCACTTGCACGGGCACTCTGCCTCCGCAACACGTTGCAAAATCTTTCATCTTGACGGTCCCGTTAGATTGGACCAAGATTCAATGTTCGCTTTGAAACTCCCCCCAAGTCCGGCAAACGGACCCAACTCTTGTTCCCCCCAAGCTCCCGTTCCCCTGAGGAGGACGCATTTGCTTTCTGCCAGCCAAGATATCAACCCGCATCGTGACGTCTACCTAACCCGTCCAGCGCGATGTGAAGCTAGCCTGGGTCGACGGAGTCGGTCTTCATTAGGAGAGGGAATGGCGACTTTTCTGGCGGCTTTCCGCAACGCAAGCCGGCTGCTGGCCGTGATCCTGCTCTTTCTCTTTGCCGGCAATTCCGCGCTGGCTCAGGGCAACATGAACCAGATTAAGCACATCGTTTTTCTGGTTCGGGAAAATCGCAGCTTCGATCACTACTTCGGGCTATTCCCCGGAGCCGATGGAGCTAGCACGGGCATGCTTTCCAACGGCCAGTTGATCTCGCTCGGACATGCCACCGACGCTACCCCACAGGACATTTGCCACACCCTACCTTGCGCCGAGCTAAGCATCGACGCCGGGAAGTTGGATGGCTTCGACCTCCTGATCGGCGGAAACAAGTACAACGAGTTCATCTCCTATACCCAGATGCACCAGGAGGACATTCCCAATTATTGGCAGTATGCCCAGCATTTCGTGCTCGGGGACCACATGTTTTCCTCGGCACACACAGACAGCTTTCCCAATCATCTTTATACCGTCGGTGCGACGGCGGATGGCGTCATCAACATTCCCGGTCCACCCCCGAGCAATGCGACGGAGAAGAGTAATTCGTGGGGCTGCGATGCACCCGCGGACTTCACTGTGCAGCAAGTCGACGCCGAAGACAACATCGACGCAGTTTTCCCTTGCTTTGATTTCCCGGTGCTCCCACAGAACTTAACCAACATCGGCGTCACGTGGAAGTACTACGCCGTCCCCGCCGATACGCTGGGATACAATTTCTCCACCCTGGATTCGATCGACTACATCCGCAACGGACCGTTGTGGTCCTCGAACGTTGTCGAGGATACGACGTTCATCAATGACGCTCGGACCGGCAATTTACCGCAGGTTGCGTGGCTTACCACCGGACGCCGCATGACTGAGCACCCTCCGCAGAGCGTATGCTCCGGCGAAAACTGGACGGTGAATGCGATGAACGCAATCATGCAGGGCCCGGACTGGAATTCGACTGCGGTCTTCATCATGTGGGATGACTTTGGGGGGTTCTATGACCATGTCCCGCCTCCGCCGGCGGAAGACCAATATGGCTTGGGGGAACGCGTCCCTTTTCTGATCATTTCTCCATATGCGAAGCCGGGCTACATCTCTTCTACGCAATACGAAGCGGCTTCGATTCTTAAATTCGTGGAGGAACGCTTTGGCCTCCCGCCGCTCACCGCGCGCGATGCAGGGGCCAACGACACCACGGACGCGTTCGACTTCAACCAGAAGCCCTTATCCCCGTTGGTCCTGAAGCCGCGCAGTTGTCCGGTCTCAGCGGCAGCCACGGTTGATTTCGGCAAGTGGTTCCCCCTCGCGCACACAAGCCAGCCGTACGGATTGGTTCTCAGCAACTGGGGCACGACCCCTATGGCGTTCAAGAGCATGACCACCACCGGTGACTTCGCCATTTCCGGCGGGTGCAAAGCCAAGGTTCCTGTCGGCAGCTCGTGCACCCTGCAGCTGACCTTTACTCCAACCGGAGTCGGAACGCGCACTGGAACACTCACAATTGTCGATACCGATCCAAGCAGTCCCCAGATCGTGAACCTGACGGGAGAAGCGACCAACATTTCGTTTTCTACCGTCCCGGTGATTTTTGGCAGAAAGCTCCCCAGTGGCTTTCCCCTTCCTGAACCTCTTGGCAGCACCGTTACAGATGCCGTGACTCTCACCAACCAGGGGAAGTCGCCCCTTACTATTTCGAGTGTCCAGATCGGTGGGCAGTATGCCAACCAATACAGCGAGACCAATAACTGTATCGGTACGGTCACCGCCGGAAAAACCTGTACCCTCAATTTGGTCTTTAAGCCGACCATTTCCGGATTTATTCCTGCCCCGCTTACCATCACCAGCAACGATCCCGAAAGCCCGGAAATTCTTTACCTGCAGGGCGAAGGAACTCAAGTGGTAGTCCCCGGCGCAATCAGTTTCCCGAATACTTCTGTGGGCTCGAAGGCGAAGCAGAACGTAACCGTAAAGAACTCTGGCACAACGACAATCACCTTCGGCGGGTTCTCCACGACCTGCTGGAATGCCACTGCGGGAATTTGTAACTATTACGCCCAGACCAATAATTGCGGGACGAGTATCGCGGCTGGAAAATCGTGCACCGTCACCGTTTCCTTTGCGCCGGGGACTGCAGGCAGCAGTGCGGGAACGCTTCTAGTAATGGACAACGATCCCGCCAGCCCGCAATCGGTTGCGCTCTCTGGTACTGCAACCGCTGCGATACGCACAGCTTCCGGCGCTCCAGCGGATCATCCGTAGGATGCCGCGTTGCGGCCCGCCTGCGTCACTGGGGATGGGATGGTTCCGAAGCCGGATGTCCCAGGAGACCGCGGGCGCGCCTTTCGAGAATGAGACCCCGCACGCGTTCCTTATCTGACGGCGGCCACATATCGTCCAATGCCTGCCAGGCCTGCTGCTCGCGTCCGCTATAGAGGTAATCCAACACGATGGTCAGCACGCGCTTCACCGTCGGCAACTGGTCGATATACATGTTCTGGGTGTAGCGGGACTGGCGGAATTTCTCCAGATCGGAGGGCGCCAACTCACTGCGCGCCTTGGAGATCTGCTGGTCGTATTCTTCCTGATACTCCGAGCTGATATCAGTCAGTTGACTGCCCTCGAGGCGAAGCACCAACTCCGGAATAACGGCTTCGGAATGAGGCAGAAAGAACAAGTCAAAGCTGCCCTCGCCGGTGCGAATTTCGGTGACTCCGTCGGGGCGTTTGCGGAAGGTGAGCGGAACCTGGTTGCGAATCTCACGGACGATGCGCGGCTTCTGCTCCAGGCTAACGACCCAATAAACGTAACAGCACTTCTCACCGCCGGAAAAGCCGTCAAAGACCACATCCGGGATGCCATCGCCATTGATGTCGCTTCCCGAAACCGGGTCGAGCGACATGGCCCACTCCTGCGCCACCGTAACCCGGGCGCCTTTCGCGGGCGTGACCGTGCCGCGACAGCGATAAGGCGAATCCTTGGGGCCGGGAAGCATCCGAACCGCATAGCCACCAATCCGATGAACCTGCTGGTAGTCCTGCGCAGACGGGCAGTCAAAGGCGGTTGAGGCGTGCAGTGGGACGATAAAGAAAAAAATCGGGACAATGACTAAGCAATGGAATCGAGACATGGCAATGCCCGGATTCTAGCATTCAACGCTGAGCGGGAATGCAACCGTGGGGAAGGCCGACGTCCTAATCTCCCAAGTCTTCTGGAATCGAGGTCACGACAACCAGGGCTAGAGGCAGTTCTGGCACGGGAGCGCCGTTTTTTGATTTCCTGCGAAGCTTAACCTGCAGAACGCAGGTACCCTCATCGTCGGTGGTAAGGCTAGGGAAGCTCTGGTCGGTGTCGATTTCCACCAGACTCATCATGGCCGCCCGCCTGGTGCCAGAGGCCAGCCTGCCGCGTCGAACCAGTTCGTCCAGAGGCACCGTCTGTGCTGGATTTCGGTCTGCCCGGACCGGGCTGAGCAGCACGAAATCGAGTTCGCTTCCGTTCTCGCCTTCCGGTAGCGAAGCGTACCGCATCGTGTAGTACCCAGGTTTGAGCATTTGGGAACGATAGTCGCGGACGTACCGTTCCATAAGCAGAAAATGAATCACCCCAATGAACGCGCCAGGCTTAAGGTTGCCGTAAAGAACCTTCGTCGATCCGGACGAACTCTCCTGTGTTGTGATGCCCCGGGCCCAGAAAATCTCGCAGATCGCGCTTTTTGCATTGTCGGAGCGGGTGAACACGCGAAAGCCTGCTGGTCTGACCGCCTATGCGAGGACCCCTGGAAATTGCGCTGACACTTGGGCCTTAACAGGCTCCATGGCGTATGAATCTGCGCCAGAAGCGGACGCGGGGCAGATTGTCAACGCGAAGCTTAAGAGGATACCCAACAGCAACAGCGGCGGTTGGGAATGCTGCCTGCCCTCGCTGCGTGACATCATCCTCCTGATCGGCGGTAGGGAGCATGTCTAACTGACAGCTCCGCATTTAGTTTCCTTGGTACTCTTCACCCTAGAATACAGGCTTGATCGATTTCGCTTCTTCCAGGGTTATCCGCTGTTTTCGGCGATAGGCCAGGTTCGCCATGTGTGACGCGATGGCGGAACGGTATCCGAGCTCGGCGGGTGCATTCGGAGCTTTCCGCGAGCGGACGCAATCGATCCAGTTGACCATGTGATCGTGGTCGGCGGTTTTTCCGGTGACGCTTGCGGTCCGGGGACGATTGACCTTTTCTGGATAATAACGAATCCGCTCTCCGGACTCGCCATTTTCCATGTCCGATTCGCCCCAGCCGTGCTCGATCGTGCCATCGCTGCCCAGAATGTGCTCGCCCAGTCCATAGTGGCTGTTGCTGAACGTGGATTGCCACGTGACGACGATATCCTTCGGGAAATCCAGGGTTACGGCAATCGTGTCGGGCACCTCGCGCCCATCTTTCTCCGAAAAGATACCACCTGACATGTAAGCGGCAGTGGGAAGTGGCAGGTCGAGTGCCGTCATGATCCACGCGATCTGGTGCACCATGTTTTCGGTCACATTTCCGCCAGAGAACTCCCAGAACAAGCGCCAGTTGATCAGCCGGTAAGGATCGAAGGGCCGGTCGGAGCGGCCATTGAGAAACGCGCTCCAGTTCACATTCTGCGCCGTGCAATCGGAGGGGATCGCGCGCACCCACTGGCCTTTACCGTGGGGAGTGTTGCGGCTCATCCACGATTCCACCTGCGTGACCTTTCCCACCATGCCATCCTGAATCCATTTTCTTGCGTCGGCGAGCGCTCCGGAACTCTGCCACTGCAAGCCGATTTGCACAATGCGGCCGGAAGAGTTGGCAGCCGCCAGGCATTGCTCGGCCTCCGGGATCGACCACGTCATCGTCTTCTCCGCATAAAGATCCTTGCCCGCTGCCAATGTGTCGAGAAAGTGGCGGGCATGCGTATGCAGCGGGCTCGCCACGATGACGGCGTCCACATCTTTCATATCGAGCAGGCGCCGGTGATCATCGAAGGTCTGCATGCCCGGCGCCATCTTCTTCGCCTCGTCGCGCCGCCGGCTGTAGACATCGGCCATCGCCACCAGTTCGACATTCGGAACGGCTTTTACCTCCTCAAGCAAATCCTGGCCCCGATTCCCGACGCCGATCATCCCCACGCGAATCCGATCATTGGCGCCAAGAATTCGCGCATGGGGATAAGCCAGGATGGCTGCGGTACCCAAAGCTGCCTGCTTCAGAAAATCTCGTCGCGTATTGTGAGTCATGATTGATCCTCGGAATGCGGTACGGAAGCGACTCCCGGCCTAACTGCCGATCTGCCTCCGACGCTGCTGCTGGCGGGTTATAGTGCTCCGGCTTTTTGCAACAAGTCTTTCATTCCGGCCCAACTCTGGCGTGAAGATTTTTCCGGCGTACCGCCACCGTCCCAGTGAGTTTCGAGGCTGACGGCATAGCGGTAGCCATCCCGCTTGAGGGCCTTGAACTGCCCCGTCCAATCAACGATTCCTCGACCCATGGGAGCCCAGTCATACCCTTTTCCTCGCCGGACCGCATCCTTGCAGTGGCAGTGGCCGATGCGGTCCTTGGGCAGCAGATTGTAGCCGTCGGGATACGGTATTTCACCCCAGGCAGCGGCGTTGCCCGGATCCCAGTTCATCATCAGGAATGGAGACTTCACGGCACTCAGAACTTTGGCGGCTTCCGCGCCGGTCGCGGTGTTGAGACCGGCGTCATTTTCCAGCAGCAGGATGATTCCTTGCTTGCCCGCCTTTTCCGCGGCTTCGAGCAGCTTGGCGTTGATCGCTGCCCGATAGGGGGCGGGATCGTCAAGCCGCCAGAAATCAAAACAGCGCACGCGATCGGTGTGAAAAGTCTTGGCGAGTTCGATGGCGCGCTCCAGCACTTCGTTCTGTTGAGCGAAGGTGAAGCTGGCATGGAAGTCATCTTGCACGCTGTACTTCGACCGCGGAGCGCCGGGCCAATCCACCTTGAACAGCGGGCTGGCAATATCAGTGACCCGCAAAGCGTACTTCTGCAGGATGCGCTGCGTCTCCGCGACCTCTTTGGCGTCGAGATTGATGATGTTTTTCCCCCACATCCCGCGCAACTCGATCCATTCCATGCCGAATTCCCGGGAGGCCACTTCGCAGGCCCGGCCAATGTCCTGCGAGATCTCGTCGTTGATCACAGAGATGCGGAACGGCGAATTGAGTTTGTGATTCTGCGGCTCCGGAGCAGAGGTTTGCCATGCAGCGAGGGCACCGGCGGGAAATGACGCGGTGAGCGCAGCGGCGCCGCCGAGAATGGACAGGAATTCGCGGCGGTCCAGCGAGGAATCAGTCTTTTTCATTGTCGGTTCCGAGTAATCAGTTGATATAGGAAATGAATCAGCCGTCAGCTTTCTTGACCGTCGGCGCTTTCTCCACAGTCATCCTTTGCGATTCCCGCCGAGCGCATGATCAGGAGCGCCCGAACCGGTGCTGCCATACCCGCGCAGCTCCGATCAGATTGGAGTCCTCGCCGAGAGAGGCCAGAACGATTTCCGTCTCTTCGAAGGGCACGAACCGGCAATTGCGTACGATCGTCTTGCGGATTCCCTCCAGGAAAAGTACGGCGCTCTTCATGACGCTGCCGCCCAGCACGATCACGTCGGGCGCGAACAGATTAACCAGATTGGCCAGTCCCAGGCCCAGATAATGGGTTTCCCGCTCCACGGCGCGGGTAGCCAGCGCATCCCCATCACGAGCGAGCTCGCAAATCCGCCTGGCGCTGAGACCGGATCTATGCGGGTAGTTGGCCGAAGACTCGCGTTCGACCCACCCAACCATCGCCGGACCGGCGGCCAGAGACTCCCAGCAGCCGCGGACGCCGCAGGAGCAAACCGGGCCGGAAGGATCGATCACATGGTGACCGAATTCCGGATGGGCGCCATCCACGCCACGATAAAGTTTCCCGTCCAGAACAATTGCGCCGCCGATGCCCGTACCCACGGTCACGTAGATCAATCGCCTCTTCTTCTGACCCGCGCCCCAGGCGGCTTCTGCCAGAGCGCCAGCGTCAGCATCGTTCTCCAGCGCTGCTTTCACCTTGAACATTCGCGCCAGATCCTTCACCGGGTTCTGGTGGCGCCAGTCCGGAAGAAAGTCAACTTCCCCGAACTCGCCGGTAAAGGGATCAACTGGGCCGGTGGATCCAATGCCGATGCCCGTGATCTTCACGCCGGCTTTGTGCGCCGTCTTTCGCAGCATTTGGCCGATCTGCTGTACGCCCTCGGAATACTTCGAATCTATTCCCGTCGGAGCCTCCATCTTCGACCGGACCTGCCCCCGGCCATCGACCATGCCGACCGCAATCTTGGTCCCGCCGATGTCGACTGCACCAATCATAGAGCAGCTTTCGTCCGCTTCACGGCAGTCAGAATGTCAGCACATATCAGTAGCACCTTCAGAATGTGAGCCGCAGGGCAAACTGCAGCACCCGTGGCATGTGCGCGTAGTTGGGATACAAGAAACTCGTCCCCCCCTGTGTTTCCGGAAGGGAACTGTGCACTCCCCACCACTGCGTATGGTTGAAAACATTGAAGGCTTCCGCCCGGAACTGAGCCTCGAGTTTCTCCGTGGGCTTGAACACTTTGTAGAGCGCCATGTCGATGTTGGTCCGATAGGGCTGGTTCAGATTATTGCGGCCGGAGTTGCCGAAGGTCAGACCCTGGGGCAAGGTGTAAGCACCGCAATTGAACAGCGGCTTCCCCTTAACCGAGGTGTCAATCGACTGGTCAGGATTGCGTACATAACAATCGCTTCCCGGCGTCGAGTGGGGGTTACCCACTTGATCGGCATACGAGCCTATGCCCGTGGTTCCATCAGCGACCCCGGCATTGTCGCCGAACAGCCCATCGACCACAGTAAATGGCGTGCCACTTTGCGACTTCAGGATCCCGCTGTACTGCCAGCCTCCAAGAAAGGTGTGAGACAGGCCCTTGCCCCGAAAGGGCACCTCGTAGATCCAGCTCATGGCGAGAATGTGACGTTGATCATAGTTGGAACTGGCATAATTTTTTCGCAGGTTGGTGGAGTCGATGAAATTGCTGTCCTGATTATCGGACGAGTTATCCAATGAGTGGCTGTAGGTATAGGCCACGTCGAGGGTGAGGGCTCCGCTCGTCTTGCGCAGAGAAAACTGCAAGGCGTTGTAGTTCGAGTTGGCAACCGGCTCGATCCGCTGGATGGATCCCAACCCGTAAAACTTTGTCCGGTATAGATCGGGGTCGTTTTGGCAGGCCACTGCCAGGTTGATTGCCGGTTGCCCGGTGATCTGGTTTCCGTATGCTTGAAACACGGGATGGAGCGGGTCCGATCCATCCCATGAATTGCAGATATCCTGGGTAATTATTTGACCGGGCTGGAACGGGTTCAGAGATGGCGCGATAGGCGGAATCTGATTCATTTCGTGCTGCAGGGTGAGGTGCGTTCCTTTGGCACCTACATAGGCCAGCGTCGCCACCGTGTTCTTGGGCAGATCGCGCTGAACATCAAGATGCCATTGCTGGACGTATGGCCACACGATCTGATCCGGAATGGAGGTGGTAGACATGGGGAACAGCAATCCCTGCCCGCCGACGTTGGAATAACCTGTGACGTCGTATTGCGTGGGAGTCTCAACGATGGGGGGCGTGCCTTCCAGATCCTCGGCGTTGCCTTCCATGCCATTGGTGTGCTCGAAGAAGATTCCATATCCGCCCCGGACGGACATCTTGCCATCTCCCCGCGGATCCCAGGCAAAGCCCACTCGGGGCGCGGGATTGAACAAATGCCCCTTGAGGCAGCCGCGAGGCACGCCATTTACACCGCATTGCACCATGCCATCGAAAGGATTTCCTGTGCCGGGAACGAGCGCGCCCTGCTGCCCAGTTAGGCTGCCATCGACGTCGATCTGAGGAGCAGTGCTGGCGCTATAGGCCGCGGGATCCCAGTTTGAAATCAAGTGGTTCCTCTCCCAGAACTCGCCAAACAAACTGATGCGCAAGCCGAGATTCAGAGTCAAGTTCTTGGAGGCGTGATAGTCATCCTGAATGAAGCCCTCAAAGATCTTGAAATTGATGTGGTATTTCGGCTGCGAACTGGCCTGTGTGTAACTGGCAATGTTCCCCATCAGGAGATCGGCGAAGGCGTTTCCCGTCGTAACCGGCGATGAAGTATCAAAGCTAAGGTCGCCGCCCAGATCGGTGAAAGCGAACTCATTCTTCTCCGCATTCATGAAATAGCCACCGTACTCCAGCTTGTGCTTGCCGATGCTTTGGACCACGTTGTCGCGGTAGGTGAAAGTCGGATTCGAGTTCGACCACGGGAAGGCCGTGGGGCCCTCCCCGAATCCGCCGCCATAGGCTCCATTGGTGGAGAGGGAAAACCCGGGCAGCTTTCCTCCGAAGTTGGGGAACAGCCCGGGCATAGTGAAATTGGTGTTGGTGCGCGTCCACGCCGAGGGATTCGTGTTGATCAGCCGGATATGATCGGTCGTGTAACTGGCGGTGAATTCGTTGAGCAGCGTCGGGGACACGGTAGCGCTGAGCTTGGCAACCATTTCCACCCCCGGCCCGATGACGTGGGTGCCAATCGTGGGAAAGCTGGTTCCGGCGAATGTGACAGTCGCTTGGGTCGTGTCCGAGGAGTCGTGAATCGCGCGAAACGTGGCCCGCAACTTGGAATTGAAGTCGTGATCGATGCGCACTAAGTCCTCACGCCAGTGGGTTGGTTGCGCCACCGCCGCCTGAAAGATTGACTGCGCTCCTGATCCTGCGTTGGGCTCGGGAATCATGGGCAACAGCGCCTGCCCGTTGGGATCAACCGGCACCTGATTATTCGGGAATGGATTCCCGGTGTTGGGGTCAACGGGACAGTCCGTGGGATTGGGATTGATCGGCGCACACATGTCGCTGAAATTGCCCTGGCGCTCCTGCAGCGAGGGCACAAAGTTGAAGAAGTTGAAGGGAACCACTTCGCGCCGCCAGTTTTGCAGCCAGAAGAAGAATGTGTGGTTCTTCCAGATCGGACCTCCAATTTTGTAGCCGAAATCATGCTTGTGATAACCGGCTACGGGCGTTCCCGTGGGATCGAAGTAGTTGTGCGCGTTGAAGGCTTCATTGCGCACGAACTCCCAGACGGCACCGTGAAACTGATTCGTCCCCGACTTGGTCTCCACCTCGACCGTGCCGGATCCGTTCTTGCCGTACTGCGCACCATAGTTCGAGGTGAGTACCTGAACTTCGTCGATGGCCTCGACACTGGGATAGACGTTGATGCCCCCGTTGCTGCCGTTATCCATCATGTCGCCGCCATCGACTTCCCAGTTGTTGTATTCGGTGCGTCCGCCGTTGACGCTGTAGAGGACGTTCCCTTGAATCCCCACCACGCCCTCGTCCTGGCCGGTTTGATCGCTCACTCCCGGGACCAGCGTGATCTGTTGGGTGAAGTTGCGCCCGTTCAGTTGGAGTTGCGTCAGTTCTTTGCCCGTGATGGTGCCGCCCAGTTCAGACGATTGCGTGTTCACCTGGGCCATGCCTTCACCGTGGACAACCATCTCCTCGTGGATGTCGCCGATCTGCAGCGTCACATCGATGCGCGCATCCTGGGCAACGCGGAGCGTGACGTTGGTGGCGTGATATTTCCGAAATCCGGGAGCGCTGACCGTGAGGTCGTATTGTCCGGGAGGCAACGAAGCCGCAACATACTCTCCGTCGGAATTGCACTTGACCTCACGGCTGGTTCCCGTCGCCGTGTTCTTGATCCCGGCCTTGGCAGTTGGAACCACCGCCCCCGTCGCGTCCCGAACCGTGCCCGTTAGAGAAGCTGTATCCTGTGCCACAGCGAGACTGGCCGCTAACGCGAGCGCGCATGCTCCGAGAATCCAACGAGTCATAGTTGTCCTACTCGTCATTTTGTCCACCTCAGAACGAGCTCTCCGCACCAGCACGAGAGCTCGATTGCTTACTCACGCGACTGTGCGGGGTCAGCCCTTTATCGTCTGGGACGCTTCGTCCCAAGTCACCGCCGTCTTGCGAAAATACGATTCGTTCGCCATATGGCAGGCCAGGGCTGCGTTGTGGCCAAACACCGCATCTTCGACCACCGGCTTGCGCGAACGGACGGCCTCGAAGAACGTCCACAAGTGCGGGTGCATGTCGTCGTAGTCGGGACCGCGGAATGACACGGTCTCGGGCATCGGCTCCTGGCCCAGCTTCGGATCGTTTTCCTCATGCCACTTCTTCTCGTAGGCTTCACGCATGGCGTGTGGAAAGCTGGCGTCGTAGTAGCTGGGGCCGGAATCTTTGCCTGTCTGCGGCGAATAGCTGAGACCGAACTCTCCGACCTCGAGAATTCCCTTCGGCCCCTGGAAGCGATAGGTCTCCGCCATATCCGTGTTCAGGTTCAGCCGCATATAGACCGGTAGGTCGCCGTAGTAAAAGACCGTGCCGTGCACGTCGGGCATGTTGCGGCCATCTTTCCAGCGCAAGATACCGCCGACTGAAGCTGCCTGCTTCGGCGGTTCGTTGATGCCCAGCATGAACATCATTCCGCTGACCAAGTGCACGAGCAGATCGCCTGCCAGGCCGGTGCCGTATTCCTTCCAGCAGCGCCAGCGGGCGAAGATGTAAGGATCGAACGGGCGCTTTGGCACCGTTCCTTGCCAGGTATCCCAGTCGAGATTCTGCGGAGAAAGATCAGGCGGCGGAGGATATTCCCAGCAACCGGTTGGATCGTTGCGCCCGAGCCATCCCTCAACCAGCATGACATCGCCGACCATGCCCTGCGCGATCATTTCCTTCGCTTTCTTGCAGATCAGGGAACTGACGCGCTGCGAGCCAATCTGCACGATGCGGCCGGTTTTCTTCGTGGCCTCGACCATCGCGATGCCGTCGGCCGGACTGTGCGACATCGGCTTCTCGCAATAGATGTCCTTGCCGGCGTTGACCGCGTCCACGACGACCTGCTTGTGCCAGTGGTCGGGCACGGCAGCCACGATGCAATCGATTTCTTTGTTGGCCAGCAGTTCGTGATAATGGCGGGTTACGGGAAGATTGGCTTTCGCGGTAATTTCCCTCGCCAGCGTGTGGCGGCCATCGTAAAGATCGGACGCGGCAACGCATTCCACTCCCGGTAATTCGATGGATTGGACTAGCAACTGCGAGCCCTGCATCCCCACGCCGATCACGCCGAAGCGCACGCGCTCGCTGGCCGGCACGGGCTGCGGCGAAGCCCAAAGATTTTCCGGACGGAGAAGAATGGTCTTGCCGGCCATTCCTTTAGCGGATAAGGCCGCTCCGGCAGCTGCGCTGAGTCCCAGGAATTTACGGCGAGAAAGATCACTTCGTTTCATAGATCCTCCCGGACGCCGAACCGCACGTCCGCATCATTTCGTCAGTTTCTTGACCGCAACTTCCTTGAAAAACACGACGTCGTTGTCACTGTGGTTCTGCAGGCCGATGTAGCCCTCGATCGGGCGCGGCCCCCGCCACGGCTCAAAATCAAACTTCTTTTCCGGCACGGGATCGCCTTCGGTATAGTCGGTGACTTTCGCACCGTTCAAAATCACGACGGTGCGCGGCCCGTCCAGCGTGATTTCCATGGTGTTCCATTCAGGTCCGGGCTTGCCAGGTTTGGCCAAAGGCTTAGTCAAAGAATAAAGAGCGCCGGTGATGTGATATTCGTCTTCGCCCGACGCTTCCGGATGATTGTCGATCTGCACTTCGTAGCCGTAATGCACCGGCATCCATGCTTCCCGGGGCTCGATGGGAATGCGAATGAACACGCCGGAGTTGTCGTTGTTGTCGCGCATCTTGTAGACCACGCGGATCATGCAGTTGCTCAACTTGCCGCCAGTCCAGTAGAGAAGTCCCATGCCGCCATGGGTGCGGATCAGGCCGTTCTCCACCGTGTCGTCTCCCGGCCCAACGTGTTTCCACCCAGTGAGATCTTTTCCGTTGAAAAGCTGCTGCCAGTCGTCCGACTGGGCTGCCAGCAGCGACGGCAATAGCGCAAGCACAAGGAGCAAGCCGATCTGATGTCTTCGCATAAGCCTTTTCCCCATCCCCAGCAGCCGGTTAGTTCCCATCCTTCGGGGCCCCAACTTTCTCGTGCAACAGACCGTATTCATCCTCCACGATGTAGGAACAGTAGCGAAACGAATCGCTATCGACCCCGGAGATTTCCGCCAGGCGTTCGGCTGCGAGCTGTGCTGGAATGATATCGATCAGGAACTGCCAAGCCTCGGGAATCTGTGGAATCTCAAGTACCAGGTCACCGTCGTCAGACGCAAGACGCTGACCCACCAGCATGACGGAAGCGCCCATTCGCTTCAGGTCGTGGGCCACGGCGAGATCCTGACTCCGCATCTGTTGCCCATCGATCCAGATACCGAACCGCGAACCGCTCTCCACGATTTCCTGTGGACCGTGCCGGAAGCTGCTGCTGCCCATGGCTGTGGCGGGAGACTTAACGCCTTCTTCCCACAACAACCTCGCTTCATAACAACTGCCGAGACTGGGGCCGCGAGACAGAAAGTAATAGGCAGCGCGAGGCAGCAACCACGGCGCGTGCTCGATCTGCTCCTGCCAGGTGGGAAGGGCTTCGGCACACTGCGCAACCGCCCTGTGCAGCTTGGCCGCCAAAGGGTCGTCGAAGGATTGAACCGCGGCCGCTGCCAAGGCTCCTGCCGCGCAAGCCAGAGTGGAATAAGTGTTGACCGAGATTCCGTGGTCGAACTTGACGGGCACGATAAGGGGAATCCGCGCCTCCAAGGCCAGAGGTCCGTCCGCAGAGTTCGTAACGCCAATCACGGTCGCGCCGCTCTCGCGCGCTTTCGAGAGCAGTTGCACGATTTCGATGCTTCGCCCGGTCCGCGAGATTGCGATGATGGCGGAGTCAGGAGGAAAAGTAGCAAAGTGCAAGAGCTCCGCGGCATCCTGAAGATAAACAGGCCGTCCGTTCATCCCAAACAGCGCAGCCGCTCCCATCGCCGCGTGCCAACTGCTGCCGATTCCTGTCAGGTAGATATGGTGGGCGCTGCGAACCACGTTAGCGGCTTCCTGCAGAGTGCCGCGGCCGGCACCGGATAGGTAGTCGATCGTCTTCTGCAGTTCCTCCGGCTGGCGAAGTATGTCCTGTAAGAAATGAGTCATCGGCTCTCGTCAAATCATTTCAAGGCAGGCGTTATGACGATGTTCCTGTAAGCGACGTGCCCGTCTTCGCTTCCTTGGAGGTAGATCGGTCCGGGCAATGCCTCGTGGCTGTCCAGAGCGCCACCTGTAATCCCCGGAATCTCCCGATTGTCGATAATCGTCGTGCCATTCTGGACAACGGTGATGGTTCGTCCTATGAGAGTGATGTCGAAGGTCTGCCAATCCCCCGGTTTGCGCGGCTGCTCGGGAGACGGAGCGAGGAAACCATAGACCCCGCCGGTGTGGTGACTGGGAGGCTCCTGGATGGAGTTGTCTTCAATCTGAACTTCGTAACGCCCGCGCAGATACACGCCGCTGTTCGCGCCGGGGCCGCAGTTGAACTCGATGTGCAACTTGAAGTCCCCAAACTTTTGCTCGTTGATCAGCTCGGGCCCGTGGCCGGGGCTGACCAGCGTCCCGTTTTCCACTTTCCAGGCAACCGACGGGTTAGGCCGGTCCATGCGCCAGCCCGACAGATCCTTGCCATTGAACAGAGAAACAGGTTTTCCCCACTGCGGATTGCCTTTTCTACTGAGCGACGGAGCGCGTTCGCCGCCCCATTGCCATGGAGTTCCGTCTGGACCGGTGGTGGTGCCGATTAGAGTCTCGCCCGCGACCTTGCCCTCGAACACCATGTCGTTCTTTCGCTCTTCCTCTTCCTTAGGTGAAACGAAGGTCAAATGGCCGTCGGAGATAGCTACTTTGGGAAGAGGTCGCGCGTTGCCCCAGCGGCTTACCATCTGAGCCTTCAACTCTCCGTTTTCCTGGGTGATCTCCAGCCAGGAAGGGTATTCACGATCGGGAGCTTTCAAGGTCAGATCCCAGCGCCCAAGGAAGGGCGCGACCGACGAGTCTGCGGCTGGAGGCCCAGGGGCACCGGGGACTGTAGAGGCGATCGAGGTGCAAGTCCAAAGGAGGAGAGAAAGGTTGACCAGCAGGAGGAATCGAGGACGCATCATGGGGTCTCTCAGCTATGCAACCGGTTTCCGAAATCGGTTGCATGACTGCCCTTTTTAGCCAAACCCACCGCTTCTTGTCAAGTTCTTTCCGCGCCTCCGCTCCGGCCCTCATAAGCCTACCGTGGCCTTCCTTACAAAACCGTGATAGGTTCGACTGTCATGATGTACGCTTTCCGAAACCGCTTTCTTGGCTCGGCTCAGGAAATCGTCGCCCTGATCTTCGTCGATCCCTTTATGGATCCCCACCTTCCTCCAACCGAGCTGGCGGTTAGAAGCGAGGCGCCATGGGCCACACCATGAGGGAAGTGGCCCGGCGGGCCGGCGTCTCCCCCGCCACGGTGTCGCGAGTCCTGAACAAGACCCATTCCATCTCGCCGCAAACCGAGCAGCGCGTGCTCGACGTAGTGCGGCAGCTCAACTACTACAAGAATGTGCACGCCCGCCGCCTGGCCACCGGCCGCAGCGATTTGTTTGGCTTGGTCATCTCCGAGATCGCCAATCCCTACTTTCCCGAGATCATTCGTGGATTCCAGGCCGCGGCCTGGGACCAGGGCTTCGATGTCGTTCTCTGTAACACGGAGTATCAGCCAGAGCGCACGCAGTCAGTGATCCGCAAGCTGATCGAAAGCGACGTGCGCGGCGTCGCCATCATGACCTCCTCGGTCGACCGGAGCATGACTGCCGAGCTGACCGCCGCCGGAGTGGCTGTCGCATTCTGCAACCTGGCGCCGCCCGGGAAACTGGTCAGCAACATCTCCATCGATTACCAGCACGGAATCGCGCAAGCGATCGAGCATGTCGTCGCGCTCGGCCATCGACGAGCCGCGGTGATCGCGGGCCCGGAGGACAATCGGACCGCGATTACCATCAAGCAGGCGCTGGTGGCCGGATTGAGCGAACGAAAACTCAATCCTTTTCCGGTGATCGACAGCAATTATCGCGTCGACGCAGGCGCCTCGGCCGTGCGGACGATCCTGACTCAGCCCAAAATCCCGACCGTGATCTTTTGCGGAAACGACTTGATTGCCATGGGCGCGATGAACGCGCTGGAGGAGGCGGGTGTGAAGATTCCCGAGGACGTCTCCGTGATCGGCATCGACGACATTGCCTTCGCCTTCCTGGCGCGGCCTCCGCTGACCACGATTCGCGTGCCCCGCGAGCGCCTGGGCGTGGTCGCATTCGAAGCCCTGCACAAGATTCTGAAGCTGAAGCGGGGAAAAGGCGCGGATTACTATCTGGAAACCGAACTGGTGATCCGGAAGTCGACCGCTCCGGCCGCAACCTAGAGTTTCGCGGCAGCCCCGGCGGCCTTGGTTATACTGGGAAACAGCGCCGCAGCGCCACTGGTGCCCGGCTCTGGGGACCAACTCCCGTAAGCGCTAACTTCAGCAGGACGGGCTAGAAGTTGACCCTGCCAGCCGGTTTTCTGGGCGGTAACTTCCAAGTAGCCGACAAGCCGACCATAATCCTGAGAACTTCTCACGGAAAAGCCTTCGCTACCACCGCCTGATGAAAGCTCCGGCTCTTGCATGGGGGCTCGGCCGAGCCCACATGCCTGTGTAGGAATTCTCAATTCTCCGCCGAAGTGGGATCAATTACCAATCTGACCTCTGAAATGCGGTTCGCCGGGAATCCTCCCTGCCTCGCATGTTCACGAACCATCTCTTCGCTGGGAGCGATATAGACGCAGTAAATCTTGTCGGCCGTTACGTAGCTGTGCAGCCATTGGATATTTGGTCCCAGGTTATTCAGAACGATGCATGACTTCTGCGATATGGCCAGCACTTGATCTCGTGTGACATTTCCGATGCCGGGAAGTTCGCGTTCGATCACGTATTTGGGCACGTTCATCTTCCTTTCTGAACTTGAGATGGATAGGTCCGAAGACCGTCGAGGCGGACGACCAAGCTGCCGGGTATGCTCGGTCGTCCGCCTCCTAAAGATCCTCCGCCTACCGCACGTTGACGGTCACCCGCATCCACGGATGGATACAGCACTGAAATAGGTGTTCTCCTTTCGCCAGGTTCGGGACCTGGAGTGTGCTGCCCTGAATGATGCGGGTCTTCGCCACGGCGACCGTCGAAAAGCCGCCGGCGCATTCCGGTGCCGTGGTCTCGCCCGGTGCATTCAGTGCCGAGAGGAAACCTCCACTGAACTTGTGGACCTCGGTGAACGTATGAGGCTCTCCACCCTGGTCAACCACGCTGACCACGGTACCCTGCGGAACGCTGATCGAATCGGGCTCGAAGTCCCAGTTGGGGCTGGGATTGCCAGACTGCGCTCCAGCCAGCAAGTCCGACAGAGTCGTGGCGTAGCCAAAGGCTGCAAGTGCGATATTCTTGCAAAAATCGGGCCCCAAAACCGCGTTGAAGGTAGTCGGGTCGCATTCGTCGAGGGCGACGAACTGCGCCGGAGGCAACGCCGGTGGTGGCGAAACACTCGCATCGCTTGCCATCGACTTGTGGTGCATCTGGGAATGGTCTTGGGCAAAGAGTTGCGCCGCGCCGGCGGTCAGAAGACTGAATGCTATGACCACGACGAAAAGCTTTGTGAGGAAACTGCCGGTTACTGATCTCATTTGCATACTCCTTTTCTTCTGTTCGTTCAAAATGCAGCTCTGCCGCAGGGCGGCTTTTGCCGTCTCGCAAAAACGACCGCACTTTCGCCTGTTCCGGGCAGCAGCGCAATCCTTGCGGTCTCCATCTCTTCCCAAAGTTTTCTCCATCGTTAAGTCATTGAACGTAAAGCTACTTGGAGTTTTGATGAGCGGTTCCCCAACCATGGCGGAACTGTGGTAGGCTTCGCTAGTCTTAGGAAGCCTCTTATGGCCACCCAGCCGCGAGTTGCGGATCGGCTGCGCTTCGATGGTTTCGAGCTGGATGTCCGTGCCGGCGAACTGCGCAAGAACGGAGTAAAGCTGCGCCTGCGCGGCCAACCGCTGCAGGTGCTGGAGATCCTGCTGGAGCGCGCCGGCGATGTTGTGACCCGCGAGGAGCTTCAAGCACGAATCTGGCCTGCCGACACGTTCGTCGATTTCGACCACAGTTTGCACAACGCCATCGCTAGGGTTCGTGAAGCGCTTGGCGACTCGGCCGAGACGCCGCGTTACATCGAGACTCTACCCCGCCGGGGGTACCGGTACATCGGTCCGGCAGAAGATTTTCAGACGCTGCGGTTGGCCGCAGAAACGGGCGACCGTACGAGTCAACCGGTCGCCCCCGTTAGCCCCCCAAAGCGGAAGAAGGGGAGTCTCGTCCTTGTACTTTCTGCTCTTTTCACTCTGGGACTCGTTGCCTGGACAATGTGGAGCTACGTCCACGCGAAAGCAGCCGTTCCACCGATACGCTCCATTGCTGTCCTGCCCCTCGATAATTTGTCCGGCGATCCGTCAGAGGAATTCTTCGCGGATGGCATGACGGATCAGTTGATTACGGACCTTGCTAAAGTCGGCTCGCTGCGCGTCATCTCGCGAACTTCAGTCATGCAGTACAAAGGCGCTAAGAAGGGCCTGCCTGAAATTGCACGAGAATTGAACGTCGACGCTATCGTGGAAGGATCGGTCATCCGTTCGGATCAACGAGTACGGGTCACCGCCCAACTCGTTCAGGCGCCCACGGACCAGCACCTCTGGGCAGAGACATACGACCGCGATCTGGGCGATATCCTGAAGCTACAAGGTGAGGTGGCGGATACCATAGCGCAACGAGTCCGCGCACAACTCACTCCAGGGCAGCAGGCCCAGATTCGCGCGGGCCGCTCGGTGAACCCAGCAGCGTACGATACCTATCTGAAGGGACGTCTTTACTTCACTAACGAATTCACCAAACCTGATTCACTTAGGAAGGCCCAACGTTACTTCGAAGAGTCGATTCAGAAAGATCCAAACTTCGCTCTTGCTTACGCGGGACTCGCCGACACTTACGTCTACTTGGCGTTTGCAGGAGCACTGCAAAAGGGTGAGGCCTACCGGTCTGCCAAGGAGGCGTTAGCCAAAGCACTGGAACTGGACGACAGCATCGGCGAAGCCCACGACAACCTCGGCCTGCTGAGTTCCTCTTTTGACTGGGATTGGGAGACTGCCGATCGCGAGTTCAATCGTGCCATCGCTCTGGCACCGAGCTATAGTTGCGCGCATGAAGATCGCGCTATTTTTCTCGGCTTTATCGGTCGACGCGCGGAGGCCCTCTCCGAGATCGCAAAGATCGACCAACTGGACTATGGTTTCAGTGCGGCGCACACCGAATCGCTGACGTATTATGAGCTGCGGGATTACGCTGGCCTGATTGAAGCAAGTAAGAGAGGGCTGCTTTTGGACCCAAAGGATTGGTTTCAGCACTACACTCTCGGCGTCGGTTACGAAGGTACGGGCAAGCTTCAGGAAGCGATCTCTGAGTACCAGAAAGCAATTGGGATGTCGGGTGATTCTCGGAGCGTTGTGGCGCTGGCACATGCCTATGCGGCCGTAGGCAAGAAAACTGAAGCGGCGAAGATCCTTCGCGATTTGGAGCATAAATTAAAAGCAACCTCTGCTTCGCCATACACGATGGCCACGATCTATGCCGCCCTAGGCGAAAACGACAAAGCGTTGGAGTCTCTGGAAAAAGTTTGCTCGGAGAAATCTCTCGACGTTTTCTGGCTAAGATCTGACCTGCTGCTTGATAGCTTGCGCCCTGATCCCCGTTTTCAAAACCTACTTCAGCGCATTGGTCTGACGGGCTAAACTCTCCGCGCGGCGACCGGTTGACAGATCGAGATTCGACCGCCTGCGTGAACTGTATACTCGCGGGGCGGCTTCGGGACAGAAGCACGCCGCCGGCAATGTCCCTGGCCGCGCTGCTTTGGTTGTAAGTGGACCCTACCCCCCAGCTGTTCCCCTAACTGCTCCCCCCTGAATCCGGAAGGAACTCTTGAGTGAGCCCATGGGGACAATTCCCGCCCGAGGATTCGGGCAATCATGAACTCTTCAACATCTTTTGTGCAATCCCCTTCACTGTCTGCTAGCATGTGGGGCAACAAAAAAGCCGAACTCCAGTAGTTCGTGAGGTTGGCAAGCCGCGGTGATGGCCCTCGAACTGCACAGAATGTGTGCGGTGGAGTGTCATTCGGCAGGAGCCCAAGTCGCCCGCCGCAGGTTTAGGTAGGAATAATCTTGACTGATCCCGGAGAAGGAAACCACCCTCGCAGGCGTCGGCGCACGCGCCGTCATCGCCGTAACCGGCTGATTCGCCGTGGTCTTTTGGCCGCGGTGGTCGCGATTTTCGCGGCTGGCCTGTCCTCGTTCGCCCTGAGATACTTCAGTCCATCGCTATTCGCCACGCGCTCAGCCCCCGTCACTTTTGAGCAGTCCGAAGAGGGCCGCAATCTCCTGCTCTCCACCAAGGATTCGGCCTCACCCCCGTCGGCTGATCGTCCCGTCTACCCGTATTCAGTTGTGCCGGGGGGAGTCCGCAATGCCAAAGAACTGAAATGGTTTGCGGAGCACGATCCCGTGGTCGCGGCTCATTACGCCGGATTCGATTACGATCACGCCCGGCTGGTGCGGCTGACGCTGGCCCGGACTGTTTATGTTTCCTACCGCATCGGAAATCACATCTATTGGACGCGTCGACGAATCAAATTGCACAAGGGTGAGACGCTGCTCACCGACGGCAAAATAACCGCACGGACCCGGTGTGCCAACCGAGTCGAAGAGCTTCCCAAACAGGCAGCAGCACCATCCGAGCCCCCGGTCGAGAAATTTGAAGAGCCGATTCGTGCGGGCGAGGGCACGGCGATGCAATCTCCGCCCGTTCCCTTTGATTCAGCGCTGCTGAATCGCCCCCTGATGCCCGATGTGGAGCCAGCCGGCCCGCTCAGCAGTCTTTACAATCCTTTTGTTGGCGGAAGCTATCCGCCGATCGCGCCTCCACCCTTGCCTCCGGGCGGGATTTGCGCCCCCACTAACCCTAAGAAGAAAGCCTCCTCCTCAGGCCTGGGACCGGAATCATTCGAGGCCTCCTCCACCACCAAGAAGAAGAAGAATCCAAATCCCTGCGGTGGTACCGAGACCGTGCCTGAGCCCGGCACCTGGCTGATGGTTGCCTCCGGGCTGGGGGGGATGTACTGGCAGGTTCGCCGCAAACTAGCCCGCGCCTGAAATCCTGCTATCCAGTTCTGCTGACACTCGTCTGACTCTCTGCGAGCTGCGCTTGCAGCTCTCGTTCTTCATCCGGTAGGCTTCTCGCTTTAATTTGCGTGGGAGGGTGGCCGTGCGATTCCTGCGTCTCGCGGTTTGGAGTCCGATTTTGCTCACTCTGGGGATACTGGGTGGCGAGTTATCTCTCGCTGCCCAGGCAATCACCTTGCACGTAGATCTCAGTGACGCTCCCCGCAATGTTTATCACGCCCATCTGGACATTCCCGCCAGTACCGGTGCGATGACCCTGGTTTTCCCCAAATGGATTCCCGGCAACCATCGCCCCAGCGGACCGATCGCGGCCCTCACCGGTATTCGTATGGAGGCCGCCGGTAAGCCTCTGGCCTGGCAGCGGGACGATGTGGATATGTACGCATTCCACGTAACCGTTCCGGCGAGCGTCAGCACAATCCAGGTCTTCCTCGACGCGATCACCTCGAACGACAGTGGCGGCGGCGAGGGACCAGCGGCTTCGAGCAATCTGCTCGATCTGAACTGGAATGCCGTGGTTCTCTATCCCCAAGGAGCCAGTTCGGATGCGGTGGAATTCACGCCCGCGGTCACGCTGCCTGTCGGTTGGAGCTACGCGACTGCGTTGATGACTACACGCGTGGCCGGCGCGGAAGTCGAATTCAGTCCAGTCTCTCTCACCACGCTGGTGGATTCGCCTTTAATCGCAGGCATTCACTTCCGTCGAGTGGAATTGTCCAAAGCCGGAGAAACGCCGCCGCATGAGATGGACATAGTGGCCGAGAGCGAAGCCGACTTGGCCATGAAGCCGGAAACCCTCGCTGCCTACCAGAAGCTGGTCGCGGAGACCGGCGCTCTCTTCGGCGCTCGCCATTACCGTCAGTATCACTTCCTTTACACGCTCAGCGACCAGGTGGGTAGCCACGGACTCGAGCATCACGAATCCAATGACAGTGTTGCCTCCGAGCGCACGCTGCTCGATCCCGATCTAGGGATGCTGTATGCCGCCCTGCTGCCGCATGAGTTCGTACATTCATGGAACGGCAAATACCGCCGTCCAGAAGGTCTGGCGACGCGCAACTACCAGGAGCCCATGGTCGGCGATCTGCTCTGGGTTTACGAAGGCCTCACCGAGTATCTGGGAAACCTGTTGGCGGCGCGCAGCGGATTGTGGACCCCGGAACAATACCGCGAGGCGCTGGCCGCCACCGCCGCCAGCCTGGACCATCGTCCCGGCCGCACCTGGCGGCCTCTGGACGACACCGCGCGCTCCGTGCAGCTCCTGCGCCTGATGGGGCCTCAGTGGTCGAGCTGGCGCCGCAGCCTCGACTACTATCCCGAAGGCGAATTGATCTGGCTGGAAGTGGACAGCATCATCCGCCAGCAGACCCACGGACAGCGTTCCTTCAACGATTTTTGCCGCCGCTTTCACGGCGGAGAAAGCGGCCCACCCAAGGTTGTGCCCTACACCTTCGACGACGTGGTTCGCGCGCTCAACGACGTTGCTCCGTACGACTGGGCCCGCCTGCTCCACGAACGCGTCAGCGCCACCAGCACGCGCGCACCGTTGGGCGGCATCGAGCGCGGTGGCTGGAAGCTTGTCTACAACGACAAGCCGAATGTGCTCATCCAGGAAGCGGAGAAGCTGGTGAAGTTCTCAGACTTCACTTACTCGGTGGGATTCATTGTTGAAGAGGACGGCAAACTGACTGACGTCATCCTGGGATCGCCCGCATACCAGGCGGGAATCGGTCCCGGGATGAAGTTGGTAGCGGTCAACGGCCGCAAGTGGTCGCCTCCGGTGCTGCACGCCGCGCTGAAGGAAGCGCAGGGCAGCGCTGCTCCAATTGAACTGTTGATCGAAAATGCCCAGTTCTTCAAGACTTACTCACTTTCCTATCACGATGGCGACAGGAATCCCCACCTGGAACGGGTCTCCGATCAACCGGACCTGCTCAGCGATATCGTGAAGCCCTTGACCCATTAAGGAACTAACGACCCCTGACCCAAAGGTCTAACACCTAAGTGATCCCTTCTGGGGCACGGCGCTGCTACAATCCTCCTAGCTCCAATCGACGACCTGTTCCTCACACGTTTTCATGGACCGCTCCCTCAGCACCGGTCTACTCACGCTCGCTGCCGCGTTTGCCGCGCTCAGTTTTCCCGCGCGCGTTCCGGCACAAGACAAGGCTATGCCTTCGGTTCGTCATGTGCAGGTCCTGCGCACCCAGGGAGCCGTCGAAATCGAGATCGAAGGTAGCGACCGCCTCGTCCCGCGGCCCCAAGTTCTTACCGGTCCAGACCGGCTGGTGGTGGATTTTCCCTATGCCGTTCCCGGCTCTCAATTGCGCAATCAGACGGTGAATCGCGGAGAAGTCAAAACCGTGCGCGTGGGCCTGTTCGCCACGAATCCACCCGTGACCCGCGTGGTAGTAGATTTGTCCGGCCCGCAGTCCTACCAGATTTTTCCCTCCGGTCGAACGGTCATGATCAAGGTGGGCAGCGGAGCGGACGCCACCTCCGCGGTTCTCGATTCGACTCGGCAACCCGGGCTGGTGAATATGAGTTATCCCGCGCAGCCCGTGCGAGCCTCCGCTCCGTCAGCCCAGCCCAGGCCTCCACTTCAGGTTTTATTCCAGGGCGGGGATCTGACCATCCACTCCGATAAAGCCAGTCTCTCGGAGGTGCTGTTTGCGGTGCACGAGCGCACGGGCGCCGACATCGCAATTCCCGCGGGAGCGGAGCAGGAAAAAGTCGCCGCAGAACTCGGTCCCGGCCCCGCGGCGGAAGTGCTGTCCACCCTGTTGAATGGATCGAGATTCAATTTTCTGATTCTGAGTGCCGAAGGCAATCCGCGCTCCCTCGACCGCGTGATCCTCAGCCCGCGTGCCGACGGAGGCGTGGGCACGCAATTTGCTTCCATGCCGCTGCGGCAGATGACGCCAGCGCAGGACGACGCGGACGACGATTCCCCCCCACCGTCGCAGCCGTCTGCAGAATCTATCCAGCCAGCTACCCCGCCCGGCCCCCCTCCGGGCCGCCAGGTTCCCAACAATCCGCCCGACACCAGGCCCCAGGAAAACACCGACGCGCCGGACTAATCCCGAGCAGTTTTTGATTTGAGTTGTAGTTGGAAGTGCGCCCAGATTTACGGCGGCGTAATCAGCCGCACCGGCACGGGAGAAGTGCCCGCCACGGGAGGATTCGCGGCAGTATTACTACATCCGACGACGTTCAGTACGATCACATTCATGCTTCCGTCGGTCGCAACCGGCGGGACATTGATGAACGCTTGCAGGAACCCGACGATCGTAACCGGAGGCTCGGAGACCGCTGTCAATGCGGTGCCATCGTAGATTGGCATCGTGACGATGGAATTGCTGGTAGTAATGATGTCGTTGTTAAAAACAACCCCTTTTTGGACCAGAGGATTGGCAAGACCCGCCTGAATTTGAAACGGGAAAGTTGCGGGGTTGATGGTGTCTTCGCCCCCCGTGGAAGAACCGGTCAAACATTGCACGGCGGTGAATGTGTCGCCACCCCCGATTGGAGTTACCGGCTTCGCGAATAGTAGGTCAGCTTGAGCCCCACCTGGGCTTCCACATGCATATACGGTGCTTTGATCGCATCCTCCGATTGCTTGTTGAAAGACACCGGAGGTTGCGCAAGAGGGAACTGCGCCGGCTGCGGTTTGAACATATGCCGGGACGTAATAGATTGTTCCCAAAGTGCTGGTCGGGGGATTGTTGAGGATGTTGCCCGTTCCGATTTCACAATCAGCAGCGCCCTGTTTGCAATCAGCCGTTAGTGTGAAGCTTTCGCCAATCACCCCCGAACCGAGTTGGGACACTCCCTGCTTAGTGATTGAACCGTCCAGGGGATTCACGAATGTTCCACCCCCGTCGGGATCGAGGTTCGGTATGATCCAAGGCTTCACGCAGCGTGGGTTGACGGGAATCATGGCGCCAGCCACGCTGCCCGAATTCGAAGGATTGAATGCTTCGGCGCTGGCGGTTGCGCTCACGCTGGGGCTGGTGACGTGGGCCAGTGGGATCAACGAAAACACGCGGCCGAAAAAGATCGGGAGGTTGGTGCGTTGCACCGTCACGGTAACTGTGGGGTTTACGCCGAAGTCTGCCCCCAGCCCGGAGCAGTCTGGGTTGGCTCCGCCCGCCTTTCCTGCGCCGTAGGTCACCGTTACAGAACCTGTCGGGACCGAAACACCGCCGATGAAATTCTGCTGCGCCACCTTAATGGCAGCCGCGGTCGCGGGACTGGTCGCTCCGGCACAAATGAGTTGCCACGAGCTCGAACCGTTGCTCGGGTCTCCCGTAATTCCGGAGATCGAAATCATCCTTGCTGCCGTCAATGCCGCGGCATCCGCAGAGCGCTGGGCCTCGGCCTTGGCCTCGTACATGGTTCCGATGTCGATCGACAACGCCGCCATCGCGAGAATGCTGACCATCGCCACCGCCACCAGTGCCATAGTGAAACCGCGCTCTTTCGAATGAGGCCCGGCGTTCCTTCCCGCGCGACGAATGAGTGGTGACAGCATAATGAAACCTCAGTTCTCGTTGAAGGCTTGAGCTGTTGCGGTCAGCGAGTTGGCACCGGCCGCATTCCCTCCGAGCAAGCCGATCACTCGGTTGAATTCCCATTTGTACGCGTAGCTAATGGTGACGCAGGTGGCGATCAAGTTGATGGTGTTGGCGCCCGAAGTGACCGTACTCTTGCAGCCGCGGTTGACCGAAAACGTGATCCCGCTCCCCGGACAACCGCTGCCCGTAGAGGTGGACACCCAGGTAAGGGTTCCGGCAGTCTGCGTCGGCGTCTGTCCCGACAGCCCGCAGTCGTTGATCTTCTCCGAGAGCAGATAGTTATCCACGACCTGGTACGCATCGCTCACGGATACAGGCAAGGCGGCGGAGAGGTCGGTGGCGGGATCGGCAGCTGCGACGCGAGCGCCATCGCGGGCCGCATTCATCAACTTCTGCTTGACCGAAAGCGCCTGGCTGAAATCAAAAATTCCCACCACGAAAACCACCAGCAACGGCAGAGAGAGTGCGAATTCCGCAATCTGCGCGGCCTGAACATCGGTCCAGGCGCGCCGCAGCACCCCCAGGACTCGCCGACACAGATGACGAGTGCGCCTCATTGCGTCTCCAACCTCATCTGCGCCTGCCCCGGAAGACGCATGTTGCCCAAGTCAAGACTGGTGTTAGGAATGCCGAAATGGTAGGGATACTGATAGCGCAGGCTCACCGAAGTGCCGCACGTTCCCATTCCCTGAGGGGGATACGACAACTGCACGTTGATCTGGACACAAACGTTAGTGACGCTGCCCTCACAAGCTGTGGGGGTTCCGCAAGAGGAGTTCGCGCTGCCGCAAGCGCACAGCGCTGGCGGCGTCCAGCTGGAGGTCGGAACAAGCTGATTCTTGTTCAAGTTCGCTGCCTGCATCGTGTTCTCAACCGCCGTTTTAGCATTCTGGGCGATCTGTGCGGCGGTCAGAGCCGTGCAGGTGGTGCACGCCGGAGCCACCGCTGCCCGCGCTCCAGCCCGCGCGGCGTGAGTTGCGGTTCCGTAAATGCGGTAGGCTTGCCCGAACCAGTAAACCCCCAGCAACACCATGAAAAGCAACGGCAGCACCACGGCGGTTTCCGCGATTTCGGCGCCGCGCGTCTCGCGCCTCAGCCTGCGGGAAATATTCCATCCAAATTTCACCATGCTACCGCACTCCCCACGCGTAACTAACCCCGTACAGCACCACCGTCATCGCCAATGCCACCCCGTAAGGAACCTTGAGCGACTGCGGATTGTCCAGCGAAACCTCCGCGCTTGGCATGCGGAACGTCAGCAATGATCCCAGCAAGTGGCCAATGTTGCGCAGCGTCTGACCCAGGCGGCGCTTGTAGATCACCAGGCCTACGGCCATGATCCCGGCCACGAACACCGACGCCATCAGCAAGTCCGTCAGCACGCCCGGCCCAACAAACGCTCCCACCGCTCCAGCCAGTTTCCAGTCACCCGCGCCCAGGCTGCGCAGGAATACGAATGGCAACAACAGCAATAAGCCAAGCCCGGCGCCCAGCAGGGAAGCCCTCAAACCCAGCCACCCTCCTGCCAGCCCATTCACTGCGATCCCAATCAGCAATCCCGGAACCGTGAGCCAGTTGGGAATCCGGCGCTCTCGCCAATCCATCCATGCGGCGATGATGGCCAGGGCCACCGCCAGCACCACCACGGCTGCTTTCAAAGCCGCCTCGATTTATCGCGGGGCACCAATCTCCGATCCGTGATCCTGCGAAGCCCTGCACGAACTTCGCTTCTGGCAATTCCGCGATCCTCCGGGGAAGAGGATGGCTTCATAGCGCGCTAAGCGCTACTGCCGCGGATTTTCACATAGCCCGGAGGCGAAGTCAATGAACGGCAGGGTGACTTGCCGCTTGGCCTGGTGGGCTCAAACAAAAGGCCCGGCGCAAGTCCGGGCCTTCCAGTAAAGCCCTTGGAATCTAGCGATTGAACGCACCCGCCGAATTGTGTTCGGCGATGATGCGGCGGGCATTATCGGCCAGCGCCTTGGCCTGGGGCAGCAGATCGAGTCCCTTGAGGATTTCCGGATCCGCCTCTGCTCGGGCTTTCAAACCCTCGTCCTGGCCAAAAGCATCGACAAAAATCTCGGACCTGATATTGGCCTTGATCCAGTCGGCGTTGTCGATAAGATCCGCCTGGGTGTAGGGAATGCTGGCCTCGTCGAGAGATTTGCGGAAGTCCTGCAGGGTCGCGTCATCCACTTCAAAGCTCTTGGTCGGATGATGGCTCACGACGAAGCGTTTGGCGAAGTTGAAGAACGCATAGTGCTGCAGCAGGGTGTCCTCGAAGTGATTGCCTTTCACCGGAGGAATCGTCACATCCGGGGTAATGCCCCCGCCACCGTACACCGTACGGCCGCTGTCGGTAAGCTTCACCTCGCGGTTGGCATTGTTGCTGGCCTCGGAATCGTGGTTGTAATAGTAGTCGTAGAGCGAGACATTGCTGTAGTCGCGCTGGATCAGCCGCCCGCTGGGCGTATAGTAACGTGCCGTGGTCAGCGCCAAGCCGGTGTTCTCTGACAGCGGATATACCGTCTGCACCAGGCCTTTGCCGAACGTGACTTCGCCCGCGATCAGCCCGCGGTCGTGATCCTGAATTGCACCCGACACAATCTCAGCAGCCGACGCAGTCAGCCGGTTCACCAGCACTACCAGCGGATAATCTCTGCCGCCATTGCCGTGCTGTGCCACATAGCGCTTCTCCGCCGACGCGCGTCCGTGATGCGAGACGATGAGTTGCCCCTTCTTCAGGAACTTGTCCGCCACGCCCACGCCTTCGCTGAGCAGGCCGCCAGGATTCCCGCGCAGATCGAGAATCAATCCCTTCAGGTCGCCGAATTCATCCAGCGCCTTCGCCACTTCGTCTTCCGTGGTCTCGTTGAATCCGGTCACATGCAGATATCCGATGCCGGGCCGGATCAGGAAGTGCACATCCACGCTGTAGCGCGGAATCTCGTCGCGCACCAACGTGAACTCCATCGGCTTGTCCACACCTTCGCGCGCGATGCTGATATGAACGGTCGTTCCCTTGGGACCTTTGAGCAGATCGGCTACATCGCCCGTGCTCATGTTCTCGGTCGACTTGCCGTCGACGGCAATGATCACGTCGCCGGGATGAATACCCGCCTTATACGCTGGTGTTCCCGTGAACGGAAAGATCACGATGACTTTGTTGTTGCGCGGTCCCACTGTCATGCCCACGCCGTAGTACTTGCCGCGCTGGTCCTCGCGCATCAGCGCGTAAGATTTGGGATCGAAGAAATTCGAGTGCGGGTCGAGCGCGTGCAGCATGCCCGGAATGGCCCCGTTGTAGATGGCCTTGTCCGCGCTCACCGGCTCGGCGTAGTTATCCTCGACAATGGAATACACGTCGGTGAACTGCTTGAGGCTGTCGCGGACATCCGAGTCGCTGGTCAGCGACGACTGCTGCCCCGTGCGCTGGGCAAACAGGATGCCGAGAAAACCGCAGGCAAGAAGAAAGAAAACTACCAGGAATAGTGACCGGCGAGAACTACGTGCCATCTTGAAGGTTCCTTCGATGAGGGCGCAGATTGGGCAAGAAAAAGACCACCCCAGCTAGCGCACCGAATATACGCAGTATATCACTGCCTTAGACTGCCCAGGACCGGGATAGTCATCCTTAGGTAACCCCACCCCAGGAGGCCTATTTGTTGAGATGCGGTTCGCTGGCATTGCGGTTCTCTGCCTCGGTCATTTCAGTGATTTCAGGCCCAACAGAGGACTCCGGAGACTCTATGGAGGCGGTGTCCTGCTTAGCCACCGGTTTTGCCGGGGCCAGTGGCGATGAAGCCTCGCGGTCCGCTGGATGCCGCTTCGAACTGGAGCCAACTTCGTCTTGCTCTTCATCCCTCAAGGGCCGCCGACGGTGGAAACTCCAGCCCGGTCCCGGCGGGGCTGTTCCGCCCACAACCGCGCCGAGCAGTGCTCCTATTGATCCGACGATCAAGGGTGCGCCGACGCGCGCCTGCACATGCTGGTCGGTATTCACTTTTGCGCCGATTGCTGCCCCCAGGGCGAAGCCGATAACGGCGCCGATCGCCGCATGGCGGCGGTTGAACTCCGGCTGCTGCCACATAGCCGGCCGACCTCCACGCGGGTATCCACCCCGCCGCGGATACCCATGCGGATAAGGATGCCCGGGTCCACGCCGGGAGAACTGGGCCAGCGTCTCGTGCTCGGCCGCGTCCGCATCCTTCGTATCGTGGGCTTTCGGATATTGGAGCTTCGCGTCTTGGGAGACGTCTTCGGTCTGTATATATGGAATGCGCGCCGCCGCGATCGCGTCGCGATCCGAGGTTTCATTCGCAGTTGGCCGGTCTTGGATTCGTGCTGCCACAGTTTGTGCCGCCACACCCGACACGAACAGATGCGAAGCGACCAGGACAATAACTACTTTTAAGTTTTTCATGAGCGCAGGCTACTGGCTGCGCCGCACAAAAAGTTACCGAGCTGTGACAGTTTGTCGAGTGTCACACTGCGCTGGATGATGAAGCACCTGCGATTCGTATCAGGGCACGGCTTCCGCCGCTGAGGTCAGTACCGCTTCACGCACGGCACATGCGGGCGGCAAGGCCGCGGAGCCCTCGTCTCTAGCACAGCCTGCAGAGTTCGTGGCATCTGCTTGGGTACTTCAAAAATCGCCGCCTGCGCCACATTGTTGCCATCCCGATACGAGATGCGGAAGTAATGGCGGTGGCTTCGCATTTTGAACAGACCGATTGCAATCGCCGGCAGCACACCCAGATGCCGCGTCACTTCTTTCGAGTAGTCGTACGAGTGGATGGCATCGTAGGGAATTGCCAGCTTGTTTCCTGAGTACTCGAAAATCAGCGCGGTATCCGACGTAGTGTCCAGCTTTCCGATGACCCCCGCAGTCAGGCCAGGTGCCGTGCCACCTACATACATGACCTGGCCGTCCTCGACTGCGAAAGCGGGCAGAGACACGATCAAAAGCAAACCAAACACCACAATTTTCCTCATGCTGCACCTCCTCAGGACAGCATGCAGGACTCAGCGCCAGCGCGAAGGAGTCCCTGTGGCACTTTCTGGAATGTCACAACGAGTCAAGCGGATGGCTGATGAACTCCACGTGATGCCGCAACGAGGCAATAGACGACTCCGACAGCAGCGAGAAGGGAATAGCGCGGCAACCCGGCGGCAGCTCGCTTGCCGTAAGCGAATCGCAGATGACGGCTGCCGTCTCCTTCAATCCGCGCTGCCAGTTCGTCTTCCGCGCATCCCGCAGCAGTAGTGCGTCTGGGGAGAAACCCGCCGCGATCAGCATCGTACGGGCCAGTTTGAGAAAAGTCGGCCAGCGCGACGCAATTCCCACGAGCGCTGCTGAAGGCGCCGGCAGCCAACCCGCCAGCGAGGTCGGCACCGAGCGAAATTGCAGGATCAGCAGATCGGCTCTCGCGGGAAGGGCCCGTTGCACGGTGGCCGCTTGGTTGGGCAGGACCACCGGGGTCGCTCCCTCCAGAGCCTGCGGCAAGTCCTGCAACCCGCAACCCTGGACCGGAAAATTCGCCGCTTGCTGAATCTCCCCCACCAGGATTCGCCGCAACTCTTCGTCGGTTTCAACCAGCACGAAGTGGTCGGGCGGCTGCAGTTCGAGCGACTGCCGCAGACGCGCGCGCAGGGCCGGCAGAGGCATGCCCAGCTTGCGGGCTGTGGCAAATAGATGCGCAATCATCTTGTCCAGCGCCAACGCCGCCGGGAGCGGCGCTTCCGGCTTGTCCTCGCGGACATAAACACCACTTCCATGACGGAATTCGACCCAATGCTCGCGCTCCAATTGCCGGTACCCGGCGCTGACGGTGTTGGGATGCAGACGGAACCGCCGTGCCAGTTCGCGCGTGCTGGGCAAACGCTGCCCCGGCGCCAGGTCGTCGCTCAGGATCCCGAGAACGATCTGGGTGACCAACTGCTCCCGAATGCTCACTTCGCTTCCGCGGGCAAACCAGAGTTGCATGGCGATCTATCTTACGGCTCTTGGACGAGATTAAGCAGTCGAACCAGCCAATTGTGGGCACGCCGAAACAGGTATTGACGCCGGGGCCGCTCTGAGATATCGTGCCAGCCAAAAGTAGACTGCCTCAAGAATGTGGCAGTCGGGCCCGGACTGACTTATTGCTCGGGGAGTTTGCTGTGCCACGTCGTCGCTTGGTTGTGATTTTTGGCTGTGCCGCTGTGATTCTAGCCCTGGTCGGATTGCGTCCTGCTACGGTTCGCGCCGGATTTCAGCCGGTGTCTCCGGAAGAGCTGAAGATAACGAGCGAGCCGCTCGCCCCGGGTGCGTCGGCGATCATCCTCTATCGGCAGGTCGACCGGGATGACAATGGCCGTACGTCGCACGAAGACGACTACTTTCGCATCAAGATTCTTACCGAAGAGGGCCGCAAATACGGCAACGTCGAGATTCCCTATTCGAAGGAAAGAGAGAATGTCGTAGGGATCCACGCGCGGACCATCAAGCCCGATGGATCAATCGTCAACTTCGACGGCAAGGTTTTTGAAAAAACCCTGGTGAAGGGAAGGGGCTTCCGCTACCTCGCAAAAACCTTCACCCTCCCTGACGTCGAGGTGGGCAGCATCATCGAATACTTCTGCACCTACGACCTGAGCGAAAAATACATCTTCGACTCGCATTGGATTCTGAGCGATGAGCTTTTCACCAAGAACGCCCGTTTTTCCTTGAAGCCCTACAAAAGCAACTATGTCCCGGTCAACCTGCGTTGGTCATGGCAGGGCTTGCCCGCCGGCATCGAACCGAAGCAGGAGCCCGACCGCGTAGTCCGCATGGAGGTGAGCAACATCGCCGCGTTCCAGACTGAAGACTTCATGCCGCCCCCGGAGGAACTGAAAGCGCGAGTGGATTTCATCTACGAAGAAGAACTTCCCGAGCGCGATGCGGACGGCTTCTGGAAGAAAGTCGGCAAGAAGCGGAACGGCCAGCTGGAAGGTTTTGTGGGCAAACGCAAAGCCATGGAGGAAGCCGTAGCGCAGGTCGTTTCGCCAAACGATCCGCCGGAGGTGAAGCTCCGCAAGATATATGACCGCGTACAGAAGATCCGCAACACTTCCTACGAGATAAGGAAGACGGAGGAGGAAGAGAAGCGCGAAAAAGAGAAACCAGCGGAAAACGTGGAGGACGTGTGGAAGCGAGGCTACGGCAATGGCGTCCAACTGACGTGGCTCTACCTCGCGCTGGTGCGCGCCGCCGGCTTTGAAGCCTATGGGTGCTGGGTTTCGGACCGCAGACAGTATTTCTTTAATCCCAAAATGATGCAGAGCGGAAAACTCGATGCCAATGTCGTGCTGGTGAAGCTGAACGGGAAAGATCTCTATTTCGATCCAGGTGCCGAGTTTACGCCTTTTGGCTTGCTGACGTGGTCGGAAACAGGAGTGGCAGGGTTGAAGTTGGATAAGGACGGTGGAACGTGGGTCCAGACCACGCTTCCGGCCAGCTCAGAGTCGCGCATGGAGCGTAAAGCGCAGCTGAAACTGTCTGACACAGGCGACCTGGAAGGGAAACTCACGGTGACCTACTCTGGTCTGGAAGCCATGTATCACCGGCTCGACGTTCGGCATGCGGACGAGGTAGAGCGCAAGAAGTTTCTGGAAGACCGGGTGAAAACACAAGTTCCAGCCGCGGTGGAAGCAGAATTGACCAACAAGCCCGACTGGAACAGTTCGGGAACCCCTTTGGTGGCGGAGTTTGACGTGAAGATTCCGGGTTGGGCGTCGAACGCCGGCAGGCGGGTGGTCCTTCCTGCCGCGATCTTCACGGGGGTGGAAAAACACATTTTCGAGCACGCCAACCGCGTCCACCCGATTTATTTTGAGTATCCGTACGAGAAGGATGACGACGTTAGCATCGAATTGCCCTCGGGCTGGCAAGTGAGCAGCGTACCGCCAGCGCACGTCCAGGACGGGCACGTGGTGGCCTACAGCATAAAAGTGGAGAACGGCAAGGATACGTTGCACCTGACGCGGAAACTGAGTGTGGACTTTCTGATTTTGGACTCTAAGTACTACTTGGCCCTGCGCAATTTCTACCAGGTGGTTAGGACTGGAGATGAAGAGCAAATCGTCTTGCAACCCGGAGCGGCCAAAGCGAGCAACTAGACGACAAGCGCTCCTGTTTCCGCTCTGGGTTGTGGCTTGCGTTGCATCCATTTTGGCCGGCGCGCCATCGGCCTTGGCCGGCGGCGATGCCCCGCCGTGGATGCACGCGCTGGTCAACGCCCCGCTACCGGCCTACGATGAGAAAACCGACGCGGTGCTGCTGTATTCCGAAACCAACGTGACGGTTGTTTCGGCCGACAAGATGCGCACCCAGGTTCGGGAAGTCTACAAGATTCTCCGCCCCAACGGCCGTCACCGTGGCACAGTGAAAGTCCCTTTCGATGCTCACAGCAAAATCAATAGTCTTCACGGCTGGTGCATTCCGGCACAGGGCAAGGATTATGAAGTCAAGGAGAAGGACGCAATCGAGAGTGCTTACATGCCGGACTTCGTACTTGCGTCAGACGCAAAGGTGAAAATACTGGAGATCCCGGCGCCGGATGTTGGCAACATCGTTGGCTACGAGTACGAAACGGAGGAGCGTCCTGTATTTTTGCAGGACATCTGGGAGTTCCAGGAACATGACCCTGTCCGCGAGAGCCGTTATTCGCTTCAGCTTCCCCCAGGATGGGAATACAAGGCGTCGTGGCTCAATCATTCCGAGGTTAAGCCCACGCAGACAGGGAGCAATTCCTGGCAATGGGTGGTCAGCGATATAAAAGAGATTCACCATGAACCCTTCATGCCTCCGCTTGACGGGGTCGCCGGTCGAATGGTGTTGTCCTTCTTCACATCGGAGAAAATCGCCCTCAATTCGAATGTTGACTGGAACGCGATGGGAAAGTGGTATTCCAACCTGATCGGAGAGCGAATCGATGCGTCACCGGAGGTGAAGCAGCACGTAGCAGAACTCACCGCATCCAAAAGCACGCCGCTCCAGAAAATGCAAGCGATCGCCACTTTCGTTCAGGAAAACATCCGCTATGTGGCCATCGGCTTTGGCATTGGCGGCTACCAACCACATCCCGCATCGGAGGTATTCGCGCATCGTTACGGCGACTGCAAGGACAAAGCCACGCTCGTCCGTTCGATGCTGCGCGAGATTGGAATTGACTCGTATCATGTGGTGATCTATACGGAACGCGGCGCGGTCACTCCGCAAACACCCGCCCATCACGGATTCAATCATGCAATTCTAGCCATCAAACTTCCTGACGGCCTGACCGATCCCTCACTGATCGCAATCCTGCGCCATCCCAAACTCGGCAACCTTCTTTTCTTTGACCCGACCAACGATCTGATACCCTTCGGCCAACTTCCCGGCTATCTGCAGGCCAACTACGGCTTGCTGGTGACGCCCGACGGTGGCGAACTAACTGAGTTGCCGCAAGAACCATCCTCGATGAACAGCATCCAGCGCACGGCCAAGCTGATTCTCGACGCGACGGGCACGCTGAAAGGCGAGGTGAAAGAGATGCGCCTGGGCGAGCGCGCGTCCTCAGAACGGTGGCGATTGCGCACCGTCACCAAAGACACTGACCGCATCAAGCCGATCGAGGATCTTCTGGGCGGTTCGCTCTCCACCTTTCGCATCACCCGGGCCACCCTGATCAATCTGCAACAAACCGCCCTGCCCTTCGGCTTTGACTATTCCTTCGAGTCGGCAAACTACGCCAAGAACACCGGCAACCTCCTCCTGGTGCGGCCTCGGGTGATCGGAAACAAGGGTTTGGGATTTCTGGAAACCAAAGAACCCAGGAAGTTTCCCGTCGAATTCGAGGGACCGGCGCGCGACACCGATGCGTTTGAAATCACCATACCGCCGGGCTATGTAGTGGATGACTTACCTCCTCCGGTTGACGCGGAATACGGCTTCGCCAGTTATCACGCAAAGACGGTCGTGAATGGTAACGTCGTCGGATACACGCGCACGTTTGAAGTGAAAGAGCTGAGCGTGCCAGTCAACAAGACCGCTGACCTGAGGAAGTTTTACCGCCTGATCGCCGGCGATGAGCGCAACACTGTGGTTCTAAAGCCGTCTCCTTAGCGGTGTGCGGCCGCTGGCCAGCTGTTGCAGTATTAGCTGTGAAGATGCTGGCGCCGACCGTCTCCCAGCCGTTTGGCGACTCCGCCCGGAAGGCTTTGTCAAAGGCTTGTCTCCGCATTGCTGCTTTTCCGACTCCGGCATTATGATGAGGCCATGAGTTTCTCGGAGACGATCTTCCTGTTCTTTGCGGCCCTGATTCTGTTTGGGCCCAAGAAGTTGCCCGAGATCGCCCGCCAGGCTGGAAAGCTGCTGGGGGAGCTGCGCCGCGCCTCCAACGAGTTTCGGTCGCAGATCGAACAGGAGATCGCTCACCTCGAGGTCGAGAAGACACAAACAATTCTTCCGCCTAGCGATCCGCCGCACGGGGTTGTGGCCAGCCGGAGCTTGAATTCCGTCAACACTGAGAGCGAACCCGCATCGCCGGCCACGTTGGCTGCCCCGGTCGCTGAGGCCAGCGCGAACCTGGCTTCCGCGGAAGGAGCGATTTCAGGTCCGCCCAGCACCGAGGCCGCCGCGCCGTCGCCTGAAGCCAAGAATTCTGCCTCCGCGACCGAGGCCTCCGCCGATCCGCTCGCCGCCCCGGCCTCACAGGAGTTCCATGCCTGAACTCGCGGAAGCGCCTCCTGAAGAGCGCGAGTCCATGCCTGCCATGGGCTTCCTCGATCACCTCGAGGAACTGCGTAAGCGTGTCATTTACTGCATCGCCTCCGTCGTGGTTGGCTTCTTTGCCTGCTGGGGATATCGCGAGCAGATCTACTCGATCATGCAAAAACCCATCATGGACGCCCTTAAGCACAACGGGATGTCGGACAAGCTGGTCTACCTGAATCCCACCGAACCCTTCAACCTTTACTTGAAGGTAGCGGCGCTGGCCGGCTTGTTCCTGACTTCGCCCTTTGTGCTCTATCAGGTATGGATGTTCATCTCGCCCGGCCTGTACCGCAACGAAAAACGCTACGTCGTGCCATTCATGGTCTCGACCATCGCCCTGTTCGCGGCGGGCGGATACTTCGGCTACCACGTCGTCTACCCGGCGGCGCTGAACTTCCTGATCGATTTCGGCAAGCAGTTCCAGCCGATGATCACCATCGGCGAATACACCCAGCTTTTTCTCAGCATCATCCTGGGCATGGGCCTGATCTTCGAGATGCCGGTGCTGGTATTTTTTCTGGCCCTGATGGGCATCATCAGCGCCGGATTCATGTGGAAGAATTTCCGGTATTCGATTCTGGTCATTTTTATTATTGCGGCGATCGTTACGCCCACCACCGACATCCTAAACATGTGCATCTTTGCCGCGCCCATGGTCGCACTCTACGCTCTGAGCATCGGCGTCGCCTGGCTGGTGCATCCCAAACAGCGTCAGGCTCGCAGGGAGAAGCAAGCGCGATGAGTGTTGGTGTGGCGCGGGCACTCTTGCCCGCGAACTTCATCCACGAGCAAGAAGGTTGCCGGAATCCAAGAGCTCTGGGAGAGACGTGAACCATCGGCTTCCTCAACGCCGCAAGCTTTGCGCGGGCAGGAGTGCCCACGCCACACCCCAGCTGCGTGAAGTAGAATCAGGGAATACTTGATTCCGAGGTCGTCGTTGAAAGGCAAGTTGATCCGGCTCTCCATCCTGCTGCTCGCGTTTTCGTTAACCTTCGCCTGCGACCACGGCAAAGACGCCGCCGCGGCCCAGGACAAAAATACGCCTACACCTGCTCCCGCCGACACTTCTCTCCCTGTCCTCTCCTTGCCGCCCGATAGCGGACTGCCACCCACCATCGATTCCGCTCGCGCCATGCAGTACGTGAAAGAAGTGGTGAAATTCGGCGAGAGACCGATTGGCAGCGCGAACCACAAGAAGGTCGAAGACTACATTCTCGCCCATCTGAAAGGCGACGAAGTCGAGTCTGATTCCTTTACCGCCGACACGCCGGAAGGCAAGTTTCCCGTGCACAACATTATCGCCAAGTATCCGGGGACGAAAGACGGCATCATCGTCATCGCCGGCCACTACGACACCAACTACCCTCTGCGTGGCACCGGCTATGTCGGAGCCAACGATGGTGGTTCCACCACCGCGATTCTGCTGGAATTCGCCAACCAGTTGCGCGGCAGGAAACGCGACGGCTACAGCGTCTGGCTGCTCTGGACCGATGCCGAAGAGGCAGTGAAAAGCTGGTCCGACACCGACAGCCTCTACGGAACGCGCCACATTGCCGCCCAATGGCAGCAGGACGGAACGGCGAAGAAGATCAAGGCATTTCTGCTCACCGATATGATCGGTGACGCCGACCTCGATATCGACCGCGACGCCAACTCCACCCAATGGCTCGAAGCCGTTGTGTATGAGGCGGCAACCCGGCTCGGTTACCAGTCACACTTCTTCGCCCGGAACAACGCCATTAGCGATGACCACTTACCTTTCATGAAGATCGGCGTTCCTTCGGCCGACATCATCGACATCAACTATGGCTACAACGACGTTTTCCACCACACTCCACAGGACACAGTCGACAAACTCAGCCCGAAAAGCCTGGAGATTGTGGGCACGGTAGTGCTTGAGACGGTCCGCATCCTGGACAAGATGGACCCACTGCCGCCGAAGTAGGCGCTTCCGGACGAATTGCTCCGTATCCTCTGCGGATTTTCTCCGCGCACTCTGCGATGAGCTTTTGCGCTTTTCCCAAATTTCATTTCTAATTCAGCCGATATGCGAAAACTGACAACCCTGTGGTTGTGCCTGGCTTTTTGCCTCATCTCCCTCGCGGCCACCCCCGCCAGCGACGTCAACGATAGCGCCAACCAGATCATCCAGGAAGCACTCAAGCCCTCGACGATCGAAAACAACTTGCGCCACCTGACCGATGAAATCGGCGGCCGCGTACCTGGGACGCCTGCCATGCAGCGCGCCGTCGATTGGGGCGTGCATGTGTTCAAAGCTGCCGGCGCCGACAGCGTTCATACCGAGGAATTCACCATTCCGCATTCCTGGTCCGAAGGCGCCACAGCGATGACCGTGACTGCCACTGGCACCGCGGTCGATCCCGCTCTGAAGCAGATTCCCACGGTTGAATTCCGCGTGCGCGCCGTGTCCATTGCGTGGGCGCCGGCACTGGCTGCGGTGAAGCATGTGCCCGTGGTGGATGTAGGCGAAGGCACTGCTGCCGACTTCAAGAAGGCTGGCGATATCTCCGGCAAGGTGCTTCTGGTCCACACCACCGTGCTCGGGACCTGGGAAGATCTCTTCGCGGAATATGCCAAGGCTCCGCCCGTGATCGACCTGGCTGTAAAGGGAAAGGCCAGGGCTGTCGCCTTCCTGGCCACGCGGGAGCACGACATCCTCTACCGGCATACCAACTCCTCCACCGGCGAGATAGACCGCATCCCCCAGGTGCTGGTGGCGCGCGAAGACGGCGAGCGCATTGCCCGCCTGCTGGCCTCCGGGCATCCCGTGTGGACCGACCTGGGCATTCCCAATCAAATCGGCGGGCCGATCAAGGCTGCCAACGTCGTCGCGGAAATCAAGGGCAGCGAGAAGCCCGACGAATTCGTCATTCTCGGCGCGCATCTCGACTCCTGGGAACTGGGCACAGGCGCGCTCGACAACGGTTGCAACGCCGCGCTCGTCGTCGACTCCCTGCGCGCCATCAAAGCTTCAGGATTGAAGCCGCGCCGTTCCATCCGTTTCATCCTGTTTTCCGGCGAGGAAGAAGGATTGCTGGGCTCGCGCGCCTATGCGATCGCGCACCGTCCTGAGCTCGACAAAGCCGCGGGCGTGGTGATCTACGATGCAGGCACGGGCAAGACCACCGGCTTCTCTCTGGGCGGGCGGAATGATGTGCTGGACACAACCAAGCGTCTCATCGCTCCTTTGCAGCAGTTCGGAGTCACCGAGCTAAAGCCTGACATGGAATGGGGCACCGACCATTTCGACTTCATGCTCGAAGGCGTCCCTACCTTCGTCGCCGACCAGGAAGAAGCCAACTATCTCGAGAACTACCACGCCGTCTCCGACACCTACGACAAGGTGGACTTTACGCAACTCAAGAAGCACGTGGCCGAGGCGGCTGAGTTGAGCTTCGCTCTCGCCAACCTGCCGGAAAAGATCGGGCCGCGCCTCACCCGTGCGCAGATCGAGCAAACCATCCGCGATACCCATAGCGAGGAGATGTTCAAGACTTCCGGCCTGTGGGACGCGTGGCAAGCCGGAAAGCTGGGGAGGCAGAAGTAGAAAGAAATTGCTGATTTTTGATTGCTGACTGATGATTGAAATCCGGCCGCTTTGTGCCTCTCAATCAACAATCAACAATCAGCAATTCTCAGTCCAGCAAACGGACGTCCTTTGCTCTACTTCTGGATTCTCTTCAACCTGTTCGCGCTGGGCATGCTGGCGCTCGATCTGCGCGTCTTTCACCGCCCCGGCCACGTCGTTGGCTTTCGTGAGGCCCTGGGCTGGAGCGCCATGTGGATTGCCCTCGCCGCCGCTTTCGCCGCGATCATCCTTCTCTGGCAAGGGCATCAGGCCGCGCTCGAGTTCGTCACCGGCTACGTGCTCGAGCTTTCGCTCAGTGTCGACAACCTGTTCGTATTCCTCATCATCTTCCGCTACTTCACCGTGCCCGACGAGCAACAGCACCGCGTCTTGTTCTGGGGAATTCTCGGCGCGCTGGTCATGCGTGGGTTCTTCATCCTGGCAGGGGTAAACCTGATCCACCGCTTCCACTGGATTCTCTACGGATTCGGCGCGTTGCTGATCTACAGCGGCGTTCGTGTCTGTGCCCTGGGCGAGCACCAGATCGATCCCTCGAAGAATCCGGTGGTAAACGGCTTGCGTCAGATCATTCCCGTCACCAGCGACTACCAGGGAGGCCGCTTCTTTGTCCGCGACTGGCGGGGGAACCCGGGACTTTACGCTACCCCTTTGCTGATCGTGCTCGCGGTCATCGAGACTACCGATGTTTTGTTCGCGGTCGACTCCATCCCCGCCGTCCTCGCCATTACGCTGAATGCCTTCATCGTCTACACGTCGAACGTTTTTGCCATTCTCGGCTTGCGGTCGATGTACTTTGCCGTTGCCGGACTGATGAAGGTTTTCCGCTTCCTGCACTATGGGCTGGCGGTGGTGCTGATTCTGATTGGAGTGAAGATGCTCACCGCCGATTATTTTCCGGTCCCGACGGCGGCGACTTTGGGCATCGTGGCGGGAGTGCTGGCCGTTTCGGTGACGGCCTCTGTCTTGAGACCTGTGAAGCGGGGTTGAAGAGATCCTCGCGGCGTCCCTCAATGAACCGTGTCGACCGCGTCCCGAATCGCCTGAAAGGCTTCGTCCGAATCTTCGATGATCCCCAAGGCCTCCTCGCCGATGTAGCAAACATCGTCTTTTTGATAGCAGAACGTGATCATCGGCTTGCCAACTTCCAGCGCCAACGGACCCGGCGGAGGATACGGAAAATGAAAGTACAGCGTGATCACGGGCGGAGTACTTTCCTTGCCGCTGGTATCTACGAACCGAGCGACAGGTACGCCGTTCTCGGCCTTGCCAAAGGATTCCACATGGCCACGATAAACTTTCGGCTGAAATCCGTCGTCCCAGTGATGCCCATCTAGCGATTTCCGAATCTTGCTTAGGATCACAGCCTGCTGATTCTGCCGGGCCTGGGCAGCCCACCGCTCGGCCCGGTGAACATTTTCGTCCGTGTACGCAGACGTGGCTAGGGAGCACATTCTTTCCGGCCCCGTGTAGTTGGGCCAAGGCGAACCGCAATACGCGATGACCTTCATGCCGAGGGAAAAGTCCGCGCACCCGCGGCAGCTGAAAGCGATTTCCCGCTCCTTCGCGTCATATCCCCAGAGCAGCCGATTGACGGCAACGCGCACCGTGGGCAGCTCGCAGATTGTGCAGATACGAGGCCCCCGGTTTATCGGCTCGGCCCAGGAGACTTGACCGAGGAAAAGAATCGGTCGGCTGGGAGCGAGTTCGAGGGAATCGCGCAAATGATCATGAATCTGCAGCAGCACAGGATCGCCTTCCTTCTGCTTCAATTCGTCGATCCACGCTCGAACTTTCTGGAGTCTATCGTCGGCGAAGTGAACCGGGGGAAGACACCGGTCTCCCCGTGCCGGCTCGGCCTCGCAGTACACAATGACCTTCGAGCCTGCCTCGAATGGCGGGGGCAGCCGTTTCTGCGTGCAGTCGATGAAGCCCTTCCCCACGTTGCCGCCACTCCGCGCGTAGGAATCGGGATCATTCCAGAGAAGCTCGGAGATGCGGTATTCCAGCTTCTCCTCGACTCCGGCCCGGCACCGGTGGTGGTGGATCGTCTCCATCCGGCTGATCTCGCCGACGAACACAAAAGAATGGTGCTGCGCCAGATGATGAGGATCTCGCAGGCGCTCAAGAACCATCGAGAGTGTTGCGCCGTCCTCAGCCCATAGAAGTGGCGATCCCAGACATAGGAGGACCAGACATAGGAGGGCAAGAACCGCGAACTGACCAAAGGTGCGTCTCATGCTTTGGCGAGGCAGATGATCGGCTCACTAATGTTAGACACCGCTCCGACCTGCCGAGGCTAGTCAGTATGCCCGTCTGACGGGAACGAAAGTAATCAGAAAACGGAATATCGCGCTCGAGGATGCAATCGCAAACTGTGGCAGGTCCTAGACAAACTTCAAGCTTTCACCCTTGACCAGCGAGTGCTTCAGGAACTTCTTGTCATCGTGGCCCGGGTAATCGATGCGGTAGTGGGCTCCGCGGCTTTCCTCACGCGCCAGCGCCGAGCGCGCTACCAGCAGCCCGGCCAGTTGCAGGTTTGCGGCTTCGTAGGTGCGCCGTGTCTTTGGATGCCCTAGTCGCGGCGAGAGTTCTTCCAGCCGGCTGATCGCATTCTGCATGCCTTTTCGCGTGCGCACGATGCCCACATCGTTCCACATCAAGTCCTGGATCTGCGCAATGATCTCTTCAATTCCCGCGTCCACCGGCCCGTTCTGCGAGGTCGCTTTCTTCTGCCCGCTGGCTTTGGGTTTCGTTTCTTTGAGCTCCGCGCGCATCGCCTTGCCCGCGCGTGCTCCATAGACCAGCCCCTCCAGCAGGGAATTGCTGGCCAGCCGATTGGCGCCGTGCACGCCCGTGGCCGCCGCCTCGCCCGCCGCATAGAGTCCGGCCAGGCTGGTCCTGCCCTCCAGATCGGTTCGCACGCCTCCCATCGAGTAATGGGCCGCGGGACGAATCGGAATCAGGTCCTCGGTGATGTCGATATTGTGCTGCATGCAGGTCGCGTAAATCCTGGGAAAGCGCTTCTGCACCTTGGCCGCATTCAGGTGCGTGAGATCGAGGTAGACGAACGGGTCCTTGGCGTGACTGACTTCCATCTCGTGAACGATTGCCCTTGCCACTACATCGCGCGGCGCCAACTCGCCCATCGGGTGGTACTTGCCCATAAAGCGATCGAGTTCAATATTGCGCAGATAGGCGCCTTCGCCCCTTAGCGCCTCGGAGAGCAGAAACCGCGGCGCCTTTTTCAAGTACAACGCCGTGGGATGGAATTGGATGAACTCCATATCGCTGACTTCCGCCCCGGCGCGGAAAGCCATCGCCACTCCGTCGCCGGTAGCCACGTCGGGATTCGTCGTGTTGCGGTAGAGCTGTCCCATGCCGCCGGTGGCCAGCAGCGCAGCGGAGCAGGCCACTTCCTCCGGGAGTCCTTTCTCGCTGATCAGCGAAATGCCGGTCACCCGCCCGTTCTGCGCCTCCAGGCCAGTCGAGAACTCAAATTCAAGCACGGAAATATTCTTTAGCGTCTTTGCCTTGGCGTATAGCGCGCGCAAGATTTCGCGCCCGGTGGAGTCGCCCTGCGCGTGCAGAATGCGGTTGCGGCTGTGCGCGCCTTCGCGTCCAAACACCAGCTTGGTGCCGTTGCGGTCGAAGTGCGTGCCCCAGGCGATCAACTCCTCGATCCGCTCCGGGCCTTCCTCCACCAGCACTTTCACGGCTTCTGGATTGCACAAACCGTCGCCCGCAATCAGCGTGTCCTGCAGGTGGAGGGTGACCTCGTCTTCGTCGCTGAGCGCCGCCGCAATTCCGCCTTGCGCATATTGCGTATTGGAATTGGTGACCTCGCGCTTGGCCAGTACGAGCACGCGTCCCGCTTCCACCAGTTCAATGGCGGCGCGCAGGCCGGCAACGCCGGCGCCAATCACCACGAAATCGGTCTCGGCTGGAAGACCCTTCATAAACGGAGAATGGTACCACTTCGCGAGGCAACTGCGGCTCAAAGCCGCATCGTCTTTACGCTATGATGGAAATCCATGGCGCAGGTCACCATCCACGTAGAGCCCCGGCCTTACCAGGCACGGATTGAAAACGGTCTGCTCGAGCGGGCTGGGCTCTTCCTCGCCGAACTGCTGCCGCAAGCCAGCCAGATTTTCGTCTTGACGGTTCCACCCGTGCGCCGTCGCTGGGGGACGAAGTTTGTGCGCTCGCTGACCGCCGCCGGCTTTAAGCCAAGAGTCATCCAAATGTCGGATGGGGAGCCGGCCAAGAAGCTGGCCACAATTGAAATCCTGGCGGGAAGACTCGCTCGTATGGGCGCCGACCGCAAGGCGGTTCTGATTGCGCTCGGCGGCGGCGTGGTGGGCGACGTGACCGGCCTGCTGGCTTCGCTCTACATGCGCGGCGTCGAACTGGTGCAGGTTCCCACCACGGTGCTCGCCCAGGTTGATGCTTCGATCGGCGGCAAAACTGGCGTAAACCTGGCTGCCGGGAAGAATCTGCTCGGAACGTTCTATCACCCCCGCGTGGTTCTTATTGATCCGTCTGTGCTCAAGACGCTACCCGACCGCGAATTCCGCGCTGGCCTGTACGAGGCGCTCAAATGCGGCATCATCGGCGACGTCGACCTCTTCCTCCGCTTCGAGCAGAATCGGGCGAAGATCTTGAAACGTGATCCGCCCGAACTGGAATGGCTGATCGCGCAGTCGGTGAAGTTGAAGGCGGAAGTGGTTTCCGCCGACGAACACGAAGACGGACTGCGCCGAGTGCTGAACCTCGGCCACACCATCGGTCACGCCCTCGAAGCCGAAACCGGATATCGCGGACTGCTTCACGGCGAGGCGGTTGCCTGGGGCATGGTCGCCGCTACCAACATCGCGCTCAGCGTCGGCCGCACCGATTCCGTGACCGCGGGCCGCATCGCAGACGCGGTGCTGAGTCTCGGGCGCTTGCCGGAAGTGAAGGTCAGCGCGCGCAAGATCATTGCCCGCCTTCAAGCCGATAAGAAGACGCAGAATGGCGTGGTGCACTTCGTTCTGCCCCGCGAAATTGGCAAGGTCGAAGTTGCCGCCGACGTGCCGGAAACCGTGGTGGTGGCGGCGGTGGAAGAACTACGCCGGTTGTCGCGTGGAGGCTGGGGGAAATGAAATTGTTGATTTCTGATTTCTGATTGCTGATTGAAACGCGCAGATCGCAGGTTTCCCAATCAACAATCAGCAATTTTCTCCATCATGTCTGCCCCCCGCAAACTCGTAGTCGGCGCCGCCCCCGAAGGCGCGACCGATGCCCACTCCGCGGCGCTCTCCGTGCGCGAGATGTTCACCTCCATCGCTCCGCGCTACGATCTCCTGAATCATGTCTTGTCATGCAATGTGGACCGCCTCTGGTGGCGCCGGACCGCGCGCACTTTCGCGCACATCCTGTCGCGCCCCGAAGCCCGCGTCCTTGATCTGTGCTGCGGCACCGGTGACATGACCTTCGCCCTGGGCCGCCAGTCCGGAACCGCTTCGCCGCAAATTCTGGGCGCGGATTTCTCCCACGCCATGCTGCAGCGCGCTTTGGCGAAATCTGCCCGCGCGAACTCGCACCGCGCCCCCCATTGGATCGAGGCCGATGCACTGAATCTCCCATTCCCCAGCGCGCACTTCGATCTGGTCACCTCTGCCTTCGGTTTTCGCAATCTAGCCGACTACGATGCAGGCTTGCGCGAGATCGCCCGCGTGTTGCGTCCGGGCGGCGAGTGCGGCATCCTCGACTTCGGCGAGCCAACGGGAATGATGGGCCAGGTTTACCGGATTTACTTCAGGCAGGTTCTTCCCCGCCTGGGAACCATGATTTCCGGCGTTCGTGGTCCGTACGCCTATCTTCCCGCCTCGGTCGAGCGCTTCCCCGTGCCGGAAGAAATGCTAGCCCGCATGCGCCGCGCCGGCTTCACCGAAGCCACTTGGACTCCCTACACGTTAGGCATTGCGGGGCTTTACCGCGGAAGAAAGTGAAGACTCGTTGCGATCTCGAAGGCAATTGCAAGTAATTTCCCAGTTTCCTCTCTGCCGGTGGTCTCCGCGTGCTCTGCGGCCCTTCTTGGCGATCTCTGCGTCTTAAGGTTTTTCTGAGTTTCGGCAACCACAAAGCCTTAAGTCGCGGAGGTCGCGGAGAACTGCCGCAGAGTGCGCGGACATAAAGAGATAGCCGTGATCTTCGAGTTTGCTGAAGACATTCCGAGTCAGCCTACCCCGCATCGCGCAGCAGCTTACTCAGCGCCCGAATATCATCCGCGCCGGCATCGCCGATCACGAAATACCGCAGCCCATTTTGTGTCCAGCTCTCGATGTTGAACGATAGCTTGCTGACCGGTCCGCTGGGCAAAGCCGGCATCTCCCGGCCGCGATCCTGCACGATGAATGCAGAGATCTCGTGCTTGCGAATCTGATAGATCAGGTGCGCGCCCGGCGCTTGCTCAAAATACGTTACCCGCCCGCCAATCAGGCTGAAATCGGAGCCCTGCAGCTCCGGCAGATTGAACGTAAACGGAAGCTTGCCCTGAAACCACGGTTTCACCGTATGCCGGTCGGAAGAAATCACGTCCACGGGAGTTGCGCTGGCCAGCGTCGCAACGTGCAGGTCGGCCAATTCGCTATAGACGCGCCGCCGGGCTGCCTCGCGGCCAGAAACGACGTAGAGCAGCCCCGCGATCGCCAGCAGAACCAGGGCCAGCGCATTCGTCCAGCGCCACTGCCAGTCCACACGTGCCCGCGCCGGAAGGGCGGCACTCGCAACGATCCTCTTCCTGAATTCGGCGCTCGCCGCGTAACGCTTGCCAGCCACTTGCAGGGCACGCTTCAGCTGCACTCGCTCCAGCGCATCGCTCGCGCAGCTGGAACACGATCGCAGGTGCGCCCCCAGCGCCACTGCTTCCTTCGGCTCAAGTTCGCCGTCGAGGTAGAGGTCAAGCTTGTCGCGCCACTCATCACACGCCATGCCGTCCTCCCTTAAGCTCCTCTTGAAGCCGCGCTCGCAAGGCCTTCCGCGCGCGATGGAGACGCGACATCACCGTTCCCGCCGGAATACCCAGCGTTTCGGCGATTTCCCCGTAAGACATTTCCTCCACCTCGCACAGCAGCAGGATCTCGCGGAAGTGCACCGGCAGTTCTGCCAAGGCCTGCTGCACCTGTTGGCGGCCGGTTTGCTCGAGCAGAATGCTCTCCGGCGTTGCACCATCTGTGGGCAGCACGTCCTGCTCTCCGTCGACGTCCAGGGGAACAGTCGCTTTCAGCCCGGTGCGTGAGCTCAGAAAGCAGTTTCGGAGAATCCGGTACATCCACGCGCGGAAGTTGGTGCCTGGCCGGAACGACGCAAAGCCCTTGAGCGCCTTGGCGTACGCTTCCTGCACCACGTCTTCCGCTTCCGCCGTGTCCTGGGTCAGCCAGCGCGCAAAGGTGTAGAGCTGGTCGAACAGAGGTACAGCCAGGTCTTCGAAGGTAGCGGCGGACAAGCGCGGGTCTGGCACCTCACCAGCATAAACCGCCGGAATGCCAGATTTATTCCCTCACTTACGAGAAATATTTGGCGCCCGCCGGGAGGAATGAATCAGTGGACAATAGAGCGCTTGTCTCAGTGCCGCTTGGGAACCGTCACTTCTGGGTGGCCAACGGCGCGGGCGCGCCCTTAAAGCTGTCGGCGAACGCGTCGGCAACCTCGTACTGAATCACGTGCTCATATTCCTCGCCAAGGAACTTTTGTAGCCGGTCGGTATTCATGATGTATTCGCTGGTCATGTAGGGCAAGGCCTGGGGAGGAATGGCGGAGATTTGGCGGCTCCACATAAACTGCAGAACTAAGTGCATCGCCCACTTCCCGGGCACACGCAACAGTTTTGCCTGCGCGATTTCCACGCAGCGGCCGAAGCTCAGCGGCGCCCCTCTTCCGGCCACGTTCAGCACCGTCAGGCGCTGTGTCTCCGGCTCCCGGTGCAGGATGTGGGCGATCAGCCGGGCCATGTCATCCACATGGATGAACTGCAGCTTGTTGTCCACATATTGTTTACCCCGGGGCAGCATGCAGGGCAGGCGTGTGCCCTTGCTTCGCATCTTCTCGGCCCGAGCGCCTTTGCCGTTGGGCGTCCCGCGAAAGGCGCCTATCAGATAATTCTCCATGGTGGCGCCGGCAAAAATGTGCGGACGCAGGATATAGACGCTGCATCCCCGCAAGGCAGGGGAGCGCTGCTGCACCACTTCATCCGACTGTTTCTTGTGGATGGCGTAGGGCAGGGTATGCGCCGCCAGTGGAGAGTCCTCCGTAGCCGGGGCAGGAAGATTCGGTCCATACGCCGATACGCTGCTGGGAAAGATGAACTGCCGCACCCCTTGTTCTGCCGTCCGGTTTGCCTCGGTGACAGCCTCCATGACGCGCGCCGTTCCGGCCACGTTGATCTGCCACATCCGCTCCAGATCGAGCACGCCGGTGCGCACCGGATCGATCACAAACGCCAGATGAATGACCGCAAACGCCTGCGTATCTCGCAGCAACTCATACAACGTGCGGGTCGACGACTCCTGCCCCAGATCCACGCTCTCGAACTGCAGAGGAGAATCAACCCGGGGCGGACTCAGGTCCACTCCAATCACCGAGAAGTCCCCCAGCAGCGGAAGCAGCCGGGAACCCAGGTTCCCCGAGACGCCGGTAATCACGACAACAGGTTTCGTGCTCACGATCAGTTTGGTTTCGAAGTTGCTGGCGGCTGTGCCGGGGCTTGTTGCCCCGCCGGCTGAGCCGGAGCACTCTGGGCCGGTGGTTGCCCCTGGCTCTGAGGTTGCATTGGCGCTGCTCCCTGTGGGCGCATTGGCATTCCACTCGGCCGCGGACCTGGCCCCGGCCCCTGAGCTGGTCCAAAGTACGCGTCGTTGGTTTCGGCGTGGTAAGAATTCTGGTACTGGTCCATCAGCGTCTTAAGGCGCTCGTTCCGCATCGTGTTGTGGATTTCCTGCTTTGCCTGATCCAGCGGAACCATCTCTTTGCTGACGAGTTTGTATACGTAATGCCCGCTGGTATCGTTGATCACCGGCGAAACGTCGCCGGCGTTTAGTTCGAACACGGCGGCGTGTGCGGCCGGCAGTCCCCCGCGCCGTATCTTGGGGATGTTGATGGTCGGTGAATCCATCTTCATTCCTGCCGCTTCATAGGCTTCTTTTTGCAAGGCTGCGAAATCCTCACCTGCCGCCGCTCGGCCCCGCAGACTTACGGCCAGCTTGTCCAATTCCTGCTCGCCTTGCTCTTGCTTGGCTTTGCTGGCAGCTTCCTTGGCCTTTTGCTGGTCCTCGGTCAGTTTCTCATCGTCTTCCTTGCTGTCTGTGCTTTCCGCTTGCTTGAATCGCGGGATGAACAGCCGGTCGAGCGAAAACTGCTGATAGGCTTCCGGATGGTCTTTGTAGTAGCCCTCGATTTCCCCGGGCGTGATCTTGTCCGCTTGCTCCTGCGCGCTGCGTTGCAGTTCCTGGGTCAGAATCTGCATTCTGTAGAATTTCATCACCTCGGTGAAGCGCTCTGTCTTATCCAGACCCTTCGACTTGGCAGCCTCCGACATTGCGATGTCGCGAGGCAGTATGGTGGCTAACTGCCGCTTTTGTTGCGGGTTCAGCGGATTCGGGCCTTGCTGCAGCGCCTTGGCAATTTTCTCGAATTCGGCGCGCGTGATCACAGTTTTGCAGTCCGCTGGCTTCTTGGCTGCGGCGGAAGCCGTCTTGGCGGCGCCGGCCTTAGCTGCCGCCGTGGTCTTCGGTGCCGGGGGGCACACACCATGGACGGTGATGACGGCCGCGCTTTCGGGAACCTCTGCCATCGAAGGCGAAGACGGGCCAGGTTGCTGCATCATCGCCCCGTGCGGCGGCGGAGGTTGCGTTGGCGTGGCGCTCGTTTGCGCCCCACCCGCTGCACCCGGCTGCGCCTGGCCCCAGGCCAGGGCTCCAAGCAGCGCACACACCAGCCAACTCTTACGCATACACGATTCCTCCAGGATTGGCACATCAGGAAGTTGGAAACAATGAACCTAGCATCCTAGCACAGAGCCCACCTGGACCAAGCCCTCGTCCCGTTCCCTAGGTCAGGTTGATCAACAAAGAAAACCCCAATGAACCACGAAGGACACGAAGTATCACGAAGGACTTCATCTGTAAGGGTTTCCTTCGTGTGACTTCGTGTCCTTCGTGGTAAGGGGTCACAGCTTGAACCCTTACGTTCAGCTTTTTCCCGCCCTTCTGAGTTCTCTAATCGGTAACTCAGCAGGGAAGCGACCCGCCCGGATTCCCTTGGCGCAATTTCGCGCCAGCGGCGATAATTCTTCCATGTCGGGAACTCCGGCCCTCTACTCGCCAAACGCGATGCGCACCGAGAAGCGGGCCGTAGCCGGAAATTCGGTTCTCGCCGCCCTCGTCCTCACTGCGGGAAAGATCGCGGTCGGACTCACCACGGGCAGCCTTGGCATTCTCTCGGAGGCGGCCCACTCTGGTCTGGACCTGATCGCCGCCTCGATCACCTATTTTTCCGTCAGCGTCTCCGACAAGCCGGCCGACGCCGAACATCAGTACGGGCACGGCAAGGTCGAAAGTTTTTCCGCCTTCCTCGAGACCGGCCTTCTTCTGCTGACCTGTGCCTGGATCATCTACGAAGCGGTCATGCGCCTGTTCTACCGGCGCGTGGAGGTCGAACCATCCATCGCCGCCTTTGCTGTGATGCTGGTCTCCATGGCCGTGGACGCGTGGCGCTCGCGGGCCCTCGGACGCATCGCCCAAAAGTATGACAGCCAGGCGCTCGAAGCCGACGCCCTGCATTTCTCCACCGATATCTGGTCCGCGGGAGTCGTCCTGTTCGGGTTGGTGCTCATCCAGGTGGGGCGCGCCTACCATCTGGATAGGCTGCGCTTCGCCGACCCGATCGCGGCCCTCGTAGTTGCGGGCGTCATCGTTTCCGTGAGCTGGCGCCTCGCCCGCCGCACCGTCGACGTGTTGCTCGATGCTGCCCCCACCGGCGTGCGCTCGCAGATCTCCGAAGCCGTGGCGCGCGTCGACGGCGTGCTGGAACTGGACCGCGTGCGCATTCGCCGCGCCGGCAACCGCTACTTCGCCGATCTCGTCGTCGGCCTGGCCCGCAACGTCACCTTCCAGCGCTCCGAACAGCTGGTTGCTTCCGTCACCGACGCCGTGCGCCGCATTCTTCCCGACGCCGACGTCACCGTGCAGCCTCTGCCTCGCGCCCAGGGTTCGGAGAATCTTTTCGATCGCATCCGCGCCGTGGCGACCCAGCACAATCTCAACGTCCACGACATCAGCGTGCAGGATCTCGCGGGCCAGCTTCACGTCGAGCAACACCTCGAGCTCGACGAGCGTTTGACTCTGAAAGACGCGCACGACAAGGTCACCGACCTCGAAGCCGACATCCGCCGCGACATCCCCGAGATCGCCGACATCCTCACCCACATCGAGAGCGAGCCGGCAACCATTGAAACTTCAGAGGAGTTTGTCCGCGACGCCGCTCTCGAGCGCCGCCTGAAAGCGGCCGGCGCGCATTTCCCCGAAATCCTCGACATGCATGAGATCGTCATCAAACGCGTGCGCGGCCGCCTCTACGTTTCCTGCCACTGCACCCTGTCCGACGATCTGTCGCTCGCCCGCGTCCACGACATTCAGACCGAACTCGAAATCCGCTTCAAGCAGGAGGCCCCCGAACTATTCCGCGTCCTGATTCATCCGGAACCCAGCACGGACAACCGGCGGTAGGGAAGCCGGGTTGTGACATCTGTCACAGACGGGACTAGGCTCTCTGCTGGACTCTTGAATTGTTGATTGCTGATTGTTGATTGAAGAACCACTGGGTACTCAATCAACAATCAGCAATCAGAAATCACCAATTCTTCGGGAGGGTGCAATGGATCATCAAGCCGAGGCTCTGAAAAACCGCACCAAGAGCTTTGCCTTGCGCATCATCCGGGTGATCCGGTCTTTGCCGCCGGGGCCTGAGGGACGAATCATCGGTCATCAACTGCTGCGGTCCGGAATGTCCGTTGCCGCTAACTACCGCGCCGTGTGCCGCGCTCGCTCGCGCTCGGAATTTCTGGCGAAGTTATCCATTGTGATCGAGGAGGCCGACGAATCGGCGTTCTGGCTGGAATTGCTGGTTGAAGCGGGACTGATGTCGGAGTCCAAGCTAAAAGACCTGAACTCCGAAGCCGGTCAGCTGGTTGCGATCTTCAACGCGTCAAGAACGACGGCAAGAAAGGGTTCTCAATCAACAATCAGCAATCAAAAATCAACAATTCCCCAAAAGAGGGCATCATGACCAACGCCCGCGCCACTTGGATCGAGAAGCAACGTTTCGAAGGCGTCGCTGCCAGCGGCCACTCGGTTGCCATGGACGGTGACAAAATCACCGCCAGTACTCCCATGGAACTCGTTCTCATCACTCTCTGCGGCTGCACCGGCTACGATGTCGTTAGCATTCTTAGTAAGAAGCGCGAGCCCTTCACCAGCCTCGAGGTCCGCGCCGAGGCCGAGCGTGCCCCCAATCCGCCGTCGGTCTATACTGAAATTAAGCTGATTTATCGCATCGGCGGCAAGGTGTCCCGCAAGGCAGTCGAAGACGCGGTCCGCCTCTCGAAAGAGAAATACTGTTCGGTTTCGGCCATGCTGGAGAAAACCGCGAAGATCACCGCCCAGATCGAATATGGGGATGCGTAGGCCCCCGTTGACACCGTAACTATCGAGGTCACGAATGAACAAGCGATTCGTCTTCCTGCCCTTGCTATTTGCTTTTCTGGGTTTTTCCGCATTCCTGCGGTCAACCGGCTCGGATCACGTAAGAGCGGTGCAGATACTGGACCTGATCGGAACCGGCATGTGCCTGGGCGTCGCGCTGGCCAATGCGCGGTTCTTTTTCGGTTCGAAATCGCAGCAATGATGTGAAACCTATGGCCTCCCGTATCCTCCTCTTCACCCAGCCCGGCTGCCTCTCCTGCGAACTGATGAAGATTTTTCTGCAAGCCCACAATCTTTCCTTCGAGGAATTTGACACCAGCGCTGACCCCGCGACCGGCCGCGAACTCCTCGAAAAATACGGCAGCCACACCACTCCCACCGTGGTGGTGGTCACCGCGGCCGGGGCCGAAGTCATTGAAGGCTTTGATCCCGTGCGCCTTGACCACTTCCTTCCCGCGGCCTGATCATCGCAGAGACCTGACCATCCAACTGTGAATCCGCCAACCCCACGCCCCCATCCTCTGCGCGGTTACTTCTTCATCGCCGCCGCCACGTTTCTCTGGGGAGTCTCCGCCACCCTCGGCCGCGCCGCCTTCACCGGCCGGCTGCCCTTCCTCGGGGCGTCGCTGAGCGCCATCGACCCGCTGATCCTGTCACAAACGCGCGCCGCGTTCTCGCTGCTGGTCCTGCTGCCGATTCTTCTCGGAACCCGCGGCTGGCAGCGCACCAAGCTTCCGGCACGCGATCTCGCTTACTGTTTCCTGCTGGGCATTCTGGGCGTGGCCGTGTCGAATTACTTTTATTACGTCGCGATTCAGCGCACCAACGTCGCCACCGCCATCATCCTGCAATACACCGCGCCAGTGTGGGTGCTGCTCTACGTGGTGGCGCGCGGACAGCAGAAGCTTTCCTTACAAAAAGTCGCGGCCGTGGCGCTCGCGGTCGCGGGAATCGCCCTGGTCATCGGACTGGTCGGAGCGAGCTCGGAGCAAAGATCGGCGCTCCATCTCGATCCTTACGGCCTGCTGGCTGCTCTTCTGGCCTCGTTTTCCTTTGCCTTCTACAACGTCGGCGGACACCGCATCCTCGCCCGCTACGACCGCTGGCGCGTGCTCGCCTGGACGCTCACGTCAGCTTCTGCGTTCTGGCTGGTCGTCAACCCGCCGTGGAAAGTCGTCTCCGCCCACTACGCGCCCGCGGAATGGATCTTTCTATTCCTCTTCTCGATCCTCTCCGTGCTCGGACCCTTCTCGCTTTATTTCCTCGGCCTGCAGCACCTGGAGCCGACCCGCGCCATCATCGCCAGTTGTCTTGAGCCGGTGTTTTCGATTCTTCTAGCGGCGTTGCTCCTGGGCGAAATCCTGCGCCCAGTCCAGACATTGGGAATTGTCTTGGTACTCGCCGCCATTGTGATCGTGCAGCGTCCCGGGCGAACCGCGGCGTCGGAAGAAGCGTCGGTGGTCGTGGAACCGATGGAGTGAACGCAGGTGCCTCTGGGGGCAAGATCGACAATCGGAAATCAACAATCAGCAATCATCAATCAGCAATTATTTCTGCCCGCGCCCGAGCAGATGAAAGTATCTCCGCGCCTTCTTCACATCGCACGCGATCTGCTCGCGCAGCGCTTCCACCGACGGGAACTTGATTTCATCGCGCAGCCGGTCGAGGAAATAAATCTCGACTTCGCTCTCCGGCGTCAGTTCAATGGGGTGAAAATTCAGCAGGTGGGTCTCGATGGCATACGACTCCGCCCCGAACGTCGGACGATTACCGACATTGGTCACCGACTCAAACCGTTCCTCGCCCACCCGTGTGCAGGTGATATAAACGCCGTCCTTCGGCACGAGTTCTTCATAGCGGGCAAGATTGATGGTGGGCACGGTGTACTTAGATCCATAGCCGCGGCCGCGCCCCGGCGTACCCAGAATGCAGAACGGACGCGCCAGCAGATGCCGCGCCCGGCTCACGCGTCCCTCGGTGATCAGGCGGCGAATCCGGCTGCTGGAGACCGTCTCGCCGCGGAGAGTCTCTTCGCCGTAGACCTCGACTTCAAATCCCATCTCCTGCCCCAGTTGCGCCAGCATATTCGTATCGCCGGCGGCCTTGTGTCCGAAGCGGAAATTAAAACCCTCGTGCACCTCGCGCGCGTGCAGTTTCTTTTTCAGAATGCGCTCGACGAACTGCCGCGGCGTCATCAGCGAAAGATCGCGGCCAAAGGGCAGCAGCAGCACGGCATCCACGCCGGTGGTTTCCAGGAGGCGTAGTTTCTCCGGCGTCGGCGTGATCAGCTTCAATCCGGAGTCTGGCCGCAGGATGCGCGTGGGATGCGGCTCAAACGTCACGGCTACGGACTTGGCGCCGGTCTGCCGGGCCCGATCCACGATCAGCCCCAGCACATGGGCGTGCGCCCGGTGCACTCCGTCAAAGTTGCCAACGCTCACCAGCGAGGGCCCGAAACCCGCCGGCACGTCTTCGAGTTTGTGGAAGACTTGCATTGCAGACGCAATTCCTGATTGATGATTGTTGATTGCTGACTGAAAACCCGAAGGCAGCCGGCACTACGAGGTTTCAATCAACAATCAGCAATCATCAATCAGCAATCCCGATCGACACTTGGAGGCCCTCAATCAAATCTCAAACTCCGCCTTCATCCCGTCATACGACAGCCGCACGTGCCGAGGAAGTGTCGCGTTGGTTGCCTCGTGCGCCAGGTCATGGCAAATATGGGTGAAGAACGCCCGCTTGGGTTTCAGCCGCTCCACGATACGCAGGGAATTCTCCACCGTCGAGTGCGTAGGATGCGGTTTGTGCCGCAGCGCATCCAGGAAAAGAATGTCCAGTCCCTCCAGCTGATGCAACGATGGTTCGGGAATCTCGCTGTGATCGGTCAGATAGGCCGCTGACCCGAAGCGGTAGCCGTAAATCTCAGTCTCTCCGTGAATCAGCCGCACTGGGGAAAAACAGGCTCCGAACAATTCCACCGGCCCGTCGATGGGCCGCAACTCGAGCTGGGGCAGGCTGCCGTATTTGTAATCGGCGTCGAAGATGTAGGTGAACATCTTTCGCAGAAAAGCCGCCGCATCGGGACGAGCGTACAGGGGCAGCTTCTCGGGCTTGTGGCGGAAACTCAGCGGCCGCAGATCGTCGATGCCGAGAATGTGGTCGGCGTGCGTGTGCGTATAGAAAACGGCGTCCACGCGCGAAACCCCCTCGCGCAGGGCCTGCAGATAGAAATCCGGGGAGGTGTCGATCAGCACAGCCTTGCCGGCATACTCGATCAGGATCGAAGGGCGGGTACGGCGGTCGTGCGGGTCGGCCGAGCGGCAGACAGCGCAATCGCAGCCCAGGGTGGGCACTCCCATGGAGGTGCCGCTGCCCAGCACGGTAAGCGTGGCTTTCATCGCCTGATCTTCATCGCGAAGTTTTCATCGCCCGCCGATTCCCGTCGCGGCGCCGGGCTGGGGCGGACGCGACAGCGCGTTGGTGACTTCCACGTACGCCATGCGCAGTTCGTAAAGACTGTTCTGCAGGAAATTCGACTCCGCGCTGGTGAGATTGCCCTTGGTCTTTTCTCCGATCAGGGTCATCGTATCGATGGTCTGCCGCGCTCCGATGATGTCGACGCCCGGCTGGCCGCCCTGTTCGTGCATCAGCCCCAGCTGCAGCATGGCCGTCATGTAAAGCGACGCGAGGAATCGCTCAAATGTCATCTCAAACTCTTTGGCGGAGTGCCCGCTGAGTTCGACGCGCGAGTCCAGTTCCTTCGATGACTGCTGGTAGGCGTCGGCTTGCACCTGCTGTTCGGCAGCCGTGGGAGGCGCAGGGATGTCGCGCTCCGGCTCTCCGTCTTTTGCCGTTACCTCTGCGGGCATGACCACGGGAGGGGTTGACTTCGCGGCAGCCGGCTCTTTGGCCGCTGGAGCTGGCGTCGCCCTGGGCGCTTCCACTTCCTCCGTGACGGCGGCGTCCTTGCGCAATTCTCCGTCCTCGGTGAACAAACGGCGGTCGGTTACGGTGAAACTGGATTCTTCGTGTCTCTTCTCGGCCATAAACACTGTCCTCTAAGTTCTCTTCACAAAGTCAGGATGAAAGAGCCTCTCTCTGCGTACTCTGCGCAGTCTTCGCGACCTTCGCGGTTAAAGGCTTTTTCCGGCGGTCTCGTGCACCAAGGAATTTTCCACTTCCAGCGCAACGCTTTCCAATGGCAACTGGATCACAGTACCCGCGGCCCCCGCAATCGCAACCTCGCGCCCCGGCAATCCCACCTCGCGCCGAATGTATCCGAGGGCGATCGTGCGCTCGCTGCCTTCGACCCGCAGGGAAGTCGCGCTGGTGACTTCACCGACTTCTTTCCCGTCAACGATCACTTTGGCTCCGGGCGCGATCTGGCCGCTCGTCTGTGAGGCAAAACCGGTGAACTTGCGATGCACGCTGCCGCGCGAGCGAATGCGCTCGACAATTTCCTGCCCCACGTAGCAGCCTTTGTTGAAGTTGAGGGCGCGCATCTGCTCGGTTTCCTGGGGCAGGTCGCGCTCGCGGATGTCTACGCCGTACACCGGCATACCCGCCATAATGCGCCGCATCTCCATCACCTCGGAGCCGACGGGAGCAGCGCCTGCCTTTAACAGCACATCCCAAAGTTGCTTCACGTGGGCCGGCGCCAGCCAGATTTCGTAGGAGTCGCGCAGCGCGCCCTCGCCGCGAACAACAGTGCATTCCAGGCAGCCGCATTCGCAATCGCACTGCATCGTGAAGGACTGCAACGGCTGCATTTCCGGAAACTCCACGCCCGCTGCCTGCAGCACGGCGCGCGACTTCGGCCCACTCACACCTATAGCGGTGAGTTGGTCGCTGAGATTGGTAACCACGACGTCGTCCATGATGATGTAATGGTCGAAGGTCGCCAGAATCTTCTCCACCTGGCTGCGATCGGTTTCCACGACCAGCGACTCGCCCAGGTTGTAGACGTGAAGATCGCCCAGGATGTGCCCCTGAGGATTGAGCAGGAAGGCGTAGACGCCGCTTCCTCCCGCCAGATCGCGAACGTTGTTCGTAACCATGCCATTCAGCCAGCGCACACGGTCGCCGCCGGTAAGGGAAATCCGTGCTCGGAAGCCCAGGTCGTACACGCCACAGCCGTTAAGGAAAGCCGAGAGTTCGACTTGCGGGTCGCCAAAGGCCGCGGCCACGGTCGCGCCGCGATACTCGGCGAGGCGAAGCGGGCGTGCGGCCGCATCGGCTCGGGCGCTGAGTGGATCTTCGAGTGCGTCCTGGAGAGCGCTGCGGGGCATGGGAGTATTGATTATAGCGAAGGAGCGAATGATTCATTGCCGATTGTCGATTGCCAATTGTCGATTTCGAACCAATCGGCAATTGGCAATTGGAAATTGGCAATTGGCAATTCTGGCCACTTCGCCAACAGACGGCCTACGCGGAATCAACAACTTCCACCAGCTTTCAACGACTTCCACCATAAATCAACGACTTAGCCGGAAGCTACGGCCATTGCGTCTGGAGGCGATTCTAGCGCGTCGGAGCCTTCGGGTGACCTCAGGGTCGGCCCGGGTCGACAAATGCGCGCCACGAGCTTGCTAGAGGCCCTGGCGTGGGCGCCACGAGGTCTTCTGCCTGGTGAAAAGCGACCCGTCCTGAACCTGGCCGCCTGACTTTGATATATAGCATTCAGCTAATATACGGGCATCCTACTCAATCGGCTTGGCTTGTGGTAACGTTCCAGCCGTGGACGCGAGCAATCCTTCCAAGAAGCGTATCGCCGTGATTCCCGGGGACGGCATCGGCCGGGAAGTCATCCCCCAGGCCCTGAAGGTCATGGAAGCCGCCGGGGCTCCCTTGAAGTTGAGCGAGTTTGACTGGGGCGCTGACCGCTACCTGGCGGACGGCATTACGGTTCCTCCCGACGGCTTCGCCATGCTGCAACGCGACTGTGATGCCATCCTGGCCGGGGCGTTCGGCGATCCCCGGGTCAAGACCAACATCCATGCCAAAGAAATTCTGCTGGGCATGCGTTTCCAGATGGATCTTTATGCCAACGTGCGCCCGGTGCGGCTGCTGGATGCGGCGCTGTGTCCGCTGAAAGGGGTCGAACCCAAGGACGTGGACTTCGTGGTGATCCGCGAAAACACCGAGGGCGTCTACACCGATGCGGGCGGCGTGTTCAAGAAAGGCACGCCCGACGAGATTGCTATCCAGGAAGACATCAACACGCGCAAGGGTGTCGAGCGCATCCTCCGCTACGCCTTCGATTACTGCGAGCAGCACGTCAAGCTGGACGGCTCGCCGCGCCGCAGTGTGCTGATGTGCGACAAGTCCAACGCCATGACTCACGCCGGCGGCCTGTGGCAGCGCGTGTTCAAGGACGTGAGCGCGGAGTTTCCCCAGATCACGGCGCAGCACATGTACGTGGACGCGCTGTGCATGCAGATGGTGCGCGATTCGCGGCAGTTCGATGTCATCGTCACCAACAACATGTTCGGTGACATCATCACCGACCTGGCTGCGGGGCTGCAGGGCGGCCTGGGCATGGCGGCCAGCGGAAACATTCATCCGGGGAAGACTTCGATGTTTGAGCCGGTGCACGGGTCGGCTCCGCCGATCGCGGGGAAGAACGTGGCCAATCCGTTTGGCGCGATTCTGACGGCGGCCATGATGCTGGGGCATTTGGGGCTGACGCGCGAGGCCGAGAAGATTGAAGCTGCCGTGCTCGAAGCTTTGCGGCAGAAGAAAACTACACAGGACATTGGCGGGACGCTCGGGACGCGGGAAGCGGGGGAGTGGGTGGCGAAATTCATCTGCTCCTGATGAATACAACGTTCTGTCATCCTGAGCGGAGCGAGCCGATTCGCGAATGCGAATCGGCTCGCGTAGCCGAAAGAGCCGCTACATGCTTGGCCCGGCCCCGACAGGTCAGAGACCTCACCCCGTGCAGCGTTTGCTGATAAGGTCATGGCGATTAGTGAGAATTCCCCGATGCGTCTGTGATAGCGTCAGCGGATATGGGGTCCCCTTCGACTGCGCTCAGGGCAGGCTTTCGCTTCGCTCAGGATGACAGCGTGAAGAAGTTGTTTGGCATCGCGATACTCGCCCTGCTCCTTGCGGGTGCGGCGTTGGCGCAGACGCCTGCGGCTTCGGCCAGGCAAGATCAAAACCAAAACCAAGATCAAGATCAAAAGCAGGCGGACAAGAGTGTCCGCCCCGCACAACCATCGGCGGGCGAGTCGCCCGCGTCCACACAGGCTCCCACCACACCGGCCCAGTCCACGCAGGAACCGGCCCAGCCTTCTCCGCCCGCGGAAAAAGAAGTCAAGATCACTCCGCGGGAGGCGGAGGAACTCTTTCATTCGGTCGACGAGATCCTGCATTTCGACAGCAAGGAGACCGGGCTGCCGATCAAGCGCGAGGTCAAGCGCAAGCTGACCAGCCGCGACGAGGTGATGGCCTATCTCACCAAGCACATGAACGATCAGGACACGCAGCGGCTCCGGCGGTCGGAGCTGGTGCTGAAGAAATTCGGGCTGCTGCCGCGCGACTTCGATCTCGAAAAGCTGCTGCTGGCGCTGCTGCGCGAGCAGGTCGCGGGCTACTACGATCCCAAGACGAAGACGGTGAACCTGCTGGACTGGGTTCCGGTGGACGAGCAGGAGCCGGTGCTGGCGCACGAGTTGACGCATGCGTTGCAGGATCAGTCGATTGGTCTGGAGAAGTGGATGAAGCGGGGCGAGAAGGATTTAGCCGAGATCAGGAAAGACCCCACGCCCGCCGACATTGAAAACGACGAAACCGACGACGCGCGCGAGGCCGTGATCGAGGGTCAGGCCGAGACCGTGGCGCTGGATTACGCGCTGGCGCCGGCGGGACGCTCGATTATGGATTCGCCCGACCTGATCGAGTCGATGGAGTCGGCGATGTCAAACGGTACGGCGGATTCACCCGCCTTCAAAAGCGCGCCCATCGTGATGCGGGAGTCGTTGACCTTCCCGTATTCGTGGGGCGCGGAGTTTGTGATCAAGCTGATGGAGAAGGGCGGCCGAACCCAGGCGTTTGCCGCAGTGCTGGCGAATCCTCCGCACACCACGCGGCAGATCATGCAGCCGGAGACCTATTTATCTGGCGAAAAGATTGCACCCATGCGTGTGCCCGATTTCAAGCAGGACTTCAAGAATTATCAGAAGTTCGATATCGGGGCGATGGGCGAGTTCGACGTATCGGTGCTGGTCGAGCAGTATGCGGGGAAGGAATCGTCGAAGCGGCTGTATCCGGAGTGGCGCGGCGGCTACTATTATGCGGCGCGTCCGAAGAATGACGCTGCGACGCCGCTCGGATTGCTGTACGTGTCGCGGTGGTCGAACGCGGAAAAGGCGTCGGAGTTTGCAGCCATTTATGCGCGGTCGCTGGGAAAGCGGTACAAGAAAGCGGAAGAAATACGCGATTCCTCTGCGCAGGACAAGGCGCCGCCGAATTCCGAATACAAGGTGGATGTCCTGAAAGGGCGTCACGCATACCAGACCGAGGAAGGAACCGTGGTGATCGAAGAGCAGGGCGACATGGTTCTGGTGAGCGAGAGTCTGGACGCGGCGACCACCGTGACGGTGGAGAGGGAATTGTTGGGGGCAGGAAAATAATTTCCCCCTCCCTTCAGGGGCTAAAGCCCATCTCCATTTGCCTGCTAACGCGGCGCTGAAGCGCCGCTCTTCCACGTTAGCGCATGCATTCTTTGGTGACTAGTTCTTTCTTGCCTTTCCCTGTGACTCGTTCTTGTCGGGAGCCTCAGCCAGAAAATGCTGCACGTTGGCGTCGACCGTGAACTCCCTGCCTCCGCGTTCGAGCGTCAGCTTGTGTTCCTGGCCGCCCAGAAGCAGGGACCAGACCAGCCCCAAAGTGAAGTTCGCGATGGGGTTGCCGTCGACAGCGACGAGGTGATCCCCTGCCTGGACGCCGCTCGGGCCTGTGGGCACGGACGGTTTGCCGTCGTAGTCGGCGATGCCGAGGACGGTGAAGCGTCCGTCGTCTTCGGGGCGAAGGATGAGACCGACCACATCAAAATCGGGGAAGTTGGACAGGCGGCCGATATCGAAATAAACGGTGGAGTGGGCGTAGTCGAGACCGACACGGTAGTTAAGCAGGGCTTCGGAGCCAAGCAGGCCCACCGTGGGGATGCCGGCCCGTTTTTCGAAAAACGCCATCCAGTCCTGGGGAAATTCTGTCATGGCCACGCCGGTCAGATAGAGCGGGCCGTACTGCACGCGATCCACGCGCATAAGCTTCCACTTCGGTTCCGTGTCCAGTCCCCACATGTTGGCCGGACCGACTGCACCGGTCATGTGCGGCCAGTCGGGGTGGGTATTGGCCAGCTTGTCGAACAATTCTTCCGAGAGAAAGCTGATCGAGGCACCCAGGTCGAGGGCGAGATTGTATTTCTTGTTATCGATCTGCGTGGGAACCTGGATCAGTCCGTTCCCGGAGTTGACCTCGACCTTGCTGCTCACCCCTTTGAATTTGAGGCTGCCGGGCTGCGCGATGGTGAATTCGCGTCCGGGAAAGTCGACCAGTACGTCATAGTTGCGAAGAACTGCGGACGGGATGTTGATTTCGGCGGACATGCCAGGGGCCATGACCGCGGCGGCGCTCGGCGGCTTCAGCGGAATTTTCGTCTCCTTCACGGCCGAGAGAGAAATTGTCATCCCGGCAATCGTGATCTGGGGTGGCGGCGGGGCGGAGCAGGCCTTGTCGTCGCAAGTGACTTTGAATCCCATCAGCGTGGCCACGCGCCGGGACATGTAGAGGTCGGCATTGCCATTGTCGACCCACGCGCGGACGCGCTCGGTGGAACCGCCGGGGAGAGGAAGGGTGACGTTGATGACGACGCGGTTGTGGTCGATCGCCATGGGAATGGTGACGGATCTAGGCGAGGGACTTTGTGCAGGCGCCAATATGGCCCAGAGCGCGAGAGCGAAGAAGCCGAGGAGCTTCATTGTGAAATTGTAGCGGGTGGGAGGGTTGCACGCCTCGCGGCTCGTGGGCGGCAAAGCGCGGGCGTCTCTTAGGGCAGGACCTTCTACACAGCGGATTCGGCGGGAAGCACTTCGGGGAAAAGTTCGCGGGTAGGGTCCACTTGCAACCAGAGGAGCGCGCCCAGGCACAAGAAAGCCACCATCGGGACAAACGGCGTGTTGTAGCTGCCGAAATGGCCCACAAGGTAGCCGAAGACCACAGCGGAAAGGGCGGAAGCTGCGTTGCCCGCCGTGTTCATGAATCCAAACACGGCGCCAGAGTTCTTGCGGCCTACGTCGAGACAAAGAGCGCACAGGCTGGGCTGCTGAAACAGAATGCCGCCGTAGGCGAGTGAGAGGAACACAAGCGCCAGCTTACCGCCCGGCGCGTAAATCGCCGCCGTGAAGAACAACGCCGCCGAGCCGAGTCCGAAAACGCCGATCCAGCGGCGGGCGTTGCCCAGCCCATGGCGCCCCACCAGCCAATCGCCCGCCACGCCACCCAGCGCGTTCGCCGCAGCCCCGACCGCATAGGTGAGCGAAGACAACACGAGCGCGGCTTCGGTGAATCCGCGGCCCTTCACCAGATACGTTTGCAGCCACGCCTGGAAAAATCCCAAGGAGTACACATAACACGCGCCGATGGCAGCTATGCGCCAAAGCGACGGAATGCGCAATGCCTTGGCCCAGGGAATGCTGTGGTGTTGTGAACCGCGAGGGGAGCCGATTTCACGCAGTTCAGCGTCGCTGACTCCCGCTTTCTCATGTGGCGAATCACGAAACCACACATACCAGGTCACGCTCCAGACCAATCCCAGGAAGCCGAACACGAAGAAGGGCGCCCGCCATCCATAGTGCGCTTGAATCGGCACAACCAGCAGTGGCGACAAGGCGGCGCCGACTTGACTGGTCATCCAGACCACGCCCCAGGCGCGGGTGCGCTTGGCAACCGGCATCCAGCGACCAATCACCGCTGATGCATTAGGATAGGCGCCGGCTTCGCCGGCCCCGAAACAGAACCGCACGACCAGCAAAATGGGATAGCTCGAAACGGTCCCAGTCAGCGACGTGAATACCGACCACCACGCCACCACGCGGGTGAGGACGCGGCGCGGGCCAATCCGATCTCCCAGAGCGCCAGTGGGTATCTCGAATGCACTGTAGGAAAGGAAGAAAACGCTGGTGACCCAGCCCCAGGCTTGAGGTCCAATGTGCAACGAGTCCTGCATACGCGGGCCAGCGACCGCGATGCAGACGCGGTCCAGATAGGTGATGACCGCGAGCAGCGAAAGCATGCCCAGCACCCGATACTGGTATTTCATGAATCCTTCCGTGGCTCGGACACACAGTGCCGGCGGCGTGATTGTTTCCCGAAGCTGCCCCGCGAGTATACAGTTCACGCGGACGGTCGGATCGTCAAATGCTTTCAGCCTGCGTCAGCAATGACGAATGCCGATTTATTTCTATTTGTAAGAAACAGCCGCGAAAATCGCCACAGCCATGAGGAAGAGCCCGGCCGCGACAAACACCAGAACGACCCGCCGGGGACGCGGAGAGATTGCGCGTAGTTGAGCTTTCACGTCAGGTCCCACCTCGGTCAGGGAGGCAGTGAAGCTCGGAACGGTTCGTTTGTATAAGCCCCACAGCATCAACATGAACGCGATGAGGAGGAGCCAAAGAAACACAGGGACGCCGACAGCAAACGCCAAGCTGTATTCCCTGGAATTCGAACGCGCGTAGTCGTGCAGCATCAAACCAAGAACAAGAATGCCGGAAGTCATCCAGGAAATCATTGCAGAAGCGCTGCGATACATTTTGACAAAGGCTCTGATCTTTTCCTCTTCCGATTTCGAGTCGACGAAGTAAGCCTTGTTCCGGGCGCCAAGGGGAAGAAAAGCCAGCCGTCCGCTCGGATCTTTTCTGAACTGAGATTCAACCCCGAGGTCGATCAGTCGGGAAAATAGAGAGATCATTGGCTGCTCCGTCTGACCAGGGGGAGTGCTCGCCATGCGCTCATCCCGCTGCCTGGTTCGGTTTCTCGAATGGTCCCACCGATTTCTTGAGACTCCAAACGGATTCAGCCAGCGGTAGAAACCACAGTCACCACCGAGGCAGGAATTGAGTCTTGTATAATCGCGGGTTCTGCGATGCTGCGCGGAGTCGTCCGGAGGGTGAGTGGCACAGGCGGAGATCGGGATCATCGGCGGCAGCGGGCTGTACTCGATGCCGGGGCTGAGCAAGACGAAGGAAGTGCGGTTGAAGACACCGTTTGGCGCACCTTCGGACGCGTATGTTTGCGGCACGCTCGAGGAGCGGAAGGTGGCGTTTCTGGCGCGGCACGGGTGCGGGCACCGCATCCTGCCGAGCGAACTGAATTTCCGCGCCAACATTCATGGCTTCAAGCAGCTCGGGGTGGAGCGGATCGTCTCGATTTCCGCCGTGGGTTCGCTGAAAGAGGAGCACAAGCCGCTGGAGTTCGTGATCCCGGACCAGTTTTTCGATCGCACCCGGCACCGCGTGGACACTTTTTTCGGCGGTGGGGTGGTAGCGCACATCGCCTTTGCCGATCCGGTTTGTGGAGAGTTGGCGGACGTGGTGGAGGCGGCGTGCAAGAAAGTTGGCGTGACCGGCAAGCGCGGCGGGACGTACTTGTGCATGGAGGGTCCGCAATTTTCGACTAAGGCTGAGTCCAACGTGTATCGCGGGCTGAGGATGGATGTGATCGGCATGACCAACCTGCAGGAAGCCAAGCTGGCGCGCGAGGCCGAGCTTTGCTATGTCACGGTTGCCATGGTCACGGACTATGACTGCTGGCATCCGCATCACGATTCGGTGACGGTGGACCAGATTGTCGCGGTGCTGGTGAAAAACGCCGAGAACGCGGCGCGGGTTGTGCGTGAGACGGTAGCGGCGATGCCGCGGGGGCGGGGGTGCAAGTGCGGTTCGGCGCTGGCCCATGCGATTCTGACGGATCCCGAGACGATTCCAGCGGCGACGAAGAAGAAGTTGAAGTTGATTTTGGGGAAGTATGTGAAGGAGAAGTAGGCGGGCCAGTCAAAGGCTCTGATCGCAGAGGTCACGGAGACCTGCCGCAGAGATCGCGGAAGACAACTCCTGGGAAGGAATTATAGTTTGCGATGAGCATTCTGGTAGTTGGATCGGTTGCCTTCGACGACATCACCTCGCCCTCGGGCAACGTCAAGAATATTCTGGGCGGAGCGGCGACGTACTTTTCTCTGGCGGCGAGTTATTTCACGCAGGTGCGCATGGTTGCCGTGGTCGGTGAAGATTTTGGGGCGGAGCAGGAGAAGGTCTTCCACAAGCGGGGCATCGATACGCGAGGCATCGAGCGCGCCCAGGGCAAGAGCTTTCGCTGGGGTGGGACTTACAGCCACAACCTGAATGAAGCCAAGACGGACTTCACGGAGCTGAATGTGTTTGAACGTTTTCAGCCGAAAATTCCGCAGGAGTACGCGGATACCGAGTTTCTGTTTCTAGCCAACATTCAGCCGACACTGCAGGCTGATGTCCGGCGAAAAATGAACGCGGTGCGCCTCACTGGCTGCGACACCATGAACTACTGGATCCAGCGCACGCCTCGGGAATTGGCAGCGACGTTGAAGCTGGTGAGCGTTCTGCTGATCAACGACACCGAAACCAAAATGCTGGCAGGGGAGACCAACCTGCCACGAGCGGCGCAGAAGGTGCTGGCCATGGGTCCGCAGGCGCTGGTGATCAAGCACGGGGAATATGGCGCGACCATCTTCTTCCGCGAAGGGGCGTTTGGCATTGGACGGCATCCCTTTCGCGCGCCCACTTTGCCGATCGACGAGGTGAAGGATCCAACCGGGGCCGGGGATTCGTTCGCGGGCGGGTTCATGGGCTACATTGCGTCGCAGGAAGACTTGAACCGCGAGGTGCTGAAACGGGCGCTGTTTTATGGCGGCGTGATGGGCTCGTTCGCGGTGGAAAGCTTCGGAACGGAGCGCCTGCAATCCCTGACGCGCGAGGCTATTGACGAGCGCTTTCAGGTGTTCCGTGAGTTGACGCATCTGGAATGATCGACAACGATACGATCCTCCCTTGTATGATCCTCGCTCGGATTCTCGAGCGCCCATGAAGACGCCCACAGCCAGCTCGCACTGGGATTATGAGATCAGGCTGGTGTCCTGGCTGGCGACGTGCGTCTCGGTGTTTTCGTTTCTCTACTATTACCGCCACGGAGCGGTTCTGCTCTACGGCGATGCGGTGGCGCACATCAACATCGCCCGCCGAGTCTTCGATTCGAACACGCCCGGGCTGTTGCAGTTGGGAACGGTGTGGCTGCCGCTGCCGCATTTGCTGATCCTGCCGTTTGTCGCTTCCAAGTCTCTCTGGCAAAACGGCGCGGGAGGATCGCTTCCGTCGATGGTGGCATATGTGCTGGGGGTCGTCGGGATGTTTCGCCTGGCCCGAGCCGTGTCGCGGGAAGGTTCGGTGGATGGGTGGACGCGAGTTGTGTCGTGGAGCGCAGCGGTTATCTATGGCGCGAACCCGAACCTGATCTACATGCAGACGACCGCGATGGGCGAGTCGCTGTATCTGGCATTCTTTATCTGGGCGATGGCACATTTCGTGGAGTTTGCGCGCGCCGTGGAGGGGGATGAGGCTGCGCGTTCTTTGACCAAGTGCGGCTGGTGTCTGGCGGGGGCTTGCCTGACGCGCTATGACGGGTGGTTTCTGGCGGGAGTGATGGTGGTGGTGGTCGTGATAGTCGGTTCCCGCCCTCGCAGAGTACGCGACGACAAGCCTGCACGAGATGCAATCCCACCCTTGCAAACGGCGCAAAGATGGGGCACCCATGTATTCAAGTTCGTTTTGATCGCGGCGGCGGCTCCGGCATTGTGGCTGGCCTACAACGCAATCGTGTACCGCAATCCGCTGGAGTTTGCCAACGGACCGTATTCGGCAAAAGCCATCGAGCGGAATACGGGAACGGTGAATCCGGCGAAAGACAAACTGTCGCTGGCCGGTTCGTATTTCCTGAAAGCCGCGGAATTGAACGTGGCCCACGAGCCCTGGCTCGGCCGGCTGTGGCTGGTGCTGGCCTTGTTGGGAAGCGTGGTCGCGTGCTTGAGGTGCCGTGGCTGGACTGCGTTGCTGTTGTGGGCGCCGTTTCCTTTTTACGCGTTATCGATCGCCTACGGCAGCGTGCCGATTTTTGTGCCGGTCTGGCCACCGTTTTCCCACTACAACCTCAGATACGGCTTGCAGTTACTCCCAGCGTTTGCGCTGTTTATTCCGCTGGTATTTTTTTGGGGGATGAAAAAGATAGTCGCGCTGACTGCACTGCAAGAGCCATCCTTCAGGAAGCATTGGTGGGCGGGACCCGCAACGATTGCAGCGATGCTGCTGGTGACCGCGGGCAGCTACGGCGTGATCTGGCACGTTGAGCCGATTTGCTATCTCGAGGCTACGATCAACTCGCGCAGCCGGCTCGCGCTGGAGACGCAATTGGCTACCGTGCTGCGGAAAATGCCTCCGCAGGCAACGCTGCTCATGTACCTTGGCAGCCACGTGGGCGCGCTGGAGCGGGCGGGGATTCCGCTGCGGCGCGTGATCAGCGAGGGGAATCATCGCGTGTGGAAACAGCCCGTCGATCCCGAAGGATTGTGGGAGCGGGCGCTGGCCGATCCGGCTGGTTATGCGGATTACGTCGTAGCCTTCGAGGGCGACCGCGTGTGGGAGGCGGTGCAGGGGCGGCATCTGACCGAACTTGTTGAGATTCACACACCGGGGCAAGCACGAACCGTGATCTATCAGGGACACGCGCGGTAATCAGACGGGTTAACGCGGCGGAGCGCCGGTAAGCCCGCGCTCCGGTGATAGAATCCGGCCATCTCGGGAGCGGTGCCGTTAGGCAAGCACGCGACCCAGACGCGAACTTACGGCCAATGCGAAGGGACACGTGCGGCTGCAGTTCCATGGGGATGAATGCGACTGCCAACAGCAAGAGCTGTTGCTGGTGCTGAAGGACGCCGCCGGTATTCGGGAGCGTGAACTCGCTCGGGCCAGTGGACCGCGAGTGAGCGGAGGACTGAGCCGGTGGTGATTCCGTTTGTGAAGGCGACGGCATGCGGAAACGACTTCTTGCTGATCGATTCGTCAGAGATCGAAAGATCGCCGGCTCCCATGGACTTTGCCGCTCTGACCCGCCGTCTCTGCGACCGGCATGAAGGCGTAGGCGCCGACGGAGTGGAGTGGATGTCTCCGCATACAACAGGAGATGTGGAGATACGGTTGATCAATGCCGACGGCTCCGAGGCGGAAATCTCCGGTAATGGCACGCGCTGCGTAGCGGCGTATGTTTGCTCCGAGCAGGGCAAAGAGAAGATCGCGATTCAGACCGGGGCAGGATTGAAAACGTGCGTGCTGACGGCGCGGCGGGAGTCCGAGTATGAATTTGAAATCGAGATGGGCGCGGCACAAGTAGGGAAAGAGCTTGCTGTGAAGATTGCTGCGGGCGAGGTGCGGGGCATTCCGGTTTCGGTGGGAAATCCGCATTTCGTGGCGTTTGTTCCGGCATTTCCTGACAACTGGCCGGCGCAAGCGGCGGAGATCCAGTGCAACTCGCAGTTCAAGCATGGCATTAACATTGAGTTAATAATGATTGATGGCAAGCACGATATTAGCGTTCGCTTTTTCGAGCGTGGCGTGGGGGAAACGCGCTCTTCGGGGACCGGTTCGTGTGCTTCGGCGGCCGCGGCGATCGAAACTGGCAAAGCTCAGTCGCCGGTGCGCGTGCACGCACCGGGCGGGACGCAGACTGTCCGCAAGGATGGGGATCAGATCTTCTTACGCGGCCCGGCGCGACTGGTGTGCCGGGGAGAATTTTTTCTTTGAACCGAAAACGTGGGCCACAGATTGCGCAGATGAACGCAGATTCCTTGTGAGGAACCAACCTGCGTTGATCTGAGTAATCTGCGGCAACGGCCTTCATAATCCATGTCTTCCTTGAACTCTCCGCGCATCAAGCCGCCCGCGCTCCGGCCGGGAGATACGGTAGGCATCATCGCGCCCGCCAGCAATATCAAGCGCGGCGACTTGGAGGCGGGTTGCGAGGCGTTGCGCCGCGCGGGTTATAAGCCATTTTATTTGGATTCCATCCTGGAACAGGATTTGTACTTCGCCGGGACGGTGGAGCGGCGGGCGCGCGAATTGGAAGAGATGTTTGTGCGCGACGAGGTGCGGGCGATCGTCTGCGCGCGGGGTGGGTATGGGGCGAACTATCTGCTGGAAGCGATGGATATGAGCAAGATCAAAGCGCATCCCAAGATTTTTGTGGGCTACAGCGATGTGACCACGCTGCTTACATACTTCGCGGATGCAGCGGGATTCGTGACTTTTCACGGGCCGATGGTCGCGAAAGATTGGGCGCACAACGACGGCGTCGATCTGGCGTCGTGGCAGGCCGCGCTCGGGAGCACGACTGGGTGGGAGGTTGGGCTGGGTTCGGGAGTGAGCGGATTGGCGGACGGCGAGGCGGAGGGGATTCTCTATGGAGGCTGCTTGTCGATTCTGGTGGCCTCTCTGGGCACGCCTTACGAAATCCAGACCGAGGGCACCATTTTGTTTATGGAGGATCTGGCGACCAAGCCTTACCAGATCGATCGCATGCTCGTGCAGTTGAAGCTGGCAGGGAAGTTCGAGGGCGTGCGGGGAATTATTTTCGGTGAGATGCTCGACTGTCTTCAGACGTCGAATCAGGGATACACGCTGGAAGACGTGGTGATGCGGATCGTGGGCGGGCTGGGCATTCCGGTCGCTTATGGCGTGCGGTCGGGGCACGTGACCGGCGGGAACATCACACTGCCCATCGGCGTCCGGGCTGGATTGACGGTGCAGGGGGGGCGGGTGAGTTTGAAGATTCTGGAAGGGGCAACGCGGTAAACCTCTCTTAGCCACGGATTCGCACGGATTTTCACGGATGGGTTGGAAGACAACGCTTTGAGCCTGAACAGAATTCTCAATATATGGGCGAACCAAAACACATTCATTTGATTGGCATCTGCGGGACGGCGATGGCTTCGCTGGCGGGAATGCTGAAGCAGAGCGGCTTTCGCGTGACCGGGTCGGATGCGGCGGCGTATCCGCCGATGTCGGACTTTCTGGCGGAGCTGGGAATTCCGGTGGCGCAGCCGTTTGATCCGCGGAACCTGGAGCCGAGGCCAGATTTGGTGGTTGTGGGAAACGCCATGTCCCGCGGAAATGTTGAACTTGAGCACGTGCTCGACCGGCGGATTCCTTTTTGCTCGCTGCCGCAATTGCTCCACGATGAATTTCTGCGCGACAAAGAAGTGCTGGTGGTCGCGGGCACGCACGGCAAGACGACCACGACCTCGATGCTGGCCTGGATTTTTCATGCGGCGGGGCTGCAGCCGTCGTTTCTGATTGGGGGCATCGCGGAGAATTTCGGGTCGAGCTTTCACCTGGGGCAGGGGAAGCATTTCATCCTGGAAGGGGATGAGTACGACACCGCGTTTTTCGACAAAGGGCCGAAGTTTCTGCACTATTTTCCGGATTCCGTGATCCTGACCTCGGTGGAATTCGATCACGCGGATATCTACAAGGATCTTGATGCCGTGGAAACCGCGTTCAAGCGGCTGGTGAACCTGATTCCGCGGCGGGGACGGATCGTGGCGTTCGATGGAGTTGCAGGCGAGGCCTCGGAGAGCGCCAGCCTGGGGCGCTGTCTGGCCAAGGCGTTTTGTCCGGTGGAACGATATGGCGTTGGCGAACATTCTGCGTGGCGCATCGCCAACTTGAAGCTGGAAGCGGGTGGAACTTCATGGTCGGTGCTGCGTGACGGGTGCCCGTGGGCAGACTTCGAATTCGCGCTCGCGGGCGAGTACAACGTGTGGAACGCCACGGCGGCGGCGGCGCTAGCAGTCCATTGCGGAATCTCGAAGGAAGAAATTGCGGCTGCGCTGAAAACTTTCAAGAGCGTGAAGAGGCGGCTGGAGATCAAGGAGCAGGTCAACGGCATTACGATCATCGACGACTTTGCGCATCATCCTACGGCGATTGCGGGTACGTTGAAGGCATTGCGGGCGCGGTACGCGGGGGCGCGCCTGTGGGCGATATTAGAACCGCGATCCAACACGTTGCGACGGCGGGTACTGCAGCACGAACTGGCACACAGTTTGGCGCTGGCCGACGAAGTGGTGGTGGCGGGAGTCTTCCGGTCGGAGGCGGTACCGGAAAACGAGCGGTTGGAGTTGCCGGAGCTGGCTGCGGAGATTGGGCACCACGGGAAGCGAGCGCGGTTGCTGGCCGACGCAGACGCAATCGTGCATACGATCGCACCGGAAATGCGCAGCGGAGATGTGGTAGCGATTCTTTCCAACGGCGGATTCGGGGGAATCTACGAGAAATTGCCGGCGCGGCTGCGGACACTGGCGGGTCAGAATTCGGCGAATGCGGCGGGCAAGGGATGAGTTGCTCTGAAGTAGTTTGCAGGTTTGAGTACAACAATTGTGGAGAGAATGCCTATTGAGGTCCGGGGAGGGTTGCGGCGAACAGTGGGTCCTTCGACTGCGCCGAGCCTTCGCATTCGCGAAGGCATGGCTCCGCTCAGGATGACAAAGTATTTCTTGTTCGCATTATTCTTTTCAATCCCTGCATTTGGGCAAGCTGCGGGTACCGAATCGCAGTCTGCCATCGCCTACACGGTCTCGCTGGCCCAGCCCGAGCAACACCTGGTTGAGGTGCAGATCACACTGCCCGCCGGCGACGGGGAACGCCAACTGCAGTTGCCGGTGTGGAACGCGCTCTATCAGGTGCGCGACTTTGCGCAATTCGTCAACTGGGTGCGCGCGAAGGATCGCGCGGGACGGCCGCTTGCGGTTCTCACCCTCAACAAGAGCCTGTGGCAGATTTCCGGAGCCGCGGACGGTGCGATTGTCGAATACCAGATATTCGCAGACTCTCCCGGCCCGTTCGGGGCGCAACTCAGTTCGCATCATGCATTCTTCAACTTGGCGGAAATCCTGATGTACCCCATCGACGCCAGGGCAGCGCCGGTGAAAGTGCGGTTCAACGAAATGCCCCACGGATGGCGGGTGGCCACTGTTTTGAGCGAAAGCGCAGGGGACTCCTGGAGGGCGGACAGTTATGACCGTCTGGTTGATTCTCCCGTCGAAATCGGGACTTTCGCCGAGTCGGATTTCGACGAAGGCGGCGGGCACTACCGGGTCATCGTAGATGCGGAAACGGGCGACTGCGACATGAACAAGATCGCCGGCATGCTGCGCAAGATCGTGGCGGCGGCCACCAGTTGGATGAACGACCGTCCCTTTGAGAGCTACATGTTTGTGTATCATTTCCCGCGCGGGCCTGCGGGCGGCGGCATGGAGCACGCTTACGCGACCGCCATCGACGTGAATGCCGAAGTCCTGACGAGAGCTCCCGAGGCGCTGGCCTCGGTCACAGCCCATGAATTTTTTCATCTGTGGAACGTAAAGCGTATCCGTCCGCAGTCGCTTGAACCGGTGGACTACACGAAGGAGAATTACACGCGGGCCCTGTGGTTCAGCGAAGGCGCGACCAGTACGGCCGGCGACATCATCCTGCTGCGCAGCGGGCTGGCCAGTGAACACCAATTTCTGAACGACCTGGCGGGCGGGATTGGCGAGTTGGAAGGGCGGCCCGCGCACCTGACGCAGTCGGCGGAGGAGTCCAGCCTGGATGCCTGGCTCGAGGGAGACTCCTACTACCGGCGTCCCGAACGCAGCATTTCTTATTACAACAAGGGCGAGTTGCTGGGAATCATGCTGGATTTGGCGGTGCGCGAGGCGAGCCACGGCAAGGCGTCGTTGCGCGAAGTGTTCGAATTGATGAACCAGAATTATGCGAGGAAGGGCAGATTCTTTCCGGACTCCGACGGCGTGCGCGAGGCGGCCGAAGCCGTAAGCCACGCCGACCTAGGATGGTTTTTCTCGAAATATGTAGCCGGGACGGAGGAGATTCCGTGGAATGATTTCTTTCGCACGGTTGGGTTGAGAGAGTTTGAGGTGACAAGTACTGTGGGCGACGCTGGATTCGTTGCGTCGCGAAATTTCGATGGCCCGATGACGGTGGCGTCGGTGACTTCCGGAAGCGAAGCCGAGCACGCCGGGCTGCAGGTCGGTGAAACGGTTTTGGAAATCGATGGTAAAGGCCCGGGACAGGAGCTGCGGCAGGAACTGGAGCGTCTGAAGCCTGGGGATCTGATCACCGTGAAAGTGCGCGGGCGGCACGGCGGGGAACGCGAATTGAAGTGGAACGTGGGCAGCCGCCAGGAAATCTCTTACGAACTGAAAGATATTGAGGCGGTGACACCCGAACAGCGGGCTCGCCGGGAAGCGTGGCTGAAGGGCGAATCGCAGCCGAGTGCAACAACGGATTCGGGGTCGACAAAGCAATGATCCGCACGGTTGTGATGCTGACTTTCTGGAGCCTGGCGGCTCCGGTAGCAGCACTCATTGGTTTCCCCTGGACGTTTATCACCGGCGACATCCGACTGCTCTACCGCATGTTCAACTGGGGGGCGTTCGCCGGAGTACGGCTGGCCGGTGTGCGCGTCGAAACCGTTGGACTCGACAAGCTGGACCCGAAGGGCACTTATGTTTTCATGACCAACCATGTGTCGAACCTCGACCCACCGATCCAGATTCCGCTGATCCCACGGCGGACGTCGGTGATGGTGAAGAAAGAGTTGTTCAAGACGCCGATCCTGGGCCCGGCCATGCGGCTGGCGTCGCTGCTGCCGGTGGACCGCGGCAATCGCGATGCGGGCATCGACGCGGTGAAGGCCGCGAAAGAAGTCGTGCAGCGGGGAATCAATATGACGATCTACGTGGAGGGCAAGCGTTCGTTCGACGGCAAGCTCCTGCCGTTCAAGAAAGGCCCGTTTTATCTGGCGATGGAGTGCGGCGTGCCGGTTGTGCCCATGACGATCACCGGAACGCACTATGCCATGCCGAAGACGCGATTTGCCATCAAGCCGGGGGCAGTGAAGGTAATTTTTCACCCGCCGATTGAGCCCAAAGATTTCGGCAGCCGGGATGAGTTGATGGAGAAGGTGCGGGCGGTGATTGAGAGCGGGTTGCCGGAGGAGTACCGGCAGGGTGGCTCGTCGGCCGGGTGAGTCTTAGCTCTGCGCAGCCCCGTCTGCGTCGTGGAGCACGACCACTGCAAACTCCCAGCCGCTTGCTGCCTTGTGCAGGACGTAAGTAACGCCGACGCGATCGAGCTCGTGGCCATCAGCCCTGCACCGGATGGCCACGCCCATGGCCACTGCTGAGGTAGCACTTAGAAGAGTGAGCTGTTTCAGGCTCAGCTCACTTCGTGCATATTGGCGGCGCCGAAGGTCTTGCATTGTCGCGCCGAAGATAGGAACCAGCGCGGCCCTGGTGGGGACCGGGATCACGCCCTGTGGTCCCACAAGCAGAGCCGGTTCGTGAAAATAGGGCAGGATGGCCTGGACATCAAGCGTACTGAAGGCGGCATAGTAGTCAGAAAGAACTTGGGTTACAGCTTCTGCACTATTCATGGTTTTCGTATCGGACCGAACCCTCATTAGACCGAATGGGGGGAGACGCAGTCAAACCGAGGCAATGCAATTGACCGGGACTTGAAGGCGCGTCTATACGGCTGGCGGATAGTGTCAAAGGCGTTCGTTTTCGTTCGTGCCCTGATACACTTCTGGTCATCGGGAAATGAGTTTTTCCGCAAGCTGCTCTAGAGCTCGCCGGGCGCCCCCGGCCGGACGGAAGCTGGTGTCGTTAGGGATATCGCGTGTTCCGTCTCACGCAAAACTGTGATTCTGGTCACACCCAGTTGCTGTGATTCCAACCCATAATCAAGTCCTACCTGGGGGGAATGTTTAGCTGCTCCCTGGCTGGGGGACCTCGTGGCAAAAGGACACGTTGCAATCGTTGTGGAGCGCTGCAAGGCCTGCGGCTTTTGCGTGGAATTCTGTCCCACGCATGTTCTGGCGCTCTCTTCCGCGTTCAACTCGAGGGGCTACCATCCGCCGCACGTGGTGCATCCGGAAAAATGCAGCGGCTGCGACCTGTGCGGGATGTATTGCCCGGACTTCGCCATCTACGGGGTCAAGAACCCGGGCGTGAAATCTCCCGAGGGCAGTGGAGGTGAGAAATGAAGGCCGATCCTCGCGGTGTACTGACCGGAACTCACTTCCTCGACGGCGACCACGCGTGCTGCGAAGGCGCGTTGGCCGCTGGAGCGAGATTTGCGGCGGGATATCCCATTACGCCTTCAACCGAGGTGGTGGAGCGGTTTGCCGCGCGGGTGCCCACGGTGGGCGGAAGCTTCATCCAGATGGAAGATGAGCTGGCGGCCTCGATCACGCTGCAGGGCGCGGTTTGGGGCGGAGCCAAGGCGTTCACGGTAACGTCCGGGCCGGGCTTCTCGCTGATGATGGAACACATTGGCTACGCCGCGATGACCGAGACGCCGTGCGTGTTCGTGGATGTGCAGCGCGGAGGGCCATCGACTGGTTTGCCGACGCTTCCGGCGCAAGCCGACATGATGCAGGCGCGCTGGGGATCGCACGGGGATTACGAGATCATTGCGCTGTGTCCGAACTCGCCGCAGGAGTGTTTCGATCTGACCATCAAGGCGTTCAACCTGGCCGAAGAATTCCGCGTGCCGGTGATGTTCATGATGGATGAAGTGGTGGGGCACATGACCGAGAAGGTCGTGATTCCTCCGGCCGACCAGATCGAAGTGGTGCCGCGGAAGCACACACACAAATCCGTTGAGGACTACCTGCCGTATGAGACGAACGGCGACATGGTACCGGAGATGGCGCATGCGGGCGAGGGATACAAGTTTCACGTGACCGGGTTGACGCACGATGAGCGAGGCTATCCCAACATGACGCCGCAGATCCAGGACAAGCTGGTGCGGCGCCTGCAGAACAAGATTCGGACGGCGGTGGACCGCATCACCATGACGGAAGAGGACGGCATCGAAGGCGCTGATGTTGTTGTGGTCTCTTACGGAATCACATCGAGAGTGGCACAGCGGGCGATTGAACTGGCGCGCGGGCGCGGTGTGAAGGTCGGGAAGCTGCGGCTGATTACGGCCTGGCCGTTTCCGGAAAAGAAGATCGCAGAACTGGCTGGGCGGGTGAAGGCGTTCGTGGTCCCGGAACTCAATCTGGGGCAGATGGTGCGCGAAGTGGAGCGCGCGGCGGCAGGCAAGGCAAAGACGTTCGCTGTGTCGCATGCTGGCGGCGGAGTGCACAATCCTGACGAAATTCTCAACGCCATCGTGGAGGCAAGCCGATGCTGACGAAAGTGACCATTGATGACGTGAACGATGGCGTGATGAACCCCGTAGAGCCGTTTCTGCGCAGCGACCGCATGCCGCACATATGGTGTCCGGGATGCGGGATTGGGACGACTGTGAACTCGTTCGCGCGCGCGTTGATCGAGTCGAAGATCGACCTGCAGTCTCTGGCGCTGGTCTCCGGCATCGGCTGCACCGGGCGCGTGGCGGGATACATGAAGCTGGACTCGTTTCATACCACGCACGGGCGGGCGATTCCGTTTGCCACCGGGCTCAAGCTGGCAAATCCCAAGTTGAACGTCGTGGTTTATTCGGGGGACGGCGATCTGTCGGCGATTGGCGGCAATCATCTGATCCACGCGGCGCGGCGCAATATCGACCTGAAAGTGATTTGCGTCAACAACCTGATTTATGCCATGACGGGCGGGCAGACTGCGCCGACGACTCCGGGGCATGCCACGACATCGACCAATCCTTACGGCACGTTCGAGCCGGCGTTCAACCTGCCGCATTTGGTCGAGGCGGCGGGCGCGGTGTACGTGGCGCGGTGGACGACGTTCCACGTGCGGCAGCTGGCGCGGTCGATCAGTGAGGCTTTCCAGAAAAAGGGATTCTCGTTCATCGAAGTGATCTCGCCGTGCCCTACGCTCTACCAGCGGCGCAACAAGATGGGCGACGGGCTGGATACGATGAAGTACTACAAAGAGAAGAGCAAAGTGAAGAATGGCGCGCCGACCAGCGAAGTCGGGCTCACGCTGAACGGAGAAATCGCAGTGGGCAAGTTCGTGGACCGCGACCGTCCTGACTACCAGACCATGATGCGAGGGCAGTACGTGGAAGCGCTGGGTGAGCGCTACATCGATGAAATGGAAACGGAGTGCGTATGCGGCTGACGGAGATTCGCGTTGCGGGCTTCGGAGGGCAGGGAGTAATCCTGTCGGCGGTGGTGCTGGGCAAGGCGGCGTCGATCTACGAAGACGGCTTCGCCACCATGACGCAGAACTTTGGCCCGGAGGCGCGCGGCGGGGCGTGCAGCGCGCAGCTTGTGCTGTCGGATTCGCCTGTGCTGTATCCGTATGTGACGCGGCCGGACATTCTGGTGGTGATGTCGCAGGAAGCCTACAACCGCTTCGCGCCGGAGTTGAAGCCGGGAGGCTTGCTCATCGTGGAAGAAGATCTGGTGCGGGTGTCGGATCTCAATGGGGATCGCAAGGTCTATAGCATTCCGGCGACGCGTTTTGCCGAGGAGCTCGGCAAGCGTATGGTGCTGAATTCGGTGATGGTGGGATTCTTCACGGCGGTCACCAAACTCCTGCAGGCCGAGGCGGTGCGCAAGGCCGTGGCGGATTCGGTTCCGGCGAGTTTCCGTGAGTTGAATCTGAAGGCGTTTGAGAAGGGCTTTGAGTACGGGAACAGGGCGCTGGCGGGGGCGCCGGCCGCGCCGGAGCTGGCGGCGCTGGCGTATTCGGAGGAGTAGGTGGGGCGGAACGCCCGGGACTGATTAGAGCATTAGTTCTTTCGCTCCCGACGGTGCGTGTTGGGCGCTCATCCTCGCTAGCCGCAGAAAAACCCAAATTGCCAGCGCTGTAAATAGGATCGCCTGTGCCACGTGTATCCAAAACCAGTTGTCGGAGCCACCATCCCAAACCAGCTGTCGCGCGGCATCGCGCGGCCAGATCACGGTGAAGAAGATCAGCAGCCCCACAAAATGAACTGGAATTGCAGGCAGGATGGAATTGGAAAGGTGAGCGGTTGCGCCGAAGGCGACACCCACGAGAAAGTAGAAAAGCAGCTTGGGCCACAGAAAGCCCTGCGTAGGGCCGTGCGCGAGCGCAAACACGATTGAGGAGATCACGATTGCGACCGGGCCGCGGTACTCACATTCGAGTGCGACCTGGAAATATCCACGAAACCCCGCCTCCTCCATCAAGGGAGCAACCAACGAGCCCATTAGAATCATCAGCGCTACCGTGATTCGGGGATATCTTGACACATCGGAGAACATGTTGAGTGGCATCTCGACCAATTGGAACAGCACGATCCAGTATCCCGCCAGCGCAACCAATGACAGAACGCCCGCGACCCATGCCCAGAGGTACGTCCGGCCGGATACTCGATTTGCCCTCAGGTGACGGCGTCGCGCTTCAGAAGTGCTCCGTGGCCATCCTTTCCCGCCGAGGTAGCTCCAGGCCAGCCACAACAAAAGCGCCATCGCAGGGACGGACCAGGGTACTGCGGGGCTGCTCTGAAGATTGGTGACGAGTAGGGCACTCCAGACACCGCCCGCGACCGCAGTGATCGCAAATGCCAACAGACCTAAGCCGGCCAGTTTCAAGGTGCGAGTAGCAAAAGAACGCTGTTCGGCCATCCCCATCCCCCTTCAGGTGCCCAGGGCCCGCGCTGTTCTACTCTGCCTTCGGATTCTTCGCCCTTGCGGCGCGTGCGATTTCCGGCAGCCTGGGCAGCAGCGCGGAATATTTCAGCCACAATTTGTGATCGACAGCGGGTGCGCCGCTGACCAGGGCGTTCGCGGGAATGTCGTGAGCAACGCCGCTTTGGGGAGTGACAATCGCTCCCTCGCCCACCTTGCAGTGTCCGACCACTCCGGCTTGGCCGGTGAGAATGACTTTGTCACCGATCTCGCTCGATCCCCCAAGACCTACCTGGGCGCAGAGCAGGGCGTCTTCGCCGACGTGCGAGCCGTGGCCAACCTGCACGAGATTGTCGATCTTGACGCCGCGGCCAATGCGAGTTTGACCGACGCTGGCGCGGTCGATGCAGGAGTTGGCCTGGACTTCCACATCGTCGCCGATCACGACCGGGGCCGGCTGCGGAATTTTGTGCCAGTGGCCCTCCGCGGTTTTGGCAAAACCGAAGCCATCGCCGCCGATGACGACCCCGTTCTGCAGCAGCACGTTGCGTCCTAGGCGGCAGTTCTCGCGGACCACCGCGTGCGCGTGCGCGAAGAAATTGGCGCCAATCTTCACTCCACGATAGATCACCACATGCGCCAGCAGCACGGCATTGGCGCCGGTCTCGACGTTCTCGCCGATGACTACATAAGGGCCGATGTGGGCGTGTGCTCCAATCTTCGCCGTAGGATGGATAACGGCTGTTGGATGCACACCCGGAGCATAGTGCAGTGGCGAATGGAAAAGCTCGAGCGCGCGGGCGAAGCTGAGATAGGGATCCTTCGCGCGCAGCATGGCTGCGGGGATCGCGGGGAGATCTTCGGCGACGATCACTGCCGAGGCCCTGGTGGAACGTGCCACGGCGGCGTATTTGGGATTGGCGACGAAGGTGAGTTCTCCAGGTCCAGCCTCCTCCACGCCGTTAAGGCCGGTGATTTCCGTGTCGGGTGAACCGTTTTCCAGGCGGACGTCAAGGACCGAGACGATCTGAGCAAGTTTCATGGCGGATTTAGAAAAGACGAATAGATCGTACACCAGGAGCAATGCTGGGATAGATTCAGCTGCTGAAATCCGTCGAATCGACGGAGGCATGGTAGATGGTCATCTCATAGAGCAATAGGAGGCTGAGGAAAAAGAGCATCCAGATCTGGTGCGGCATCACGATCGTTTCCCACCACCAACCATTCGCCAATGCCGAGGGGATACGGCCGCTGGCCTGCATTGTTTCCAGCAGGGTTCCTCCTGGAATCAGGAATGGAGACATCAACAGTAGAGTGAGAGTTCCGAGAATTCTCGCCCTGCGGAATGAGATGAAGACCCAACACAGAGGCAGGACCAGCAGAGCCGCGTCGTAGAATCGATGATAGATCGGCAGCAGACTTACGACGGCGATCGCGCTCAGGTCCAGCAGTTCGAGATCGTCATGGATGCCTCTCCGCCTCATCCCGAGCAGCCACACCAGGAGGAAAATCGCCCCCACCGACAGTGCTAGGCTATTTGCCAAACGGATGCTGCCGCTGATGGAATACAGGACCACTTGAAGATTAATCAGACCGAACCGTGTGGGGTTCACAGGCGTGAAGTTGGCGAGAATGCCGGTCTCGAGCAAAACGTGATTGTCATTGAGATAGTTCGGCAGCCAGGGAGTATGGCCAAACTGCAGTCGCAGTAAACCCAACGCAGCAAGCAGGGCGAGTACCACCAGCGCGCTTCCGAAGACTCGCCAGCGACGGCGCACGAGATAGTACAGAAGAAAGCAGAGTCCAATCTGCGGCTTTAATCCTACGGATGCGGCCAGCAGGAATGCGGTGGCAATGTCGTGACGCTGGCGCGCAGTCCACACGGCGATGACGCCGAGTTCCACCGCCGCCAGCGCGACGTTGCCAGTAACGATTCCCGTATGGAATGGCGCCAGCGCCAGCGTGGCCGCCAACAGCAAGAACGCTGAAGGTTCTCGAAATGAAATTCCGGACATGGCCACAAGCACCCACAACATGATGGAGAAAAGCACGAGGTTGATGGTCAACCAGAACGCATAGGCCAGGTTCCATGGAAGCAGGCTGAACGGAGCGATCAGCACCAGAGACGTTACAGGGTAGGCGGTAGGAATTCCCCGCTTGGCAATGATCGAACCGTCCGCCACCTCTTTCGCCAGGAAAGCAAAATGGGCGGCGCCTTCCGGCCATAGCTTCAGCAGTGTCTGTGGACTGTAGGGGTCGAGGCCACGCGTCCAGGCCTTGGCTTGAATGTAGGGAGAGAGGAAGTCATTGAACTCCGTGGCAACATGAATCGCCCTGACCGGGCCCCTGACCACGAACTCGACACCCGCCACGAGAAGCAAGACGAGACAGAACGCGGTCCACTTGTCGCGCATGATGGGGATGTTGGCAGGACTGCCTTCCTGACGGGGTTGCACAGTTCAAGTATCTTACCTCCTGAGCGCTATGCGGACTGAAGTCCGGGGGTTCTGCAAGAATGCTCGAGCCCATGTGGGAATCTGCAGAGCCTGTTTCAATTCGCACTACGCCGATTCCGTTGTAGTAGACTTTCGCAACGATGAACCGGATTGGCCTTCGAATTGTGCTGGTGTGCGTTGCCGTCCTGATGCTGGCGGATTTCATTTTTCGGGGAATTGTTCCTGCCCCGGATACGATCAGGGATGATTTTTCAGAGCTCTACGTCGGCTCGTGGCTTTGGCGGCACGGCCAAAACTTCTACGATGCCGCCCTTACAAGAGACACGGCCACCCAGTTGACAAATTCCAAAGTAAATCTGGTGTTGATCTACCCGCCGACTGCGCTTGCGCTGATGGCGCCCTTCAGCTTTCTGCCCTGGCGCTGGGCGAATACGGTCTGGCTTGTTCTGGGACTGGTCGGCATTGGAATTACCATCGCCCTGCTAATCCGCCTGGCAGGCTTTCCGCCCTGGGACGACCGCGCTTGGGTGCTTGCCACTTTTGTCCTCGCCTTCTCTCCGCTCCACCAGGCATTTCACATGGGCAACGTGGCGCTCGTGGCCGTGCCCCTGTCCTTTTTGGGTATCTATCTTGCGGAAAAGAAGCAGGATCTGGCTGCTGGCATCATTCTTAGCACGGCAACCGCATTGAAACCGCAGGTTGGCCTATGGGTTTTGCTGTTCTACCTGATTCAGTTCCGGAAGCGATTTATTGCAGGGGCTCTGCTGCCCGCGGCTGGGCTGGCGGTGGCGTTCATCAACTATCCTGTCCCGCTACGGGTGTTGATTTCCGGCTACCGCAGGAATCTTCAGTATTGGTTTGGGCCCGGCAAGTTGATTGGCTTCACGGAAGGCGCGATGCCGTTCCACGTGAACAGCAGTCAAGTGATCTTGTATCAGCTACTGCATCGCGTTACTGCCACCACCGTGTTGGCCCACGGCATGTTTGCGTGTGGCTTGGCCATCTGGGCCTTCGCGGTTTGGCGAGCGCGTTTCCGGATGTCAGTGCCATTGGCTGTTTCTTCGTTACTGGTTTTGAGTTTCATTTCCTTCTACCACAGCGTGTCCGACGTGACCGTCCTGACTCTGGCGCTTTGCTGGGCATACGGAGAGGGGCAAGAAGCGATGAACTGGGCCAAACGCGCGACATGCGTTATCTTTCTGCTGCTCATGCTGCCGGGACACTCGGCTCTGATCCGGTCAGCCCCCCACTTGAGCACCTGGGTAACGGAATCCTGGTGGTGGAGACTGCTGGTGGCCCGATATTTTATTTGGCTGCTGCTGGCTCTCAATGCCGTCCTGCTTTACGCTCTCGTTACCTCAGCCCGCGCCGGCCGCGCTATGTCGTTGGCTGCCGAAGGGCCAGGGGCGGAGCGAGCGGAGCTAGAGACGTGGAGGTAGAGATTTTCAGATCGGCCTTGAGTGTCGCAGCGAGGTCTATGAGCAGAAAGGCCGAAGCCCAAAAGAATACGCAAAGATAAGAGCCCGCCGCGAAAAGCCAGTCTTCAAAGCCGGCATGAACCAGACCTGCCACAGCGATCAGGGCAAAAGGCACGGCGTAATGAGAAGGGCCGCCGGTTCTTCGCATCCACGCACATACGCGCGCCGCCGCGCGCGTCAACAGAAGCAAGAGAAGCAGGAAAGGGGAAATGCCGAGCAGTCCCATGTATTCGGCGAGAGCCAGATAGCTGCTGCCGTGTTCGCGATTGGAACCTTCGTCAGAGATCGACGATCCGGGATTGTAGGGCCGGTCCTTTCCGAAGCCACTGGTTCCGAATCCAGTTCCAAACCATGGGTGCTGTTTGACGGCAGAAATGGTTTCGTCCCAGGGTGACTGACGCGATCCGAACACGCCCTGGGCATTTGCCTCGTTTTTGAAAATGAACTTGCCGGTGAGGGAATCGGTAAACTCCGCCATGCGGGAGGGATTGGCCACGGCCATGAGCTCCAGGGATAGAGCCGCTGCAAAAGCGGCTCTCACCAGCAACCGCGGACGACGCAAAGCGATGGTGAGCACAATGAGGAGGACCGCATCCGCGAGGATGGCAGCACGGCAGACAGAAACATAGAGCAAGGCCCCACAAAGCGCCAAAGCGATGTAACGGCGCTGGCGCTCCTTCCGGCTCTCAGCCACTAAGGCCGCCCAAAGCATCACTGGTGTGATCGCAACTCCAATGACGGCGCCCAATGCGTTTGGGCTTCCGAAGAGCTCGTAACCCAGCGCAAAATAGCAGGCCGCCGTTAGGTAAAGCAAAATCTCACAGGCTAGAACCAGGCCGCGGACAAAAGACTGCTCTCTCCCGGCCAGGGCAACTCGTGCACCCGTGGAAGCGTATAGAAACAGCAAAAACAGGCTCAGGACTTTCAGCATGGCCGTGGCGGGCGCGTCGGAGACGCTGGCTGAGGCTACCGCGGCAAACACACAAAACAGGGCAACCAGATGGAACAATCCGAAATGTTGTGCCCTGGTACTTTTGATCCAGATGATCAAGCCCGCCAGTGCGCCCACCGCAAGAAACAGCCAGCGAAGGGTCGTGCTTTCTCCGGAAAGCGGTAAACCAGTGCCCGCCAGGAGAAAGCACCCGATCGTGACCGGGAAGAACACCTTCTGGAATCGCCACAGGCAAGCGAGCACAAGTTCGAACGCAACCAGCCCGCTCAGGTAAGTCGCGTTGGCGAAGAGACCGGGCCGCCGCTCCGCCGAAAGGAGCAGGACCAAAGCCCCGATGATGGCAACGGGGATGATAACAAGTTGAAGTTTACCCTTCATCGTAAGTTAGCGAGTCAACCCGCTCGGCCGAGCCAGGCCGCCAGCTGAGCCACCATCCAACCTGGAACGGAGAAGAGGAAATCATAACAGGACTGGCAAAGACCCACTACGTGTGGCCATAGATTCACGCTGTCATCTTTCGCTTCGCTCAAGATGACGACCCATACTTATTTTGCGATTTACGGGACACCAAATAGATTCCCTCGGTAAAAGGATTATGCCGCAGTTCGCTGATACGGGAATTCACGACAGCGGGGTCCGCCCACCTTTCACGACTGGCGCGCCGGCATCAACCCGTCCAATGCCACTTGCTCCGGTGACAGCGCTGACGGTCATCGACAGATAGAACAGAGCAACCCAGCGCTCCTGCCAATTTGGCAGGATTACGAAATGAAGGAGTACGTAAGCCAGGGCTACGGCAAAAAGCGCCAGCGTGCGCCGTGAGGCAAGGCCAATTGTGCCAAGCAACAGGAACGGCACGAAGAAACTCTCTGCCACTTTGGTGATCCCCGAGCGGAAGGCGGACAAATAATCGTGGATCGAGAACTGGACCGTCATCTCGCCCGGGGCAATCGGCGTGCCCACGAAGTTCCGGTAGTACAGCATCTTCATGCCGTAGTCCCCGGCAAAGTGACCAATGCCAAGCGCCGAAGAAAGGGCGAGAACGGCCAGAATTGCCGCTTTCCAGAAATCCAGGCGCCGCTCCAGCCAGCAGGCCAGGATAGTTGGACCTGCCAGCACGACGAAGTCGGTTCTGAAATAGATCGAGGCGACCAACAGGACGAAGCCTGGCGTTAGCAGTTGCTTTTCGAAGATCAGGTAGAGCGAGGCGAAAGCGACCAGGGTGGCTAAAGCGTCGGAAGTCGGATCGCGCCCTAACGACATCAGTGGAGAGCTAATCATGAGCAGAAATGCGATGACGAGGCTGAATAGCCCGCTCGTATAGCGGCGGATCCACAAGAAGGACAGAATGCCAATCAGGAAATACGAGGCGACAGAAATCAATATGCCGGAGCGGACCAACCCCAGACCCGTCTTGCTGACGAAGTAGAGCGTCTGGTTATAAAGGGGGCGAATCGCGAACATCGGCAGAAACTCGCCAAAGCGATACGAATTCGCAGCTCGTTCCTGGCGGGATCGGTTTTGGTCCTCTGGCGCTCCGGGCTCATGCCCGAGCAAAGCGTCGCGTTCCCTCCGGGGCACATGCTGGTCTAACTCCGCATAGACGCGTTGGTGGATGCGGACCACATCGGTTCCCTCCATGAGCAACGCATTCCCCATGTATTGGATCGAATCCATGTCATAGATCGGCGCACGGTAGAGGTGAATCGAAACACCACCAAGTAGTAAGACGTACAGGAAGAAAATCGCCCTGCTCGCGGAATGCTTATGGTCCTGCGGCTGCACCAGTCCCGGGCGAAGCACGGGCAGCGCGTTCGTGACTTTCTGAGCTTCTGCCACTTCAAATCTCCCGGGAATCGTGGATTCTACCGCGCCAGAGCAGGGCAGACAAACGTGCTACTGATGCAGGGTGGTTAGAACTCGTCTGATAAATGCTTCCACAGGGAGAGTGAATGTCCCTCAGGGGCTGAAGCCCGTGCGTTTCTATTGGCACCGGGCGGCACGGCTGGAAGCCGTGCCCTTCCCAAAACCAGCCCTTCCCAAAACCATCTTTAGCACCAGTTCTAGTGAATTCGTTCGTGCAGGAATTCGCGATAGCGGCCTCCGCCGGCCTTCCACGGGGACATGGCCTTGTGCAGCATGCGAAATCCTTCGAGGGAAAACGACGAGGCGGGAATTTCGGTGTGCCCGAGGGTGTGATAGGGCTTGTCGCTGTTTTCGTGGAGGAAATATCGGCGGCAGGTGCGGGAAATCTGGCCCAGATACTCCTGAATCGTCTCGGGCCGCATTTCCGACAAGCTGTGCGTGTTCAGGAAAAGGTCCGCCGAATTCTCCGCCAACTGAGGCAGGCAGAAGTTGGGGAACAGGATTGCGTCATAGTCCTCTAGGTTGGCGAGTACGGTTTTGCAGTCCTGCTCGCCATAGACGGCAATCTTGCGGTCGGGCAGGGTGCTGCACAGCCAGTACGAGGCCAGCAGGAGAATCTCGGGCAGATCGAAGTCTACATAGTGGACGCCGGGAAACTGCAGGGCGAAGAATCCGACGTCGCCCCAGCCGCCTCCGATCTCCGCTAGAACCCCTTCGCCACCCATTAACGACACGGCCTTCCCGGCCATGTAGTGATGGCGAAAGGTGGCAGGAACCGCCAGGGTGCCGTCGATGAAGTATCCGAAGGGATTGCCCACCCAGGGCGCCCGAATGGCTTCTATTTTATTTCCCGTCAACTCGGTCCAAGCCCGGTAGTCGTACAGCATGGAATTCACGAAGAGCACGCGGGTCATCAGATGGCGTCGCGGCTTCAAATAAGGCGGAGTAGCGTAATCGGAGAGACCAAAGAACGCGTCTTCGTTGCGAAAGAAAGATCCCAGGACCTCGGCCATCGATCCGCGGTCGCGAAAGGCCCGCAGTTTTGCCTCAATTAGGGTGATCCATTCGCCGCTGACTTGATACTCCGCGCTCGCAGCCGGCTGGTCCTGCTTGGCGGCCTCGTAAGCGGCGAGAACCCGCGATACCAATTCCGGGGAAGCGGGCTGGCGGCGATCCTCCAGGCCCTTGTCCAGAGCCTCGAAAGAGGCGAGGGGCTCGCGGTAGAAGTCGTGAAACGTCTCGATGAGCGTGCGTGCTTTGCGAAGGAGCGTAGAAATCATCGCTTGCGTGGAATGCCTGCCGCCTTCCGGAAGATATTGTTGAACCCGTGGTCGGATGCTTGGAGGGTCGCTGGCATTTTAACGGATGCCGGTGTTTCGCGTGCGGCCGGCGTGACGGTGCGGCCGCCGTCACTCCTCGAACGTCACTCTTCGAACATGGGCACCTGGCGCTGGTCGGCGGGGCGGCGCTGGCGGCGGGCGGCGCCGATCACGGCCAGCACAGTCAAGGATTCGAGGGCGCTGCGCGGAACGAAGATGCGCTGCGTATTGGAGCGCTGGTCGGGCGGACTGATGAGGAAGCCTTCCGGCAAGTTCTGGGTAAGGTCGGCGGGGAGGAGGCCTTCGAGGACTTCGTTGTCCTTGAAGCGCAGGCGCACCCACAGTCCTTCGGCGCGGGGACGGGAAGTGAAGGTCTTGCGCGTGAGCGACTCGGAGTCGCCGAATTCGCGGACGAAGTAGACGCCCTTGATCTCCCGCAGATCGATGGCAACCACGTTGCCCGCGGTATTGAGCAGTTCCAGCTTGCCCTCTTTGACGAATTCAGTCCCGACGTAGCCGGAAATCGAGTCCCGGTCCATTTTGCGGACAACGACCTTCTTGTGGGTTGAGGGCATCTGGTTCGGACAACGGACCTCAGACGTCGGACGTCAGCAGAGTCGATCCGGTACGGCCACGTTTCATCAGCGAAGCTTCGCGGTCTGGCTGAAGTCCGAGGGCTAAGGTCTGGCGCCCGCTCCGTGATTCTCGCACTTTTCGGCAAAAAACTGGCGGGATACACCTTGGCAGTAGCCAAATTGTAAACGTTGTGTTATTCCTTTAAGTTGCCACGGGGTCGAGAGAGTTCAGTTAAGTGCTTTGTATTGAATGGCTTGAGTAGTGCACGAGAGGGGAACATCCCACTCATGGCTACCCATCCTGTGGAAATCTTGTGGAAATATGAGGCTGATCCAGCCCGGCCCAGCCACAGATTTTGCAAGAACCACGGCCGTGAGGCCGCTTGAAAGCGAATGGCTGATTACATTTACACGATGGAAATCCGGCTGACGCCGGACCAACTGAAGGGCGTCAACCTGGTCCAGGAAGTTGGCCGTGCCGCCGGATTTACCCTCTACCTCACGGGCGGCGCGATTCGCGACATCATCAGCGGCTTCAGCATTCGCGATTTGGATTTCACCGTCCAGGGCAATCCCCTCAAACTGCAGAAGGATCTGGAACGAGCGGGCGCCCGAATCTCGGCAGTGGAAGAGGATGTGCGCACGCTGTATCTGGTCCTGCCGGGCAATGTTCGCGCCGAGATCAGCATGGCGCGCACCGAGCACTACGAGAAGGTGGGCAAGCCACCGCTGATTAATCCGGCGAGCATCCAGGAAGACCTGCGGCGGCGCGACTTCACCGTGAACGCCATGGCGCTGTCGCTGAATGAGGGTTCGCGGGGGCTCTTGCTCGATCCGTTCAACGGCGTGGCCGACATTGAGGCCAAGCTGATCCGCATCCTGCACAATTACTCGTTCGTGGAAGATCCCTCGCGGCTGATCCGCGCCACGCGCTTTGCGGCGCGCTTCCACTGGCCGCTGGAGGAGCGCACGCAGCAGCGCTATGACTCGGCGAAAGAGAACAACTACATCGATCACATTTCGCGCAGCGCGGTTGGCCACGAGATCGCGCAACTGGCGCATGAAGACGATCCGGTGAACGTGGTTCGCGCGCTGGAAAAAGAAGGCTGGCTCAAGGTATTGCATCCGCACTGGACGTCGGCCAAGGTAGACACAGCGGGCCTCAGCCAGTTGATGAAAACGCGCCAGCAGATGGTGGATCTGGGGTATACGCCGGATCCGTCGCCGGCGGTCATGCACTTTCTGACGGCACGCCTTTCCGAAAAGGATATTTCTGATTTGCGGCGACAGATTCCGCGGAAGGACCTGGTCGAGTCCTGGCGTAACATCGAGGATCACGCCAAAGAACTGGCCAAGCGCTTGAGTGGAAAAGAGGCAGCGACTCCGTCGCGGACTTGGCAGCTGCTTTCGTCGGCGCGGCCGGAGATGACTCTGTTTCTGGCCGTGACCGCGCGCCAGCAGGCCGTGGCGCAGAAGATCAAGAATTTCTTCACCAAGTGGCGGCAGGTGCAGCAGAAAATTCCTCTTCCCGAGATGACGGAATTACTGATCACGCCGCAACTGCCGGAGTATCCGAAGATCGCGCGGGATGTTTTTATGCTGCTGCTCGACGGCAAACTGCGCTCGCGCACCGAGACGTTGAAGTTTCTGAAGCCGTTTGCGCCACCTCCACCGCCGCCGCCTCCTCCGCCAAAGCGGGGACGCGCCGCCAAGGCGGCTGCTGCCGGGGCAGTGGTGCCCAACACCGGAGCAGTCGCCGCTGCGAAGGGAAAGAAGGTGAAGGCCGCCAGCACAGCCGCAGCGCCGCCGGCGGCGCTTCCGGTCCCTCCGCAGAAACCTGCCGCCCAGTTAAAGGCGGCGAAGCCTGCCGATCCAGGAAAAGTTGCGAAGCCTGTTACCGCGCGCAAGCCGGCAAGCCCGGCGAAGAACAAGCCCATGCCCAAGAAGGGCAAAGCGAAAACCAAGAAAAAGAAGAAGTAGTTGTTTATTTCCGTTTGATCGCCCATATTCTGGACTTTGTTTCCTCCAAACGGGCCTATAATAGCGGCATGCGGCGCCCTCTCTCCATTGCGGCATTTGTCCTGCTGCTGGCGCTGGCGCCGGCGCTGGCGCAGCGTGGCGGAGGCCATGGTTCGGTCGGTGGACACGGTGCCGGAGTGGCCGCACATGGCAGTTTCGCCGGCCATGCTTCTGGTGGGCACGCGTTCGGCGGGATGCATTCGAGTCCTGGCATGGGATCGCGCGGGTTCGGTCGCAGCCCGGCCATTTCCAGGCCGTCATTTTCTTCCCGAAACTCCTTTCGCAATTTCAACCGTTTTCGTGGGCCCTTCATCAGCAATTCCTTCCGCGCCCGCCGTTTTGAACGCGGACGTTTCGGACGGGGATGGCCGTGGTGGGGCGGCTATTATGACCCTTGGTGGTGGGATTCCGATTCCTACTCGTCGTATGATCCGGATTACGAGCGGCAACTCGAAATCGCGCAAGAGATGAACGCGCAGAGTCTAGAGGAACAAAGGGCGCGCCAGGGACAAGAAGACGATCAGGATTTGTACGCGAGATCCGCTCCTCTTCCGCAGCAGCAGGCAGAACGTATGGAAGCGTCGCCGGCAACCGTTCTGGTTTTCCGCGACCAGCGCACACAGGAAGTCCAGAACTACGCCATCGTGGGGCAGACGCTGTGGAACTTCGCGCGCCAGCGGACGCAGAAGATTCCACTCGCCGACCTCGACCTTGCTGCCACGACCAAGGCGAACGATGATCGCGGTATCAACTTCCACGTACCGGGCGTGTCAGAAGCGCAATAGCCTCATCCTCAGTGTTCCTGCTATTACTTTTTCGCTACTACCAGCGCGCGTCCGTCGTCTGAAAGTGCGAGATTCGTCCGGTTGGCCTGCCACCATTGCACCCATTGTTCGGGAGAATCAAACGTCTGGCCAGTAATCGCGGTTAGCCAGTCCATGGCGGGCTTGCGGCTATTTGGCAGATCCGGATCATCGTACACGGTGCGAAATACACTCTCTGCAACCTCCCATTCGTCGTAGCGTGTGTTTTGTGGGCTCTGCAACCACTCGATAAAATCGTCGGCGCTGGAATAGCTAAGTCCCGTACTCGCCTGAAGCATCCTGACCTGGTTCTTCTGTGACCCGGGGTCGTGAAGCAATGTGATCCAGGCTTCTGCCTCACGCCGGCGCACGCGCCAGGGGTTCGGGCGTGGACTCTGGGCGAAAAAGCTCTGCCATCCGGCCCGGTTTGAGAAATCTCCTCCGATCAAGTCGTGCAAGTACTCCTGTACCCTGCGCTGCTGTCCGCCGCTCACGATGTCGATGCTGCTGGCTGCGTCCAATTTCAGTCCTCGCAAGCGAGCCTCCCGATCGCCGAAGACCGGAAAATAATTCCACGAGGGCAACGCCGGAAACGTATTCAGCGGTTCGAGGCTGAAGAACACTGGGGATAAAGCAGGCATTTTGTCCGGCCGCGCTAGATAATACGGTTCCCGAACGTGGTTGTAGATTGGGAGGCCCCCGAAGAGAAAATCTTTGCCAGCGAGCTCGGGGTAGACAGAATCTTCGGGCGCCGGGACTTCCAGAAGCTCGCCCGTGCCCGACCATTCGAGGTACCGGCTGTTGTTCCTGCCCCACTCTTTAAGGTCTTCATAGGACGAAAAATCCCTCCCCAGCAGGCGAGTTAATTCTCTGCGGATCTGCCTGGTTCGGGTGCTTTCCCACTGTTCCGGATCCATGAGCCAAGTCCAGACGTACACGGCCGCTACATATCCCTTGGACATCTCCTTCGGATCATTTATCCGAGCCGTGGCTCTCTCGTTCAGGGTCAGGCAGACGCTGGCATCGACCGAGGGCCGCAGGACCATCCCGTTATCGGTCTGCACCTCCGAGCCCAGCCCCTTATAGGCTTTCCAAAACCAGTAGGTGTCGGCGCCGACGCTGTTGACAGTCGAACACCCAATACCGTGCATACCCAGCGAAGCCGGAGCTGTCGCGAGCAATCCAGCACAGAGCGCGCATGCCTGCCCGGCCGCAGCCATCGCTGCGACGACCCCGTTCGATCTCACTCCAAGCTTCGCATAGAAACCATCGTGCTTTCTTTCTAAAGACTGGACGTTGCCCTTTTGTGGTCTCGAGTACTCATACAACACCGCCCACAGCAGACAGGGCCAGAAGAAGAATGCGCCGTAGGATAGGAGGACGCCCGGGTAGTAGAAGATGGCGACAGGGAGTATCTCGTAGAGGCTTGCAATGGAAGCCACTCCCGCAACGGCCGCGATAGATAGCATCGCGATTTTTAAATATCTCAGAAGCCGGCCCGTTCGGCTTTCCGGCTCAGGCGTTCGAGAGAGTATAGGCACCAGAGCTATAGAAAAAAGTCCAGCGATTCCCAGAAGAACATCGGCCAGCAATCGGTCGTTTAAATGGGGAAAGGGAGGCCACTCGTTATTCCAACCCCAAAGACCAACTACCCATTCGTAAAGGGTTAGGCTGGCTGCCCAGGGCATCGCCGACCTCGAATACCGATTCCACCAGGAATGGGAACGTTCAACGCCCGGTGCCGCTGGCTGTGCCTGGAGGATGCTCCATCTTAGAATTCCGAGTGCGGTCCCGTCAGCGATGCCGCTCATCAGTAAGACGGTGGCTACAAATCCGAATTGAAGACCATCGGTGGTTACGTATCCGAGATCGAAAGGATAAACCTTCACATAGACCGAGTGAAGATTGGTCGATATCTTTGTCAAAGTAAAAACCAAGACGCCTGCAGGAAGCCCTACGACGGCTACGGCTGCGCTGGCTGATTGAATTGCGGCCTGTGCGCAACTGGTGAATCTCTCGCGCCATGCGTATGCCCCCACCAGGAGGGCTTGAAGCAAGAATCCGGACGCCAGCACAATGCCCTGGACGAGATGCCCGGACAAGGCAGTTAGGTGCCAATAAACACCTGTATAGACGAGGCTTACTCCAATCCAAAATGCCCAAAGCATACGGAATGCAGCGACAGCGGAATTGCGCTTCGTACTGGGTATTGGGCTGCTCACCGGCTGCGCTTCTCCTCACTGCAATAATTCTGTGGATGTCGCCAATGCTAAGATCGCGCATCTTGCAGTTGTGCGGAAGACACTTCGGTAACTTGGAGTGGCGTCGGCCGTGGAGAGTTGGAGTCACGGTGTTTTCCGCCTGCTGTGGATAAATTGTCGAAAGTGTCTGCGGGCTTTTCCCGATAGAATGGCGTCAATCAAGTAAGATTGAACAAGCCCATGTCCCAATTCGTACACCTGCACCTGCACACCGACTATTCCTTGCTCGACGGTGCCTGCGACGTCGATAAACTCTGCCAGCGCGTGAAAGAGCTCGGGATGCCCTCCGTGGCTATGACCGATCATGGCAATATTTTTGGCGCGGTGCATTTTGTCAACGCGGCGCACAAGTACGACGTCAAGCCGATCGTCGGCTGCGAGCTCTATGTCTGCAAGAAAGACGATCACAACATCGAACGGACGCCGCCCGAGGGCGATACCTACAACCACCTGCTGGTGCTGGCGGAAAACGAAGAGGGTTACCGCAATCTGGTGAAGATCACGTCGGAAGCCTCACTGCACGGCTTCTATTACAAGCCGCGCGTGAGCAAGAAGTTTCTGGCGGAGCATTCGCGCGGCCTGATCGGGCTTTCCGGCTGTCTGAAAGGCGAAGTTGCAGAGCGGTTGATGGAAGGGAACTACGACGCGGCTCGTAACGCCGCCGGAACGTTCCGCGACATTTTCGGCAAGGAAAACTTCTTTCTCGAAATTCAGGATCAGGGGCTGGCGATGGAGCACAAGATTCATCCCGGCCTGTTTCAGCTCGAAAAAGATCTTGGCCTCCCGCTGGTCGCGACCAACGACAGCCACTACCTTTGCGAAGAAGACGCGCACGCCCAGGATGTGATGGTGTGCATCCAGACCGGTAAGTCGATTCACGACACGGCTCGAATGAAGTTTGAAGGGACGCAATTCTTCGTCAAAAGCCACGACGAAATGTATCGCGTGTTCAAAGATTCTCCGGACGTCGTAGCGAGAACCCTTGATATTGCCGCGCGCTGCAATCTGCGGATGGAGAAAGTAGCGACGCCGTTTCCGCAGTTCGACGTGCCGCCGGGCTACACCCTCGATAGCTATTTTGTTCACGTGACCCGCGAAGGTTTCGCGCGCCGGCTGGAGGCGCTGCATCCCTTGCACGAGCAGGGAAGGCTCAAACACACGCTCGCCGACTACGAGCAGCGGCTGGAGCGGGAGCTGGCCATCATCCAGCAGATGAAGTTTGCGGGATATTTTCTGATCGTGTGGGACTTCATCCGCTACGCCAAGGAGCGTTCTATCCCGGTGGGCCCGGGACGCGGCTCGGCGGCTGGCTCGCTGGTTTCCTATGCGCTCGGCATCACCGACCTGGATCCATTACAGCACGAGTTGCTGTTCGAGCGCTTCCTGAATCCCGAGCGGGTCTCGATGCCGGACATCGACATCGACTTCTGCATGAACCGCCGCGGCGAAGTCATCGACTACGTGACGCAGAAATACGGCCGGGACAACGTCGCGCAGATCATCACCTTCGGCACAATGGCGGCCAAGGCGGCGATCAAAGACGTTGGCCGCGCCATGGACATCCCCTACAGCGACGTCGATCGCATCGCCAAGATGGTCCCCACGCAGCTCAACATCACCATCGAACAGGCGATCGAGGATTCGCCGCAACTGCGGGAGGCGATCGAGAAAGACGGTCAGATTCGCGAGCTCATCCAGACGGCGAAGAAGTTGGAAGGCTTGGTACGCAACTCCGGAGTGCACGCTGCCGGAGTGGTGATTGCGCCGCGTCCGCTCACCGAACTGGTCCCGCTGCATAAGACGAAAAACGATGAAATCGTGACCGCCTTCGACATGGTCGCCATCGAGAAGATGGGCCTGTTGAAGATGGATTTTCTCGGCCTGACGACGCTGACGATTCTCACCGACACGCTCAAGCTGATTGCGCAGACGCGGGGGACGACTTTGAATCTGGAGCAACTTCCCCTTGAAGACAAGGAAACCTACGAAAAGGTGTTCCACAGAGGGCTGACCTCTGGAGTTTTCCAGTTTGAATCGCATGGCATGCGCGATGTGCTGCGAAAGTATCAGCCGAGCTCGATTGAAGACCTTACGGCGCTGAATGCGCTGTATCGGCCCGGACCGATTCAGGGCGGAATGATTGACGACTTCATCGATCGCAAGCACGGGCGCAAGAAAGTGGAATACGAGCTGCCGGAGCTCAAGGAGATTCTGGAAGAAACGCTGGGCGTGATCGTCTACCAGGAGCAGGTGATGCAGATTGCCAACCGCCTGGCGGGATACTCGCTGGGCGAAGCGGATCTGCTACGACGCGCCATGGGTAAAAAGAAAGCCGAGGAAATGGCGCAGCAGCGCGAACGCTTTGTGGAAGGCGCAGCCCAGCGCAAGTTTCCGCCGAAGAAGATCGAGAAGATCTTCGATCTCATGGCGCAGTTTGCGGGCTATGGATTCAACAAGTCGCACTCGGCCGCGTACGCGTTGCTGGCCTATCACACGGCTTACTTGAAGACCCACTATCCCGTCGAGTTCATGGCCGCTTTGCTGACCTCGGTCACCGGCAGCACGGACGACGTGGTCAAATACATCAACGAATGCCGTGAGATGGGGATCGCGGTGGAAGCGCCGGACATCAACGTGTCGGACGCGAACTTTACGCCGCACGGCGAGGCGATTCGCTTCGGGCTGGCGGCGGTGAAGAACGTGGGTGGCAATGCGATCGAGTCGATCGTGGCGGCGCGCAAGAAACTGGGGCAATTCCGGTCCCTTTATGAGTTCTGTGAGAACGTTGATCTGCGCTTGCTTAACAAGCGGGTGTTGGAGTCTCTGGTCAAAAGCGGCGCCATGGATTCGCTGGGGCGGCGGGCGCAGTTGATGGAAGTGCTGGATAAAGCGATGGACCGCGCGCAGAAAACGCAGCGCGACGTGGAGTCCGGGCAGCATGGCCTTTTCGGAGTCTTCGCGCAGGAGGAGACCGAGGCGGACAACGACAGGCTTCCCAACGTTCCTGACTGGGACGAACATGCGCGGCTCGCCGCGGAAAAAGAGATTCTGGGATTCTTCATCACGGGACATCCGCTCGACAAGTACAAAGACAAGCTGCAGGACCTGCACGCTCTAAGTACCGAGGAAATTGCGGCGATGACGCGTTCCACCGGCAAGGACGAGACGATCACCACCGCCGGCATCATCAGCAATGTGCGAGTGCTTAAGTCCAAGCGAGGTGATTTCTACGCGCAGGCGAACCTCGAAGACATGTCAGGCTCGGTCGATATGATCGTCTTCCCGGAGGCATACAAACGCCTGGGAGACCGGGTCAAGCTCGAGGTTCCCGTGCTGGTCAAGGCCGGCGTGCGCATCGAGGAAGGTGCGAACCCGAAGATCACAGCGGCCGAGATCATGCCACTGGAAGAAGCGAAAGTCCCACTGCCGCGCGCCATCCGCATCCGCGTTCCGCTGGAAACCGCCGCTGAGGCTACGATCGACGATCTGCACGCGCTGTTTCTGGAGCGGAAAGGCGAGGCCAAAGTGTTGTTTGACGTGGAGCGCCAGGGCGATTTCATGGTGGTGATGGAAGCGGAAGGCTATAATGTGCTGCCGGATCGCAACTTCATCGCTCGTGTGGAACAGCTCTGCGGGCGGGGAAGCGTTCGCGTCATCAACTGACGGCAATCGCCAGGAAATCATGGAAGCAGCACACAAGGCGCAGCAGGAATTGGAAGAGATCGAGCGTCAGGTCGCGGAGATGGAGTCCGCGGGCCAGGACGACGCCACTCGCCGCCAACTGGCCAAGCTGCACGAGCGCCTCGACGCGCTGCGGCAGGAGATGAGCGCTTCCACGGCTTGGCAGAAAACGGAACTGGCGCGGCATCCGCAGCGTCCGCAGACCCTGGACTACATCGAACGCGTCTTCACTGACTTCAGCGAGATTCATGGGGACCGCGGATTTGGCGACGATCCGGCGATCGTGTGCGGGATGGCCCGCTTTCACGGGGATGAAGTGCTGGTAGTCGGCACACAAAAAGGACGAGACATGAAGCAGCGCGTTTACCGCAACTTCGGGACGCCACACCCGGAGGGATACCGAAAATCGCTGCGCGTGATGAAGATCGCGGAAAAATTCAAGCGGCCGATTTTCACCCTGGTGGACACAGACGGCGCCTATCCCGGAGTTCATGCGGAGGAACGTGGGCAGGCTGAGGCCATCGCGCACAGCCTGCGCGAGATGGCGAGGCTGGAAGTGCCCGTGATTGCGACCGTGATTGGGGTGGGCGGCAGCGGCGGGGCACTGGCCATTGCGGTGGCCGATCGCGTATTGATGATGGAGAATTCGATCTACTCGGTGATTTCACCCGAGGGCTGCGCTGCCATCATGTGGCGGGATGCGACCAAGAAGGAACTGGCGGCGGAGGCCATGCGCATAACCGCCAAGGACCTCAGCGAACTGGGATGCATCGACGACATTGTGCCCGAGCCCGAAGGCGGAGCGCACCGGGACCACGAAGCGGCGGCCAATCTGCTGGATGCCAGCCTGCAGAAGCATTACGCCGAACTCAAGAAGATTCCTCCTGACCAATTAATCGTGTCCCGATATAATAAGTTCCGCACCATCGCCCGGTTTTTCAAGGTCGATTCCTGAGGCCGCACAACTCCTCCCTAGTTTGAAAGCAGGTTCGTTCCGGCTCCGGGCGGGTGATTAGCCGTGCCCGAGGCGCGTCGCCGCCGTATAATCAAATGTTTGCCTCGTGTGCTCCACGAACTTCGGGCGGGACTTGCTCGCCCTCTAAACAAAGGAAGGTGTAGGGATGGCCACTACGGATGTAGTCCCCCAGGAAGCCGGGGGACGGTTGCAAGGCAAGCGCATCGTCAACGACATGAGCATCCAGGTCGCGACGGTAAACGGCTCGGGTTCGCAGAGCTCGAACACGGTTTTGCTGCGCGCGATTTTTCAGATGGGCGTGCCGGTGTCGGGCAAGAACCTGTTTCCCTCGAACATCGCGGGCTTGCCGACCTGGTTCACCATTCGCGCCAACAAAGACGGCTACATTGGACGGAAAAAAGAAATTGATTTCCTGGTCGCCATGAATCCGGAGACCGCCGACGACGATGTGATGTCGCTGGGACCAGGGGCTTCGGTGCTCTACGACGAACCGCTCGCATTGAACAAACTGCGCAATGATCTGATCTTCTACTCCGTACCATACGACAAGTTGGTGGCGGCGGTGTGCCCCGAGGCCAAGCTGCGCAAGCTGGTCAAGAACATGGTGTACGTCGGGGTCGTGGCCCAGTTGCTGCAAATTGAGATGGGCGAGGTGGAGAAGGCGATCCGCAAGCAGTTTGCCAAGAAGGCCAAGGCGGCCACGCTGAACCTGTCGGCAGCACAGGCAGGATTTGATTATGCGAAAGCCAACCTCAAGAAGCTGGGCGCGTTTTACATCGAGCGCATGAACAAGACCGCCGGGAAAATCATCATCGACGGCAACTCGGCGGCGGCGCTGGGTTGCATGTTTGCCGGATGTACGGTGGTTACGTGGTATCCGATTACGCCGTCGTCGTCGCTGGTGGAGACGATGATCGAGTACATGAAGGAGTACCGGATCGGTCCCGATGGCAAAGCAACGTTCGCAATCGTGCAGGCCGAGGACGAGCTGGCCGCGATCGGTATGGTGATTGGAGCGGGCTGGGCGGGTGCCCGCAGCATGACGGCAACCGCCGGTCCGGGAATTTCGCTGATGTCAGAGTTCGCCGGTCTCGCCTATTACGTGGAAGTTCCCGGCGTCATCTGGGATATCCAGCGGGTAGGCCCTTCCACAGGCCTGCCGACGCGCACTTCGCAGGGCGACATTTTGTCCACCGCATTCCTGTCTCACGGCGATACCAAGCACATCATGCTGATTCCATGTTCGGTCGCCGAATGTTTCAGCATGGCGTCGGAAGCGTTCAACCTGGCAGAGCAGTTTCAGACGCTGGTGTTCGTGATGTCAGACCTGGATCTGGGCATGAACAACTGGATGTCGGATCCGTTTGAGTATCCAACCGCGCCGATCAATCGCGGGAAGGTGCTGGGCAAGGAAGATCTCGACCGGTTGGGCGGATTCGCCCGCTATAAAGACGTCGACGGGGATGGCATCGGTTACCGCACCCTTCCCGGAACGCTCCACCCAGCAGCGGCCTACTTTACCCGGGGCAGTGGACACAACGAGAATGCGCAGTACAGCGAGCGCGCCGACGACTTCGAAAAGAACATGGAGCGTCTGAACCGCAAGTTTGAAACCGCGCGGTCGTTCGTGCCACGGCCGGAGATCGTGAAGGGTCACAGCGCAAAGATCGGAATCATCGGGTACGGAACCTCAAATTGGGGCATCATCGAGAGCCGCGACCAGTTGCGTGCCGAATATGGCATCGAGACTGACTACTTGCGGCTCCGGGCGTATCCGTTCACGCGGGAAGTGCACGAATTCATCGAGCAGCACGAGCGCATCTATGTGGTGGAGCAGAACCGCGATGCGCAGATGTTGAGCCTGCTTAAACTGGACCTGAAGCCGGAGTTGACCACCCGCTTGCGAAGCATCGCACATATCACGGGACTCCCGTTGGACGCGCGGTCTATCACTGACGAACTCACCACGATGGAGGGCAAGTAAGATGGCAACCACTCCTGCTGCCGAACCAAAACCCAACCGGATCGGCCTGACCGTAATGGAGTACAAGGGCGGGAAGACGACTCTGTGCGCGGGGTGCGGACACAACGCGATTTCCGAGCGCATCATTGAAGCCATGTACGAGATGGGGGTCGAGCCAGAACTCGTGATCAAGCCCAGCGGGATTGGCTGCTCCTCGAAGACTCCTGCTTATTTCCTGAACCGATCCCATAGCTTCAATGCCGTGCATGGCCGCATGCCCTCAGTTGCCACCGGAGCCATGCTCGCGAATCGCCGCTTGGTCTGCATCGGAGTGAGCGGCGACGGCGATACGGCTTCGATCGGCATTGGACAGTTCGTTCACCTCATGCGCCGCAATCTACCGATCATTTACATCATCGAAGACAACGGAGTGTACGGGCTGACCAAGGGCCAGTTCTCGGCAACCGCAGATCTGGGCTCCAAGCTGAAGTCGGGTGTGCTCAACGATCTCCCTCCGATCGACACCTGCGCGTTGGCGATTCAGCTGGGTGCGACTTTTGTCGGCCGTTCCTTCTCTGGTGATAAGCGGCAGTTGAGCGCCATGCTGAAAGCGGCCATCGCTCATAAGGGAACCGTCATGCTGGACGTAGTTTCGCCCTGCGTGACCTTCAACGATCACGAAGGCTCGACCAAGTCCTACAAATACGTGAAGGAGCACGAGGAGACGCTGCAGGAAGTCAGTTTTGTGCCGCACTTCGAAGAGATCAGCGTGGAGTACGATGCCGGCACCACGGTAGACGTCACCATGCACGATGGATCTCACCTGCAGCTGCGCAAACTGGAGGAAGACTACGATCCCACCGACAAGATTAGGGCGATCATGCGTTTGACCGAGGCGCACGACAACGGCGAAGTCCTGACCGGCGTGTTTTATGTAAACACCAAGGCGCCCAGCTTCCTCGACCTGCTGAACATGGTCGATCAGCCGCTGGCCACGCTGCCCGCGTCGATGACCCGCCCGGGCAAGGAAGTGCTGGACGCGGCGATGGAGGAGTTGAAGTAATCCGCCTCGTTCGCGAATGTCTTAGTTCACCACAGGCACGGCTATCGGATCTGGACCTGCGCCAGGCGTGACTGCTTTCGCCTGCTCCAACGCCACCCGGGTGTGGGCGATTTGCTCGTCCTTCACCTGATGCAATCCCTGCTGCACTAATCCCAACACGATAAACCACCCGATCAGTCCCAGGCTCAAGCGTACGAGATGCGCGGGCCATTCCGGCGGGGTGTTGGTGTTGAGAAGCATCGCCGTGAAGCGCTCCCACGGCATGTCCCAGGCCATGTGCAACACGACAGGGATCATAAACACGCGCAGGAACTGGGACTGAAAGAACATGCGCATTTCAAGGTCACGATTGCCCTTCACTCGCCACAAACCGCCCGCCGCAATGGCAGTCCAAGCGACGTGGCCGAACGGAGACAGCCAGGCCCGTAACTGGATCAGGCTGATCATTTCGTTGAGCGCGTCCTGATCCGGGCGGAACCCTCTGGGATCCTTCATGATGCCCAGCAAGTAATTCATGATGTCGGGGACGCTGACGCCCGGGGAGTTGCTGATGGCGTGGCGAATCTTGTCGGCCGTGGCGATCAGGAAACTGTCGCGAAAGTCGACGAAGGCATAACCCATGCTCTCGAAGACGGCGAATCCCGCGCCCACCGCTGCGCCAAACAGAATTCCATTGAGGATGAAGCGGTGCTTGCGGCGGCCGACGATGACGCAAACCGCCAACAGTTTGGCAATCTCCTCGACGATTCCGGCAACCGAGGCGCCCATCCACGAGAGCGACGAACTGAGAACGCTATCCAGAAAATGGGTGAAGATGAAGCCCACGATGGCGCCAGACGCGAACAGGGAGAGCACGCCGACGAACGAGACATCGCGCGTGACGTTCAGCTCGAAAAACAGCACCAGCACCGTCAGTGGCACAGCCAGGCTGCCCATGAACAGCAATCCGGGAATGGCGTTGGGGTTGCCGAATTCCTGGATGATGTAGTCGAACAAGAGGTAGATACCCACCACGAAAAGCAGCACGCGGAAGAAGAACCAGGGCTTGGGCCAGCCGGCTTGTACGTCTTCGATGCGGGGCGTAGTGCGCGCGGTTCCGGTGACAAAGTACTCATCCAGTTCAGCCGGAGTGTGTTTCTTGAAAACCTCCGAGAACATCTCCGACAGGCTGAAGCCTTCGAGCTTTTTCGTGCCCGCCAAGCGCCGCAGACGATCCTCGAGCGACTGCACCAGATGGGCAGGACTATGGTTGCGCGCGAGGGGCGCTGCAGGCGAGGCAGGTTTTAGCGTAAGCGGGACGTTCGCTTGCCGCGTACCGGCGGGTGCCGGAGGCGGTTGGCCCTTCACCTGCGGGCCCTGCGGCCTGCCACACAGGCGGCAGAAGGTCGCACCACTCTCAGTCTTTGCGCCACATGACGGGCAAAACATGGCGGACATGGTACGGTGGATCGAGGTTATTTCGCAATCGGAAGAACGGGTAGGTAGGGCCGGATTCGCCCAAGCACTTTTCCGAGAGTAGTGGGGGAGCGTTACTTAGAATCTTCCAGATCTCTCAGCACGGCGCTGCAGCGCTCACAAACCGTGGGATAGGTCTTGTCCTCGCCGACGTGGGTGGAGTAGTTCCAGCAGCGCTCGCACTTGAGGCCGTCAGCTTTGCTCACTTCGACGTGAACTCCGCCGGTGCCGTTGCCCGAGCCCTGGACGAGCTTCACCGCGGAGACGATGAAAAGATAGCGCAGTTGGTGCTGATAGCGCGCGAGGACCGAGTATGCCGGATCGGACGCGGTGATTGTCAGTTGCGCTTCCAGGCTCTTGCCGATCCGCTTGCTGTTACGTTCTTCCTCGAGCGCTTTCATCACCTGCTCGCGTACCACGAGGAGCGTAGCCCAGTCTTGCTCCTGCTTGGGATCTTCCTCCGGAATGGAGGCATCCCCGAGCAGGTCAGCGGCGTTGGGAAACTGCGCCAGATGCACACTCTCCGAACGGCCGTCAATCTTCGGCAAGTGTTGCCAGACTTCTTCGCTGGTAAAGGTCAGAATGGGCGCCAGCAGGCGCACCATCGCCTCGCTGATACGCCAAATCGCAGTTTGTGCCGAGCGCCGGCCGGAAGAATTCGGAGCATACGTATAGAGGCGGTCTTTGATCACGTCGAAATAGAAAGCGCTGAGATCGACCACGCAGAAATGATTTACGCGATGGTAGATCTTGTGGAACGCAAATTCTCCGTACCAAGCGCAAACATCCCGGGCCAGAGCCCACGCCTGACGCAGCATGTACTGGTCGAGCGCTTCCATCTTTACGAACGGAACAGCATTGGTCTGCGGATCGAAGTCGTATAAATTCCCTAGCGTGTTCTTGAATAGATTGTTGCGGATCGCACGATAGTTCTCCGCCACGCGCTGCATCAGCGTTTCCGACCCGACCACATCTTCGCGGAAATCGACGGAGGCCGTCCACAGGCGCACGATTTCGCCGCCCAGACGACCGGCGATATCGACTGGATCCACATCATTCCCGCGAGACTTCGACAAGGCTTGGCCCTTTTCGTCGAGCGTCCAACCTGGTGTGACGACGCCGCAATAGGGCGGTGTAGCGTGCGTCCCCATGGCGCAGAGGAGCGACGACTGGAACCAGCCGCGGTATTGATCGCCGCCTTCGAGGTAGAGATCGGAAGGCCAGGGATAGCTGGGTTCGTCGGCGATTAGCGCCAAATAGCTGGCACCCGATTCGAGCCAGACGTCAAAAATGTCGGTCTCTTTCTCAAACTTGGCGCCGCCGCAATGCGGACATTTCGTTCCGGTGGGAAGAACAGCGTCGGATTCAGACGTAAACCAGGCATCGGCCCCAGAGCGGGCAAATAATTCCACGACTTTCCGGTTGATAGCATGGTCGTTGAGCGGCTTGCCGCAGGCTTCGCAAAGAAACACTGCGATGGGCACTCCCCAGACGCGCTGGCGCGAGATACACCAATCGGGGCGGGTCGAGATCATGTTGGAGAGTCGCTCCTCACCCCAACTCGGATCCCATTTCACCTTCTTGATTTCGTCGAGCGTGCGGGTGCGTAGCGTGTCATTTTCCGAACCTCGCCTTCCTTCTCCGCCGGGCATGGGCGTTTCCATCGAGATAAACCACTGCTCGGTGGCGCGAAAGATCACGGGATTGTGGCAGCGCCAGCAGTGCGGGTAAGAGTGCTCGGTTTTCTCGGTGTGGAGAAGCGCGCCGCGTTGTTTGAGGAGTTCGATGATCGGCTGATTCGCTTCCCACACGCCCTTGCCGGTGTATTCGGGCAGGCCGTTGCGTAGGATGCCTTTCTCGTCGACGTTGCTGGTGGCGTCGAGCCCGTACTTGACGCCGGTGGCGAAGTCTTCCGCACCATGGGAGGGGGCGGTGTGGACCACCCCGGTGCCGGTGTCCATGGTGACGTAGTCGGCGAGGACGCCGATGATTTTGCGATCCAGAAAAGGATGCTGGAAATTCAGGCGTTCCAGCTTACGGCCGGGGAAGTGGGCCAACTCTTGCGGGTTGGCGAGAGCGCACTTTTCGGCAACGTCTCTTGCCAGCTTCGCAGCTACGATGTAGACCTCTCCGCCGGATTCGAGCGCAACATAATCTTCGTCCGGATGAAAAGCCACGGCCATCGACGCCGGAAGGGTCCAGGGAGTGGTCGTCCAGATGATGGTGGAAACTTTCTTTCCTGCAAGCGCCGGATCAATCGTTGCGGGATCGTCGAGCAATCGGTACTTCACCCACACCGTCGAACTGGTGTGGTTCTCGTACTCGACTTCCGCTTCCGCCAGCGCGGTCTCGTCGTGCATGCACCAGTAAACGGCGCGCAGTCCCTTGTAGACGAAGCCATTTTCGTAAAACGAAAAAAACGTCGAGAGCACCACCGACTCATACTGCGGAGTCATGGTGGCGTAGGGGCGGTCGAAGCGTCCAAAGACGCCGATGCGCTTGAACTGCCGGCGCTGCAGGTCGAGAAACTTCTGGGCGTACTTTCGGCACGCGGCGCGTACTGCCGTGGCGGGCATCTGCAACTTTTTGCCGCCCAGTTCTTTATCGACCTTGATCTCAATTGGCAGGCCATGGCAATCCCAGCCCGGCACGTAGGGCGCATCAAAACCCGCCATGGTCTTCGACTTGACGATGAAATCCTTCAGGCATTTGTTCATGGCGGTGCCCAAGTGGATGGGACCGCTGGTATAGGGCGGGCCGTCGTGCAGGATGTACTGGGGTGCGCCTTTCCGGGCCTGGCGAATGCGCTCGTAGATTCCCATCTGCTCCCAGCGTTCGAGCATTTTGGGCTCGTTCTGGGGGAGGTTGGCCTTCATGGGGAAGGCGGTTTTGGGCAGATTGATGGTGGCTTTCAGTTCGAGCGGCACTCGGTTGGCTTCTCCCAAATGATTGAATCTTTTCATTATAGGGAGCGGGGCAGGGAACGTCCACGCGGTGAGCCAGCGGTGGGTCAGTTTTACCATCGACGAAAAACCCAATGAACCACGAAGGACACGAAGTATCACGAAGGACTCTCTTGTACGGGTTCCTTCGTGTGACTTCGTGTACTTCGTGGTAAAGGCCGTAGATTCAGCCACCACCGGGCCAGCAGAATGCCTCCGCGACGATTATGGAGACCAGGAAGTACATATGCCGACTGGGACTTGGAATTACACTGTCGCAAACTGAGAGAGAGAGGTACAATTTTCTATAGGAAGGCCTTTCGGGCTACGGCCTGCGGGTAGCCGATTCCGTAAACTCGTGCAGGAAAACAAAGCAACTCGTTGGAAAGACTGCTCATCTGTGTAAAGGGACACCACGCCAGGTCAAGAGACATTTCCGCGCCCGCAGGGGTATGTAAGCCAGGGGGATATGGCAACCGCAGTTGAGACCAAACCGAACATGGAGACCCAGCCGGAACTGAACCTGCTCGCGGGTACCGACACCTTTCAGGAGCCCCTGTGGAAATCCCTGTTCCAGGAACTGGACGACTTCTTCTTTCCCAAAAAACTTCCGCCCCTCAAGCTCGAGTCCAAGCCCGTTCCGGTCAAAGACATCTGGGGGTTTTATAACTACAAGAAGAACGGCGCGCTGGGGTCATCAGTGGCCCATGTTCTGCTGATCGGAGCCATCATCGGCGGCACCATTCTCGGGCGCAACATCGTGAATAAGGCCATTGCCAAGCCCCAGGTTGAGACCAAGTTGATCGATCCGGGAGACTACATCCCCCTGAAACCTGCAAAGACGCAGGCCGGCGGGGGTGGCGGCGGCGGTGACCGCGACGTGCTGCAAGCTTCGAAAGGCCGCCTGCCCAAGTTTTCCATGCAGCAGATCACGCCGCCCATGGTGGTGGTTCGCAACGAACATCCCAAGCTGACGGCGGAGCCCACCGTCATCGTGCCTCCCGAGATCAGAGTCGCTCTGAACAGCATGCCCAACCTAGGGGATCCGAAGTCCTCTGCCATGATTCCATCGAACGGCACGGGGTCGGGAGGCGGCATCGGTTCGGGCTCCGGCGGCGGAGTCGGATCGGGCAGGGGCCCGGGCGTCGGTCCCGGCGAAGGTGGTGGCATGGGCGGAGGCGTCTTTCGTCCCGGCGCCGGAGTGAGTCCTCCCCGCGTGATTTACCAGACGGATCCGGAATTTTCCGAGGAAGCCCGCAAGGCAAAATATCAGGGCACCTGCGTTCTTGGGCTCATCGTGGATTCAAGCGGCCGCCCGACCAACATCCATGTGGTCAGCTCGCTGGGCATGGGTCTGGATGAGAAGGCCATCGAATCGGTCAGAAACTGGAAGTTCGAGCCCGGCCAAAAAGATGGTCACAATGTCGCCGTCGAGATTGCGGTCGAAGTCGACTTCCACTTGTACTGAGACCTACGCGTGCCGTTCCCTCAGGATTTGGTTCCACTTGACACTCCTTACCCGGCACTTCCGAGTTCCGGTTGCTCCCTAGTCTTTCTTCAGCACGGCGTAGTGAAGCAGCGCCCGTTCGTTAAATCCCAAGCGCTTGTAGATATCGATCGCACGCACGTTGTCTTGCCTGACGTGTAAGAACGGCGTTTCGCCACGCGCCCTGATCTGATGCATCAACTTGGTCATCAAGGCGCGCGCGTAACCTCGGCCAGTATGCTCTGGATGAGTGCATACGGCGCTGATCTCGGTATGACCAGGCACTTGGAGCCGCTCTCCTGCCATCGCTACCAGATTTCCTTCGCTGCGAACCCCGAGGTAGGTTCCTATCTCGTGGGTGCGTGAATTGAATGGTCCGGGCTCTGTGAGTTTCACTAGAGTAAACATCTGCGGAAGGTCCGCACTCCCTAGCGGAACAAAATCGTACGGCTGCGATCCATTTGCAGAAGGCAGCGCACCGTTCCCGTGAACCATTTCCAGCAGCGGCGCGCCGCGAAGGTAGGTCCAACCGGGCATTGGAGAATAGGGCTCGGGCAGGAATACTCCAACCACATCCCCAGCATGCAGAAGGCGCGCGAGAGAATCGAATCCCTGCAAGTTGGGCTCCGCCACCGCCGCGAGAGGACTGATCTCCGGAATGAAGCGTTTAGCCACTCCGTCACCTTCGGCGAGATGCGCTTGCCTGGTGGTCAGAGCTTGCCAGATTACGTTGTCGTGAGCATTCATGGGTGCGGTTAAGGCTTTTTCAATTGGATTGGCGGTGAGCATTGGAGGTCACATTAATCTGAGCAGGATGGGATCGCTATCCGAATCTTGCGGGCGAAATCGTCTTTGGGATCGGCGCGTTAGGCGTCCGTCCCTCAGGGGCTAGAGCCCGTTCCTTCCGGGCCTTACGCGGCGCTGAAGCGCCGCTCTTCCACGGTTGGGCATGTACCTGGGAAGAAGTTCGACTTTCAAGCGGCGCTAGATCCCATTTTCCGCGGAGAAGCATGCTGTCCTGGGAGTCGGCAAACACGAATCGCCGATCTATTCCTTCAAATCGACGTGCTGCACATCTTCGACAGGATGGCCCAGGAAGCGTTGGCCCATGCGGTGAAATTTCTCCACCGAATCGGTGGCAAAGAATTTCAGGCGGGGCAGCGAGCGGCGTTCTTCTTGCGGATTTGCCGGAAGGGGCAATAGCGCTTCCAGTTTGTGCGAGACCGCACCCGCCGTAGACTCGGCCGAATCCACGATGGTTACGTGGGCCGGAGCCACGCGATGCAGCAGGGGCTTGAGCAGCGGGTAGTGTGTGCAGCCGAGCAAGAGAACGTCGGCATCGTGGAAGCCATCCGCGAAGGCCTCCCGCAGGTAAATCTGCGCGACCTCCTCGGTGACCGGATGTTCCACCCATCCTTCTTCGACCAAGGGCACGAGCAGGGGACAAGCCTTCTCCTGCGCGTGCAAGCCGCGCGCTTCCAGGGCCTTGCGATAGGCGTGGCTGGTGACCGTAGCCTCGGTGCCGATGACGACCACTTTGCGATTCTTGCTGGCCGAGGCTGCCGCTGCGGCACCCGGTTCCACGACGCCGACTACGGGGACGTGGGCCGCGGCGGTGATGCGATCGAGCGCCAGCGCGGTCGCCGTGTTGCAGGCGATCACCAACAGTTCTGCGCCATGGCTTTCGAGGTAATGCGCGGCCTCTACGGCGTAACGGGCTACGGTCTCCACCGACTTGGAGCCGTAGGGAAGCCGTGCCGTATCCCCAAAATAGAGGTAATCCGCGTTGGGGATGAGTTCAAGTAAAGCTTTAAGAACGGTGAGTCCGCCGAAGCCGGAATCGAATACGCCGATGGTGGGACGACGCATGGTTATTTCAATGATAACCCGCAGCCAGTTCTGAATCGGTGATCAATGAGGTGCGGCGCGGGGGGAATGCCAGCAAAGCCTTATTTCGGCTGTATGGTTTCTCTTCGCGCAGTCGACACCATGTCGCGGGCGCTGGAACAGCACGGCCCCGGCGGAATGGGTGCACCGTGCGGGCAGGTCCGCGGATGGCCGAGGAAGGCGCAGATCTTGTCGGTGGCTTCGGGGGAGAGAATGTGCTCGAACTTACAGGCCTGCTGCTCGATTTCAGATTCGCTGTCCATGGCCAGGCTGTCGGTAAACAGGCGTTCAGCCAGCCGGTGGCGGCGAATGATGCTGCCGGCACGCTCACGTCCCCGGGCGGTAAGTTCGACGATCATGGTGCCGTCGCCCATCGAGGCGGCCACTGGTTTGAGCGCATCGTGGCAAGGATTTGAAAAAGGCTTGTGATCGTGCGGCTGAGGTGGATGCGGGGAGGCAATCACCAATTCCAGCTCCATCATTCTTTCGATGGCAAGGCTCACTGGCAGGGCGCCATGGACTTCCATGCGCTCCACTTCCGCAATCTCGCCGTGTTCGGCGAGCACCCAGAGTTCCTCCAGGACCTCGTCCAGTTGTTCCTCGTCGGCCATGGAGAAGATTTCCTGCGAAGCGATCTTGCCGTGGTGCAGCTCAATGCGGCGGTCGGCCAGGCGGGCAACGACCGGGTCGTGGGTGACCATCACGATGGTGCGGCCCTGCTGGTGAAACTCGCGCAGCAGGCGTAGGACAATCTCTTCATTTTGCGCATCCAGATTGCCGGTCGGCTCGTCGGCGAGAATGATCTTCGGATCGTTAATCAGCGCCCGCGCAATGCAGACGCGCTGCTGTTCGCCGCCGGAAAGCTGCGAGGGCAGGTTATGCGCCCGGTCGCCAAGGCCGACGCGGGTGAGGGCGTCGATTGCCTCTTTCTCGTCCGTCATGCTGTGGAAATACTGCGCCAGCATGACATTCTCCACCGCGGTAAGAAACGGGATGAGATGAAACTGCTGGAAGATGAATCCGATCTTTTCGGCCCGGACGCGGTTCAACTCGCCCGCGGAAATCCCAGCCACATTTTGGCCGTCGAGCCAGATCTCCCCCGAAGTCGGCCGGTCAAGGCAGCCGATCAGGTTCACCAGCGTCGACTTCCCCGAACCCGACGGGCCCATGATCGAAAGCCATTCGCCGGGAGTCACCTGCAGAGCGATGTGGTCGAGGGCGTGAATCGATCCATTCTCCTTGCCGCCGCCATTGCCACTTCCGTTGCCCGCTTCCTTGGCAGGGTAGAGCTTGGTTACGTTCTTGATCTGGATCATTTCACTCTCCCCTCAGGATGACCGCGGGCTGCACCCGGCGCAACAACGAGATCGGCAGAATGGCCGAAATCAGCGTCACTGCCATGCTACCAGCCAGCACAATTGGCAGCACGCCGAAACGAGGCACGACGGGAGCATGAAAGTTAACCCGGCCAATCCAGGCTGCTATGCCGACGCCTACGAGGAAGCCGAAGAGGGCGCCGATCGCTCCGAGTGCCGCGGCTTCGGCGGCGAAGAATCCGTTGAGCAGCCGCTCGGAGGCGCCCAGCGCTTTCATGATCGCGAAATCCCGTCGCCGGTCGAAGACCCATCCCATCAGCGTGGAGAGCACGCACAACGCGGCCGTGAGGATGATCAGCGCGGCCGCGGCCAGCAGCGTGGCGCGCGTCTTGCCCAGCACGCGTGCCTCACCCTCCATAATCTGGCGGACCGGGCGCACGTCCGCGGCAGGCAGCGCCTGGGTGAGCTGCGTCATGATAGCGGTGATTTCCTCTGGCGACCCGTTGGCCGCGACCTCGATGGTAGAAGGCTGCACGCCGCTCCATGCAACGAAGTCACGCAGCGAAAGATAGACTCGGCTGTCTTCTGCGGCGCCGGTCTGCACCGTGCCTGCCGGCGACAATGAAATCGTGTGCCCTTGAAAGGTCAGGGCGAAAGGCTGATTCTTGGGCGAAACAGCGGCCACCGCCCGCACGCCGATCAACGCCTGTTGTGGCCCCGACGGCCAATGGTTCACTGACCACCAGCGATCGAGCTGGCGGACCCGGTCGAAATCCGTTCCCACGGCCACCACAGGTTGGCCATCGGCCGTGCGTGCCACAATCAACGCGAAGGGTGCAACCAGCCCACGGCCGGCAAGAAAGGCGTCGACACGCGAACCAGTGTCGGCGGGAAGGGTAGCGCCATTCTTGGCGACGATGACGATGTTTGCGCCGTAATTGCGGAATTCCCGTTGCAGTTTGGCCTGCACGTCGACATAGAGATTCATCACGGCAGTCGCAACCGCTGCGGCCACGACCATGGCAAACAGCGCGGACGCAGCACGCCCGCGGCGCAGTACGGCGGCCCGCACCAGCATGCGCAGGAACATGGAAGTATGCGGAGCTCCAGCGCGGCTGGCCGCGAGATCGCGAGCGACATGTGACGTAGCTGCACTCACAGTTCACCTCGCAGCGCGAAAACGGGATCGAGCTGCACCGCACGACGAATGGCTGCCGCACTACCCGCGAAGGTTACGATCACCGCGATCGCCAGGATCACGGGGAAGAGCACGGGGGGAATCGCAATTTCCGAGCTGAAGATCGAGCGGCCAATTTCCCGCGCCAGCAGGCTGCCCGCCGCGAATCCGATCAGTCCTCCAAACACGGCGAGCAACACCGCTTCCGCAAAGAACACAGATGCGACCGCCATCTTTCCCGCGCCTAAAGCTTTCATCAGTCCGACTTCGCCCCGCCGCTCGAAAATGGTAGTCGCCATGGCCGCCGACACGGCCAGCGCGGATGCCAATAGTGCCGCCAGGGTGATGAGGAAGATGAGTCCCTCAATGCGAGTCAACACTGCACCTTCGTTTTGCGCCACCTGGCGAATCTGCTCCGCATGGGAATGGGGAATCGTCTCCTGCAACTGGTAAGCAATCGATTGCGGGTAAGGCGAACAATACCAGCGGTCATAAACCGCTCCGGACATGCTCTTGGGATCGCGCCGCGCCAGCGCATCCTCCGGCTTGGTCAACGCGCTCACGTAGACCCGGCGCACCGCTCCGGGCCTACCCAGGAGCTCCTGCGCCAGAGAAATTGGCGCGACCACCTGGTCATCTTCGCTGCCGCCGGCCGACAGAATTCCGCTGACACGAAGCTGACGCCCGCCCAGGGTGATCGGGTCGCCCGGTTTCGCCACCAAGCTCGCGGCCAGCCGCTCACCCAGCAGAACATCGTGAGAGCTGTCGTCGGGCCACGCACCCCTAACCTTCCACCAGGGATGGGTCGTGCGCACGCCGGTCGTAAAGTCTTCTTTGCCGAACGAAAGCTGCTTGGCGAAGTATGTGCCGAGCAGCGTCACATCTTGCTCGCGACTACCGGCCTGCAGCTTCGTATTCACCGGCAGCATCGGCGCGAAGGCGGTGATGTTGTTGTGCCAGAATGTCCCCTTGATCTTGGGCAGGTCAGCCTCGTCGAGGAAGGCTCCGTCGGACGGCGGCTTGAGATTGACGCCTCCGATTTCCACGTCCAGCGTGTCTTCCTGGGGAGTCACGAGCAGGTTGGCGCCGATCGTTCGCAGTTCACGATTGATCTTGTCGCCAATGTCGGTGGCGACTGCAATCATTGCCGTGGCGACGGTTACGCCCAAGGTGATCGCCGCGCCAGCCAGCAGTTTCCGGCGCTTTTGCCGGCGGAAGGATTCGTAAACCAGGCGAACGAACATGGTCTATGGCTGCGCGAACATGCGGCTGCCGGCCGCAACGTCCGCCTCCTCGATGATCACGGCGTCGGCGGTCTGGGTCGCCTTCAGCGGAACCGGGTTGCAGCCGCCGGCAGTGCCCACCGACTGCGGATTGATGGGCGCGGCGCAGTTCTTGCACACAACGCCGTTGCCGGACTTGTAGAAGCCCACCGCCCCGCAAATCTCGCAAGCGTCGAACACGGTAGCGATCTTTCCGTCGGGCTTCTGGTAGAGCCAGAAGCGGACGGTGGTGCCGTTTTCTTGTGCCTGGAAGCGGTGCAGATCGCCGTCGGAAACCTGCGCCAGGGGAATCTTCGCCTGACCGTTGACGAAAGCGATTTCAGCAGCCGGCGATAGCGCGCTTACGCTCTTGGTGTATATGAATTCCGCGGTGACCAGCGCGATGAACACGAAGGAAAAACCGTACACCGAGGCCATCCACAGGCGCTCCTTGCGGGCCGTCCAAGCGGCTTTGCGCCGTTCCGCGGCTGAGGCTGTTTCCGGCACAGGTTCCCGCCGCTTGGCATCAAACAGAACCATCAGCGCGGCCAGTGCAAAGATCGTTACGAAGAAGAAAAGATCGTTGCGCACGATGGGTCCAATGATGGCCATCTCGCGCTTCGAGGAGGCAATCACGCCACTCTCGGAGAGCTCATGCAGCCCGGAGACCAGCAGTTGCGCCGCCACCAGAAACAGGATCGCTGTCGTCACCCGGAAGAACTTCTCCAGGTTGATGCGCACGCTGCCTTTGACGAACATCACGCCAAAGGCGATCGCTGCCATCACTCCCAACAGGGTGCCGAGAAAGCTCATCAGTTCGCTCGAGTTCAAAGTGACCGCCGAGAGGATCAGCACGGTCTCGGCGCCTTCGCGCAACACCATCAGGAACACGAACAGAAACAGACCGATCCAGGCGTCTTCGCCGGCCAGCAATCCCACTTTGCCTTCGATCTGGCCCTTCAGCTTGCGGCCCGTCTTCATCATGAAAACGATCATGGTGACGACGAAGAAGGCGGCCACAAGCATGATCCAGCCTTCGAAAACATCCTCGTTCCAGTTCAGCCGGGAAATAACCGCAGCCAGACCAATGCTGGCCAGGAAAGCGGCGGCTAGTGCGGAGTAGACTGCTTTGCGCAGATCGTTGCGGCCGATCTTGGCCAGATAGGCGAGGGTGATCCCGACAATCAGCGCGGCCTCGACTCCTTCGCGCAGGGTAATGATGAAAGCTTGAAGCATTAAAGAGTACCCATAATTTTGAAAATGAATTTCAATTTCAACTTCAAGGATATGCCGGGCGCGGCAAAGGCGTCAATCCGCGGTCTCACAATGGCGTGTGATCGGGATCACACGGCGGAATTCCCGGCCTCAGATGCTCCAGGCTGCAGGGAACGACGTCAATCGCCCCGTCAGTCGTCCGAGCGCGCTGAACTCTGCGGTGAAATAACAGCGGGAGGCAGGGTCACAGTCAAGCTGCAGGATTCAGAGTCCGGGGGACGCTTCACCAAGGCTGCAACGGTCTGTAAGCGTTCCGCGGAGACGTCCAGCTGGCAGAACCGAGCCAGAGTCCCGACGCTCTGATATGGCTGGCATAGGATGTCTTCGTACTCCAACTCCAGAACGCGGTTCCGCAAGGAGGACAAGTTAGTGGCCGCCTGGCTCACATATTCCTGCCACAAGGAGTGCCCTCCCTGCATCCAGTCGCACCGCGGGCTGCGGACGAATGCGGCGCGCTTCACAATCCAATGTAGGATGCCCAGCCTTTCATAAAGCCTGTGGGACTGGCAGTCCATGCGCCCTCTCCGCTGGAGGCTGGCAGCGACCTCCTCACTTTGCCGTTGAATGTAAATGACCTTGGCTCCGGGAAATAAGTCGAGCCAGATGGGGAGCGTAAAGGTGTTGCGTGGGTCTTTCCAGCCCCACCGAATGTCCAGCGCGTAGGCCGACCGGTAGCGCAGATATTTTGCCAGCCCGAGGAACTCGATCAAGTGAGGAGATTCCAGCAGAGAACATGCAATGTAGTGGGTCGCACGCGCGCGAACCGTCGTATTTTCCAGCAAGTAGCGGAAGGGCGCTGGATTGTCCCACGAGCCGCCGGACTGGGTAAGCAGCCACTGGTTGATTCGCTGGAAGAATGGCGCTTCGTGGTACTCGTCTTTGCGCCAACCGACGAACAGGCCCAATGCTTCCGCCAGACGAGTCACCAAACTCGTTCCCGACCGGTGCATGCCCAGGATGATGACCGGAGACTGCACGGGCTTCCGAAACAATTCTCCTCCGCCGAACTTGGCTTCGCGTGTTCGATCCTAGCTGCAACATTGTCGCCGCAGAGGCGATCCGCATGTCAATGCTAAACTTGGGAAAATCATCGTAGGTGCGCAGCACCGTTTCAGATTGGGAACCTTGCTCCACAAGAAGCCGTGCGCTTGCCATGGGGTCAGAGCCGCTTTAGGAATCCGTTGGCTTCCGCCAGGTGAGGGAAGAGCTTTTCTTCCGCCTGGAATTCCGCTGAGTGCACGCACCGCCGGCTGCCGCGCAACTTGACTGGATGCTTAAGGTGCAGCATTTCGTGGTAGACGATGTACTCCACGGCGTAGCGTGGCACCGAGAGGTGGTCAAAGATGCGGCTGATGATGATGGCATTGTGCGCGGGATCGTAGTGACCGAGAATCCGGCGCGTGCTGCTCTGGCTCCAGCTCATGCGGGGCCGAGCCAGCAGCCCATAAAAAAATCGCCGGTTCAGATCCTCGAAGATGACGTCCAGATCGTAGACATGGCCCTGGGAGCCGCGCAGGCGTTTGTGTCCGCGCATCTGGCGGACCAGGTTCGCCTTGAGCACAAGCTCGCGGCTGGCGACGTATCTGCGATAGCGGGAAGCCTGTCCCCGGTCGATCGGCTTGCGATACATCTTGGCCAGCAGGATGTGGGCGATGGCCCGCAGAACGCTCTCCGGCGCCCCTTCGAGCAGATCGGAAAGCCGCACCAGAAGTCTGCCCTCGCGCAGCCGGATTGTATTGTTGACGTTGGCGAAGGCGTAAAAATCAATCTTCAGCTCGGGCGCAGGCGAACCGGGGCGTAATTCGCGGAATGCATCTTGAAAAACTTCGGGCAAGCCCTGGCGCACGGTAAGCGTAGATTAGCACGGACCGCAGACCCTGTACCCTCAACCTCGGAACAGGACGAACCACAAGAGTCAGTTCTTCTCCGGCTTTCCGGCGTTTTTTGCCGCGGCGTTGAGTTTCTTGTGTTTGGCAGCTTCTTCCTGATCGGTCAGAAGCTTACGATGGTCGTCCGCCGAGCCATCGACTGTGTCCAGGGCGTTGGACAGAACGAACTCATAGAGGTTGGCCTCTGCCGCAGGCACGCCGGCAGCTTCCTTAAGCGCCCGAAGCTTGGCCTGAAACTCGGTATCGGCGTCGATCACCGTCTTCAGCGGCTTGCGAATGTCATCCCTGCGATCAATGTAGGTATCAATGTTGTCGTTGAGTTCGTCGTAGATGAGCAAAAAATCGTCCAGCAGATCATGAGTCTGCTTAGGGCGATCCTTGGCCTTGGGATCGCCGCGCATCTGCTCAAGAGCAACCAGGCGTGCCCGGGCAAACTTGACGTAGAGCGCAAGACGCTGCTGCGGTTCCCAGCTGGCGTCGCGGATCTCATCGATCTCGGGCTGAGTCAGCGGATCGCGGCGGCGTTGCGCCGGCGCCGACGCGCACAAGACGGACAGCACGCCCAAAATCGCGAGCCTTCGCGGCAGGGAAGCGGTCATTTCTTCCCACCCTTGGGAAACATAGCGGCCAACAGGTCGTCGCGAATCTTTTGTAGCCGGTCAATGGCGTCCTGGATCGCCTTCTGATCGGCGAATGTCACGGAACGCTTGAGATCGGTGAGTTTCCGGGTCATTTTGCGGATTGCAATTTCGCTTTGCTTTTCGTGTTTGTGGGACTGGATGGAATAGTCCCGTGCCAGTTCCGAGAAGGCCAGAACGTCGGCCAACGCAACCTGCGCCTTTTCGCTGTCCCCCGCGCTGTAGAGTTTGCTCACTTCTCCCAGTTGCAGTTCAGAAATTTGGATACACAGGTTGGGGCGCTCCGGAATATCGGTCGAAGACAGGCGCGCCTTCAACTCTTCCACGGTCTGTTCTTTGCCCGCGGCCGGAACCTGCAAAACGGCCGCCAGCAGGCATGCCAGGCACAAGCTCCGCGCCGCCCAACGCCGTTTATTTTCCGTCACCAACATCACTCGTTCCCAGCAAATTTATTTTTTGGGCTCAATGGCGATGAGCCGGTGCTTCGCCTGCCACTCCTGATCAGGATACTTCCCGCTCGCGGTATTAAGGAAGAGGTGGTAGTTGGCGGCCGCCTTCTTGAGATCGTGCAGGTGATCGTACGCCGAGGCCCTCAGAAAGTAGGTGGTCGGCAGTTCCGGAAGCAGCTTGGCGCGGGCGTCGAGGGCGCGAATCACCAGTGGATAATCCTTATTTTCGCCGGCGGCAAAGGCCAGGCCGCCGTACGCTTCGCCGAAATCAGGCTTCAGCTTTACCGCAGTCAGGAACTCCTGCCCGGCTTCCGGAAACCTTTTCTGCTGCAGTAGCGCTTCACCGAGCCTGCGGTGAAGTTGCGCGTCCTTGGGAGCGGCCACCAACAGCGCACGGTAGGCGGACTCGGCCAGTTCGTATTTTCCGGCAGTGGCATAGAGATCGGCGAGCTCGCGTTGCGCAGCAACGTCATCGTGTGCCAGCTTTGTGCCCGCTTGCAGGTGTACGATGGCATCGTCGTTCTTGCCCTCGGCTGCGAGAACGCGCCCCAATTGAATCTCTGCTGCCGCGGAGCCCCCCTGCGCAGCCAGCAGCTTCCGCAGATAGTCTTCCGCCTCGCTAAACCGATGGCCGCGCATGTAGATGTTCGCCAGCCCGGTTAACGCATCCACAGATGTCGGAGCGAGTGCCAGCGTCTGCTTGTACTCCTTCTCGGCATCGGCAAACTTGCCCGCCTGCTCGAGTAAGAGGCCGGCGGAAAGGCGTGGCTCGACATCCTTCGGTTGGAGAGTTTCCGCGTGCTGATAGGCTGCCAGCGCGTCCTCCGGCTTCGACTTTTCCAGCACATGTCCCAGCGATAGCCATGCGCGAAACAGTCCTTCCGACGCGTGGCTGGTTGGCTTGAGTTGCGTGGCGGCGCGCAGGAATTGCTCGGCGTCGGGCTGGCCGGTCTTGGCCAGCTGCAGCCCCAGATTCAAATTCGATTCGAAGACGTCCGGCTTCGCCGCTACCGAATTACGATAGGCCGCGATCGATGCGTCGATCTTGCCCAGGGCATTTTCCACGAAACCAAGATCGAACCACGTCACGTAGTTGTTGGCATCAGTGTCAATAGCCTTGTGCAGGAGCGACTCGGCGCCTCTGTAATCTTGTTTCTGGATCGCGTTTTCCGCCTGGGTGAGTTCGGCGGGCTGGGAATCCTCGACCGGGACTTTGTAGTGCCGGACGGTCCGGCTGGAATTCGGTCCCGTCTTTTCGTGGACCGGCTTGCTCGAAGACGATCCCTCAGGCTGAGACTGCGGTTGATCCCCTGCCTGGGACGGAGCGGACTGAGTTGCGGCGTGCGCGGCGGGCTGGTTTGCACCCCCACTGGGGTCTTGGGCCCGGGCGGCTGAAACCGCCAGCAGGAGCCAGACCGCAACCAGCCTACTTGCTTCCATTGGAACGCGACGCTCCGTTGGCATTCAGCATACGCGCCAGATACTGGCCGGTGTAGGAGCCAGCCAGTTTCGCGATGGCCTCGGGCGGGCCCGCTCCCACAACTTTTCCACCGCGCGACCCTCCTTCCGGACCAAGATCAATCACCCAGTCCGCCGTCTTAATGACTTCGAGGTTATGCTCAATCACTAGAATCGAGCCCCCTGCATCAATCAGACGGCGAAAGGCCGCAAGGAGTTTGCTGACATCGTCAAAATGCAGCCCCGTGGTTGGCTCATCGAAGATGTAAAGCACCCGCCGCTTGCGGCGGGAGTCGTCCCCTCGGCTGCTGGGACGGCCAATCTCGCGCCCGGCAGGCTGCAAATGCGCTGCCAGCTTCATGCGCTGCGCTTCGCCGCCGGACAGCGTGGTCGCCGACTGCCCCAGCCGCAGGTATCCCAGCCCGACTTCCTCCAGCACGCGCAGTTTCTCCGTGATTTTGGGCACTTCGGCAAAAAACTTGAGCGCTTCTTTTACGGTGAGGTTCAGTACGTCATGAATATTTTTCCCGTGGTAGCGGACTTCAAGCACCTGAGGCTTGTAGCGCGTGCCCTTGCACTCCTCGCAGATCAACTCAACGTCGGCCAGAAACTGCATCTCGACCGTAACCGTTCCGTCGCCCTGGCAGTTCTCGCAGCGGCCGCCCGGAATGTTGAAGGAAAAGTGGCCCGCCGCGAAACCGCGTTTCTTGGCCTCGGGCAGCGAGGCGAACAGCTCGCGGATGGCATCGAAGGCCTTCAGATAGGTCACCGGGTTCGAGCGAGGAGTGCGTCCGATCGGCGACTGATCCACCAGAACGACTTCGTCAATGAAGTGATCACCTTCCAGACTGTCCCATGTCGCCGATCCCGGCACCGTGCCATTCCCTGCCTGCTTCTTGGCCTGCGCCAGGGCCTGATATAGAACTTGATGCAGCAGGGTCGACTTACCCGAGCCAGAGACTCCGGTGATCGCCACAATCATGCCCAGGGGAATGCTGAGATCGAGATTCTTCAGGTTGTTGGCGCGGGCGCCGCGAATCTTGATCTGTTGCGTTCCCGGTTTGCGTCGTACCGCGGGCAATTGAATGCGCAAATCCTCGGCAAGATAGCGCCCGGTAAGCGACGCGGGATTGTGGAGAATCTCATCGTAGGTGCCCGCCGCAACCAGCTTCCCGCCGTTCTCTCCCGCTCCCGGGCCCAGGTCGAGAATGCGGTCCGCGGTGCGCATGATGTCGGGATCGTGCTCCACGACAAGAATTGTGTTCCCCAGGTCCCTCAGGTCCTGAAGAATTTTGATCAGCCGGTGGGTGTCACGGCTGTGCAAACCAATCGACGGCTCATCGAGCACGTAAAGCGTCCCCACCAGCCGTGAGCCGAGAGAAGTCGCCAGTTGAATGCGCTGGGCCTCTCCCCCGGAAAGGGTCGAAGAGAGCCGGTCCAGCGTCAGATATTCGAGTCCAACATCGTTCAGGAAACGCAGGCGCTCTCGAATCTCCTGCAACAGTTTGTCGGCAATGTCGGCCTCCTGCGCACTCAACTGGACATCATTGAAAAACCGGGCAGCGTCCTCGACCGTCAGGGCACAGATCTCGCAAATATTGCGGCCGTTGATCTTGACTTGCCGGGCCTCCGGACGCAAACGCGCACCCCTGCACTCTAAGCAGGTGGAATATCCCCGATAGCGGCTCAGAAACACGCGGACGTGCAGCTTGTATTTCTTGCGCTCCAGATACTGGAAGAAGCCGCGCACGCCGGGAAATCGACCTTCCCCGACCAGAACCAGTTCTTTGCGCTCGGGTTCGAGATCCTCCCAGGGCACGTCAAGCGGGATGCCGGCCTGCTTGGCAAACCGCTTCAGATCCGTGAGCAGAGTCCGATACTTGGGCTTGCTCCAGGGCTCGATCGCGCCCTCGCTCAAGGTCTTGGTTTTGTCGGGGATCACCAGGTCGAGGTCGAAGTCGATGGTGTTGCCGAAGCCCTGGCAGCGCGGGCAGGCGCCGTACGGATTGTTGAACGAGAACAGGCGCGGCTCCGGCTCTTCGTAGCGCAGGTTGCAGGTCTTGCATTCAAAGCGCTGGGCGAAGCGCAACTGCCGCGCCGGCTGGTCGTCATGCGGCGGAATCTCAAAGATGACTTCGCCCGATTCACGATAGGCAGTTTCCACCGCGTCCACAATGCGGGTGCGCGACTCAGGTGAAATCGTCAGCCGATCCACGAGCAGAAAGACCGGCCGGCTGAAGTCGACGTCCAGCAGCGACTCCGGCGTGGAAAATTCAAAGACCTGGCCCGACTGGTAGAGCCGGTTGAAGCCTGCCTTGCGCAAGTCGAACAAGCGGGTCTTGATCTGATCGGTCAATGGCTGGGGCTCGGCAGCCTGGCTCCTTTTCTTCGGCTTGCCGGTGCTGGCCGCTTTGCTCGCGCCTCCCAAGGTCGGTGCGTGCAAGGGAAACAGCACCTGCAGGCGCGTCTCCGGATCGAGCGCCAGAATGGCATCGGCCACTTCATCGACGGTATCTTTCTTTACCTCGCGCCCACACTTCGCGCAATAGGTGCGGCCCACGCGGGCAAACAGCAGCCGCAGGTAGTCGTAGATTTCTGTGGCGGTCGCCACGGTCGATCGCGGATTACGCGTCGTATTCTTCTGCCGGATGGCTACCGCCGGCGCGATGCCGTCGATGCTGTCGGCATCCGGCTTCTCAATCCGCTCCAGAAACTGGCGGGCATATGCCGAAAGCGACTCCACATAGCGGCGTTGCCCTTCGGCATAGATGGTGTCGAAGGCAAGGGAAGACTTCCCGGAGCCGGAGACTCCAGTCACCACCGTCAACGTATTGTGCGGCACCTCAAAATCGATGTTCTTGAGGTTATGAACGCGGGCCCCGCGTACAACAATGCTTTCCGTGGACATCGGTAGAAAGGCAGCAGGACTAGCTCCAGGCCGTGTGGGCGCACCACAGCGGCCTTCGTGAGCACTGCCGAATTTTCTATTATAGAGCAGAACCGATGGTGGGTCGGAAGGAACTCGAGAGCAAGTCCGGTAACGTAGAAGAGCGGCGCTTCAGCCTTGAATTGGTGGAGCAGGCCTTCAGGCCTGCGCAAAGGGCCCGCAAAACTCCTGGGCTTCAGCCCCTGACGGATCGGCACTTTATGGTTAGCCCACAGCGAGACTGTCTAATGGGAAGGGTCGTCATGGTCCCGATCGCGCCGCTTACCATACCGGAACGCTAAGCCGACACCCAAAGTCATCACACCCAGCGGCGGCACCAACAGCACGACAATAGCTCGATTCAATGTGCGCTGCGCCTGCTTCGGAGCCGCTTTCGCATTGGTGTAGCACATGGCGCAACCCTGCGCGAAAGCCGGTCCGGTCCAGCACCCAAGCAGTAAGAGCAGCGTGAACCAACGGCGTTTTGTGGCGGAAATCCTCATCGTCACTTTACTCCAAGCCTGAGAATGCGCCCGGCGTCGGGAAAGAAGAAGAAATACATTATGATGAAACACGCCACCACCGACAAAACCAGCAGCCAGCGCATGAGCGGCCGCTCAAATTTCAAGTGCATGAAGTAGCCGATGATGAGCGCCGACTTCACCACGGAAAGCGCCAGCAGCACCTCCAGCATGCGCACCGGCGCGAAGACTTGCCGGTATCCCAGCCACACTTCTATTGCCGTCAGCACCAACAGCGCGCCCCACACCCAGAAGTACTGCCCTTTGCTGTCGTCGTGAGTTGCCACGTCGTGCATGTTGAAAGTCCTCGCTCGTGTTCGCTAGTCGTCCTACGACACAATCTTCGTCGACATCAGGTAGACCAGCGGGAAGATGAACATCCACACCAGGTCCACGAAGTGCCAGTAAAGTCCCGACACTTCAACATCATGTGCGTCATAATCTTTCGGCTTCAGAAAAAGAACCACCGTCGCCACGATCAGTCCCAGCCCCAGAGCGTGGATGCCATAGTGAAAGATGTTGCTCGCCGGAATGAGGAAGTACCCGCCAATCCAGATCGCCGCCAGCACCGGCAGAAACCACTTGCGGAATGCAATCACTCCCAGATAGATCACGCCAATCGTGACGTGCAGCATGTGCATTCCGGTAAGGGTGAAGAAGGTGCCGCCGAATTGCGGGACCGACGGCGCCCAGGGATTGGAGAACGGCGTCATGCCCTCTTCAATCAGATGGCTCCATTCCATCCCGTGCAGCACGATGAATGCGGTGCCGAACACCATGGTGGCTAGCAGCCAGTTGCGCGTCCATGCCCGGTCTCCGCGCTGCGCCGCAAATACACCCAGAACCATGGTGAGCGAGCTCGAAAGCAGGCACGCCGTCATGATGGTGGCGTTGGTGATGCTTTGCACGGCAAACGGCGTCGGCCAGGCCGGATTCGAGATGCGGTTGTAGCTGAAGGCAACCAGCAACGCCCCGAAGGTCAGCGAGTCTGAGGCCAGAAACAGCCACATGCCGACCTTCTTCGAATATGCCCCGAACAGCGGAGCCTCGTACGCTCCCGCGAATCCATGCCCGACAGCGTCATGCTGCAGCGTGGCGTCAGCCATTCCTCAAGTTCCCCTTTCGGTTATCGCGCGAACTCTAACAGCGCAAACACGTAAAGCCAGAGCAGAGCCATGAAGTGCCAGTACCAGGCGGCAATGTCGATGACAATTCGCCGCGACTCAACCGGCGTGCGACGCAGGGAAGCAGCCGCCGCCCACAGCAGCGCGATGATGCCACCCGCCAGGTGAATGGCGTGTGTTCCCGTCAGCAGATACACAAACGAGCTGTTTGGATTGGTCGCGATGAAGAACCCGCGATTCGCCAATTCCTTCCACGCCAGCCATTGCCCCAGCAGAAAGCCGAGCCCCAGCACGACGGTGATGCCCAGCCACGGAAACGCTTTTTCATCGCCCAGCGATACTCCAGGAATCGACCGCACCGGCGCTAACGCAGCCTGCCGCGTAATCCCGCGACGTGCGCCTTCCATCGTCAGGCTGCTGACCAGCAGCACGGCCGTATTGATCGCCAGCAAAATCCACGGCAGATTCACCTCGCCCCAGTCACGAACGTAGGTGTTGGTTGTGCTGTCGAACGTGGGCAGGCCCTGCCGCACGATGTAAGCGCTGGTCAGCGATACAAACAGCATGACGATGGGAGCGATCAGGACAACCAGCCCCAGGCGAGCTCGCCGAAGGCGTTGCCCGTAGTTGGGTACGCCGCCGTTGGAGCCGTCGTCGCCGCCGCCCAGCACGGGTGGGTCCGGAGTCCTACCTCCCCGGCCCAGTTGCGTGGTGTCTACGTGAGTGGTGGAATAAGTCGCCATAGACAAGTTGTTGCGTCAGTGCGCCGGAGCCGTTGCCGGATCGTTTTGCATGACGTAGTCGCGCGCCGCTCCCGGAACGCCATACTCGTACGGTCCATGGTTGACCACGGGGGTATGCCCGCCAAAGTTGTCATGTGGCGGCGGAGTCGTCGTCGTCCACTCCAGCGTCGTGCATTCCCAGGGATTGTCGCTGGCCTTCGGTCCTTTGAACATGCTCCAGAACAGGTTGATCACGAAAATAAACTGCGCCGCGATGGTGATGATCGCCGCGTAGGTCATGAACGTCTGCAGCGGAAGCAGCTTGGTCTGATACGCCACTTCCGTGAACTGCGAGTAGCGCCGCGTCTGTCCCGCCATGCCCAGGTAGTGCATAGGCATGAAGATGGCATAGGTCCCAGCCAGCGTGATGAAGAAGTGGATCCGTCCCCAGGTTTCATTCATCATCCGCCCGAACATCTTCGGGAACCAGTAATAGGTCGCGGCGAAGATTCCGAAGATTGCAGCCACGCCCATGATCAGGTGGAAGTGTCCGACCACGAAATACGTGTCGTGCAGCTGAATATCCAGTACCGGCTGCGCCAGAAATGGTCCGCTCAGCCCGCCCGAAACAAATAGCGACACGAATCCGATCGCGTACAGCATCGGCGTATGGAATCGGATACGGCCTTTCCACATGGTGCCCAGCCAGTTAAAAGTTTTGATGGCCGACGGGACGCCGATGCACATGGTCAGAATCGAGAAGGCGAAAGCAGAGTAGGGGCTCATGCCGCTCATGAACATGTGATGGCCCCACACCATGAAGCCGAAGAACCCGATCGACAACATCGCGTACACCATCGCCCGGTAACCGAAAATCGGCTTGCGCGAAAACGTTGACAGCACCTGTGACGCCACACCCATACCCGGCAGAATCGCGATGTACACCTCAGGATGTCCAAAGAACCAGAACAGGTGCTGCCACAGGAGCGGCGAACCTCCCTTATGTCCAAGAACCTGTCCGTTGACGACAATCAGCGGCACGTAGAAGCTGGTGCCCAGATTGCGGTCCATCAGCAGCAGGATGCCGGCCGAGAGCAGCACGCCGAACGCCAGCAAACCGAGAATCGCGGTGATGAACCACGACCACACTGTCAGGGGCATGCGCATCAGAGTCATGCCCTTGGCGCGCAGATCCAGTGTGGTGGTGATGAAGTTCAGCGCGCCCATCAGCGACGCGATGCAGAAGATTGCGATGCTCGTGATCCACAAATCGGCGCCCAGTCCTTCGCCCGGACCCGCCGACTGCACCGCGCTCATCGGCGGATATCCCGTCCAGCCGTGCAGCGGCGCTCCACCAGTCACAAAAAACGCCGCCAGCATGACCATGAACGCCACGAACGTGGTCCAGAACGAAAGCATGTTCAGCACCGGAAACGCCATATCCGGCGCGCCGATCTGGATGGGCAGAAAGTAGTTGCCGAAACCGCCCTGCGGCGCTGTCGTCAGCACGAAAAACACCATGATCGTGCCGTGCATGGTCAGCAGGCTCAAATAGGTTTCCGGCTTGATCTCACCGATCAGCGGGATCGCAGCCGTCGGCCAGACCATGTGGATGCGCATCAGCAGCGACAGGAACATCCCTACAAACACCGCCGTGAGCGCCAGAAAGAAGTACTGAATGCCAATGACTTTGTGATCGAGGCTGAAAATATATTTCCGGATGAACCCCTGAGGAGCGTGCGCATGAAGCGTAGCCGCGGTCGCCATTTTATTGTTTCTCCGCCTCCCGTGCCGCCAGCCACTTGTCGAAATCCTCCTGGCTGACGACGTGTACCATGCCGTGCATCTTGTAGTGCCCCAGTCCGCAAAGTTCGGCGCACGCGATCTCGTACTCGCCGATCGCGGTCGGACGGAAGTGCATGTGGATATTGAGTCCCGGTACCGCGTCCTGCTTGAAGCGCAGCGAGGGCACAAAGAAGCTGTGAATCACATCCACCGAACGCAGGCTGACGTCGACCTCCCGGTCCACCGGCAGATACATCGTGCCCGTTACCACATCGTCCTTCGCGTCGGGGTCAGAGGTGTTGAGGCCCACAGCAGCTTCTCCGCCCGCGGAAGGGTCCATCAGCTTGACGCTCGTAGGCGCATACTTGCCGTCCGGCCCCGGATAACGGAAGTACCAGGCAAACTGCATCCCGGTCACCTCGACCTGCACCGCACCGGGCGCCGCAGCATCGAAGCGCTGGCTGGCCCATACCCGGCTCCCCATCAGGTTCAATCCGATGAAGAGCACCGCCGTCAGCAGCGTCCACACGACTTCGAGATTCGTATTGCCGTGGGAATAGGACGAAGGTGGAGACGAAGACTGCTCCCGGTATCTCCATACGATGTAGCCCAGCCCTAGCTGCGCCGCCAGAAAAACAACGCCCATGATCACGAAGGTAAGCGCGAATTGCTTGTCGATGAATTCTGCCGAAGCGGCAGCACCCACTGGCAGCCACCATGTCTTGGCGGCGAAGAAATACGTGCTGATCAGGGTGATCAGCCAGATCACCACCATTAACGCGAGGCCCATTCCCCAGTCCTCCCGGACACAATAAGGATTTCCCCACGGCCGTCGCCGCGCCCCACAGAGCGGACAACAGTCGGCGGCGAGTGTACCACAGCCACTTGAGGATAATTCAAGCGATGTTGCGCAGAAACAAAAACAGTTACTGCTACAGTCAACCCCACCGCTGCGGCTAATTCGATAGACCTTTACGACTCCTCGGGTTATCCGTGTGAATCCGTGCCAATCAGTGGCCGAGGTTTTTACTTCTCCCGCCATTCCGGAACCCGCCCCGGCGTCCACGGCGCGCCCGCCGCTTCCATGTCTTTCTCCAGCTTCGTCAGATCCACTTCAACGAGGGTGTGAAGTTTGGCCAGTTGTCCTGAAAACTCCTCCGCCGCAATGTTGTAAACGTCGATGTTCGTCTGCGTAGGCTTGGCCAGCGAAAAACGCTCGCCTTCCATCACCGACTGCATCCGGTCGTTGATCGACGTAGGCACCTGCTCATTCCGCTTTGCCAGCGCCACATCGCCGCGCAGGGCGCGCAGAATCTCCCGGTCGCGCGCTGCAATCGCATCCGCAACTGCGCCCAGCTGTTTTTCCACCGCCGGCGTCTCGTGCAAAGCTTCTCCGATGGACTTCAGCCGCGTTTCCACATCTTCTGCGGTGCGCAGCGCTCCGGAAAGCGCGCGGTACAGTCGCGCCACCTTGCGATCGAACTCCTCCTGCGCAGCCCGATCTGCCGTGCTCACCGAGGAAGCCCCCTCGGCTTCCACCTTGAAGGTCAGCGGACCTCCCAACTCGGTGACCACACCCGCCGCCTTTTGAAACACTCGCACCGAGAACGTCCCCGGCATCACCAGCGGCCCTAGGGCGCTGGCGGGCGGAAAGTCTTCGCCTTCGTCCGTGTGTTCGTGCAGCGAAGGCGCGGAATAACGCAAATCCCACGCTGCCCGCTGGAATCCGCTGTCCGTGCTTCCGTCCACGCGGCGAATCGCCGTCCCTGAATCGTCATAAATCACGAAGTACAACTCCGGCTTGGACTCCTCCGCTTCCGCCCGCAATTCGTCGTTCGACGGATATGGAGCCGTATGATCTTTTTTCGCCGCTTCTTTTTCTGCGTCCTGGCGCTTCTCTTTCAGCGTTTTGATTTTGTCTTTCAAGTAAACCGTGAAAACCGCGCCGTAAGGAGGATTGTCCGCCGTGTAGAATGCATCTCCCTGAAAACCCTTCTTCGGACCGCCCAGCGGATGCCGCTCCACGTACAGCAGCGCGTCCTTCACGGGAAACAGTGCGGCCGCCTGCTCCACCGACTCCGGCTTGCTCTGCCGCAAGGCCGTAAGGTCATCTAGCACGTAGAACCCGCGCCCGAAAGTCGCAATCACCAGATCGCCTTCCCGCGCCTGAATCACCATGTCGCGCACGGCGATCGTCGGCAGGCCTCCTTTCAGCCGCACCCAGTGCTGCCCGCCATCGATGGTGAAGAAGGCTCCGAACTCCGTGCCCGCAAACAGGAGATTTGCGTTCACCGTGTCTTCCACAAAGGCCAACACGGGGCCGTTCTCCGGCAGATCGCCGGCAATCGATGTCCACGTCTTGCCCGCATCCGTGGATTTCAGCAGATAAGGCTTGAAGTCTTCGTTCTTGTGATTGTCAAACGCGGCGTACACCGTGCTCGGGTCGTGCCACGACGCGGCCAGGCGGCTGACGTATGTCATCTCCGGGACGCCAGCGAACTTGTCATACTTCGTCCAGGACTGGCCGCCGTCGTTCGTGACTTGAATCAGCCCATCGTCGGTTCCGGCGTAGATCAGCCCTTCTTTTTTCGGAGACTCCGCCAGCGCCACAATATTTCCGTAGAAAGATGTCGACGCATTCTTCGCCACCGCATCCGCGCCCCACACTTTGCCCATCACGGGCAGCTTGTTGCGATCTATCTGCCGCGTGAGGTCGCCGCTGACCGCCCTCCAGGTGTCGCCCCGGTCATCGCTGCGGAAAAGTTTGTTGGCGGCAAAATACAGGCGCGTGTGCGAGTGCGGACTGATAATCAGCGGCGAATCCCAGTTCCAGCGCAGCGGGGGCTCGCCCTTGCCCTCCTGCGGCTGCAGCACCAGCTCCTGCCCCGTCGGCTTGTCGTAGCGCACCAGGACTCCGTACTGCGACTCCGAGTACACCGTGTTCGGATCCACCGGATCCACCTGTGAGCGGAAGCCATCTCCGCCCGTGGTCACGTACCAGTCCGAATTCTTGATCCCGTTGAGATCGCGCGTGCGCGAGGGCCCACACCAAGAGAAGTTATCCTGCGTCCCGCCGCACACGTTGTAGAAGGGAAGCGCGTTGTCGACGGCCACGTCATAGAACTGCACCGTCGGCAGATTGGCCTTGAACTGCCAGTGCTCGGCGTTGTCGTAGGTTTCGTACATGCCGCCATCGGAGCCGAGCAACCAATGTTTCGTGTTGTCCGGATCGATCCAGATGGCGTGGTTGTCCCCGTGATGATTCGTCTCCGCCACCTTGTGCAGCGTCTTGCCGCCGTCAAGCGATTCACGCAATTCCACGTTCATCACAAAAATCCGGTCGACATTCTTCGGGTCGGCGATCACTTGCGCGTAGTACATTCCGATCGCATCGAACTCGTTGCGCCGCTCCCACGTCGCTCCTTTATCGTTGGAGCGAAAGATGCCGCCCTTGCCGTCAGCGGCCTCGATGATGGCGTAAACCACATTGGGATCCGCCGGGGAAACCGCCAGCCCGATGCGACCGATATCCACGGTCGGCAATCCATTCTTCAGCTTGTTCCAAGTCGCGCCCGCGTCGGTTGATTTGTAGATCGCACTCTCCGGCCCGCCATCGATCATCGTGTACACATGCCGCCGCCGTTGATAGGCCGCCGCGTAGACGATATCGGGATTCGCCGGATCCAGGGCCACGTCCACCACGCCGGTATTCTCGCTGATGGTTAGAACCGCCTTCCAGTTCTTGCCGCCGTCGGTTGTCTTGTACAACGCGCGGTCTCCGCCCGGTCCCCACAACGGCCCTTCAGCCGCCACGTACACCACTTTCGAATCCCGTGGATCGACCACCACCCGCCCAATGTGCTCCGACTTCTTCAGTCCCAGGTTCTGCCAGTTCTTGCCGCCGTCGTCGGAGCGGTAAATTCCGTCACCGTAGGCCACGCTGCGCTGGCTGTTGCTCTCGCCCGCGCCCACCCACACCACCGACGCATCATTCGGATCGAGCGTCACCCAGCCGATTGAGTACGATCCCTGTTCATCGAACACGGGAGTCCACGTGGTGCAGTCATTCGTGGTCTTCCACACGCCGCCCGAGGCCACGCCCACGTAGTATTCGACCTTATTTTTGGGATTCACCGCGATCGACATCACGCGTCCCGAAGCCACCGCCGGCCCTATCGAGCGAAATTTCAGCCCGGAGAAGGTGTCGGCATTCATGCCAGGCTTTTTTTCTTCTTTCGAGGTGTCGTCTTTCGCCTCGTCCTTCCTCGCTTCATCATTCTTCTGAGCCTTCTTCTGTGCCTTTTTGGCGGACGAGCTGTCAGGCGCCGCTTGCGCCATCTTGTCGGCGTCTTTTTCTTGAGCAACTGCGATGAGGTTGGCGAGTACGAACAAAACGGCAGCGAGGAGTGCAGCCAAGCGCGATTTCAAAGGAGGGCTCCGGGAAAGGCAGTTGATTTCAAAACCGATATGTATACTCCAATTCGACGCGGGAGAGAAGGGAACGTTAAGTTCCTGCGCGCTGCGAGGGCTTTTCTCTGCGTACTCACCGGGTGTTCTCCGCGCCCTCTGCGATCAAAATCCGTTGACTCTGAGCCCCCTCCACGAACGCGCGTTAGAATCATTCTCATGCCCCACAAGCCTTCGGGCCACGGCCACGACACCCCCTATGTCCAGCTGCAGAAGAATTACTGCTTCGCCTGCGGGATGAATAATCCCGACGGCATGCGCCTGAAGTTCACCCTCGACGAAGAGCGCAAGGTGGCCATCTGCCGCTTCCGCCTGGGCAAGCGTTACACCGGACCTCCCGGACATTGCCACGGCGGCATCATCGCCACCATCCTCGACGACGCCATGGGCAAGGTCAACAAACTCCGCCACGTCATCGCCCTCACCCGCGAGATGACCGTCGAATACATCAAGCCCGTCCCGCTCTACAAGCCGCTGCGCGTCGAAGGACGCGAAATCAAAGTCCGCGGCCGTACCCACGTCAATCTCGCCGAGATCCTCAACGAGAAGAACGAGGTCCTGGCGCGCAGCCGCGGCATGTTCGTCGCCATTGATCCGGTGAAGATGTTCGCCAAGTACGTGGAGCGATAAACCAGCGGTCAGCCATCAGCGGTCAGCCATCAGATCTGTGGAACATCCGAGTATCGGGATAGCAGGGAGGTTCGGACTATCGCGCTGCAGCCCCGTAGGGCCGGTAGATAATAGCCCAGGACGCAAGTCCCGGGTCAGCAAAGAAGAAGGGAACCGATTGTCCCCGCAGGGGACGGGGATGTCACTACGAGCCGGCGTCCACTACTTCGATCTTCCCGCCTCCTACAAGCTTCGCTCTCCTAAAACAAACATGGCTAAGCGCCGGATTCGATGCACGGAGCGACCTTCTCAGACATGTATTTAAACATGGGCGAACGCTTTTCCTTTCATCGCAGGGTACCGCGAATTATGAATGCCCTGTAAAATAAGAACAGGCCGTCGGCCCACACCCCGGCTCATCCTTCGCGCTTGCGAAAAGGTACCCACGGTATCCACCCATGTCGCAGAACAATGGCAGTTCCACCAGTCTCCGTCTGAAGACCGGCCTCGCCGAGATGCTGAAGGGCGGCGTCATCATGGACGTCACCAACGCCGAGCAGGCCACCATCGCCGAAAAAGCCGGCGCTGTCGCCGTGATGGCGCTCGAACGCGTCCCAGCGCAGATCCGGGCCGAAGGCGGCGTAGCCCGCATGGCCTCGCCCAAGAAGATTCGCGAGATCATGGCCGCCGTGTCGATCCCGGTGATGGCCAAGTGCCGCATTGGACATTTTGCCGAAGCCCAAATCCTTCAGGAACTCGGCGTCGATTACGTCGACGAATCCGAAGTCCTTACCCCCGCCGACGAGGCCCACCACGTGGACAAGCACGCCTTCAAGGTTCCGTTTGTCTGTGGCGCGCGCAACCTGGGCGAGGCCCTGCGCCGCATCGCCGAGGGCGCGTGCATGATCCGCACAAAGGGTGAGGCCGGCACCGGCGACGTGGTCCACGCCGTCAAGCACATCCGCCAGATCGTGCAGGAGATGAAAATCCTCACCGTGCTCAGCGAAGAAGAGCTCTACGCCAAAGCCAAGGAACACCAGGCTCCGTACGAACTGATTCGCATGGTCGCGAAAGCAGGGAAGCTTCCGGTGCCGAATTTTTCCGCCGGAGGCATCGCCACCCCCGCCGACGCGTCGCTGGTGATGCAACTCGGAGCGGAAGCCGTGTTCGTCGGCTCGGGAATCTTCATGAAGGACTCCACCACCTTCGCCGACCCGACCGAAGCCGAGAAGCGCGCCCGCGCCATCGTGAAGGCCGCCACGCACTTCAACGACCCTAAAGTGTTACTTGAAGTCAGCGAAGACCTAGCGGGGGCGATGAAGGGCCTCGCTGTGGCGGGACTGGATGAAGCGCACATGCTGCAAACCAGGGGATGGTAGTGCCGCTACCTACGGTTCAGAAACGTTAAGGAAGGGGGATATATGGATCTCAGCAAAAGGGTCCCTTTATACGGCTTCGGGCGTCATCGTCATCCAGAATGGCTCGAAGAGGTCGCGACGGTTACTAAGAAAGAGCCTTGGGGTCACGACCGGAAGGTACTCGAGCTCTACCTCCGGGCAAGTTTCGAGATCGCGAAATCGCAATCAAAGGTATACGAGGACAAGACTAAGAATATCGCTTTCTGGCGTCCCGGAGGACTAGTCAATGTTACCTCTGATCCGATTTGGTTGATCTACCAGCGCAACAGTCGCGACTTTCCATACTGGCAGTTCAACAAGGTCGGAACCGGGAACGCTCCGGCGGGCCAGGATGGCAGCGCATTCGCTTTGAAGTACGAGCCGCCGGAGTTTAATCAGGCCTGGTTGATCCATTTTAACCAATGGAACATAACTCACATAATGGGCGATTCAAGAAACCAGACGAGACTCATTGAGGTTTTCAAGAACGCCCTCGGTGGTAAATTCAACGAGCACCTTGTCTTTCGGGCCATATACGGAGAGATCCAGCTAAAGCGAAAAGAGGAGGTTGTCATTCCTCAGTGGTATCACGGCGACTACCAGTTTCTGATGCCACTTTTCCTGACGCAGTCCGACCGAGTCGAGCTCACGGCAGTGCTTCAACCCGATCCGCCGCTCAAACGTTATATTGTGAAGACGCTGCTGCTCCCTTACTATGCCTACGCGTATGCCCGAGCCCTTGTGAAGAGTCGGGCCTCATTCGCCGACTGGATGATGTTGTCCGAGGATGAGTTGAGCAAAGCCGCCGAGGACGAGGAGGAGCCAGACGAGGAAGCCGAAGGGCAGTCTGCCTAGAACGCCACCGGCGGGTGGCCCACCCTTCGCGCTTTTAGAAGGAGCCTGCCCTGAGCAGAGTCGAAGGGCGGGATTCCCGAATGTCCGAAGCAATGGCCTCTTGGGTGGCGCAGCGCTTCCAGCGCTGCGATCTAGGCAACAACAGTGATGACCGGCTTTAGCCGCTGAGGTGCCCCATCCAACTGAACCTCAGGCCATGCCGAACTGTAGGGATATCTCTCGGCCGCAGCCACCAGCCCTCGCTTCACCGCATTCCGCCTAATATATTCACGGAAAGCGAAATACTCCTCGGCATCCCGCACCCGCCGATCGTAGTAGCTGGATTGCCAAATCTCATGAACGAATCCCAGTTCCTTTTTCGCCCGAAAGGAGAACCCGCCTTTGATCAGTTGCAAGGCCCTTTCCAGAGCTTTAAGCGGGGTGATCAACAGGTGGAAATGATCGGGCATCACCACAAATTCATGCAAGAGATATTCATCTCGTCGACGGTAATGGAGCAGAACCTCAACGAAGAGACTGGCCATCCTGTCGGACTGCAGTATGTTCCGCTTCTGAAAAGTGGAAGCAGTGATGAAATAGCAACCGTATCCAGTATTGCCACGGTGAGGAGCCGCCACAAAGCACCTCAGCGGCTGAAAGCCGCACATTCTTTCCAAACATATCGCAGCGCCGGAGGCGCTGCGCCACCCAAAGTCAAAATTTCCTTTGTGACTTCCCAATCCGGCACGCGCGCGAACAACTCTGTCCAAGTCGCAGAGTTCCTTCGCTTCATTCAGGCTGGTGGCCACCCTTCGCGCTTTCAGAAGGGTGGGATTCCCGAGTGCATGAAGAGCGGGCTTTTGGGTGGCGCAGCGCTTCCAGCGCTCCGAACTAGGCGACAACAGTGATGACCGGCTCCTTTGCGCCATGACGAATCGCAACCTGGGAATCGGTTATCCTAGCCATCGAATCTAAACAGTAGCGCCGATGTCCTGGCGGCCGTTGTGCGGGCGTCCCGCGCCGCACCTGAGGGCAGGATGCCGCCAAGACAGCCGGCAAGATGCCTGCGCTACAAGATTGAACTGCCATGAAGATCGGAGTCCTCGCCCTGCAGGGCGATTTCGACGCGCACCGCCGGCGGCTCGAAGAGCTGGGAGCCGAAGTTGTGCTCGTCAAAAAGCCCGAGCAGCTCGATGGAATCGACGGCCTCATCATCCCCGGCGGCGAGTCCGGGACGTTCCTCAAACTTCTGGGCGAGGCCGGGTTCGAGAAGCTGAAGCAGTTCGTCCACGCCAAACCCACCTTCGGAACCTGCGCCGGCGCGATCCTACTGGCCACCGAAGTCGAAAACCCCAAGCAGGCCGGTCTCGGTGCGCTCGACATCCGCATCCGCCGCAACGCCTACGGACGCCAGATCGACAGCTCGATTCGCGAAGGCCGATTTGTCCCTAAGAATGAGGAGCCAAGCGGCTCACCCCTGGAGATGGTCTTCATCCGCGCTCCCAAGATCGAGCGCGTTGGTCCCGGCGTTGAAGTCATCGCCACCGAAGGCGCTGACCCGGTCGCTGTCCGCCAGGGAAAAGTCATGGCCGCCACGTTTCATCCCGAACTCTCCACTGACACGCGCGTGCACCAGGCCTTCCTCGATCTGGTCTCGAACGGACGATAACTGCAACCGAAGTAGGGCCAACTTCGAGATCGCGCAGCGTGAGGTGGAAGACCGGCGCTTCAGCGCCGGGTAAACGCCCACCTAAATGGGCTTCAGCCCCTGTGGAATTTTCTTTCGAAAAAACCTTGACACGCCATTCCCGTAACTGTATGGTTACACATCATGCGTCACCGTTCGGTTACATATTCGCCGGAGGCCACGTTCCAGGCCCTTGCCGATCCCACCCGCCGTGCCGTTCTCGATCTGCTTCGCCGGGGCAGCCAGCCCGCCGGACAAATCGCGGTGGCGTTCCCGGTTTCGCGTCCCGCCATCTCCAAGCACTTGCGGCTTTTGCGCCGGGCGCATCTGGTGCGGGAGCATCGCGAAGGCCGCCACCGGGTCTACCAGCTCAATCCCGAACCGTTGCGGGCGGTTGACTCCTGGCTCGAGCAGTACCGCACCTTCTGGAGCGCCAGCCTCGCCAGCCTGAAGGCCTTTGTCGAAGCGGAACATGCACGGGAGTCGCAGGCCCCTCGCAGATCCAAGGGAAGTCAAAAACCATGACCCTGTATCCATCACCAAACGAAAGGAAAAAATCCATGACGAAATCAATTCGTATAGCAGTAACGATGTTCGCGGTGTTGGCCTCGGCTGTGGCTCTGGCCCAGTCCGACGCTCAGAAATCTTTCAACCAGCTCAAAGTCCTCACCGGATCCTGGGAGGGGAAGGCCAACGGCCACGACCTCGAAGTCTCCTTTCGCGACACCGCCGGTGGCTCGGCGCTCATGAGTGAGATTCACGGGCACGGCCCCGAGAATATGATCTCCATGTTCCACCTCGATGGTCCCGACAAGCTGCTCATGACCCACTATTGCGGTGCGGGCAACCAGCCACGCATGCAGGCCAGTGCGTCGCCGGACGGCAAGACCATCACTTTCACTTTCCTCGATGCCACCAACCTGGCCAGTCCCGACGCCGGACACATGCATCACCTGGTAATTGCCATGCTTGATCCCAATCATCACACCGAGGAATGGACCTTCCTCGATCATGGCAAGGAGACCAAAGAACTCTTTGACCTGCATCGCAAGATGTAATGAAACAGAATGTGAGCCGGCAAGACGTGGAAGAGCGGTGCTTCAGCGCCGCGTAGAGCCCTATGGGGATCGGCTTTAGCGTCTGAGGGCGCAGCACGAAGGATAAAGGAGCCAACCATGGCCAGCACCACCATCACTCCCGACCGCGACGCTGTGATCAGCGAAATCGACATCGCCGCGCCGCCGGAGCGCGTCTTTGAAGCCTTGATCACTCGCGAGCAGGCGCTGCAGTGGGGGACGAACGACGCCTTCGTGATGAAGGTCTGGGAAATGGACGCGCGGACAGGAGGGAAGTGGCACTTTCTCTCCAGGGAGCGCAAGGGAGCAGGCGCTGGACCCGATTACGACCATCACGGCGAAATCCTCGAAATGGATCCGCCACGCCTGCTCGCCTACTCCTGGTTTGCCAACTGGCACGAGGTTCCGACGCACCGCACGGTGGTGCGCTGGGAACTCACGCCCACGAAGACGGGAACGCGCGTCAAGGTCATCCATAGCGGTCTGGCCCAGATGCCCGCCGCGTGCCAGGGATACAGCCAGGGTTGGCCGGGTCTGGTGCAGGCGCTCAAAAACTTCGTCGAAAAGTGAGGCAGGAGCAAACTTATGGCGACAACTTCCGTTACACCGGATCAAGATGCAATCGTCTGCGAAATTCACGTAGCCGTGCCGCCGGAGCGCGCCTTCCAGGCGCTCGTCGATCCACGGCAGGTGATGAAGTGGTGGACCAGTGAGCAATGTCAGATCGAAAGCTTTGCGCTGGAGCAGAAGCGTGGCGGCCGCTGGCGCTATGACACCCAGCAGGGCACGCTCAATGTCAACGGGGTCAGCAAGTTCCATTGCGACGGCGAGGTGCTCGAATATGATCCGCCCCGCGTGCTGGCCTACACCTGGATCGCCAACTGGCACGAGGACAAGAAACGGCGAACCTTAGTGCGCTGGGAATTGTCGGCCAAAGGCAAAGGCACGCAGGTGAAGGTGACCCATAGCGGCCTAGCCCAAGAACCCGTCGCCCGCAAGGATTACAGCGGCGGCTGGCCGGGCGTCGTGGAGCAACTGAGACAGTTCGTGGAGAGCTGACCGTATGAAGCTCGCCTTGGTGTGGGGACAGCCGCCTCAGCTGTCCCGCCAAGCACAGCCAGGCGCCGTGGGAGAATCCCTGCGGCCTTCATTGGCCGGAGGAATCGGAGAGCACCAGACTTCTCTAAGGAGACACCATGGCCACCATCACGATCACTCCCGACCAGGATGCCGTTGTCGCTGAGATCTTCATCGCGGCGCCGCCCGCCCGTGTCTTCCAGGCCATCACCGACCCCACCCAGATGCCGAAGTGGTGGGGACAGAAGGATCTCTATCGCGTCACGGAGTGGAAGGCCGACGTCCGTCCCGGCGGCAAATGGTCGAGCGTGGGCGCCGGCGCGGATGGCAAGCCCTTTCGTGTCGACGGTGAGTACCTCGAAGTGGACCCGCCTCGCCGGCTCGTCCATACCTGGGTCGCCTCCTGGACTGGCCCGCTCAAGACTGTGGTGCGCTGGCAGCTCGAGCCGCACAGCGTCCACGGATTGCAGCCCAGCGGTCCGCGCAAGGCAGGCACGGGCACGCTGGTGCGAGTTCGGCAGGAGGGATTTGCCGTAGATCCGCAAGCCGCGTTCAGCCACGCCGATGGCTGGAAGCACGTCCTGGGATGGTTGCACGGCTTTCTGGAGCGCAACGAAACCGTGGACACGCGCGGTGGTGACTAACGTAATGGTCTAGTGGGGCTACTCCAAATGGTCGGGTGGGGCCATTCCAAAGGCTTGCCCCGTATCGCATGATAGTGCGATGAACCGGGAACAAGCCGGCCGCGCGAAGTGGGTTCCGGCAAACCGGCCAATGAAGATGCCGGGGCTGATTCCCACTGTGTTCCTCGCGACCATAATCGCGATCCTCATTGCGTTCTGTGCCCGCTAACCAAGCCTCGGCCGCTTGAACTGATTTTCCACAACCTTCTAACTGTTATTTGCTCGCGCAAATCCCGTGTGGCGCGGGCGCCCTCGCCCGCGTGATTCGTTTCAGTCGCCCGTATTGCCCGGGAAGAGCCGATCTTCAGGGCCGCCTAAGCATCGAACGCAATGAGAGCTTAGCGCTTGAGGCCGCCGTTATGATCCCTCCGGCGCAAAGGAATCTCTCTTGGCACCTCGAACACACAAGTTAGCGTTGCTTTCCGCCGGATTCCGGCATCTAAAATGGCACGAGGAGGACTCCCATGCCGAATTTGCGAAAGATTCACCTCGCTGGTTTACTCATTCTCCTCACTTCGTCGCTTTTGTTCGTTGCTTCCGCCTTTGCGGGAAATGACGTGTTGGGCGAGATCGATCTCGTCGGCGCCTCCAAGGTCGAGAAAACTTCCGGCGTCTGGATCGATGGCCAGTACGTTGGTTATCTCCAGGAACTCAGAGGATCGAAGAAAGTTCTGCTCCTGCCTGGGGAACACCAGATTACGGTGCGCCAGGGCGGGTATCTGGATTTCGTGCAAACAGTTTTGATACGCGCGGGAGATACCCAGACGATCGCGGTGAAGATGGCAAAAGACCTCCGCGTGCAATTGCCTGAAGTCACGTCGGAAATCAAACTGGAAGTCAATCCCAATCGGGCCGCCGTTTTTGTGGACGGCGTTTTTGTGGGACATGTGGCCGAGTTTGGCGGAGTGGGCAAGGCCTTGCTGGTCACCCCCGGAAAACGCAAGGTGAGAATCACCCTCCCCGGATACCAGAACTTCGAAACCGACATCGACCTGGTCGCCAATCAGAAATCAACCATCAAAACAGACTTGGTGAAAGGCGGGCCGGCTGAAGGCACTGCCCTTACCAGTCCGAACTGAACGCACTCCGCCACATTGTATTTCCGAGCCGGGCGAAAGCCCGGCTGCTTTTTCCATTGGATTGACACCACCAACCCTCGAAGGTAGACTGCGGCGTCTTTCAATCGGACAATCCCAAGGAGCCTCTATGAAGCCACGGTTCGTCGTTTGTTGTGCGCTGTTGTGTTTCTTCGTCGCCGCAGTCGCGTTTTCCCAGGATGCCGCCAAGGTCGATCCCAAGCATTACAAGGTCGAAATGGAGAACGCGCAGGTGCGGATTCTCCGCGTCCACTACGGGGCGCATGAGAAATCGGTGATGCACAGCCATCCCAATGCGGTCGCTGTGTTCCTCAACGATGGCAAAGTGAAATTCACGTTTCCCGACGGCAAAACTCAGGACGCCAGCGGCAAGGCCGGGGACGCCCAGTACACACCCGCTCAAACCCACAATCCTGAGAATACCGGCGATACACCCATGGACATCATCGTTGTCGAGTTAAAAGGCGGCGCCGGAAAATAGTGGTCACGGGCTTCGGTGGAGCAGGCCTTCCAGGCCTGCATTTAGAGTTGCCAGGTATCGACAGGGCTTCAGCCCGTGAGGTACCTGGCAGAATTTTTCTGTTCTCCGCGGCCACGCTCGAAGTCCAGTCGCTGGGATGCACCGATGCATCCATCTAATGACCAGGGTGCTCTACGGGACCGGGGACCACAATGATGTAGGCGTCGGGCTGACCGGGCCTGATCAGATGCGGCATGTTCGCAGCTGCCGGTGGGGAACCAATGTCTTTGTCCGTCGCGTAGGGAGCATAAAACATCAGGTGCGGCGGAATGTGAACCAGCTTTCCCTCAACCAGAAGGGTACCGTGGTCGGACATCATATACACGATGCCCGGTTTGCGCGGAGCCTTATATTTTCCACTCTTGTAACCCGCGTCAATTTCTGCCTTGATCTGTTCTTCGCTCTTGCCCTTGGCCCGCTGTTCCTCCGCGTACAGCCTGGTGAGCAGGGTTGTCGCGCTTCCTTCGGCGTCGAAACAGGTCGGCTCCAGGTTGAGCGGAGTCTGTCGATCCACGAAGCACGAGAACCCATTCGTGCCCTCGCGAATCTTTGCGTATCCAGTCTGCTCCAACAGATAGACGGTGGCTTGAGCTGAAATCTCTGGGGGCGCAGCGCTCTCCGCCAGCTTGATCTTCTCCTCCCGCGGCAAGGAGAAGTCATAGGCAGGTTTTGGCAGGTCCGTCTGCGCGAAGCCTACAACGTTGGCCCCGAGAAGAATCGCGATCGATAGTATTTTGCCCATGCTCCAGCTCCACGGCGAGAACTTGCAATTCACCGAACTTCCTCCACGCTTGCTTCCGGCATAGACGCCCCTGTTCCTGGTCGGTAAGCCAAACGCTACGTGATTGGGCCAAGCCCCTTCTTTTGCGCAATAGACCGAAGACGTTTCGGGACGGAGTCTCGAGGCGAGCGGGCGATCCCCGCTGGGCGCCAGCGAAGCCGCGCACGCAAAATTAGTAGAGTCGCTCCGGTGTTGACCTCGGGAGGCCTTTGTTTGATACTCATCCCGGCAAAGTTCGATACTTGTTTCTTTCCGGCAAATCCCTTCCAGGAGTTTCTATGACGAAACCCTCGCTGCTGGTTGTCCTGCTGGCCGCTTCCGCAACCCTCGTCCTGGCGCAAGAACCGTCACCATTCCATCAACCCAAACTCACATTCCAGCAGAGCGGCACGAACCAGTTGCTCATTGCCGTCAGCCCGGTGAACTCGCAGGTAGTCTGGGCAGCTGGAACCGGAGGGACGTATGTGGTTACCACCGACGGTGGAAACATGTGGAAGTCCGGGGTCGTCCCGGGAGCCGAGGCTCTGCAATTCCGGGACGTGCAGGGCGTCAGCGACAAGATCGCTTACCTGATGTCGATTGGAAATAACACGACCGACTTCCGTATCTACAAAACCACCGACGGCGGCGCGACCTGGGATATCCAGTTCACCAATGAAACGGTGAATGCGTTCTACGATTGCTTCGCGTTCTGGACACCGGAGCGCGGCATCGCGCACAGCGATTCGGTCAGCGGAGTCTTTCCCGCCATTCGCACCACCGATGGCATGACTTGGGAGTCGATCGCCAGCAATATGCCGCCAGCGCTGCCGGGCGAAGCCTCGTTTTCCTCGAGTGGCACCTGCATCACGACCCAGGGACAAAACAATGCCTGGATCACCACCGGCGGCTCCACGATCTCCCGCATCCTGGCCACCACGGATGGAGGCAACACCTGGAATGCTTATGACACTCCGCTGGTAAGCTCGCCCAGCGCGGGCGGCTTCTCGGTGGCCTTCCGCGACGCGCGGCATGGCATTGTCGGTGGCGGCGACTTGTCCAGCAACGGCTATGGTCAGACGGCCATCTCAAGCGATGGCGGCCACATCTGGACTCTGACGAACCCGCCGCCGATCCCGGGAGCCATCTTCTGTCTGGCCTACGCGAACGGCTTGCGCCATCGCCACCAGGGCGCAAACAACGGTGCATTCGACCGCACGGTGGTGGTCACCTCCGAGATGTTGCCTAACTTCAGCTCAGGATCGGCAGCCTGGACTCCCGATGAAGGAGGCCACTGGTTCACCCTTTCCCAGGTGAGCGGCTACTGGGCGGTCGGATTCGCCAATCCGTCCGCAGGATGGTTCGTAGGAAACAACGGTCAGATCCTTAAGATCAGCTTCCAAAGCATCGACTAGTGTGGAAGGGAATTGAAGGGTGCCCCATTTCTCGCGTCTTTTGCGAGAAGTGGGGCCTTTCTTTGGGGGCCCCCTTCTACTCCGTCACCAAGTCATCCTGAGCGAAGCGAAGGATCATCCCTGTACCTCGTTCCATTAAGGCCGACCACTCCCCGTGGAAAAGCTTGTCAAGCCCCCAAACGCCCCCGATTCCCCGCAACCGCCACATTCAAAAGAGTAAATAAATCCCCTGTTTGTGGGGGTTTACCCATCCGAACCTGATATAATAGATATAGGATCAATAGATCGGAGAAAAGCGCAGCCTCAGGCCGCGCTTTTCGTGTCTTAGGGCCGGATATTTCCAGCAAGGAGCATCCAGGCGCAGCCATCCGCTGCGCCTCTTGTATTTATGGCAACGGACAACGAGCACCCAACCACCCCCTACACTATCGTCGTCCCCGACCTCCACGCCGTAGCCTCGCCCTCGCGCCGCCGTCTCGGGGACGCCGTCGAAGCCGCCTTCCTCGCCAAAGCCTCCAGCCTGTACTTTGCCGTGGCCAAGCCCTGGGGAGACGACAATCGCTACGACTTCCTCGTCGACTCCGGCAACGCCATCTGGCGCATCCAGGTCAAGTGCGCCACCAGCTTCGACGGATCGCGGTACAGCGTGCACGCCGGAGGCGTCAGCGAACTCTACACCGCCAATGAAATTGACTTCATCGCCGCCTATATCGTCGCGGACAACATCTGGTACGTGATCCCCATCGAAGCCGTCGTTCCCCACACCGGATTCCATCTCAACCCGCACAGCCGCCGTCACGCCCGCTACGAGATCTATCGCGAAGCCTGGTGCCTGCTAGCCTGCAAACCGAAAGCTCGCGGGCGCAAACACATCCCCATCCGCTGCCGCTGTCCAGAGCTGTCGGTCCGCTGTGCCGTCTGCCCCAATCGCAAATAGCAGCACATTGTCATCCTGAGCGAAGCGAAGGACCTACGCACTTCTGCAGACGGAGTGCACTACCGTGGAAGAGCGGCCCTTCAGGGCCGCGTAAACGCCCTGTGAATAGGGACCTCAGCCCCGCGCAGAACATCAAAACCCCAAGACGTGAGGTATGTCGAACGCCATCCTTCGCGAAGAACGTAAGAGGTGGGGCTCACCCGCTATGTCTTGCCTGTGTCTTGTATGTCCGCTGCCACCAAGCTATTGGACATAGCATGTCTCTCTGTTCTTGACGCAAAAGAGCGTGCATGTTAGCATCGTGTTTCTCGGGAGGCAGCACATGCCAAAAGACCTGCCGTACTTAGCAAGCTACAAGAACCTGGGGAAACTCTTTCAGGCAATTGCTGCAGCCAAGGCCCCAGATGCGTTCACGCATAGTTTTCTCTACGAGACGCTGGGCCTAAAGGGAACGGGGGACCGGCCCTTGATCCCCTATTTGAAAAAGCTTGGCTTCCTCGACCCAGCGGGCAAGCCAACGGCCAGCTATGCACCGCTCAAGAATCCTGCGGCGGCAGCCCGCGCGATCGGGGAGGCCATGAAAAAGGCATATGAGCCATTATTTGCCGCTAACGAAAAGGCATACGAGCTTCCGCTCGACCAGCTGAAGGGCCTCATCGCACAGGTTGCGGGCACGGATGCAGACATGACCGCTGCGATAGCCTACACGTTCAACGCTTTGGCTAAGATCGCGGACTTCAGTGGAACGAAGGGTACGCCCGAATCGAAGGATGAGACGGAAGACGCAGTCAAGGAGCAGGCAGGCGAGGAGGCAAGATCCGCAGATCGGCACAAGGGAAAATTCCGACCAGAATTCAACTACAACATCCAGGTGCATCTCCCTTCCAACGGGACCGAGGAGACCTACCTAAATATTTTCAACGCCATCCGGAAGGCGTTGCAATGAGCGATAACTCTCTAGCCCTATTCCTAATGCTGGGCCAAAGCGCCGAAAAGAAGGTGCGCGATGAGCCTAATACCGTGCCTGCGGAATCGTTGCTGATTTCGAAGACATTTGATTTAGCGATGGTCCTGCCCAACGAGGTAAGAAGGGCATCAAGGACTGCGGAGGTATTCAAGTTGTTTTTTGTCTTTGAGAGCTTTCTTCGAGAGCTTGTGCTGAGCACCCTCGCCGAGGACGACAAGGAAAACTGGTGGAACAAGGTTCCAAAGGACGTTCGTGACGAAGTCGAGAAACTGGAGCAAACAGAGGAAACGAAGACCTGGATGGCCCTGGGGTCTCGGGACAAACTGGCCCTCTCGACCCTTCCACAGCTCTTGAGGATTATGGACGAGCGGTGGAAAGAGGAATTCGTACAGATCATCCGCGACAAATCGCTTATTCAGGAAGCGCGGCATGTTTCCCACATCCGCAATGCCGTCTGTCATATGACAGAAGTGCCCGTGGAAGAAGTGGAGCGAGTCAAGCAAGTAATGAGGGACTGGTTTAGGGTCGTCGCCCCCTAGGAACCGGGTGCAACTGAAGTGGAGGCGGAGCCGGGAGCACATGCGTGTACCCCAGGACATAGCGAATCCCTTAGCCGTCGCTATCCGCGACGTCCTCTGGTACAAACCCAAGGTGCTTGCCTTCTATAAGGACTGCGACCTGCCGCAGCCGCTCTTGGCCAAGGTAGCAAAGCAACAAGCAGACACCCCAACGATTAAGACCGCACATTTTATCCTTGAGCAACTTGCCGAATACGGCGATGAGGGGTGGGTAGTTGCCAAGCGCATACTGACCAAGATGAACTACTGGAAGGACATCCAAAGTGTACCGCGTGATCGGCGGCAACAAGCAGAGGAATCCTTGGCCGCATTTCGCGCAGTTTGGAAGGAGTTTAAAGCGCAGCAGGACCAGGAGGAGAGCAGCGAGCGAGAAGAACGTGAGCGCGCAATGCAAAAAGAACGAGAGGCGAGGGGCCAAATCACCAAACTGGACCACGCAAAGCTGCAAGCCTTCAGGGATGAGTTTGACGCCGTCTACGTCCTACCGACAAAGAAGGAAAGAGGCGATCGCTTTGAAACTCTAATGAACGACATTTTTAGCTACTACAGCGAGCGGTCAGAAGGGCCATTTCAACGAACCGGCGAGCAGGTTGACGGCCTGTTCTATTTCGACAAGCACTGGTACTTTGTGGAAATCCGCTGGAAGTCAGAAAAGAGCAACGCAGGGGACGTATCGGTTCTCCGGGACCGTGCCACCCGAAGCTTCGGGGGCGACACTAAGGCTCTCTTCGTCTCCTTTAATGGCTTCTCGGCGGACTGCCTGACGAGTGTGGGCGGGGGCGACTACGAGCGCGTCATCCTCTTCGACGGATCAGATCTGCGTTGTGTCCTAGACTGCCAGATCGCGTTTGACGTGCTACTCGCGGAGAAACAGATCGAATTGGTCAAGAACAAAAGGTCGTGGGTCAGCGCATTTGAAATTATTAGGCGACGGGCTGACAGGAGCTGAAGGAAGGCCTCGACACGGCCAGGCCGCAGGCAACAGTGTCCGACCCACACGAGCATCCCACACAAGCATCGCTTATACTGAATTCCTATATGTCTGGGGACTCGCAGAAAACCTTTTACCTGGAAACCTTTGGCTGCCAGATGAACGTGCATGACTCGGAAAAGGTCATTGGCACGCTGGTGCAGGAGGGATACCGCCGGGTGGAGACGGTGGAGCAGGCCGGCCTGATCCTCTACAACACCTGCTCCATCCGCGACAAGGCGGAGCAGAAAGTCTTCCATCGCCTGGCCGACTACAAGAAGCTGCAGGCGCAGGGCAAGAAGTTTGGCGTGCTGGGCTGCGTGGCGCAGCAGGAAGGCGAAAAGATTTTCGAGCGCGCGCCGCACGTGTCGCTGGTGTGCGGCTCGGCGTCGTACCGCAATTTGCCCGAGATGCTGGTACAGATCGAGGCAGGGAAGCGGGCTAGCGGACTCGACGATCGCCAGACCGACGAATGTTTCGAGACCGAATTCACTGCCCGCACCAATCCGCACCGCGGTTACATCACCATCATCGAAGGCTGCGACAAGTTCTGCGCCTACTGCGTGGTGCCGTTCACGCGCGGCAAGGAGCGCAGCCGGACGTCGGAGTCCGTGCTCGCGGAAGCCCGCCGGATGGCCGATCTGGGCTACACGGAGATTCAGCTGCTCGGGCAGAACGTGAATTCCTATAAGGATCCGGAGGGGAAGAAGACTTTCGCCGAATTGCTGGCCGCGGTGGGAGAAGTTGCCGGCATCCGGCGGGTGCGCTTTACGACGTCGCATCCGCGCGACTTTGGCCGCGATATTGTCGAGGCTATCGACGCGGTCCCTACGCTGTGCGATCACGTGCATCTGCCGGTGCAGAGCGGATCCACGCGCTTATTGGGCGAAATGCAGCGACTCTACTCGCGCGAGCAATACCTGGAGCGGATTGCCTGGATCAAGGCCGCGAAGCGAGACATCAGCATCACCACGGATGTCATCGTCGGCTTCCCGGGAGAAACCGAGGCCGATTTCGCAGAGACTCTGACCTTGCTCGACGAAGTGGGATACGACAGCGTTTTCTCGTTCAAATACTCGCCACGTCCGAACACGCCGGCGCTCGCGCTCGAGGACGCGATTCCCGATCCGGAGAAAGCGCGGCGGCTGGAGGTCATGATGGCGCGGCAGAAGTCCATTCAGATTGCGCGCAACAAGAACTACATAGGGAACACATGTGAAGTAATGGTTGAGGGCAAGAATGAAGCCCGGGCGCAGTGGATTGGCCGCACCTCACAGAACAAGACGCTGAATTTTACCGCTCACGAGGGCGCCGTTCCGAAAGTGGGAACCTATGTTCCGGTGATGATTACAAGCAGTTTTCCCAACAGCCTGGTGGGTGAAATGGTGGTATAAGAGTATGAAAATTGTTGATTTTTGATTGCTGATTGTTGACTTGAAACCAAGGCCGCCATCCTCAATCAGCAATCAGGGAATCCACAAATCAACAATAGGGGTCAGGAGGTTGCGATGGAAGTGGAGATGACAATCCGCGGACTCATGATGGATCCGGTCACGCAGATGCCCATCGTGATCCTCAAAGACGTCGCCGGCGACGCGGTTTTGCCCATCTGGGTGGGGGTTTACGAGGCCAACGCGATTGCGCTGGAGATGGAGAAAGTGAGCACGCCGCGGCCCATGACCCACGATCTCATCAAGAACGTCCTCACCGGCCTGGAAACCCAAGTGCACAAGGTGGTGGTGACGGAGTTGCGCGAAGACACGTTCTACGCTGTGATCTGGCTGGAGCGGAGCGGAGAGGTCGTGAGCGTGGATTCGCGACCGTCGGATGCGCTGGCGCTGGCGCTGCGGGTGGATTGTCCGATCTTCGTGGATGAGCTGGTGCTGAAGACCTCCAAGCAGGCGTCCAACATGGCCGACCGACTGACCGCCGACGAGCTGCGCAAGTGGCTGGAAGGCTTGAACGACGAGGATTTGGGCAAGTACAAGATGTAGTAACGCAGTGGTCAGGGGCCAGTGATCAGCAGGCAAGTAGCCCACACCCCTTGAGCTCCGTCCATAGCGGCTGGCCCTTCGCCTGGACTTTACATAATACCCGTTATCGGACATTGACACGCTTCCAACGGCCGCGCCTGACCACAGGAGCTGAAGAGTGTGCGTGAGAACTCGTGCCGTCCCTGCCGGGACTTGTTCTTTGTCCAACGCCCACCCCGGACTTACGTCCGGGGCTAACGAATGCCGCCCTGAACGGGCTGTGATGTGGTGATTCTGTTCCACCTCTTCGTCCAAAATCTAGTTCTCACGCACACACTGAAGGCCGCGCCCATTGCAAACGCTTTACGCGGCCCGTTCGGCTTCGCTCAGGGCAAGCTGCTGAAGCGCCGCTCTTCTACGGGGATGCATGCATTCGTGAGTTTTTCCCGGAACCTCTGAAGCGATGCCCTGATACGAATCGTGAGTCTTTCCCCATTTCTGCCGAAAACGGTACTTCCGTTGCGGCGGCCCATTGGCGGAGTTTTCCCGATTTGAACTCCCGAGTGCAGCTGAATTTCTCAGGATGTGCTGGCCTTCGACGGGTCCGGTGGAACAATCCAGCTAGAAACCATTCAAGCCAACTCATCAAGTAACCGAAGATGAGAATACCGGAGTCCGTCTGGGCGGCGGTCGGAGCGAAGAATGCGGCCACCATGGCCGGAGGCTGGAGCATGAATTCGATTGTTGACATACTTCTGGTGGAAGACAGCGAGGACGACATTGATCTCGCGCTGCATGCGCTGCGCCAGGAAAAACTGGCAAACACTACCTTTGTCGTGCGGGATGGCGAGGAGGCGCTGGACTTTCTGTTTTGCCGTGGGGCGTTCTCCAGCCGATCGATTGATCAGCGGCCAAAACTGGTCCTGCTCGACTTGAAGCTGCCCAAAGTGGACGGTCTGGAAGTGCTCAAGGCACTGAAGAGTGATCCTCGGACCAAGTCTACCCCGGTGGTTATTTTGACCTCCTCCAAAGAGGAGCGGGACTTGGTGGAAAGCTACGACTCAGGCGCCAACAGCTATATTCAGAAACCGGTCGACTTCGACCAGTTCCGCGAGACGGTGAAGACTCTGGGAATGTACTGGCTGATCATCAACCAGCCGTGCGTGAACCATGAACTCTCGGCACCGGGCAAGGTCGGGGGATGAGAATTCAAGCCGGCCAAGTCGCGCCGGCAAGGGACGTCCACTTCCTGCTGGTCGAAGACAACCAGCTGGACGTGGAGTTGATTCAGTGCGAATTGCGGCGCGCCGGGTTCGAATTCACTTCTGCCGTGGTGGAGACACGGTAGGATTTCACGCGCGAACTGCACACACACCGTCCAGACATCGTGCTCGCCGACTACAACCTCCCGCAATGGAGCGGGATGGAGGCTCTGGAAGTCCTTCTGCACGAGGAGCCGAGTGTGCCCCTGATTCTGGTCACCGGAGTCCTTGGCGAGGAGACCGCGGTGGAGTGCATCAAGGAGGGAGCTACAGACTACGTGCTCAAGAGCTCGCTGGCCCGTCTGCCGGTGGCCATTCGCCGGGCCCTCCAAGAAAAGCAAGTGCGCGAGCAGCGTGAACTGGCGGAGGAACTTTTCCGGCGGGCTGTGGAGTCGTCACCGAGCGGAATCCTGATGGTGGATGAGACCGGCAAGATTTGCTTAAGCAATGCGGTGGCGGAAACAATGTTCGGCTACAAATGCGATGAGCTGGCGGGCCAGTCGATCGAAATGCTGGTCCCTGACCGTTTTCGCAGACTCCATAGGGAGCATCGCGCTGCTTATCATAACGCTCCGATACAGCACGGGCTGGGGAAGGGGCGGGATCTGTTTGCCGTCCGCAAAGACGGCGGCGAGTTCCCTGTCGAGATCGGACTGAATCCGGTCCACACCTCCGCCGGGACGCAAACGATGATTGTCGCGGTGGATATCACGGCCCGCAAGCAAGCTGAGCGTGAGGCAGAGGAATACACCCGCGAACTGCAGCGCTCCAACGCTGAACTGGAACAATTTGCCTATGTCGCTTCCCACGATCTGCAGGAACCACTGCGCATGGTGGCCAGCTATACCGAACTTCTGGCGGAACGCTACCGGGGGAAGCTGGACGACAAGGCGGACAAATACATTGGATACGCGGTGGACGGCGCCCACCGGATGCAGCGGCTGATCCAGGATCTTCTGGCCTACGCTCGAGTCAGCTCGCAAGCGCGACCCTTGCAGCCGACCGACTCCGGAGCTGTGCTGGCTTCGGTGGTGACGCAGTTGCGGCAGACGATCGAGAAGAACAACGCCAAGATTGTCTGGCAACACTTGCCCGTCGTCCACGCAGATGAAATGCAACTCGGACAAGTCTTTCAAAACCTGATCGGCAATGCCTGCAAATTCCACAGCGAGCAGCCACCCCGGATTGAGATTCGCGCCACTCCTGCGGGAGATATGTGGCAGTTATCCGTGGCGGACAATGGCATTGGAATCGCCAGGGAAAGCAGCGCGCGCATTTTTCAAATGTTCCAACGCCTGCACACGCGGGAAGAATACGAGGGGACCGGAATTGGGCTGGCGATTGCCAAGAGGATCGTGGAACGTCACGGGGGTCAGATCTGGTTCGATTCTGTTCCGGGCGCTGGGACGACGTTCTACTTTACGATGCCAAAATGCGGGGGAGGCATAGCGTGACGGAGTCCTTTCGCATCCTTCTGGTGGAGGACAATCCTGCGGATGCAGACCTGACGCGGGAGATTCTGCAGAGCGGTCCGCGCGCGATCGAGCTGACCGTCGCAGCCACCGGGACCGAGGCTGTCGACTACATGCACAAGCGGGGTCGATTTGCCTCGGCTCCGACTCCCGACCTGGTCCTGCTGGATCTGAACCTTCCCGGAATCGACGGCAGAGGTGTTCTGACGGAGATCAAGCATCACCCAGAGCTTAGGAGAGTTCCTGTGTCCATTCTGACATCCTCGCTTTCAGAAAAGGATGTTGCGCAAAGCTACGACCTGGGCGCCAATTGCTATGTGGTAAAACCGTTGGATTTCAAGGGCTTCCAGGCCATCGTGTGGGAGCTGGAGAACTTCTGGTTTTCGATCGTGAAGCTTCCGCGGGGAGAGGAGTAACGAGGTTGCAAGGTCCCTCCCCGGTGAGAGGTTGCTGCTGGGATGGGCCCTGAGATCAAGAGCGAAGCCACAACAAAGTCAAGCGCGCGGGACGGCAGTGTCCGCGCCGCACGTCAGAACAATTTTGGGATGAAACAACGTCCCCGCTATCCGTGTCGCGATGGCGATCAGTTCCCTTTGCCCGTGAAAGACTTTGACCTGGCGGGCACGGGAAAGCTCAGGCAGGTTGACGTTGCGTCCGCTGCGGATGCGGGCGACGTTGGCTTCGTCGGCGGTGACAGAAGGAAGTTCCGGCAGAAGCTGGCGGGGATGGACGAACAACTCCTCGGCTTGGCCACGACTGGCCGCGGCTTCGATTTGCTCGATGGTGTGGGCGTCGGCAATGGCGAACTCTGCTACCGCTGTGCGGCGCAGCGACTCTAGGTGCGCACCGCAACCCAAGCGCTCCCCCATGTCGTGAGCCACGGAGCGCATGTAGGTTCCGGAGGCAACCCGGGCGCGAAAGCGGGCGCGATCGCCCTCTACCGCCAGAATCTCAAATTCCTTCACCTCGACTTGAACCGGCTTAAGGATCACTTCCTTTCGTTTGCGCGCCAGCTTGTAAGCGGGGACACCGTGGATCTTTTTGGCGGAAAAAGGCGGCGGCATTTGCTTGATCGTCCCCTGGAAGGCGACGGCGAGTTTCCTGACCTGGTCCAGACTGATCGTGACCGCCTGCGCTGGACCGACGGGTTCGCCCTCCGCGTCGTAGGTATCGGTGGCAAAGCCGAAGCGGATGACGCCCTCGTAGGTTTTCTCTGAACTCGTATAGAACTGAGCCAGCCTCGTGAGGCTGCCCGTCACCAGCGGCAGAACCCCAGTCGCCAGCGGGTCGAGGGTTCCCAGGTGCCCGACGGAACGCTGGCCCAGGATACGGCGCAGGCGGTTGACCACGTCGTGCGAGGTCCATCCAGCGGGCTTATCGACGATGAGGACGCCATTCATGTGGGGATTTGGTAATTTGGTAGTTGCGTAATCGGTGATCGTTGCTGAAGCCGGTGACGATACGCGCGAGATCCTTCGCTCCGCCTGAGGAACGGCTGCGCTCAGGATGACGCCACTACTAACTTACCAAATTTCTTATGCTTCCTCTTCGCGACGACCAGCCGCGGTACAGCACGCCTTTCGTCAACAGCTTTCTGATCGGGCTGAATATCTTTATTTACTTTTGCGAGTGGGTGCTGACGAAATCGGATCCGCGAAATCTGGAGGCGCTGGTTTATCAGTTCGGGTTGGTGCCGTCACACCTGACGGCGTTCCTGGCGGGCTCGCCCAAGTATTCGTTGCCAGCGGTCATACTTCCCTTTTTTACCGCGATGTTTCTGCACGGCTCGTGGATGCATGTGCTGGGCAATATGTGGTTTCTCTACATCTTCGGCGACAACGTGGAAGACTACCTGGGGCACTTCAAGTATCTGGCCTTTTATCTGCTCACGGGGTTGATCGCGATGTTCGCGCAAGTGGCGGTGGATCCACACTCACACTTGCCGACGATTGGGGCCAGCGGCGCCATCGCGGGAATTTTGGGAGCGTATTTTGTGTTGTATCCCCGGGCTAGGGTGCTGACATGGTTTTTTGTTTTTGTCCTGTATGTGCCGGCTTGGATCATTCTGGGCTACTGGTTCGTGCTGCAATTCTTGAGTGGCGCGGCCACCTCGATCGCCTACCAGGGACGGGCGATGGGCGGTGTAGCCTTCTGGGCACACGTCGGCGGATTCATCGCGGGACTGGCGCTGATCCGGGTTTTCCCGGAGAGACAGCGGAGGTATCCGTATGCGATTAGGTAGACGCTCTTACGCCCCTACGGGGCTGATTACTATTTCGCAGCAGCCCACGGCTTGCGCCGTGGGCTGCATTCTTTCGCCGCTCCGCGGCTTGGGCCTTCTCGACCACAGGTCGCGCCAGCGTGTCGATGCTCAACGAAACCGAGGCTTCTCGTCGCTTCGCTCCTCGGAATGACAAGTGGTAGGCCTACGTACTTGGCGGTCCCACGCTAGTCTCTTCGCCGGCCGCGTCCCTTACTTCTTTGGCCGCGATTCGGGGGGCACCAGGCCGGCCACGCGGTAGTAGACCGCTAGTTGGCCGTAGTGCTCTCCGGAGTGCTCAATGAACGCATAGGCCATATCCGAGATGCGGACCTGCTGGTGTTCGAAGGGGTCGACTGCCAGGTCGGACATGCCCTTGTCACCCTTGGCCTTGATGGCGGCGGCGCCGTCGGCAAAAGCCTTCTTCACGAATGCGGCGATGTCGGCCTTGGTTTTATATTGGTCGCGCTTCGGGTCCTCCTCGGCGGGAGGCTTTTGTCCCAGGGCGAGGTTGGTGAAGAAATAGTTGGCATTGGCGGCATGAAGCAGTTGCTCGGCGAAGCTGCGCTGCGCCGGGGTGGGTTTGAAATCGTACTTGTCTTCCGGGAAATCCTCGGCCATGGCGATCAGCTTGCGGCCGATATCGTTCCAGGCCTCGAGCACGGCCTGTGAGGGGCCGACAGCGGGCTTGACGGCGGCCTCTTTCTTCATGGCATCTTGCGCGTGGGCCGGGAGGGTGAGCAAAGTTCCCGCGAGCAGTACGGCGGCAAAAGTCAATATGCTTTTCATCAGTGTTCTCCGTTGTGTGGCTTTCTGGGCGGAGGACATCTTAGTTGGAATTTCGGCGCGCGGCAAATCGGACCTACAACGTCCCTGCGCTCGGAAGAATCTCAAGAGTTTCCACAGTGGCATTGCCGGGAAGCAAGATTGCCTGGACCGCAGCCTCGGCTACAGTTTGCGGCGAGAGCATCTTTCGACGTGGGGCCTGCGGCCATAGAATCTTCCAGATTTCGGTGTTGGTGGCGCCGGGAAGCAGGCCGATGACGCGAATTCCCTTCGGGCGCAACTCCTCGCGCAACGTGTTAGTGAAACCGAGCGCCCCGTGTTTTGACGCGTTGTAGGCCGCAGAGCCGGCAAAAACGCGATTGGCCGCGATAGAAAGATTGTTCACGACGGTGCCGCCGCGCTTCATCAGGACCAGTGCGGCCTGCGTGACCAGGAACATGCCGTCGAGGTTCGTCCCGATCACATCCCTCCAGACGGGCAGAGGAATCTTGTCGACGGGAAGGTTGGCATGGGCGATGCCGGCATTGTTGACGACAATGTCGAGACGCTTGAACTGGGCGCGGATGGCGCGAAATAAGTCGTCGACGGAATCTGGATCGCGGACGTCGCAAGGATGGACGAGGATCTGAATTTTGTTTCGTGCCAGTTCCCTGCTGATGCGGCGCAGCGTTGACTTGTCTCGGCCGGTAACGACCAAATTGCATTGTTCGGCGGCGAGTGCTCGTGCAATTGCAAGGCCGATGCCGCGGGTGGCGCCGGTGACCAGGGCGACCTGGCCGCTAAGGCGACCGTGGGCTTGACGTGGGATTGTCCTTGGTCCGTTCTGCGACAGTTTTCGGCGCACTTTCATGCCGTTGTCCCGCTCGGCGCTATGCGCCCGAAGAATACTGCCAAAGGCAGATTTCGTTTCCATCCGGATCGTGAAGACGGGCCAGGAGGCCCGCGCCCTTGTCCTCAGCCGGACTCACGAATATGCCTTGTGCGCGCAGATCCTGCAATGCCTGCTCCATGTTCTCGACACGCAGGCACAAGCGCGCGTTTCCGGCGCCTTGCAGTTGGCTTCTGCCGGACGCGGGAACCAGTTCAAAGAGAACTCCGTCAATATCGAATCTGGCGACAACGTCCCGGGAGACGGACTTGAGCCCGAGCACGTCCCGATAGAAGCGAATCGCTCGCTCCATCTCCGACACGTAGTAGAAGATGCAATCGAAATGATATGGCACCGCTTCTCCACGGTACAGCATTGTCCACGCTGCTGCTTTCCCAGGGGATCGGGAATGCCATCTTATCGCACGGAGTGCCCGAAGCTGACCGGCGAATCTGTACTACATTCCGTTCGGGCGCTGGCGGATCAGCGAGAGGAACTCGGAGCGCGTTTCTTCCTCTTCGCGGAAGCAGCCGAGCATGGACGACGTCACGGCGGCGGAATGCTGCTTTTCGACGCCGCGCATCATCATGCACAAATGGCGGGCCTCGATAACCACGCCGACGCCCTGGGGTTCGATCACGTTCTGAATGGTCTCGGCGATCTGCGTGGTCAGGCGCTCCTGGATTTGGAGGCGGCGCGAGAATAGCTCGACCAGGCGGGGAATCTTGCTCAAGCCGATCACTTTGCCTTTGGGAATATAGGCCACGTGCACTTTGCCGAAGAACGGCAGCATGTGGTGCTCGCAGAGACTGAACATCTCGATGTCCTTGACGATGACCATCTCATCGTAGCCGACGGTAAACAGGGCGCCCTTGAGCAGGGCCTCGGGATCCTCGCTGTAGCCTTTGGTGAGAAACTGCAACGCCTTGCGGACGCGTTCGGGAGTGCGCTGGAGCCCTTCCCGATCGGGATCTTCGCTCAGACGAATGAGCATTTCACGGACAAGATCTTCGAAGCTGGCGCTGGTAATGGTCGCTGGTTCGCTGGCTGGTTTCATAAATTTCATTTTCTGACTATCGGAATCGCGAGGCTACTTCCTCGGCTCGGGCCCGCCCGCGTATTCGAACGAATTCATCATGGTTTCTTCGAGTTTCACTCCTTCCAGATGCGCCAGATGGAAGCCGCGCTGCACAATTTCGTAAATCTGCGTGCACAAATTCTCCGTGGTAGGCACGTTTTGCGCGAATTCTTTCAGCATATTCAGATTCTCGTGATCGTAGCGGGCGAGCACTTCCCTTTCGACAAATCCGTCGAGATCGACCAGGTTGCAGACCATGCCTGTGCGCTCCTCCACGGCCCCGCTGACGGTGACTTCCAGGGTGTAGTTGTGGCCGTGCCCGTACGGATTGTTGCACTTGCCGTAGGTCGCCTGATTCTCTTCGGCGGACATTTCATCGCTGTGCAGGCGGTGCGAGGCGGAAAAGAGATAGCGACGGGTTAGATGGGCTTTCATCGTCCCTCAGGGGCCAAAGCCCACACTCTTAGTGATCCGTAACGGCACGGCTGGAAGCCGTGCCCTTCCCAAACCACACCATTTACAAGAGGAGTTCTGGGCATCCTCAGGCTTCTCCATAGAAATCGACGAACAAATCGGGCGTTTCATAGACGCGGACGCGGTGCAGTTTGGCCTTCGCCAACTTCGCGGCCAGGCGCTCCCAGACGGCGATGGCAATGTTCTCCGTGGTCGGAATTTGATGCAGGAATTCGGGAACCTCCTTGTTCAAGAAGCGATGGTCCATCGCGTCGAGAACTTCGCGGTGCATGATTTCCTTAAGTTGCTTCAGGTCGACCACGAAGCCGGAGCGAGGGTCGACCTCTCCCTTAACGGTGACTTCCAGGGTGTAGTTGTGGCCGTGGCCATTCGGGTTGTTGCACTTGCCGAACAGGCGCAGGTTTTCTTCCGGAGTGAACTCCGGGTTGTGATAGTAGTGCGAGGCGGAGAATTCAGCTTTGCGCGTGAGATAGACCATAAGAAACCAGTTGCCAGTGATCAGTGGCCAGTTGCCAGTAAACGCTCTTCATCGGAGTATGTGCGACCCTTCCAGGGCACGCTGCCTCTGGTGTGCGCTCTCTTCGAGCGCAGCAGCAAGTAGGCGAACATCGGCATGCCGAATAAAGCGCCGAGAAACTGCACTACCAAGTCGAAGTTGGCCCGTCTCAGGCGCGTCGTAAGATAGAGCCACGCGCCGACGAAAACCGGATTCCACCACCAGTGCCCTGCCCTGTTTGTTAGGTAAAAGAACAGGGCGATCCACGGGACGACCCACAACGCGACCGTCTGCAGCGCAAGCTGGCCAGGGTTGGGAAAAAGCAGTGCTAGATTCTTGGTCCAGCCCTCACGCAGTTGGGAGAAGTTCCGGTACATGCGCGTGCGAACCGCGTCGGCGGCATAGCGAAAGAAAATCTTGCGGCCCGATTGCTTGACGGCGCGCGCCAGGGCAACGTCTTCCAGCAGGTCAGTGGCGACCGCGGCATGTCCACCCACCGCATCGTAAGCGTCGCGGCGGATCAAGATGTACTGGCCGTTGGCAGCGGCGATTGGCGAGGACGGATCGCTCACCTTCGCAGGAGGGTACTGGCGTGCGAGTTCGGCAAAGACCACGGGCAGAATCGCCATCTCCCAAAAACTGACCGCAATTTGCTCCGGAGAGTAAGAAAGCAATTCCACGCCGTTTTTTTGAGCTTCGGCGAGCGCCCGGGCCAGCGATCCCGGCAAATGGACCGTATCGGCATCGGTGAAGAGCAGCCATACGCCGCGGGCGGCACGCGCGCCGGCGGTCACGGCGTTGTTCTTTCCGGTCCAGCCTTCGGGTAAAGGGCCCGCCTCGATCACGCGCACGTCAGGGAACGATGCTGCGATTTCGCGGGTGCGATCGGTGGAGTGGTCGTCGACTACGATGATTTCAAGAGCTGCGCCGGTCTGCGCTGTCAGCGACTGGAGGCAGTCGCCAAGACAAGCCTCTTCGTTACGCGCCGGAACAATTACCGACACCGCCAGGTCGAGCGCGACTGTTTCGCCCGTGGTCATAGGTCGAATGAACTATTATAGATGCGTGAGAAGCCTGCCTGACTCCGCGCGCTCCATCCTGGCCACGGTTATGCTGCTCGCGCTGGCGGCCTGCTACAGCGGATCGCGGCCGCCGCGCATCGGCTCGAACGCTCCCGATTTCACGGTAAAGGATTCCGACCGGGCGGTTACGCTCAGCCAACTCAAGGGACAGGTGGTCGTGCTGAATTTCTGGGCGACCTGGTGCCCGCCCTGCGTCGAGGAAATGCCGTCCCTGGTGCAGATGCAACAGCGCATGAAGGCTAAAGGTATCACGGTGCTCGCGGTCAGCGTGGATGTTGACCAGAATAGCTACCGGCGGTTTCTGAACGATCACGGTGTCAGTCTGCTTACGGTGCGCGATCCGGACCAGAAAGCCAGCGGGCTCTATGGAACGTTCAAATTTCCCGAGACGTACGTGATCGATCGCAGCGGCGTCATGCGGCGCAAGTTCATCGGCGCGGTGGATTGGACGGAACCGGAGATTGTCGACTTCCTGGGAAAGCTGTAGCGCCTTCGCACTCTCACGTGCAGAAGTGACTCAGGGGCTGAAGCCCTTTGATCCTCGTTCCTCATGACGCAGGCCTGAAAGGCCTGCTCCACCGTGTGGCGCTCATCCCAATACTGATCGCATCACAATCTACAGGATCACAACTTCACGTTCCGCAAGCGCAGCGCGTTGGAGATAACCGAGACCGAACTAAAGCTCATCGCTGCCGCGGCGAAGATTGGGCTGAGGAGCCATCCGAAAACTGGATACAGCACACCGGCCGCGATGGGCACGCCGATCGCGTTATAGACGAAAGCAAAGAAGAGATTCTGCCGGATGTTGCGCATGGTGGCCTGGCTTAACTTGCGGGCGCGCAGGATCCCGGTTAGGTCGCCCTTCACCAGCGTGATGCCGCCGCTTTCCATAGCGATGTCGGTTCCGGTGCCCATGGCAATGCCGACGTCGGCTTGAGCAAGGGCGGGGGCATCGTTGATGCCGTCGCCGGCCATGGCGACAACGCGCCCCTGCTCCTGCAGGCGTCGAATCACCTCCGATTTCTTCTCCGGCAGGACCTCGGCCTCGAACTCTGCGATGCCCAATGTCTCCGCCAGCGCCGCCGCAGTGGCGCGATTGTCGCCAGTCAGCATCACGATGTGAACGCCCGCGCTCTTGAGTCCGCGGATTGCGTCGGGAGTCGAGCGCTTCGTCGGATCGGTGACCACGAGGTTCTCCACGTACTTGCCATCCACAGCGACGCAAAGGCCGGTGGCGTCCCCGGGCTGGCCGGTCCGAGACGCTGCACTCACGGGCTCGAAGGCGCCAAACTCCGCCATCAGAGCGAAATTGCCGATGGCGACGCGTCTGCCGTCGACGACGCCTTGAATTCCCTTCCCCGGAACCGAGACGAACTCGGAGGGTTGCGAGAGTTTCAGGCCGCGCTGCGATGCGGCCGCGACGACCGCGGCCGCCAGAGGATGCTCGCTGGCACGCTCCAGGCTGGCGGCGAGGCGCAGCATCTCATCGTCGCCCGACTGTGGGCCGCCAATCCCCACGAGTCTCGGCTTGCCCTCCGTGAGTGTTCCGGTTTTGTCGACCACCAGTGTGTCGACTTTCTCCAGCATTTCTAGCGCCTCGGCGTTCTTGATCAGCACGCCGGCGTGAGCGCCGCGCCCGGTGCCCACCATGATTGCCATGGGCGTTGCGAGTCCCAGGGCGCACGGGCACGCGATGATCAGCACCGCGACCGCGTTTACCAAGGCGTGCGCCAGACGTGGTTGCGGGCCGAAAACGAACCAGGACACAAAAGTGATAACGGCAATCGCGACCACCGCCGGCACAAACCAGGCGGAGACGCGATCCGCCAGGCGCTGAATGGGAGCGCGGCTGCGCTGGGCCTGGCTTACCAGCCGCACGATCCGCGCCAGCAGAGTCTCGCTGCCGACGCGCTCGGCGCGCATCACGAACGAGCCGTTGCCGTTGATGGTCGCACCGATCACTTTGCTGTCTGGAGATTTCTCCACCGGCATGGACTCGCCGGTGATCATCGACTCGTCGATAGTGCTACGGCCTTCGAGGATCACGCCATCAACCGGAATTTTTTCTCCTGGACGGACGCGCAGGCGGTCCCCGGGCTGCACCTGCTCGAGCGGGATGTCCTTCTCGCTGCCATCGGCTGTGACCAGCCGCGCCGTTTTCGGACTGAGATCGAGCAAGGCGCGAATCGCGGCGCTGGTGCGGCTGCGGGCGCGCAGTTCCATTACTTGGCCGACCAGGACCAGCGTTGTGATCGCTGCTGCAGCCTCGAAGTAAACGTCGGGATATCCGCCCATGGTGCGGAGCGATGCCGGGAAGATCCCGGGCATAACCGTGGCGATTACGCTGTAGCCGTAAGCGACGCCCGTGCCCATGCCGATCAGCGTGAACATGTTGGGACTACGGTTGATGAGCGATGTCCAGAAGCGCTGGAAAAACGGCCACCCGCCCCAAAGCACGACCGGCGTGGCGAGCGCGAACTCCAACCACGGAAGCACAGCGCCGGGGAGAATGCGGTGCAGGGGCATCTCCCACAACATCGATGCCATCGCAATCACCAGCAACGGAGTCGTGAGCGCGAGGCTCACCCAGAAGCGTCGCGTCATGTCGTACAGTTCGGGGTTCTCTGCCTCGGTGGCAGCGGCCGTGCGCGGCTCCAACGCCATGCCGCAGATCGGGCACGATCCGGGCGCGGTCCGCACGATTTCCGGATGCATCGGGCAGGTGTATTCAGTACGCGCCGTGGCCACCGGCATGTCCGGTTCCAAGGCCATGCCGCATGACGGGCACGCCCCGGGCCTGGCTTCGCGAACCTCGGGACACATCGGGCAAACATAAGCGGCTTGGGTACGGGTTTGCGGTTGAGCCGTAGCAGCCGGCCGAATAGCAATCGGCGCGATTGAACCAGTATCCTTTTTCTCGGACTCCGCAGTATGCTTTGGCGGGGCGCCGGACATGCCAAGCACCACCAAGCCGGATGATCCCGCGCGCTCCGGCTGGCTCAAATATTTTTGCGGATCGGCTTGGAACTTTTCCCCGCAATGGGCGCAACAGAAATAGTAGTTGTTTCCGCCATGCGCGTAGACGTGTTTTGCCGTTAGGGGATCGACCATCATGCCGCAGACGGGGTCCCGCACTTTTGCCGTTGCGGAAGAAGGGGCGTTGGTCGACATAGATTTTAATGGCCCATGGACGAGATCAAAACGATCGAATCATAGCTGACGGGGTTTCAAAATGCCGACAAGAACTTCCACCTGTTCGCTTCGATTGTCGATGCTCTATATTGGATTCATCGGGCCAGAAGCTCGGGCATTCGAACTCATCGGCAAAGGATCTCCCAAATGACTTACTTAGACGTCGCTTTTCGCTACGGTACGCCACCGGGCGAGAATGAGCTGCGAGCCATCGATGGCATGCGTGAAGTCTATGGAATCCGGCGGGTGCAGTTCAACGACAACGAGCGCAGCGTGCGGGTTGAGTTTGACGCTTCGCGGTTGAAGGTGGACGCGGTAGCGCGTCTCTTACGACAGGCAGGCGTGGATGTGCGAGAGCGATTGACGCTGGCTTAATCGACCGAAACAGTTACCGGGGGAGGGCTGTTTGAGCGTCGAACAAAATGCAAGGGGCGTCCAAGAAAACCTCTGGCCGAAGTTGTTTCTTGAGCGCCCCGTTGCGCGCCACTTCGTCTGGGCATGCATAGTGCACATCGCATGCCGTAGCTAAAGCGTTCAAAACACAAGCCCAGAGCCGGATTGCCCCTGTAGGAATTGCTCTACTCCGGGAAAGATTTACTTCTGGGACAGGCAGGAAGCGAAAACCGAAAGTTGTTGAAATCTGCCCCGCGCCCGCTGGACCTGACCCGGTCTCGGTGGAATGCCTGATCCCTCAAGTATGGCTGATGTTTCACGTCTGGCATTTTCAGAGGCGGCGAGTTCCGTTATAATCTGGCAGTCAGTTTCTTCCTGCCAACCTAGCATCCGCGCCCTTAGCTCAGTTGGATAGAGCGTCTGGCTACGAACCAGAAGGTCGGGAGTTCGAATCTCTCAGGGCGCACCATCAACACCTTACGCGGTCTTTCCTCCAATTTGAGCCGCTGTATTGGAGGGCCGCATGGCACAACTGTTTGACCGCTTCATTCAGGAAAGACGCTACCTCAAGAACGTCAGCCCGCGCACAATTGAATGGCACCAGCAGAGTCTGAAATGGCTTGGCGTGGAAGCCCCCACGGAGACGGACCTGCGGGACTTCGTTTTGCGGATGCGGACAGCCGGACTCAAAGCCAGCTCGGTCAACTGCCGGATTGGTTCTGTGAATGCCTATCTGAGCTGGACAGCATCACCGTTGCGTGTCCCCAAACTCAAACAGGAAAGCTACGTTCCGGCCACGTACTCCCGAGCACACGTTCACGCGGTCATGCGATGGAAGCCCCGTGGATTTTTCCAGCGACGGCTGCACGTTCTCATGCTCGCCCTATTTGACACCGGCGTCCGGTTGGATGAGGCGCTCTCGCTGTGCGTCCAGGATTGCAACCTGGATGACCTCTTGCTCACGGTCACCGGCAAGGGGCGCAAGCAGCGGATAATTCCCTTCTCAATAGAGCTGCGCCGCGTGCTCGCTAAATTCGTCTTGGATTTTTGCCCCCATCCTCAACAGCTCATCTTCAGCACAAAGCATGGCCGGAAGATGAGTCAGCGAAACACGCTCCGTGACATCAAGAACCTATGTGCGCGGCTCGGATTCACCGCGCCAAGGCGGACCATACACGCTACCCGGCACACCTTTGCCACGGAATACCTACGGCGTGGAGGCAGTCTCTTCCATTTGCAGAAGGTTCTGGGTCACATATCATTGGAGATGGTGCGCCGGTACGCCGGTCTTGTGACGGCGGACCTTCAGGCCGTCCATGAGCGGGTGAGTTTGCTCTCCAGTTAGGAGACCTTGCGCGGCGACTTTCGGCGGTCGCGTTGCCGCCGTTCGCGTAGCCTTCTTTCTGTGCTGAGACTGGTTGCTCTTCCTACACCGGCAGCGTTCACCGGCGGCTTGCGCCGGGCGGCCTTCTCTTCACTTTCAGTGTCCATTTGAACTAACAAACTCTGAATTAGTGAGGCGTCCTGTTGATGCGCGGGAAGGCCGCGAACCATAGCGGGGCTTCCGCTTCTATTCCGCAGCTTAATTTTCTTCCTGGTCTGTGGGTCAATCAGGCTTACCAGATGTTCGTCGGCAACAAGCCTGGATATTTCGCTGCTGGCGCTCGTTCGCGGCACGCCCATACGGTTGAGAATTGTTTCCTCTGTGCCTGGACCGTTGACTTTCACATCTTGAAGAATTTGAGATTGAGCGCGACGATGGTCCTTGGCTTCACTCGCTTCGTGTGATGTCTCTGGGTCTGTTAAACGCGCTCCCGGATGGAAGCCAATTTCGTTAGTGGACATATGCTTCTACTCCTGTGGTCCCAACATACCCGCGAATGCAAAAGCTGAGTTAGTTACGGATGTACCCGAACCTAATTTCTTGGCGTTTGAAGGCTATTTCTCACGCATTAGAGGCTATTCTGGAGGGGTTGGGCCGGGGATGGCCCTCTGGTATGGGTGTTTTTGAAGCCTTGGCGAAGCATTAGCGAATAAAACATAACTAACTCCTGTGTTTTCAACAAAGTCTCAAATTGAACATATTCTTGTTTGTGTAAATCTTAGAGCGTCGGTGGGCTACGAGGGTTTAGCCTTGGACATCTACCCTACCTCCCGGTGGCTACGGGACCGCCCGAACTGCCTTTCTGCTTGATAGTGATAGAACTTTGACAATCAGAAAATTCCATTATCAAATCAAGTGACAGGCTGCTTTCCGCCGCCGTAACCCCTTTGTTTTCCACAGGAAGCAGCCAAACCCTATTTGTATGTGTGTTGATATGATAGAGGGGGTGTATGTGGATTATCACATTATCACTATCACCCACAGCCGGGCACTGACCACCTATTGAACCTCCACGCGTTCCGCGCCTCCAGTGTGCGTGCGATACCACTTCTTACCCGATAAGGTAACCTTCCCTCTAACTGTGCGACCTTCCGCCAACGAAAGAACGTGGCAGGGGGGCCGAACCTCTGGGAATACTTCAGCTCCTTACCAAAAGGCGTAGCCATGAATACCTGTGCTTCCATGCGGCGAAGGGCGCTATTGTCATCAACCTGCTTATCCTGTTCGGCAGGTTCGGTGGTCAGCGTCAGCCCGGCATCAGTCCAGGTAAAGAAGAATTCCTCTTTCGCGGTGTTCCGTGGCATCACATTCATTTTCCGCACGGTCGCATCTGACGTGCTTTCAATGCTGATGCACGTCTCCGATTTTCGACCGAATGCTACGCTGCCCATGAACTGGTCACGCCCGCTCGCGTATCGGTCATTTTCCTTCTGCTTGGGACTGCCCAACGTGCCCACAATGGCAACTTGATACTGCTTTGCCACGCGCTGCAACTCATCCATAACGTCACCTACGGCTTCCAGGTCGCTTATTTTGGGAGTCCAAAAATCCAGCCCTTCCAGAATCCACAGTTTCACGCCGGGG